>OBYP01000311.1_pt1 | contig 51102 bp, 55 predicted proteins | sample 1501461 | NCBI WGS metagenome assembly OBYP01 (sample SAMEA2580201, study PRJEB22360) | human gut metagenome | biome: human gut; feature: human-associated habitat; material: faeces | place: Denmark | collected 2008/2010 | reverse complement strand
TTATATAAATACGGCTTTTGAAGCCCACTTTTTACAGTCAGTTTTATCGTTCTGTCATTATTCTGCAATTCCAGCGTATAATCAGGCTGTGGAATAATGCTGTCATTAATTTTATTTTCAATATCCAGACACGCTTGTTTTACATCTGACAGTCCTTTGATATTACCATTGTCATCAACACCAAAAAATATTTCTCCACCATCATAATTCGAAAAGGCACTTACTGTTTTTAAAAATGTATTTGTAATCTTTTCTTTGAATTCTGTTGTTCTCGTTTCACGCATATACTATTCACCCTTTCCAATTTTACTGCTTATATTATACGCATAAATGTGCATAATATCAATTGTATTTTTTTGCGATTGATTTTACGTCCTTTTCGAACTTTTCAAAATTCGCAGCTTGCTATTTCCAAATGTCAGACACACTTAATATTTATGTTGCAGATAAATATCTAAATCATTCTATAAAATATAATTTAACTTTTACAATATCTTCTATACCTGCCTGCGTATCCCACCCTCGTTTTACTCAAAACACCAGTTCCAATAATTCTGATGCTGCCTTTGTATCTTTTACTCTTATAAGATTATCCCACACATCTTCTTTTCCAAGAAGATTCATTCCTCCATGCCAAACTAAAATTTGATCAATCACAGCGAAATGTTCTACTTGCTCTTCTACAAATTTCACCCTAATACCTGCTTCTTCCATTTGCCTGATTAGTTCATAAGAAAACACCGTACTTCCATAGGAAATATTCTCCGGATTTTCTGTGATAACGGTAATCTTAATTCCATCTTCTTGTCTTGGTTTCATCAAATATATAAAACGCTTAATTTTTTCCTGTATTATCTGCGGACTAGCAATGACAATTTCTTTCTCAGCTTCAATAAGGTCTTGTTCAAAAGTAGACATGTAATTACCGGAATCATACACTGCATTCACATCCTGTTTATCCTGAACCGTATCTGTCATCACACGAAAGCCAATTTTTTTATAGGTACGAAGACGCTTCAAATACATATTATTAAACTTTTGAATATGTGAATCAATATAATCATATACTATGACATCTTTTTTTTCATCATAATCACGATTCAGTCTTCCTACATATTGCTCCAGTCTTCCTGCAAAGGATACCGGGGCTGCCAACATCAATGTATCCAATCTCGGATAATCAAATCCCTCACCTATTTTCTGTCCTGTTGCAACCAATATCAGTGATTTATCATCTGGTACTTGTTTCAACTTTGCTCGTATTTCCGCATTTTCCTTTGCTGAATTATCTCCATATAGCAGAAAAACGTAATCGGCATGTTCACGAATGTTATCGTAAAGAAATTTGGCATGTTCTTTATATCGTGTAAGTATCACCGGTGTTCTGCCTTGTTCTACACACTTCCGTATATCTTCCAAAATTTGTTCATTTCTCACTTTACTGCTACTGACAAGAGCATATGCCACATTAATATTTTCTTTATCATCAGTAGTATTAATCAACCGTGTATATCGCGGAATAACAAAATGATCAATCCCCTGCTCCACCGTTCTTTCCATTGCCGTATATTTATGTCGTATCGGTCCCAAAAGCATATAATTGATTTTCTCAAGATTATCACTTCGCATTGGTGTTGCTGAAACTCCATATACATACCGCGCATTTACCTTCTTCAAAATTTTCTGTGCTGTTGTCGATGCTGCATGATGGCATTCATCCATAATAACCATCCCATATGAATTCAGTCTTTCATGAAATGCTCCTTTTTTATATAAAGAGCCAATCATAGCAATGTCTATAATGCCTGTCATCGTATCTTTTCCGCCTTTTAAAGTTCCGATCACACTTGTACGCTTTTTTATACGCCCTGTCTTTGTTTTATATTCTGGTGGCTCCTCATCAATCACAAGAAAACGATTTAACTCATCTTCCCACTGAGGAATCAAATCCGTGCTTTCCAATAATATCAATGTATTAACTTTTCTCTCCGCAATTAAATAGCTGCACACTACCGTTTTACCGAAAGCCGTTGCTGCACTTAAAATTCCATTGCTAAAAGTAAGCAGCCGCTGTGCTGCCAAATCCTGCTGCACCCGCAGTTCCCCCCTAAAAGAAATACGCAGCGGATGTCCTTTTTCTCTATCGTCGGTTATGTCATATGGAATTTTTGACTTTTTACATTCAGCAATTACATTTTCTAATAACCCCCTTGGAATTTTAATGTATCCGTCAATATCCATTCCAAGATAAACCGTACTGAAATTATAATAATTTGAATAACCAAGACGTTTATAAGTGCCCGTCCCTGTAATGGCAATGCTACCAGATTTCCAATAGAATTTGCCACATCCTGACAAGGATACATCCTGTCATAATAACGAAAAGATTTTATATTTATAGTAGCAGCACCTTTATCAAGAAGTAAAAATCCAAAATTTCTTGCAGTCGCTGCCGAAACAGGTTTACGAAATAGAATCCATACATGTGCACCACGCCCGGATCTGGAACGTTCTACAAGTGCATCAATACCATTTTGCTTACATATCAATCGCAGTGCATCAACCTCATCACGCCACGTTTCATCTTCATTCGCAAAATCATTCTTTTCCGAATCCTTCTCATGATTATCAAAATCGAAAACAAGGAATCTACAGGTTCCATCCGGAAGCAGAGGATATACCCCTACTACATCAGCACCATCCTCTCGATATCCAATTAAATGATTCATCAAATTTTCCGGTTTTAGTTTTGTCCAGCTTCTATATGCACAATCCTCGCAATACTGCTTTTCTCCTTTTTGTTTTGGGCATACAGTATTCCATCGATTATTGCATTGCGGATAATAATTTCCATTTTTAGCACGTTTGGCAAACACATCTTCTCTTCCCCAAAACATTGCAAAAAATTTCGTTGCCATATTTTTATCGATATACTGCTGATTAATTCTTCCTCCCTGGTCCAAATCATATTCTTCAGATGACACAGGCTTTTCTGAGAATACTTCGCTTTTCGCATATGGAATATCTGCTTGATCAAGTATTTCCCGGAGTTCTTTATTCTCTTTCTGCAAGTCTCGTACCAATTTTCTTAGAGAGTCCAGATTGTAAGCTTCAACATTCATTTTTCTCCCCCTTTTATCGCAACTTATTCCCAGAGAATATTCAATTTTTCAGAATGTAGTAATTGAATAAGATTCTCCTCTAATAAAGCTTATCGTACTTTGCTGCATTTCCCTTTGCTTTTTCCACTGGATACTTTGCTTCGTTTTGTGCCATTTTCATATTAATGATTTCATCCGCATCTAATCCAAGCTTGTCGAGAAGATTCTGACTATAGACCATTACATCTGCTAACTCCTCTTTTATATGCTGTAAATCATATTCTTCGTCTGACCATTGAAAACATTCCAAAAGTTCAGCTGCCTCAATCACAATTGATTTGGCCAAATTTGCTGGTGAATGAAATTGATCCCAATCACGATCTACTGTAAATTTTCTAATTCTATCTATCGTTTCCTGTTTCATAGCTGCTCCTTTTTATCTTGCGGCCTCTAATAATGCTGCCTGAAGTTCCGGATCACACGCATAAATGTACATACCATTTACACCACGTGTCATAAGTACTCTTACTTCATGCTGAATTAACACCTCACCAAATTTTTGCTTTGATCCATCTGATAAAGTTCTGTTTCTTACTGCTTTATTATTGTGACTGACAGATGGGTCAAAAATGATTTTTCCATCACGATACTTTACAGATGGTCCAAGAATTACTCCTGCATAATTCAAATCAAATCCCTGAATTGTAAATGTAGAACCTACCTCTCTGATTGTCTGGGGTTGTTCTGCCCAGGCAAGTCCATTTATTTTTCGCTTCTCTGTCCTTGAAAGCTCTGCCTCAAGCTCACGGTTCCATGGTTTATGCCAATTTCCAATAAGAACTTCCCAATATTTCATCCAGCGATCCTCTGGCTTACGATTTGAACTATATTCCCAATCATATGTCGCAATTATACGTGATAATGCCGAATTTCTTTCTTTTGCTTTTCTTTGAATCTCTATATCAAGAAACTCTGGATTATCAAATACTTTAATACTGTAACCACCAAGTGTATCTGGAATTTTCTTTAGCTGTCCCTTCTTCGTAAAAGAATCAATCCAGTCCATTGTCTCTGGATTAACCTGCATACGAAGCTGCTTATCTAAAACAATATGATTATCCTTCTCTTTAGCTTGATTTCTATATTGATCCAGAATCTGTGATTCCCAAAATTGCTCTGTGGTAAGGATCTGATTTTCATCAAACATTACTACAGTAACTAGCGATCTATCTATAATATCTTTTAACTGATTCTCACCACGATACGACTGTTTACCTTGTGTTAGAAGCAAATGCGCTTCATCTATAAATACAACATCCCCAGTACACTTAGTACCTTGCTTTGTTCTATTTTTGAAAAACTGTCCAACCTAATTGCCTAATAGCATTCTCTTTTTTAAGTATAATTTTTTTCGATTTTGTCTTATTTATTTAGTTACCATATCAAGAAGTGTTTTATAAGTGACCCCACATTTGTAGCAACGTGGATTTACCTATATATTAAATTTGTGGAAAACAATAGTAATAGGGATTACCGCAATGATCTCTCGGAATCCTGAGTGATCATTTAAATAACTTTATTTTCTAAATAGCACTCTAGCAAATACGATGGATTTTCATAATACATACTGCTGTTGTAATCATCAATCTTACTGCTAATAAATGAATTATAAACTTTTAATAATGCATCAATAATGTCTATCTTTTCGCATTCTGCCACTGCTTTAATCAATCTTTTATATACTTTCCCTATATCCCAATGTGTTGGAATCGCATATTTACATTCTGCCACATTATCAAAATTTCCTGTTCTAATTCCTGCTTCTCTAATAAAATCATCACTAACGCGATCTATATTATCACTGTGATAGATATCTGCTAAATCATAAATCTTCTCAAGATTCTTTTTTCCTAATGCATTTACAGTTTTTACTCTTGTATTTTTTGTCTTTCTTGCAATATAGTCGATTAAGCTGCATGTAAAGAACAAATCATTTTCTTTGGCTGATTCTCGCCCTTTATTTTCCATTATTAAACCTCCTCAAATCCTCTGTATTCGAGACATTTTAATGCCATTTTTGTGCAAAAATTAATCTGATGCGTTGGATATTTAAACTTTGCTAAAACCCAAAACTGTTCTCTTGTAATACTTCCATCTATATAATCAGAAACGTAATTGTAAATTTGGTCATTTGCCATTGCACCAATCACAATATCATACGCATGTTTCTTTCCACTTCTGCAGTCAATGATAAAATCCAGCCATTCATCTGTCATTTCCTTAAATTCTTTTATTTGTAAATTAGAATTCAAGCGCACATCATAGATCGACACAATTTTTGTATCATATCGTTTTGCCCAGCGTTGCGCCTGTTCTTTTATAATCGTACAATAAAATCCATTTCCAAAATCCTTTGTATTTCTTCCAATACGAATTTCCGGATCTTTAACCGGTGTATAACCACCATGATATACTGTCATTTTTGCCACTTGACACTTACCTCTCTATCCAAAATATTCTTTATACTAATCCTATTTGCACATAGTTATATTATAACATGCAATAAACAGAAAATGGTTGTGATTATCCCTTTTTTCCACTGGATATATTTCATTTCTATTATCTCCCCTACCCTCGTCGATATTTCCAGATTTCATATCCCTGCCGTCTCGCTGAATCATACACCGGCTGCATATTTTTCTGCAAAATCTTATGAAATTCTTCCTGGCTATTCCCTCTCCGATACAGTTCTTGTCCCGCCCAGATCGAATGAAGATTATTCCGATAACATGCCTCAAATCTCCTGTGAATTTCTGATTTTTCATGTACTAATGAATACATCTTATATTGATTTTGAGAAAATGATTCAAAAAACAAGTCCCATTCCGGCAGCCGATTGCTCTTTGCAGAATTCAAACCAGAATCCATTGGCATCAGATTCCAGAGTTCATCATGCATTACAAAAGACCATGGAATAAAGTGATCAATATCATATGTTTTTGGCACCACAGGTTTTCCGGTAAACACATCCCTTATTTCACAGGACTCTATAACACTTTCCCAAAGTTTCTGAACATTCTTAAGATTTCTCATTTTCTTATCCATCGGTGCCAGCTTATAAACCAGACCCGGTACTTCCGGATTATTATTTTGCAGCCATTTTACTTTTTCATATTGAATCCATCCTAAAATATTCACGGTATAATCCTGTATCATCGCCATCCACTCAGGATTAAAATAAATCTCTTTGTTCAGTCCGCTTCCCTCTCCCAGCGTATACGCAATAAATTTACGTTCTGATGAATCTTTTGAATATATTCTGTCATAAGATGCTTATTGCCCCATTGAATGGATTCATCTGCCTGTATTCCACTCAAATGAATGTGAAACTCCCTCACGGAATACCACGCATTGGTGATCATTTCATCAATAACTGCATCAAAAGTTGTCTGCCTAACCTCCAGTGAAATCAAATTTACAATGGCTTCCAGCCAATAAAACTTATAGCCGTAAGAGGGATCTTTCATCATTTGCGCAAATCCCTAAATATCAGCGTATTACAATATTTTTCTCCAATTATTAATCCGCTTTTCTCATTATGATATTGAGCCATTGCTCTTTCCCCCTCTCACTTCTGACATCTCCGGTTACCCATATCTTTTGGATTGTCAGTCGTTTCATTCCTTCTATAAATTTCACAAATGATTCTTCCGTAAAATCTGTAAAATACCGTCCATTTCTTTCGCCTTCAAAAAAGCCGTATTTAAAAGATGCATAGATTACACCATTGCTTTTTAAAGCGTTCGCCATCTTCTCTATTACATCGAAAAGATCAAGCTTTGACAAGTGAAGAATGGATGCACATGCCCAGATCCCATCATATTTCTGTTGTTCACACAACTCTTGAAACAGCATGTTTCTTACCGGAATCCCGGTCCGCCCTGTTGCTGATTTACATATTTCCAAAGAACCGTCCACCGGCTCCACAAAATACCCACGATCTGAAAAATATTTTGTATCCCTTCCGGAACCGCATCCAAAATCTAAGATCCTTGATTTTTCAGGCAACATTTGCAAAAATAAATCTTGAACTTGGGAAAAATCCACATCCACAGTTTCCGATACAAAAGCTTCCACATTTCTATTATAATATTCTATCGTCTTATCCATAAAACACCTATAATCTAAATTGGGGACTTTTTCCGGCTGCTTTTCATTTTTTATTTACGGCAGCTGATTCACTTCGATAGGCTGCCGCACACAAGTTTTCAATAATTCTATCTGTCCCGGTGTATGGTTGCTGACACCAAAGTGCTGAACTTTTCCTTGAGTTTCCAACAAATCAAAAGCTTCTGCCACTTCTTCCGGTTCCATAAGCAGATCCGGTCTGTGTAAAAGTAAATAATCCAAATGATCTGTCTGTAACCTTTTTAGAATACCATCCACACTTTCTAAAATATATTCTTTTGAAAAATCATAGCGTGTGTAATCGCCCGGACGGATCGCACATTTACTCTGTAAAATTAATTTCTGCCTTACTCCCGGCATTTCGTTGATTGCTTCTCCGAAAATAGTTTCACAGACTCCGCCGCCATAAATATCCGCATGATCCCAGAAGTTAACTCCGAACTCCAACTGCTTTTCAATCAGTTCCTGAACTTGCTTTTTACTCATTCCTCCGATTCTCATACATCCCTGAATCACCGCCGGAACTGTTCTTTCTCCAATCGTTACCTGTTTCATTCTCTGCACTCCTTTTCATTATACTGTAATAAAATTAGTCGCAACCCGTTCTTCTTTGTCTGGCAGACCAAACTGTTCTTTTCCCAGTGCGATACTCTTCATTTTTCCAATCTGAACAGTTTCTGTTTTCACTCCGCTTTCTGAAAAAATCTTTTCCATTTCGCTGACCGCAACCGATGTGTTTCCATGAATTCTTGGACTTCATTTAAAATCAATACCTTTAAATCTTTCATTGCTAATACCTTCCTCCATATAATTAATTTAATGATAGCATTACAAAATTTTATTGCAATAAAGGATCAGTTCCACGAACTGACCCTTATCGTTTTTTCTATATAAGCCGGATTTGATTTTCCTTCAACACCTTCTGGATTTCCTCTGCCGGAAGTGTCTCGCAGATTACACCGCTCACATCTGAAAAATGTGCATATACATAATTGGCGCGAAAGCCAAATTTCTCTGTCTCCATCACCAGATATACCTGACTGCTCCGTTCCACTGCTCCCTGCTTGATGCCGGCATCTTCTGGAACGTATGTCATAACTGTCTTTTCCTCCATGTCCATTCCCACGACCCCCATAAAGCATTTGTCAAATCGAAAAGGCTCCATCATCTTCAACGTCATAGACCCGAGAAATCCGCTCTGTGATCGATTGAACGCTCCTCCAAGCATGATAAATTCAACCTCAGCACCTGTTGCAAAAATATTTGCAATATCAAGCATACAGCTTACTACCGTAACACGCATCCCGGATTTGATAATTTCCTTTGCAAGTTCAATATTCGTCGTTGAGATATCCAGGAAAATAACATCTCCGTCTTTCAGAATTTTCACCGCTTTTTTCGCAATCTTTTGCTTCTCATTGAGATTGACTGATTTTCTGGAAGAAACAATCTGGCTATGACCCGGATGCAGATTTTCTCTCTCTACGGCACCTCCATAGGTTCGCTTTAAAAGATTCTGTTTTTCCATACCTGCCAGGTCTTTCCGAATACAGTCCTCTGTCACCTGAAACATCTCGCTTAATTCTTTGACTTTGATTTTCCCATTCTCATGCAATAGTTGAAGAATCTTCTCGTGTCTTTCCTCTACAAACATTGTTCTCTCCATCTGATGTGCAGCAAATGATGCCGTCCGGTCTACTGATCTGCCGGGAATACAATTCCCATCTGTCTTCTTGCTTCATCCATAACTTCTAATTCCCACAGAGAATATTGGTTATGTTCTTCGGCGCTTTCCCCTTCCTGAATCAGCCGTATCAGTTCTTCCACCTCATAATACATGTTATTTTCTTTCTTGGAAACTTCGATTTCCTCCCATCGTTTATCACGATAACGTATTTTAATTCGCTTTGTATCAGGAATCTCCTCGATGATCATTGAACCCTCTTCTCCCTGAATCTGGCTTGGAAGAATTGAATCTGTGATCTTCGCATATAAAAGTTCTGCCTGCATATCCTCATACATGGCAAGGATTGTTCCTGAAGCTTCCGCTCCGTTGTCTAATTTTAAACAATGTGCAAAAATACTTTTTGGAAGCCCGAACAGCTTTACCAAAGGATGTACACAATAGACACCGATATCCATCAAAGCTCCATTGGACAATTCCGGCTTAAACGCATTTTCAACAATTCCCTGTTTGTAATTGTCATATCTTCTGGAATACTGACAGTATTGGAAAGTCGCTCTTCTGATCTTACCCAATTTCGGAAGATTTTCCTTAATTGCTTTAAATCCCGGATCAAATACAGAACGCATTGCCTCCAATACAATTACATTATTTTTCTGCGCCGCCTCTAACATTGCTTTTAATTCCTTTTGATTAGAAGCAATGGTTTTTTCACATAACACATGTTTTCCTGCGTTCAACATCTGAATACTCTGACTGGCATGAAGAGCATTCGGACTTGCCACGTACACAACATCCACATTGTCTGCCTCAGCAAGTTTTTCTAAAGAATCATAGCAATCCGGAATATCAAATTTTTCCGCATATTGTTTCGCCTTTTCCATAGACCTTGAATATACTGCCTGCACATAAAAATCTTTACACTGACGTCCTGCCTCAATCAAACTATCTGTTATAAAATTTGTTCCAATTACTGCAAAATGAACCATTTATGCACCTCCCGATCACCATCCACTGAGTTTCTGCTATCTATAATGTATCTTATATGATCCCCCTGCATATGTCAATCTCCAGGAATCCGCCCTCCTAATAACTTGATCTAGCTTGATCTTTAGTGAATATATTTTGAACTTTTATTGAACTTTTTGTCATGCTGTGATACACTGTTTTTTGAACTTTTATTACGAAATTGAACTTCCAGGGAGGTATCTTATATGATTTCTAAAAATACTTTTGCAGACAGATTAAAAACTGCAATGACACAAAAGAATATGAAACAAGTAGACCTGATCCGCATTGCTCAGGAACAGGATCTTAAGCTGGGAAAAAGCCATGTCAGTCAGTATGTCAGCGGGAAAACAATTCCTCGTGCCGACATTCTGCATTTTCTCTGTGAAACACTGGATGTTACAGAAGATTGGCTGACCGGTGAATCCACAGATTCATCTTCTGAAACTTCTTCACAAGACGAATCCCTTCATCAACCAAAGCAGGACATTTCCCAAAATACTGCACCTCGTCGATTCCAAAAATCCACAAAATTAGATCATGTTTTGTATGATGTCCGCGGTCCCGTTGTGGATGAAGCAAACCGTATGGAAGATGCAGGAACCCACGTTTTAAAACTAAACATCGGAAATCCGGCTCCTTTTGGATTCCACACACCGGATGAAGTCATCTATGATATTCGTCAGCAGGTCATTGACTGTCAGGGTTATTCTGCGGCTCAAGGGCTGTTTTCAGCACGAAAAGCCATTATGCAGTATGCTCAGTTAAAGAAAATTCCAAATGTTACAATTCAGGATATCTACACCGGAAACGGAGTCAGTGAATTAATTAACCTCTGTATGTCTGCACTGCTAAACGACGGAGATGAAATTTTGATTCCTTCTCCTGATTACCCTCTTTGGACTGCATGCGCTACCTTAGCAGGAGGAACTCCGGTTCACTACATCTGTGATGAAGAATCTGACTGGTATCCGGATATAAACGATATCCGCAGTAAAATTAATCATCGAACCAAAGCCATTGTTCTTATTAACCCGAACAATCCTACCGGTGCTCTGTATCCAAAAGAAATCCTTCAACAGATTGTAGATGTGGCAAGAGAACATCAGCTGATTATCTTCTCCGATGAGATTTACGATCGGCTGGTTATGGATGGAGAAGAACATATCTCCATTGCTTCTCTGGCACCGGATCTGTTCTGCGTAACATTTAGTGGTCTTTCTAAATCCCATATGATTGCCGGATTCAGAATCGGATGGATGATCTTAAGCGGAAACAAAAAGCTGGCTTCCGATTACATTGAAGGAATTAATATGCTCTCCAATATGAGACTTTGTTCCAATGTTCCTGCACAATCTGTCGTGCAGACCGCTCTGGGTGGTCATCAAAGCGTCAATGATTATATCATACCGGGAGGCAGAATCTATGAACAGCGAGAATACATTTATAAGGCATTAACCGATATTCCGGGAATCAGCGCAGTAAAACCAAAAGCAGCATTTTATATCTTTCCGAAACTGGATACTAAGAAATTTCATATCAGTAATGATGAGCAATTTGCTCTGGATCTTCTCCGTGAGAAAAAGATTCTGCTGATTCACGGCGGAGGCTTCAACTGGCAGCAGCCGGATCATTTCCGTGTTGTGTACCTTCCTCGTATTGAAGTATTAGAACAGGCATCTGAAAAAATTGCAGATTTCCTAAACAGTTATCGTCAATAAACTACGGTCTCTATGTATTTTCTAAAAAATTTTAAACATTTGCACCGGACTTTCCGGTGCATTTTTATAGAGAATCAACATTCTTGTTGCCGTTATAATTCACAGATATTTTATAACCTTATATTTTTATTTTACTTTCATTCTTAAATTAATTCTTTTTAATTCTTGTAAACTTCTCTCTAAGTTCTGTGACTGTATCATACACGGTGTTTGCCATTTGGAACATCATCATAGATGATGCAAAAATGCAGCTAAATAAAAATTAGTTATTGACAATCCACAAAATTTAAGTATACTATACTATACAAATTAGCTAATTTCAATATACTATACCAGGAGACATAACAATGAATAAAATTATGCTAAACAAAATCAAAATTATTTTAATAACTGCTATTATGATGCTTTCTATCACTACCCCCGTATTTGCTGATCTAATTAATGGTAGTTATAGATACGTTTTCGAATTTAAACAACGAATACAAATTAAAAGAATTGCACAATGTAAAAAAAATGCAACTGTTGAATTATTATCTATGACAACATGGGGTGGGGAATCAAAACTAAAAGTATTATGCTATAAAAACGGTATAGTAAAAGATACCTTGGTTAGCACCAAAAAAATAGCAAAATCAAGTTCCTCTAGAAAAGTTACATTTTCTAATCTAAATGGAAGTTATAAATTTTTTATTGGTAAGGATATCTCCAATAAAACCAAAACAGTTATGGGTTCTGGAAAATTAACTGCAAAATAAATATATGGAGGTAAATGATGCTAAACTACATATTCATTTTGTTTTTTTTAAACATTTTCATTTTTATGACTGACATTTGTCTTGCCCAGAGATATCACTGGCACTGTGGAGAATTGGTAAAGAATGTTCTTCTCTTTGAATCGGTTTCCCTGCTGATCGCAGTGACTTTATTTCCGGTTCCTCTGGATGACACTGCTCCCATCTTCGTACAGGAAAATAACTTTGTCCCTTTTCGAACCATTGGCACGGAATTGAAAAATCTGATTTTGTCCCACGATATCACTAGCTTTGTACGGCAATTTGTAGGGAATCTCTTTATGTTTTTTGGATTTATGAATGTGGTCTACTTTTATCTAACCCACATTTCCTGGAAAAAAGCCTGTGCACTAACTCTTGTGTTTAGCTTACTGGTCGAGGGATTCCAGGGGATCTCTAATATACTTATGGAAATCAACTACCGATCTATCGATATCGATGATATCATTTTGAACACTGCCGGCGGCGTGATTGGATTTTTATTTTATGAAAAGTTTTTAAAAAAACTATCACTGAAATTAAATTAGACTTTATTTCAAATGACCATCTTTTAAAAGATGGTCATTTGAAACAGCGGAACAAACAGAGGCATTGTAAGAATCGCCAACAGTGTCGTCATAACATTAATGGCACTGGCATATCTTGCATTGTTTCCGTAAACCTGGCACATCTGTGTTACCGTAGATGCACATGGAGTGATGATTGCAAGATAGATGATCAACAAGATCTTTCCTCCGTCTTCATGCCAGGATACCATATTTCCCGCCCGGATCACAGCCAGGGAAATCACCGGCAATACAATCAATCGCAAAAATGAAATAAGATAAATTCTTTTGTTAGTAAAAACCTCTTTGAAAGAAACTCCCGCCATAATCATTCCCGTGACAATCATACTGAGCGGCCCGATCATACTGCCTGCAGATTCCATGGTAGATTGCAGAATCTCCGGCAGACGTATGTGCGTGATAAATAAAAAAGTTCCGACAATCACCGAAATCATATTAATATTTAAAAAGATTTTTTTAAGGTCAAATCCTGTTTCCCGGCTAATCGTATTCTTGCAATGGGTCCAGATAAAAATCAACTGAACGCTCATAAAAACACATCCGTAGACAACCCACTCATCCCCCAGAATATAAGTTACCAAAGGCACAATCAGATTACCGGTATTTGAATAGTATACGGAAGTCACTTCTACCGAATCAAGCCGCAGTAGTTTTTTTAGCAGACAGGTCATCAAAAGAAGTAAAATCTGCAAAATTACCGATGCAATCAGGGCAGCCTCCAGACCCTTAATCATGCTCTTCGTATGCTCCACCTGAAATGCACTGACAATCACACAGGGAATCACAAGATATAAAATAATTTTTGAAAGGACTTTACTGTCCTCCTCTTTCAAAAAATTTATTTTCACCATAAGATATCCCATAAAAATCATGAGAAACAACTGGGAAATTTGTTTTATCAATAAAATACTTAGCTGCATCGCAATATCCTCCACGGAGTCTATCATATCACGATTCTATTTTCCCTGCAAAATACTGTAATATTTATTTCTTGGAACCTTCGTATTTTTTCAGTTCCCGAATTGCCTGCCCTGACATGGCATATAAAATGAAAATATTAAAAACGGTCATCAAACCAATTCCCACATCTCCTAAATCCCAGACAAACGTATAAGTCTGAATTCCTCCGATAAATAACATCACAAGAGCGAGGATTTTATAAGCGGTCTGATACTTCCAATGATCTCCGAAGAGATAAGCAACATTAGACCTTGCATAAAACAGTATTCCCAGAAATGTGGAAAAACTAAACATCCAGAGTGTAACCGCAATAAAGATGACGCCGAATCTTCCTAAATGAAACTGCATGGCAGTTTGCAAAAGTTCCATTCCCGTTAATCCTCTGGTCAGGCTCTCCGGTGCTAACAGCATCAGCATCGCCGTACAACTGCAAATCACAATGGTATCAATAAAGACTCCCAGAGCCTGTACCAGTCCCATTTTCGCCGGATGATCTGTATTGGCCGCCGCAGCCGCACAAGGCGCAGAACCGGAACCTGCCTCATTGGAAAACAAACCTCTCTTTACGCCGTTCATAAGAACTGCCCCAAATCCTCCGGCTACCACCTGACGGAGCCCGAATGCTTCTCTGATAATTTTTGAAAACACATCCGGAAGACTCCCAAGATTTGATAAAATCACAAAAATAGTAATTCCAAAGTAAATGACCGCCATAACAGGTACCAGTAAATCTAACACTTTTACCGTGGCATTTTTGCGAAGTACAATGACTGCTGCAAGGCAGGTCAAAGCAATCGAGGTATAAAACGGCGGAATAGAAAAAGCATTTTCAAAAGAAGATGCCACAGAATTACTTACCACCTGACTGATTCCACACCAGCAAATCAAACCGGAAATTGCAAACAAAACCGCTAGCAAAACATGTTTGCACTTTTTTCCCTTCCGCTCTTCTATAAAATGATGTATATAATATGCAGGTCCTCCCCGGTAACCGCCGTAAAGAGGGTCTTTTTCTTTATGAAGCTGTGCCAGTGTTGCCTCGATAAATGCTGTGGAAGAACCAAGCAGTGCCGTGATCCACATCCAGAATACGGCTCCTGCACCTCCGGCAGAAATCGCTGCTACCACTCCGGTTAAATTTCCCATTCCGACTCTCGTTGCCGTTGAAACAACCAAGGTCTGAAAAGATGAAAGACTGCTTTTCTCCCCGTTGTTCTCCACCAGCGCCCGTATCATATCAGGAAACAGGCGTAGGGGCAAAAATCTGGTTCGAATCGTAAAAAAGATTCCTGCCGGCACAAGCAGTAAAATCAAAAGTGAAATTCCCAGGTGTCCTCCCCCCGGAAGTGGGATCAGAATCCAGTCTCCCCACAGAAAATTGTAAATTGTCTCAATTAATGCAATCATTATTATTTTGTCCTTTCAAAAAATTCAAGTGTCTAACTTGTACTGATCATCCCTCAAAGTAAAATCAAGACCTTCACTCACATAAACTCTTTTACTTTTATCCACAAAAATTGCTTTTGCATCATACTTTTTCAACAATTTCTGACTGTTTTGTACACCGAGTGCAAAACAGGCTGTGGATAATCCATCACTATCAATTCCGGAATCACAGACAATCGTACATGACACGATTTCCGTTTCAACAGAATATCCTGTCTTTGAATCTAAAATATGAAAATACCGCTTTCCTGTTTCAGGATCTGTAAAATACTTCTCATAATCCCCGGAAGTGGAAATACTGGCACCGCCATTTACTTTCAAAGCCCCAAGCACTTCCCCGTCTTTTCCGGAAGGACTTTGAATCCCGACATTCCACGCCTCTCCATCCGGCTTTTCTCCGTAGACTAAAATACTGCCTCCGAGAGCAACCATCGCTCCACTGATATTGGAATCTTTCTCTAACAGTTTTTTTGCCTCATCAATACCGATTCCTTTTCCGTAAGCGCCGAGATCGAATTGGGTATCTGTATTCTTTGCCAATAACGTTCCATCTTTCTTTATGGTAATATTCGAACCGTTTTCAGATAATCCCCGGATTGCCTGTTTGATTTTTGATGCCCTAGGTACCTCCGGATGTTCCGAATCCAGATTTTCTGACTCAAAATTCCAAAGCCCGGTCAGGGCTCCGATGGAAGGATCTACTGTATTTCTTCCATCAAAATAGGAATCCCTGCCGATTTTTAAAGCTTCCAAAAGCCACCCTTTCAGCGGCTCCGAAACTTCCGCTTTTCCTTTTTGTTCCTGAAGCTGCTGATTTAATTTTGCCAGTGCAGAACTTTTGACTCTCCATGAAATCTGCTCTGTTTCGAGTTCTTTCATCTTTTTTACAATCTGCTGTTCCTTCTTCTCCAAATCTGTGTTATTTCCATATAATGTCATATTTGTCACAGTGCCCATAGCAAAATCTGTATGGCTGTAGGATTGTGTTTCCTTACTGCACCCCGGCAAAAGAAAAAGAGCCATCATCATACTGATGGCTAAAAAATATTTTTTCGCTCTTCTCATGACTTCTCCTATCTAGTCTGCAAACAACTGTCTCGGTATTTTTTTTAAAAGAAGTGCGCTGAGCACTCCGATGATCACTCCTGCAATTGTACCAGTCACAAGAAGGACCGGTGTATAATAATAAATTCTGGCATTTTCCATCAACAATACTGCGACACTAAGCTGCCCGATATTATGAGCAACTCCGCCGCCGACACTGATTCCAACTTCTGAAAATCCATTGATCTTCTTTAATACTGCCATTACAACCAGGCTTAAAATACCTCCTGCAAGGCTGTACACGATGGTCATTGGATTCCCGAATAAAAATCCCACAAGCAAAATACGAATCACTGAAATTCCCAATGTCCTTTTCCATGTAGTAAAGAACAATAATACCATAATAACACCATTGGCAAGTCCGATCTTAACTCCCGGTATCCCAACCGGAATCGGAAGCAGTACTTCGATATAAGACACTACCAAAGACAGTGCCAGAAATAATCCGTCCGCCGCTAATCTTTTTGTACTCATCCAAATCTCCTATTTTGTAATTCCGTCTAATTCCCGGTTCTCCATATCCGATTGAATTTCAATGACTACCTTATGAGGCAGGCATACAATCGTCTCCCCGGATTTACTAATTTCTTTATGTTTCCTGCAGATCTGATCCGGGCAGTCGGCTTCCTTCATCCGGGCAGCTCCATCTTTGATTTCCAACACATTCTTCCCGTTCTTTACAGGAATCTGATAAACCTGTTCCTCGGATAATACTGTTTCATAAACTTTTTCACCATCAACAGTTACAACTACGGTATTTCCATCTTTCCGGGTCAGTTGAAGAATCCCGAAGCCTGCCAGGGCAAAAATAAGAATTACTGAAATTAAAATAATATCTTTTCTCTTCATAATTCTATACCGTAATCTGTCCGAGAACTTCGCCAATCGGATCTGTAATACAAAGATCTGCCTGCTTATCTCTGGATGTGGCATCCCTATTTAAAACCACAAGATATTTTCCACGGAAATAATCAATCATTCCTGCTGCCGGATAAACTACCAGTGACGTTCCTCCAATGATCAGCATGTCTGCATTAGAAATTGCACGGACAGCTCCCTGAATTGTTGCAGAATCAAGACCTTCCTCATAAAGTACCACATCCGGCTTTACGATTCCTCCGCAATCTTCACAGCAGGGAATTCCCTTGGAATTTACAATATAATCCACATCATAAAACTTCCCGCATTTCTGACAATAGTTCCTGTGTACACTTCCGTGAAGTTCAAAAACGTTTTGACTGCCGGCTGCCTGATGGAGTCCATCTATATTCTGTGTAACAACAGCCGAAAGCTTTCCGGCTTTTTCAAGCTGGGCAAGTTTTAAATGTGCCGGATTAGGTTTTGCATCCGTAAAAATCATTTTGTTTTTATAAAAATCAAAAAACTCTTCTGTTTTCTGAACAAAAAATGTGTGACTCACCATAACTTCCGGAGGATATTGATACGTCTGATGATACAGACCATCGGTACTTCGAAAATCCGGAATATGACTCTCTGTAGAGACTCCTGCGCCGCCAAAGAATACAATATTATGACTTTCATCAATCATTTGCTGTAACTTTGCAATCTTTTCTTTCTCCATTTTACAACCTCCATCTTTCTTTTCCTGCACTATTATACGAAAAAAACTACTTCCCGTCCATTGATCTGGTTAATTTTCTCCAGACCGTAATCATCATTATTGAAAAGCATGCCACTCCGCCGATAAGATTCGAAATCGGTTCCGACCAAAAAACTCCATTTACTCCAAGTTCCCCTATGTATGGAAGAAAAATTGCCAAAGGTACTACAATTACAATTTTTCTAAAAATCGAGAAGAAAGTTGCCTGCTTTGCCTTTCCCAGTGCCACAAAGGATGCCTGTCCTGAAAATTGTAACGTCATAAAAATAAAACCGAAAAAATAAATATGTAAAGCAGGTATAGCTGCCTTCATAATCTCTTCACTTCCATTAAAAATATGAATAAATATTTCAGGAAATAAAACTACGCAAAGCCATGCCAGACCTGTATAAAGAAGACAGGATAAGGTAATAAATCGAATGCTTTCCTTCACCCTCTGATATTCTCCGGCTCCGTAATTAAATCCAATCACCGGCTGCGCTCCATTGGTAATTCCGGTCACCGGCATTGTCAAAATATCACGCACCGAATTTAAAATTGTCATAACTCCAATATACAAATCTCCCCCGAAGGTCTGAAGCTGTGAATTGCATACAATCTGAACCGCCCCATTGGTTGCTGCCAGAGTAAACCCGGAAACACCCATCGCCGTAATCTCTTTTGCAAGCTTCTTGTCCAAAAAAAACTGCCTTGGGTTAAGGCGTAAGATCGCTTTCCGGCTGCTTAAAAATCTCAATGCAAAAAGGGCGGAAATCCCCTGTGAAATCACGGTTGCAATGGCTGCTCCGCGCACTCCCAGATGAAATCCGAAAATAAAAACCGGATCTAAAATAATATTACTGACCGCACCACAGAGAATTGTGTACATTCCGATTTTTCCGAATCCCTGCGCATTAATAAAATTGTTCATTCCCAGACTGATCATCACAAATACCGTACCCAGGAGATAAATCTGTAAATAGTCTCTGGCATATGGATAGATTGTATCACTGGCACCAAATGCATACATAAGCGGCTTCATAAAAAGAAAGCATATCACCATCAGGAATATTCCTGTAATCACCAGAAGCGTGTAGGAACATTTCATAAGATTTCCTGCCCGCTGATGTTGCTTCTTTCCCCGGGCGATCGAACAGAGCGGGGCTCCACCCATGCCAAACAGATTGGCAAAAGCACTTAAAATTGTAATAACCGGAAATGTCAAACCGAGCCCGGTAAGCGCCAGAGTTCCTTCTATGGGAATTCTTCCGATATAAATACGATCTACAATGTTATACATAAGATTAATAATCTGTGCCAAAGTCATTGGAAGTGCCATATTCATAATATTCCTTGGAATACTTCCCTTCGTAAAATCATTTTTCCCTTCCATGATAACTTCCCTTCTCTCATCCAGACTTTATACTTAGTATACGCTAAATAAAGAAAGCGGACAAGTCCGCTTTCTTATCATCATACTTGTTCAATTTTCTGAAGAGTTGCAAATGCCGGCTTCATATCATCTCCTACAAGTTTTCTCTGGAGTTTATAAACATCCCGATAATACACCGTATTCTTTTCCTTTGGATTATAGACTTCTTTCACTTCCAGATTCTTCTGAAATACTTTTTTCAGATCTTTGATATCTCCTGCTGCATAGGCTGCAACCACCGCATCCGTAAACACAGCTCCCTGGGCATTTTTTAAAGTTGCCGTCTGACAGCCTAACATATCCGCCTTCATCTGGTTCCAAAGACCGGACTTACTTCCTCCCTCTGTAATAATCATACGTTCCAGAGGAATTCCTGCCTTTTTATAAATATCTGTAACTGCCATGTAATCATAACCAATCGCTTCCAACACTGCTCGCCACAAAACTGCCTGGTCAGTATCCATAGACATATTTAAGAAACAGGCACTGGCATTAGAATTTTCTCCGAATCCACCTGTCAGATACGGAAGAAATAATACTCCCTTCGATCCTCTCGGTACTTCCTGTGCTGCTCTGGTCAGTTCATCAAAATATGCCCCGTTTCCAATCTCATTGCATACATTATCCCGATACCAACGCAGTGCCAGACCCCCGGTTCGAATAAATCCCCAGTAAAAATACGTATTTTCCAGCGTTCCGCTATTAAAAACCAGATCATTTTCCGGTCTGCTAAGTTCAGGTCGGATGCCGTCTGTGGCAATACAGAACATTGCGCAGGTTCCTGCGACGTCTGCCGCCTGATTCACATCTACTACTCCACACCCGATCATCGACTGCATGGTATCTCCTGCTCCTGCACAAATCGGTATGCCTGCCGGCAGTCCGATTTCCTCTGCATATTTCTCAGATAACTGTCCGATAATATCCCACGGTTTTCTGATTTTGGGCATCATCTCTTGAGGAATTCCCAAAATTTCCAACTGTTTTGGTGACCACTGCTTTTTGATAACATCATACCCAAGTCCCCAGCCAGACATAGTTCCCCAGTCGATAAAGGCATCTTTTGCACTAAGCCCTGCCAGATTTGCCAGAATATACGGAGCATTATGTACAAATTTTTTCCCCTCTTCCAAAAATTTATTGCAATGCTTTAACATCCATCGTGCAAACATTGCGGGAAACATACAATTCGGCTCCGGATTTCCGGTTTCCTCTGCCCAGATCTTTAATTTTTTTGCTGACAATGCTTTTACATCTTCTTTGGTTCTGGAATCCAGATAATTGATATAAGGAGTCACTGCCTGAAACTTCTCATTGATTCCGACAATCCCGCAAATAACGCCATCTCCAAAGATAGAACGGATTCCTGCCGGATCTAACCCCTTTTCTTTCATCTTAAGAACGCAGTGTTTCATACCGGTAACTGCCGCCGAAAGATACTGATCGGCATTCATTTCCACCCATCCGGGATTTGGATAAGTTAAAATAGTCTCATTGCTGTCTGATACGATACAATTCATCCCTGCATCATAGATTGCCGTTTTGACACTCTGGGTCCCCGCATCAAATCCCAAATAGTATTTTTCCATATTACTTTTCCATCTCTTTCATTAGCTGTACCATTTCAATGGCTGATAACGCACAGTCATAACCTTTATTTCCGGCTTTTGTTCCGGCACGTTCGATTGCCTGTTCAATATTTTCTGTAGTTACAACCCCAAATAATACAGGAATTCCTGTCTTTAAGGATACCTGAGCAATTCCCTTGGATGCCTCGTTACATACATAATCATAATGACTTGTAGCCCCCCTGATTACTGTCCCGAGACAGATTACCGCATCATATTTTCCACTTTGTGCCATCTTATCGGCTGCCAGCGGAATCTCAAAAGCTCCCGGTACCCATGCCAGATCAATATCATCATCATTTACATTATGACGCTTTAATCCGTCCAACGCTCCGGAAATCAGCTTTGACACAATAAATTCATTAAAACGTGCTGCTACAATCCCTACTTTTAATCCATCTGCTACTAATTTTCCTTCTAATACTCTCATTTTTTATCTCCTTTTCTTCTTTTCTGTTTCTACATCTCATAGTCAGTCATATGACCCATTTTTTCCTGTTTTGTCTGCATATAATATTTATCAAAGGGATTGATCGGCATCTGAATCGGCACTCTCTCGACAATTTTCAGTCCGTATTCATGAAGCCCCTCAATCTTTGTTGGATTATTGGTCATCAGCCTCAATTTCTGAATTCCCAGATCTCTCAGAATCATGGCCCCGGCACTGTAGTCTCTCTCATCTTCCTCAAAACCAAGTGCAAGATTCGCTTCCACAGTGTCCATTCCCTGTTCCTGTAAAACATAGGCCTTTAATTTGTTGATCAATCCAATCCCCCGGCCTTCCTGACGCATATACAGAAATACTCCTCTGCCTTCTTTTTCAATCTGACGCATTGCACGGCTTCTTTGCTGCCCACAGTCACACCGAAGAGATCCAAACGTATCTCCGGTCATACACTCTGAGTGGACTCTGCACAGTACCGGTTCTCCATCTGCCACATTGCCTTTCACCAGGGCAATATGATGTTCTCCATTTCTTTGATCTACATATCCATGAGCCTCGAAAGTCCCATATTTTGTCGGAAGCTTTGCAATCACTTCACATTTCACATCACTCATCTTTTTTCCTCCTAAAATCCGGCATTTCGGAGCATTTCCATAGTAACTCCCGCGCCCGCCGGTTCTGTTGTATCTTCTTTCCATCGCAAAAGCCGGTCAATATACTTTCCTACCATATCATTTTCCAGATTTACGGCATCCTTTATCTTTTTCATTCCGAAATTTGTATTACTGACAGTATGAGGAATCATAGAAACCGAAAAAGTCTCCCCAGTAAGTTTCGCAATGGTCAGACTGATTCCATCCAGGGCAATCGAACCCTTCTCAATACAATATTTCATAACCTGTCTCGGTGCCCGAATGGTAAACCAGATGGCATTATCATCTCTTTGTATCGAGACAACCTCGCCGACCGCATCCACATGTCCTGCCACCATATGTCCGCCAAATCTTCCATTTGCCGCCATAGCTCTCTCAAGATTTACTACATCGCCTTTCTTCAGACTTCCAAGACTGCTTCGATGAAAGGTTTCGTTCATCACATCTGCCTGAAAAGTTCTTCCATTCATATGACTTGCTGTCAAGCAGACACCGTTGACTGCCACACTATCTCCCAATTTTAAATCTTCGAATATCTTTTTTCCCTGAATGGTCAGCACTGCCGCCTGACTTTCCTGTTTTAGGGCAATCACAGTTCCGAGTTCTTCTATAATTCCGGTAAACACTTCCTCACTCCTCCTTCCAGTAAAAGATCTTCCCCAAGTCTTTTAATCTTAAGATCATCAAGACAGAAGGCATCTTGTATTCCGGCAATTCCTTTTCCTTCAATCGGTGTTTTTGCATCGCTTCCTCCAAGCAGCTTTGGTGCAATATATGCATAAACTTTATGAATACAATGTTTTTTTATCAGGGATTCATTAAGGGTTCCCCCGCCTTCCACCAGTACACTGTCTATTTCCTGTCTGCCAAGTTCTTTCATTACCTGACGGATTTCAACTCTTTCCTGATCCGGGTCTGTATGTAAAATTTCGCATCCTTTTTCTTTCAACATACTGCATTTTTCCTGATTTTGACTGACCGTTGCAATAATGGTCGGGATCTGACCTGCCGTTTTCACAATCTTGGAATCCAGAGGAATTCTAAGTTTTGAGTCACAGATCACCCGAACCGGATGATTCCCATGATCAATTCTTGCATTTAGCATCGGATCATCCGCAAGAACTGTTCCGATTCCTGCCATAATTGCACTATAACGATGCCGAAGCTGATGTACATGGTTCCTTGCTTCTTTCCCGGTAATCCATTGTGATTCGCCTGTACAAGTAGCAATTTTTCCATCCAGCGTCATCGCATATTTTAATGCGGTAAATGGAATGTTACTGCTGATGTAATGAAAAAATATCTCATTTAGTTCCCTGCATTCCTTCTCCAAAACACCTGTTTCTACCTGAATTCCATGATCTCTTAAAATCTGGATTCCCTTCCCCGATACTTTCGGGTTAGGATCCGAATTTCCTACATAAACTTTTCGGATTCCGGCATCAATCACAGCCTCTGTGCAGGGCGGTGTCTTCCCATAATGGCAGCAAGGCTCCAATGTCACATAAAGTTCAGCTCCTGCCGGATCTTCCTTGCAGTTTTTTAAGGCATTGCGCTCAGCATGCAGTCCTCCGATTTTCTCATGCCACCCCTCACCGATGATCTTTCCATCCTTTACAATGACGGCACCCACCAGTGGATTGGGATTCGTCCATCCCATACCTCTTTTCGCAAGTTCAATGGCACGCTCCATAAAACGTTGATTCAAAATTTTATCTCCCTTCCTTTCAGGTTCATTTATGGGAGAATGAAATAAGGTGTTTGAACTTCTTAAAATTTTTCCTCCAAAGAAACAAAAAAGCCCCTGAAGCATTGCTTCAGGAACTTTTTTCGTTTCTTAAATAAAGCGGACATTCGCAATCCGCTATCTGCATTTGACTTTTCTGGTTCACAAAAAATCAACTACGTTTCCTGTGAAATAAAAAATCCCGGAATTATAAAATAATCCCAGGACATCATAAACACACATATCTCGCTCATCTTCTTCCATCCAGACTATACTGTCGGCTTCGGAGTTTCACCGAATCATGCCTCGTAAGGCTCGCGGGCTGTACCGCCGGTAGGGAATTCCACCCTGCCCTGAAGTTGTTATTTACTTTATGTACCACATTATACACCTTTATAAAGAGTTGTCAAGTATGAACCATTGCGATTTTTTTACATATTTCGCCGCATTAATAGAACAAGACCGGCAAAAATGATCACTGCTGCACATGCAATCACAATTCCCGTCATATTTTTTTCTGCTGCTTCTTTTTCTTCTGTTCCTTCTCCTGACTATCTTGTTTGGTCTCTTCCTCGCTAGAAGATTCTGATTTTTCTGTGTTCTTTTTCTCCGTTGTCGTCTGACTTGCTTCGGTATTTTTTGTAGAATTCTGATCGGATGATTCCTGAGTGGATGTAGACTTGTCAGATTTATTATTTTCGGAAGATGTATTTGCTTTTGATTCTTTATTATCATCATCTCTTCCAAAATAAGCATCCGCTTCCGGGATATCTAATTTTCCATCCAAATAATCCTGATAGGCCTGTTCCGCTCCCGCTCTGGTCATTCTATCGAAACTTCCATTCTTTTTTAATTTTTATACAAAATTCTCTAAAAACATTGATCTAAAACTTTACGAAGCCCCTCGTTATCATTTGTATCCGTCACATAATCCGCTGCTTCTTTGACTTCCTCCATCGCATTTTCCACTGCAACGCCAAACCCTGCATACTCAATCATATCGATATCATTAAAGTTATCTCCAAATGCAACGCTTTCTTTTCTTTTGATCTCAAATCTCTGCTCCAACATATGTACCGCATCTGACTTCGAAGCTCTCATTGACATAATTTCTAAATAAGTATCTTTTGATCTGTAAATTCGAATTTGCGGAAACTGCTGTTTCAAATCCTGTTCAAGCCTCGCAATATCCTCTGCTTCTCCCATACATAAAATTTTATGCACTTCTTCAAATACAGAAAAATCTTCAAAGGAAACTTCCTTCGCACAAACCCCGGTAATCTCCATTTCCTGCTTTACCCAAAATTCTTCGATATCTTCCACCATCCAAAGATCATTAGAATATATATTTACAGAAATCTCTCTATTTTTTTCTTTAATTGCATCACATAATTGCTTTGCCTCTTCTTTTCCCAGAGCAACACTGTAAATGGGATGATCCTTTTCGTCTACTACCAGCGCCCCGCTATAACAGATCATAGGACTTTTGGCTCCCAGCTCATTTCGAATTTCTCTCATTCCCTTCGGCATCCGCGCAGAAACCAACACAAAGGGAATTCCATTCTGGTTCATATCCTGAATCTTTCTCTTTGTAAGCTCCGGAATCCGATGGGATGTGTTTAATAACGTCCCGTCAATATCACTAAATACAGCTTTGTAAATTCCTTTTTCTATACAGCCTTCCATATGATTTCCTTTCTTTTAACACCCAAAGAAAGATGCAAAAAATCAGAATTTCTGCATCTCTCTCTATTATTCCGGTACGCCTTGGCGTACTTGATTAAGCTTCTACAAATACTTCTTTTCCCATTCCGCAAATCGGACATACCCAATCTTCCGGAATATCTTCAAATTTTGTTCCCGGTGCAATTCCGTTATCCGGATCTCCGGCTTCCTCATCATAAATGTATCCACATGGTTCACATTCCCATTTTTTCATTATTATATCTCCTTTTCTTTCTAGTCTTCTGTTTTCCACAATCCATGAAGATTGCAATATTCATAAGCCGCAACAAATTCTTCTCCGTCTTTCAGTGTAAAGACTGCTCGTGGCTCATCTCCCGGTTTAAATCTCTGCAGCTGGCCACCATTGGTTGTCTCTACATAAACTCCCATGATATAATGGGCTTCTAACATAGGATGGGCAACTGATCCGACTTCTACTACAATTTCTTTTCCATTCTTTGTTACCTGCGGAACATGTTTCTCTCCCGCTGCATCTGTGGAATTCGCTTTCAGTTCATCTGCTGACACTTCTGCATCCATTCCAAACATATTAAATAATACAGTTCCATTTTCACGATAAAATTTACTCATTTTCGTTTTCCCCCTTTACTGTCATCACTTATGGTCTTATAATATATCAAAATGATCAAAAATTCCGTAACTAATGTTACCAAGTAGAAAAAAGGTGAATTTATGGAGTTAAAAAATACAATTCTTTTTCAAAATCTTGATGAACAGGAAATTGAAAGGGTTCTGCACTGTTCCCATGCAAAAACAGTCTGTTACGAAAAAAATCAATCGATTGTTCTCCCCGATGACACTCCTCATGTTCTTTATTTGATTCTTGAAGGCAAGGTCATGATTGAACAATATAACTATATGGGGAAACCCATGAACCTTGAATACCGTGCCGCCGGAGAGCTGTTTGGGGAGTCTGACCTTTTCCTAAAAAAGGAACGTTTTGACTACTCTGTCCGTGCTTCCAGCTTTTGCAGAATTCTCACTGCAAAACGCAGTTTTTTTTACCGCACCTGCGAAAACAGCTGCGAGCATCACAGTAAATTAATCTTCAACATGCTGCATATTTTAGCTAACGAAAATAAGCAAAAGCAGCAACGGCTGGAACTGCTCACCTGCGGGGATCTTAACCAGAGAACTGCCCAATACCTATGTGAGACAGGAAAAGGCTCTGATTTGATTACACTCCCTATGGACCGCAACACTCTGGCCGCCTATTTAAATACTACCCGACCTTCCCTTTCCCGCGTCCTTTCTTCTATGCAGGATGAAGGTATTATTCAAATTGACGGGCGGAAAAAAATCCGGATTCTCGACCAGGAGAATCTTCTGGCAATCGCAGACGGTATCTGAATCACACTCTTTTTTGTTTCAGATACCTTCCCAGCTCTAAAAATTCATCTTCAAAAATGCAGTGTTCTAACTGCCCGCTCTTCATCTGTTCTCGCACTTCCTCATAATCCATCCAACGGACTTCCTCTACTTCTTCCTCCTGAAGGCAAAGATCCGTAATACAGATCGGTTGATTATATACATACACAGCGCTGATTTCATGGTTGAAAAACGGTCTTCCATAAAAAGTTTTATTAACAATTCCCCGATGGATTTCTACAAATTCTAATTCTTCTTCGGAAGCCTCGATTCCCAGTTCCTCAGATAGTTCCCTTATGGCAGTTTCCATATAACCATCCCCTGCTTCTACATGACCTGCAGAAGAAATGTCATAGCATCCCGGGAAAGAATCTTTCTCTTTACTCCTTTTTTGCAGCAGAACATCAAATCCACTCTCTGTTTGCCGTACTGCCCAGATATGAACTGTGCCATGAGGGTCTCCATCCTCGTGAACAAGGGATCGTTCCTTGATTCTTCCGGTCTTTCTTCCTTCTTCGTCCAACACATCAAAGAATTCCAATTCTTTTCCATCCAGACAGGCTTGCGTAAGCATTCCCTTTTGATAGGTCAGCTTCAGAGAAAAAAACGGTTTTCTCTCTTCCATATACCGCAAAAACAAACGATCTCCCTCCCAAAGTTCCAGATTTAGAATATCTTCCTTCCTGACCCACTCAAGAACTCCTTCATCACAGTCTTTTAATTCTCCCTGAAACTCTTCAATATGGTAAAGGCACATGTATTCCCATGCCTCTTTTAAAGTGCCCATATCTGACAGAAAGGTTACAATCCCACAAAAACGGTATTTTGTCGGTGTTAATCCTGTTTCTTCCATCACTTCCCGAAACATACAGTCTTCCGGACTCTCTCCATGTTCAAAATGTCCTCCTACGCCAATCCATTTGTCTTTGTTCACATCTTTTTTCTTCACAATCCGGTGAAGCATTAAGTATCGCCCTTCTTTTTCTATGTAACATAAGGTTGTCATTCCCATGTTCCTTCTCCTTTCTCTTCCTGTCTGGTACCTTCCTTTATATCCAGAGAAACCGGAATCATCTGATCAATTTTCAGTTCATCCTTCTTCACCTGACAATCCACTGCCAGTACATGGACTCCTTTTTTTACGGCCTTTCTTAACGCATTTCCAAATTCCAAGTGAGTTTCATCATTTGGCTCAAAACTTTTCACACCTTTCATCTGAATGACAAACACAATATAAGCCTCATATCCTTCCTTCATACATTGAATCAGTTCTTTTATATGTTTGACTCCGCGTTCGGTCGGTGCATCGGGAAATCTGGAAATATGATGTTCCTCCAGAGTCACTCCCTTTACTTCCACAAAAGCTCTTTTCCCATCGCCTTCCATATAAAAGTCGAAGCGGGAAGTTCCATATTTTTGTTCTGCCTTAAGAATGGTTAAATTTTGATAAATGCCTCCCTGTGACAACCATTCTCCGACAACTTTATTCGGTGCCTGAGAATCCATATTCACTAACACATTTCCTTTCATAACACCAATCAAAGAATACTTTGTCTTTCGATTTGGATTATCATGCTCCTCTAAGAAAACTTTTGTCCCGGGAATCAGAAGCTCCCGGCATCTTCCTGTATTTTTCACATGAACTTTTTCTTCCCTGCCTGCAATCTCCACCATTGCAATAAACCGGTTAGGCCGGCTTAAAAAAGTTCCTTCAACTATATTTTCGTATTTCATTGTAATACCCTATCACTTTCCTTTTTTCAGCATATTCTATTATAACAAATAATTCGGAGGTTTCTATGGCATACGCTCTTTCTTTTCGGGATGTCTCTTACACCTATCACACTGCAAGACAGGAAACCCTTGCTCTGTCTAATGTTTCTTTTGACATAGAGCCCGGTGAGTTTATTGCAGTTGTAGGTCCAAGCGGCTGCGGAAAATCCACGCTGCTGCATCTGACTGCAAAACTGCTTCCTCTGACATCCGGAAATATTTTTGTCAATGGTTATCCACTGGCAATTTCAAAAGAAAAAATCGGATATATGCTGCAAAAAGATCAGCTTCTTCCCTGGAAAACTATTTATCAAAATGTGATCCTTGGACTGAAAATTCAAAAAATCAGTGATCCATCTGCCTACCAGCGAGCCGGGGAGCTTCTGGTCTCCTATGGACTGGGAGATTTTAAAGATTCATATCCCGCTCAGTTGTCCGGCGGCATGCGTCAGAGAGCAGCTCTTATACGAACACTGGCTCTGTCCCCAAATATCCTGCTTCTTGATGAGCCATTTTCCGCTTTAGATTATCAGACTCGTTTAAATGTATCCAATGATATTGGTACAATTTTAAAAAAAGAACAGAAAACTGCCCTTTTAGTTACCCACGATCTGTCGGAAGCAATCAGCATGGCAGATCGGGTCATCGTTCTTTCCAGGCGTCCCGGAACCGTAAAATCTATTGTTCCGATCTTACTTTCCTGTAAAGAAAAAACTCCACAGAATGCGCGGAATTCTGTAGAATTTAAAGATTATTTCAATCAATTATGGAGGGATATCAATGAAACCTGAAATGTCAAACGAACAAAAACAGTATCTGCTAGAAATCCAACGAAGAAAATACTGGATTCTTACCGCACAGGTTTCTCTGCTTCTGATCCTGCTCTTTTTATGGGAATGGGCAGTGGACTCCGGTTATCTCAATGGATTCATTTTCAGCAGCCCCAGTCGGATCATTCAATGTTTTTACACAATGACAAAAGATTACAGTATTTTTATCCACATTGGCATAACCATGGTGGAGACTCTCGTGAGTTTTTCTCTGATTATGTTCCTCACAGTTGGTATCGCCATGCTTCTCTGGTGGTTTCCCACTCTGGCAGATATTCTCGAACCGTATCTTGTTGTCTTAAACAGTCTTCCGAAATCCGCTCTGGCGCCAATCTTAATTGTGTGGCTTGGCAATAATATGAAAACTATTATTATTACGGCTATCTCTATCGCCGTCTTCGGAAGTATCTTAAACTTATACAACGGATTCATGAAAGTAGATCCGGAACGTCTGATGCTGATTCATACGCTTGGCGGAAGCCGGTCAGACAGCCTCCGTCTGGCGGTGATCCCAAGCTGTATTCCTTTGTTTATCAGTCTGATGAAAGTCAGTATCGGATTGTCCTTAGTCGGTGTTATCATCGGCGAATTTCTCGCCGCACGCGCCGGACTCGGTTACCTGATTATTTACGGAAGCCAGGTATTTAAAATGGACTGGGTTGTCATGTCCATCATTATCCTGTGTCTTATTGCCATCATTCTTTACAGACTTTTGCATCTCTTAGAAAAGTGTGCCGTAAAGCATATTTAAAAGTAGTATCCGTATAAGAATAATAAAAACATAAATTGCTCATGTTTTTATCACATTTTTTTCACATTTTCCGTCTATACTAAAACCATAACAAGTAATTACAGCACAACTTACTTAGCTAGAACTTTTTTTCATACTTTTTCATAATGCCGGAGACCCCCTCGTCTCCGGCTTTCCTCATTTTATCGCTCTTCCATGGCAATATATTCTTTTTCATCTGCAATGCTCTGATATGCCGGACGCATAATTTTATCAACGTTTGTTAATTCCTCCAAACGATGGGCGCTCCATCCGACAATTCTTGCCATCGCAAAAATCGGTGTAAATAATTCCAGTGGAATATCTAACATACTGTATACAAATCCACTGTAGAAGTCCACATTTGCACTGACTCCTTTGTAAATCCGACGCTCTTCTGCGATAACTTTTGGTGCAAGTGTTTCGATTTTGGAATACAATTCAAAATCTTTTTCTCTTCCCTTTGCAACTGCTAATTTTTCCACAAACCCTTTAAAGATCTGTGCTCTCGGATCGGAAATGCTATAAACTGCATGCCCCATGCCATAGATTAATCCCTTTCGGTCAAAAGCCTCTTTATGCAGCAGTTTTTTAAGATACTCTTCCACTTGTGTCTCGTCTTCTGTATCTTCTACATTCGCCCTGAGATCCTGCATCATTTCCACAACCTTAATATTCGCTCCTCCGTGTTTTGGCCCTTTCAGAGACGATAATGCTGCCGCAGTCACGGAATACGTATCAGAACCGGCAGATGTTACTACATGGGTCGTAAAGGTTGAATTATTGCCGCCGCCATGCTCCATATGAAGAACTAATGCAATATCAAGTACCTTTGCCTCCAGTTCCGTATAAGATTTATCCGGACGAAGCATTCTGAGAATATTCTCAGCCATAGAGCAGTTTACATCCGGCCGATGGATATACAGGCTGTCATCATTTATATAATGGTTATATCCATGATATCCATACACTGCCATCATCGGAAATACACTTATCAGCATCAAACACTGACGAAGTACATTTTCCATGGAAATATCAGCCGTATTATCATCATAAGATGCCAGGGTGAGCACACTTTTCGTCAGGGTGTTCATAATATCCTTTGATGGTGCCTTTAAGATTACATCTCGTGCAAAGTTTTTTGGAAGTGTCATACTGGATGCCAGTATTTCCCGAAACTCCTCCATCTGTTTTCGATCCGGCAGCTTTCCGAATAGCAAAAGATAGGTAATCTCTTCAAATCCATACTCATTTCTTTTCATAAATCCATTGACTAGATCATAAATATCATATCCTCTGTAAAATAATCTTCCATCGCAAGGCACTTTTTTTCCATCTACCATTTTACTGGACTGAATACACGAAATATTGGTTAGTCCTGCTAACACACCGACTCCGTCAACATCCCGAAGGCCTCTTTTAACTCCCAGTTCTGTATATAGTTCCTTATCAATCTCGCAATTATTCTGGCAGACAACCGCCTGATGATTTATATATTCGTTCATCTCTTCTCTGGTCTTACTCATATTCTACCTCCTTGTGTCCATCCATTTACTGTTATGTTTTATCATATCTTTTTATTTGATTTTTGTCAACTATTGATTTTTGTTAATTGAGTGTTATAATTATGTTAGAATGTTAAAAGAGAGGACACATCTTATGAAAAATATATCTGCACTTTTTGAAATTTTTCCAATCTGCCAACGACTTTTGTTAAACTCTATTGATCTTCACTCGATAGAATTTACCAGAACGCAAATGCTGATCCTGTTTTCATTATCGTCCAGAGACCGGTTAAATATGTCTCAGCTGTCTGCATATATTGCATCCTCAAAAGAACAGGCCACCCGCGCTGTGGCTCCTCTGGTAAAACATGGATTTGTGGAAAGATTTCGAAGTGACGAAAACCGAAAAAAAGTCTATGTACAGCTCACACCCAAAGGACAGGAACTGATCCAGAAAGAACAAATGCTTGTCAAACAGCGTCTTTCCGCACAATTTCAAAGTCTTTCCCTGAATGATCAGGACATATTTCAGGAATCTGTGGAAAACATCCTGCGTTTGTTAAAGAAACTGGAAGAAAACCTATGATACTCTTTTTACTGGACGAATTTTCCAAAGTAAGATATACTCATTTTATCTCACCCGGGAAGATTGCCGCTCTATAGGGAGAGAGTACTTAAACAGAATTTTTGGGAGGTCTCTATGAAAGCTGATTTACATTGCCACACTGTTTTATCTGACGGAGCCATGGATGTTGACGCGCTCCTTCGCTATGCCAAACGTATTGATTTGGATTACATTGCCATTTCTGATCACGAATCCACCCACTCTATCCCTGCTGCCCTGGCATTAGGGGAAGAACTCGGGCTTCATGTAATCCCTGCCGCAGAAGTTAATGCATATCATAAGGAAACCGCAATTAATGTGCATCTTCTGTGTTACTATCCTGTAGATACGAAACGTCTCCAGCGACATCTCGACAAAGATCTGAAAATTTTTTCTGATTCTGTCACAAAATCCTATCAGTCACTGATGGATCAATACCCGATCACGATGGAACAACTTGCCGAAGCTTCCAGACTAAGTACCGGCGTTTACTATACTCATATCATGCAGGTATTATCTTCGATGGGTTACACCAAAACTCCTATCGGATCACTGCACGATGAATTATTTTATCCGGGAAGCCCTCACAAATTCCCTTATCAGTATATGAATACCACTGAGGCTGTAAAATTGATCCGCGCCTGTGGCGGCGTGGTTGTCCTGGCACATCCCGGACAATATAAAAATCCTATGCTGATGGAAATGATGATCGAAGAAAATCTTTTGGACGGTATTGAATTAAATCATCCGAGAAATGATGAACGTACCATGGATCAGATCCAATCTCTATGCCGGGAACACGATCTCTTTATGACCGGCGGAACTGACTTTCATGGTCTGTATACAAAAACACCTTACCCACTTGGCAGTTTTTTATGTCCGCAGGAAGGACTGGAACGTCTGATGGAAGCCGGAAAAGCAGCCAACGCAGCGTATTATCAACACAAATCAGAACATTAGATTATAAAATGACCACGCTATTTCAAACAGCGTGGCCATTTTATAATCTTTTTTCTGTTTTTCTTTAAATATTTTTTAAGATGCTCTTTGCAACACTAAGTCCATTGGCAGATGCCTGCTGAAGCCCTCTCGTGACAGATGCACCGTCACCGATCGCCCGAAGCCCCTTAATATTCGTCTCAAAATCCTTATTTACCAGGATTTTATTGGAATAGAACTTCACTTCAACACCATACAGCAAGGTCTCATCACTTGCCATACCCGGAGTCACCTGATCCAGCGCATAAATCATCTCTTCAATATCTTTCATAATCCGGTACGGAAATACAAGAGATAAATCTCCCGGCACCGCATCTTTTAAAGTCGGTGTGATATTATTTCGAATCAGCCGCTCTTCTGTCGTACGTCTTCCTCTGACAAAATCTCCGAATCTCTGAACAAGAATTTTGCCGTCACAGAGCATATTACTGAGCTGAGCGATGTGTTTTCCATACTGAATCGGTTCTTTAAACGGTTTTGTAAAATTCTTGGAAACAAGCAATGCAAAATTAGTATTATTCGTCTTATATTCCTCTGCCTTGTAGGCATGTCCGTTGACAACCGCAAGACCATGTTCATAATATTCCGTTGCCACTTCGCCCGATGGATTACTGCAAAATACCCGGACTTTGTCATCGAAGGTCGGTGTATAATAAACAAGCTTTGCCTCGTAAAGACTCTTATTTAACTCTTCCATAATCTCATCCCGAACTTCTACGCGGACTCCCACATCCACGGTTCCTACACTGGTATTGATTTCATATTTTCGGCAGATATCGCTGAGCCACTCAGATCCTTCCCTTCCGACTGCTGCTACAATCTCTTCCGCATAAAATGCTTCCTCCCGATTTGTCGTAACTCCTTTTGCCATTCCGTCTTCGATGAGAATATCCTCTACCATTGTGTCAAATTTCATCTCGACCCCTAATTCCAGAAGATAGTTCTGAAGTCTGGAATAAATTTTATATCCTTCCTCGGTTCCAAGATGACGAATCGGACACTCGATCAATTTCAGATTCGCCCGGATGGCTTTCTTCCTGATCTTGGCAATCTCCTCTTCTTCATCAACACCATAAACTTTCGTGTCAGCACCGAATTTTAAATAAATATCATCGGACTCTTTTAATAACTCAATCGTTCTATCATATCCCAAAATCTCCGGCAGATTTCCTCCCACATCCGGTGATAAAGACAATTTACCGTCAGAAAATGCTCCCGCTCCGGCAAAACCTGTGGTAATGGAACACGGCTGACATCCCACACAAACTTTTGTGTTACGTTTTGGACATTGCCGTTTCTCAATTCTTCTTCCTTTTTCGATCATAAGAACCTTTAATTCCGGCTTCTTCTGCATCAGCTCATAAGCACAGAAAATTGCCGATGGCCCCGCTCCTATCATAATTACATCATACTTCTGTTCCATCATTTTATATCTCCTCCTAAAACTTTTTTCATAATCACTCGTGGCAGTCCTCCGTATTTCAGTAAGTGTTTTGCCTCACTATACCCAGCCGCAAGAAAATTTCTCCGGCTATACTGGTTTTGCGGATGAACCGTTCCTAAAAGAATGCGATATCCTTCCTCCCAAAGCCTTTGCTGTGCCTCTTTTAAAAACTTTCGCTGTAAACCGCGCCCCTGCGCTTCTTTTGTTACAACAACATAATCCATATGGGCGGTTCGCTCCAAAAGATCTTTTGAAAACTCAAGATCATAACCTAAATTTCGGGACTCTCTTCCTGGAAAATCTGCAATGAAAAATCCTAAAATCTTCTCTCCATCGCAGGCTTTTAAAACAAATCCCCCTTGTTCCATACGCTCCTTTACATAGTCAGCATCATCTTCCACAAACCAAGCAGGATCTTCCACACACTCTGCCGCTTCTTTCATTAATCCCATGATCCCATCCAGGTCATTCCTTTTTGCTCTCTCTATCGTTAACATGGTTCTATCCTTTGCTTCTTCCGGCTTTCATTGACTTTTCGCTGCTCCACGGACTGTAATATGTCTTTTTTTCGATTTTTTTATAATATCGAAGTCTGATGTAATACTTCTTTTTTCTTTTAAGTGCAGTCAGTGTCTTTTTCCTTTTGGAAGATACTGCTCTGACACTTTTCGTTTTAGAAAATTTCTTAGATGTTCCATATTGAATCTGAACACCGCCGGCTTTTTTATTTTTCTTCCATGAAACAGTCATGCCACTTGTGCCGTTTCTTTTTAATTTCCAACTGGCAGGAACACAAAGTCTCATGAATTTTCCACTCTCACTGTCAGACCCAAAACTTTCCATCAGTGTTGATCTGTTCTCCGCATAAACTACAATCCGATAAAAATAAATCTTTCCATTCTTTTCTTTCACTTCCGGATCTACATAACTGGTACCTTTCACCGATTTAAGGGTCTTCCATGAACCTCCCTTTGTCTTTCGCCGCACCCTGTATCCATCCGCATTTTTCACTTTTTTCCAACTGATCTTAATTCCATTGTTTATATTTTGAACTTTTGTAAGCTTTGGACTTTTCAGATCACTCGGAAGCTCTTTGTCCGGCTCATTGTCTTCCGGAAAGCATATCTCATCCTCCGGAAAATTATCTACAATATCATCCGGCATCTGAACATCACGGCTTTGATATTGTACTTCCCTGGCATATATGTTATTCGTAAAAAAAGTCATGAAACTTAGTATCATTCCTAAAAAGCAGACACTTAAAATAATTTTTGTTTTCAGCTTTCCTCTCCTCCTCTCCTCTACCTTATTCTACCACAAATCTGCCCCTTTTTATTTAAAATTTCCATTTTTCTACGGTATATGCTCCCGGACTGGACGGACTGCGTCCGATAAGGTATACTGAAGGAAAAAAGGAATTTATACATATGATTAATCGTTTATGCAAAAAATTAAATCACTCTGTGGAGGTCAGACAGTCTCTAAGCAGTCTGCGCCAGGAAATCAAAGATCCCGATAAAAAGGAACTGCTTTTATCCTGGATACAAGATGGTGATCTTAACCTGACTGCTTTTTTATCCGATGACGATGCAAAAACAAGAAAAAATGCCGCCCTTTTAATCGGCGAACTGGCTTTATCTTCCTGTGTTCCCGCCCTGTTTTCGGCTTATCAAAAGGAAGAGACTCTTTTTGTGAGAGAATCCTATCTGACTGCTATGCAGTCTATGGATGCTTCTTTCTATTTGTCCGCCTTAAAGGAACGTTTTAAGGAGCTGTCTTCTTATAAACCGGTACCGGAGGAACAAAAGCATATCGAGAAAGAGCTTCATGCCTTGTCGGATCTGATTCTTTCTATGGAGCCTTACCGGAAACATCCATTCCGAAGCGGACGCCAGACATTCCACTGCCTGCTGCGTACCAATCCTTTATATCCGGAAATCACACAACAACAGCTTTCAGATGCCAAAACGTCTGTCTCCAGACTTGGCGTTCAGGTAAAAACCAACCACTTAAACCGACTTTTACCGATCCGCACCTGGCAGGAACTTTTATTCCAGGTTCCCGGTATGACTTCCTCAAAAGCAGATCCTGACACCATCGCCAAAACCATTGCAAAATCTGAGCTGCTAAATCTTCTATCCAACACCCACGATGGAGATTTCCCGTTCTTCTTCCGAATTGATATCAAAAGCAAAATGTCACTCTCAGACCGCAGCCGTTTTGCGCAAAAAACTTCACAGGCTCTGGAACGTTATACCGACCGAAAGCTTATGAACTCTACCTCTTATTACGAGCTGGAACTTCGTCTGATCGAAGGAAAAAGCGGTATTTTCTATCTGCTGACAAAATTTCATACCATCAAAGACCACCGCTTTGAATATCGGCAGGAGTATATTCCTACCAGTATCAAACCGGTCAACGCGGCTCTTCTCGTGGAACTTTCCAAAGACTATATGGTTCCCGACGCACAGATTCTCGATCCTTTCTGCGGGGTTGGGACTATGCTGATTGAACGCCAGAAAGCGATCAAGGGAAATACTTCTTATGGTATCGACCATTCCCCGGAGGCGATTGAAAAAGCAATCCGCAATACTCAAAATGCTGATCAGATCATTCATTATATAAATAAGGATTGTTTTACCTTTACCCACCAATATGCTTTCGATGAAATATTTACGGAAATGCCCTATGCTTCCGGCAAAAAATCGGAAGCTGAAATCTTTGAAGTCTATGAAAAATTCTTCCCGTTTGCCAGAAAACTTCTGACACCGGAAGGTACAATTATTATGTATACAAGAAATCGTGACTATGTAAAAAAATTATGTACAAAACAAAATTTTCAGGTGATCCGGGAATTTAAAATCAGTAAAAAACCCGAAACTCATCTTATAATTCTAAAATAAAAGCAGCCGGAATCAGAATAATTTTCTGATTCCGACTGCTTTATTTTTAACACATTTTAGTCTCTTACTTTTATATGAACTTCACGAAGCTGCTGTTCTGTAATCTCGCTTGGAGCTCCGCACATTAAATCCTGTGCAGTTCCGCTCATTGGGAATGCAATGACTTCACGAATATTCTCTTCATTTCTAAGAAGCATAATCATACGGTCAATTCCAGGTGCCATTCCTGCATGAGGAGGTGCACCAAACTGGAATGCATTGTACAGTGCTCCGAATTTGTCTTTCAATGTCTCTTTGTCATATCCGGCAATCTCAAATGCTTTTTCCATAATTTCCATATCATGGTTACGGACAGCTCCTGAAGATAATTCTACACCGTTGCAGACAATATCATACTGATATGCAAGCAATTCCAGAGGATCTTTTGTATTTAATGCCTCTAATCCACCCTGTGGCATAGAGAAAGGATTGTGAGTAAATCCGAGTTTTCCTGTTTCCTCATCGATTTCATACATTGGGAAATCATTGATATAGCAGAAGCGGTATGCATTTTTCTCCAGTAAATCTAAACGGCTTCCCAGTTCATCTCTGATCTGCCCCGCATAGATGCAGGCTGCCTTTTCCGGTGCTGCGATGAAGAAAATAGTATCTCCTTCCTGAAGTCCTGCCATCTCGGCCAGCTCCATTTTCATATCATCCGGAATAAATTTATCAATCGGTCCTTTATATTTCAGTTCTTCTTTGACCTCTAAATATCCCAGTCCTCCCATACCGATAGACTGTGCAAATTTCAGCAGTTTTTCATGCTGACCTTTGGAAAGTTTTGCATGAACATTGATAGCACGCACTGTCTGTCCGTGGAACGGCTTAAAGGTACATCTCTGGAAAAATTCTGTCGCATCCAGAATACGCAGAGGATTTCGAAGATCCGGTTTATCTGTACCAAACTGCAGCATCGCTTCTTTATAACTAAAGATCGGATACGGTGCATCTGTAATAACACTTCCTTCCGGTGCAAATTCTTTAAATGCAGCTGTTAAAACTTCTTCTCCGACTTTAAATACATCTTCCTGTGTCGCAAAACTCATTTCATAGTCTAACTGATAAAATTCTCCAGGAGAACGGTCTGCTCTGGCATCTTCATCACGAAAACACGGTGCAATCTGATAATACTTATCAATTCCTGACACCATCAAAAGCTGTTTATACTGCTGTGGTGCCTGTGGAAGTGCATAAAACTTTCCTTTATATCTTCTGGACGGAACCACATAATCTCTGGCTCCTTCCGGAGAAGATGCACAAAGAATCGGTGTCTGAATCTCCACAAATCCCATCTCTTCCATTTTATCTCTTAAGAAACGAATCACTTTAGAACGGAATAAAATATTATCTTTTACTTTTCTGTTTCTCATATCAAGATAACGGTATTTTAAACGGACATCCTCACGAATCTCTTTGGATGTTGCAATCTCAAACGGAAGATCTGTATAAACTTTTCCTAAAATATCTATCTTATGAGCTTCTAATTCAATCGTTCCGGTAGGAATTTTCGGGTTGTAAGTTTCCTCATCACGATGCTCAATCACACCTTCCACAGATAAACATTCTTCTTTTCTCACATGCTCCAAAAGAGAGGTGTCTCTTAATACGACCTGCATTACTCCATACATATCACGCAAATCAATAAAAGATACTCCTCCATGATCACGGATGTTCTCAACCCATCCGGCAATCTTTAATTCTTTTCCAATATCACTCTCAGAAATCTGATCCATGGTTCTGGTACGATACATCTCTGACATTTTTTTACTCCTTTTCAAATACAAATTCTATCATAAGAAAATATGCGCAAAGCACATTCCCTGCACACAAACAGCCCACAGGCGATAATTTCTTATGTAACAACAAAAAAAGCCCGTCCTGAAATTCAATACATTTCAGGACGAACTATCATAGTCCGCGGTACCACCTGATTTACTGTCTTCACAGTCTCCTCTGGGGCCTGTTAACGCCGGGCATACGTCTCACCTACTGACCGTCTCTTTGGCGTTCAGATCAATGCTCTGGAGTGTTCTTCGCATAAATTCACTTTGCAGGATTCTCACTATCGCCTGCTCACTGGGAACGATAAGTTATGTTACTTTTCTCCGTCATAGCCTATTGAACCATTATACGTTAGGTAAATCCTTCTTGTCAACAATATCTTTTTTTAATAATCCTATCAGCAATGCCGTTGCAACTACCCCAATTGCAATAACTGCCAAAAACATTACTACATTCTGCACTACCGGAAGAACAAAAATCCCTCCATGAGGCGCCGGAACTCCTACATTAAACACCATAGATAATGCTCCGGTAAGACCTGCTCCTGCAATCAAAGACGGAATAATTGCTTTCGGATCACCAGCCGCATAAGGAATTGCTCCCTCACAGATAAAAGAAAGTCCCATAATATAGTTTGCCTTTGCCGCATTTCGTTCTTCTTTTGTAAACTTCTTTTTATAAAGGCTGTGGAATCATGTTCATACGCTACTTCCTCCTATGTTCTTTATAAATTACAGAAAACTCCTGAAACAATATGCTTCCTATCTCACTGTTACACCAAAGTTCTCTTAACCTTTGCAGTACCTCATCTTCCGACATTTTCTCTGTCTCTAACAACATTTTGATAAACCGTAAACCCTCTGAAATATCATGTCCATTTTCTTTTAACTGAACAAGTGGTTTCATAAATCTCTCTTCCAAAGTTAGTTTGCTCCATAAATTCCTTGCCACTGTAGAGAGTTCTCTGGGAATCTTTTGATTCGAAAGCCTCTTTTTATAAATTTTTTGCCATTTCTCCAACTCATTCTTTGATATATGGTACGTTTCATTTAACAAAAGTTTTAGTAAATCCATATATGGCTTCATTTTTTGATCAATTTCTTTTTCTCTGACTGCTTCATAGAGATAATAAAAACCTGCTTCCTGTGCCAGAAAAGAGGCGGCATCTGCATATGAATTTAAGAGATACCTTTTCCGATAAAAATGCCCTTCCAGATTTTCCACACTGTCAATTTTCTCAATTTGTGTCTGCTCAAGTATCCCTCTGTCTACACTCAATTCATGAAATGCCTCGCTGATAATAGAATGATTCTCTAAATTCATAGAACAAATCCGATCTACAATGGTATCTGGAATTTTTATATTCTTTATATTTTCCCTTTGTTCTTTATTAGCGGCATCCATAAGAAGTTCTCTGAAATAAGATCCGACATGCTCTACATTCTCACAACAGATAATCTCTTTTCCGGTTCCATCCTGCTGCCCCCATGCTTCTAAAATTGGTGCCACCAAGTATTTCAGATTTTCCCTCTTCACAGAAGTTGTAATCACCGAACTTTCACGAAGTTTCTTATGTAATAAGTTCTTTTCCCTAACAGACGAAACCGCACATTTTATCGGAATATGTCTCATCACATCCTCATCGGAAATTAACAGATCATACCCTTTTTTCTTTTTTAAAGCATCCAGAACTGTCTCATTTGTATCAACTGCCGTAACATCTTTTCCACTTTCCGTCAACAGTGGAATTACCAACCCTCTTCCCAATGCTCCACATCCAAAGTGAACTACCTCATTCTCACATTTCATGACAAAACACCTCCTTTCCCTCAATTGCATACAGACGCCGCTCTGCCTGTTGATTCCATCCATTGTTTGCTATTTCTGCTAAAACAGTATCATAACCTCCAATTTTCTTTAAATCTGTCAGCGGAAGTTTTAAAAGCTGTGGATACACAATCACCTTTCCTGGAAACTTTCCGGAAGCAACGGATTCTACCGCATCTTTTAACACATTGAATCCTGCAACTGCCATTACATTTTTATCTAACTGATATTGTCCACTTTCTATTTTTTCCAAAATTCGTTTTTCATCTTCTACGGTTGATCCACTGCTGGCATTAATCCTTCCATGAAAACTGGCAGTATATCCAATCGGAAGTTTTGCATAGCTTCCATACTTAGTACCCGAAAACAGAACTAGCATTCCATCTTTCCTGAGAAACAAAATTGCATTTTCCACCGGTTCAATCCCCGGAGCCGTAACAACTACATCCTCAAATCCATCTTCTCCACAAATAGATCTTAGCTTCTCCTTCCACCCACTTTCGCTGATCGCTACAATCTCCAACTGCTTTCCATTCTCTTGTGCAATTTTAAGAAAATCTTCTTTTAATGCATTCAAACGTTTTTGTCCTCTTGCTGTTACCACAATGACTTTAGGACCGTCTTTCATCGTCAATGCCCGTAATGTATGAATCCTTCCCATGGCACCTGCGCCCCCCATAATCAGCATCTTACCATCTTTTTTCAATTCATAACGCCAATTTTCTTTCCGAAAAGCATCCGAAAGAAAATGAGTGTCAGTTCCGATCCAATTCATCGTTCCATAGTGTACTTTGGCAATGTCTACATATACTTTTTGTTCTGTCACTGACTGTAAAAGCCAGCAAAATAGTCCGTCCTGATTCATATGGTCTATCATAAGTTCCAATTCTTCATCCGTAGCGTTTCCCAAAATCAAAATATCATGAAAGCCATTTTCTTCCGATTTTACCGCCTGTTCTAAAGAATCAAAAGATCTCATATTTTCTGGATATTTTTGGGTCTTTTTTCCCTTTATAAATGCAGAAATTCTTGCATGACAAAGATTCTTGTCCAAAACAAAGGATTCATCCCCTTCCTGCCCTATGTACAATAAGAGAGATCCGTCTCTTTTAAAATCTTCTCTCCCTCATCTGCGGTATGCGGCTTCCACACAGGCATTGGGCTCCAACTGTGCTACAGATGCATAACTTAAATCCTTTTTCACAGGAAATACAGTTTCGCCCTGATCAGAATAAAATGTAGGTTTTTTTCAATAATATATACTGCTGCATGCCTCCATCTGTATTAACCCCGATGCAATATCGGATAGAATCCATATAAACATCCGGCTGCACTCCAACTCTCATTCCCGGCTTCCATTTCTCCTTCAGATTTTCTCCTGCCTCCACAATCGTCAATGACAATTCATGTCCCAAAATTGCCGGAAACTCTTCAAAATTCCGATCACGAAACAGTGGATATTCATTTCCCATATTCATCATTTTAATATCGGATGCACAAAGTGCCAGGGCATCCACTCTTGCCAACACCTCGTCCTTTCCCGGTCGTTCTATCCCTCTTTCTTCCGGTCTTCCCTCCTTTCCAAAAGAATTGATCCCCGCTCCACGGTAATACCAAACCATATTTTTTGGTGCCATAAATTTCTCCTTTCCACCTTTCCGTCGCTCATGTTTATCTTATGGCTCATAGCATTTCCATATTTCTTTTGCCGTTTCCGGTCTTGTAACAAAAGTAAATATTTCCGGCTGTTCCTCATACTGCGTATAAATCGGAACTTCCGGTTTCAAATGAAATTCCGGATAACTTCGTGCCTTTAAAATCTTTAACTCTGACGGCTGATACATTGAATTTGGCTCAAATATAATCGTTCCATTTTGTACTTTTGGAAAATAGGCAACTCCTTTATGGTCCCTGATTTCTTTATAGTCAAATCCATAATCTCTGACACACCATGCCCCAAACAGCATTGGTTGTTCAGGATTTGCATTGATCGTACAATGCGCCCATCCCGGAGGTACGATTACTACCTGTCCTTCCTTGGCATAAACTGCATAACACCTGCCCGGATCATCCCCTGTTTTTTCCTGCATATAAATGTAGGCCTCTCCCGTCCATATTTCATATACTTCACAAGTAGATCTGTTACAGGAAGGAGATACAGCATGAACATGTCCCTGACTTCTCACAGGTTCCTCTCCTATTGTGCCTGCACCAAAAATCATGGCACCATACAATAGATTCCGTCTTACCAAATCTTCTCTATGTTCCTTTTTCCCCACATCCATTGCAACCGCATAAACATATTCGGGACCCTCCACTTTCGGATTACTTAAACTGCTCCAAATATCATCCAGTTTTCTTTTCTCTGTCCTTGGCCCAAATACGTTATCTCCATATATAAATTCCATAGCTTCTATATCAGCCTTCAACGGAAATCCTGTTTTCATACTTTCCCTCCTAGTTTCTGACCCTGGCTTTGATGACTGCAATTTCTTTTCCTTCGGATATGCCATATGGTGCAATCTCATACTCTTTTACACACTCTGGAATAATAAAGGTTTCTGCGTAATGTACAACATATGGAGGAAAGCTTCCATCTACAGAAGTTACCACCGCTTCCTCTCCCTCAATCAAATTGATGACGTTAACAGACCCATCACACGCAAACCACTGTTTTTCATCAAACCAATATCTTGTCGTTTCTATAAATTCCAGCTCATGTAGTCCAGTTTGCTCCGCAATACAATGTTCCGTCTTTTTCAAAGTCTTTACCGGACTAACCAGATGTTCTGTCACCCAGTCTGTTGTTCTGTCATATTGGATACATGCTGCCCCTCGTTCCACATTAATCGGACGAGGTTTTCCATCCAATCCTACTCTGCCCCAATCCCATAATTTCATTGTAAAAATATAAGGAGTAGCACTGATTTCCAACACCATTGCCTCACTGCCAGAACAATGTATCGTACCTGCCGGGATCAAAATGTGATCATGTTTTTGAATCGGAATTTTATTAATATATTTCGTATCATCGAAAATTTCCTCGCCTTCCTGGGCACATTTCAATGCCGGAATCAATTGTTCCTTTGTGACACCATCCTTCACTCCCAGATACACACAGGCATCATCGCCGGCATCTAAAATATAGTAACTCTCATCCTGTGTATAGTGCATTCCGAAATTCTGCTGAATGTATTCTGTCAGCGGATGAACTTGCAGTGATAAATTCCCGCCACCCATGGTATCCAAAAAATCAAAACGAATTGGGAACTCTGCCCCGAATCTGGAAAAAACCTTCGCCCCCAACAATTCTTTCGGTTTTCTCTTTACCAAATTCATCGCCGGCATCTCGATCGTAACATCGCCAAACTTTGCACAGATTGCATTTTCTTCCGGCACACCATCAAAGCACCAGGCAAAATTATGTTCCTTTCTTTGTAAGTCACATACTTCTTCCATCCATCTTCCACCCCAAATTCCTTCATCGAAATACGGGACCAGACGAAATGGTCTTTTTGCAAACTGACATATCATTTCATCCAGTGCTTTTTTTGTAATCATTCGGGAATCTTCCTTACGATTCATATCCAAAAAATAATCAATTCGGTCAAAAATTTCTGTCTTATGACGATCCAACATTCTCCATTCTACAAAATATCCCCGTTTATATTTCCTCAAAATATCCTCATCATAATTTCCAACACCCCAGTTATCTAATTCACCACTGCGATATCTAAGCTGTATTTCCCATCGGCTGATATCACCATAAATTAATAAGTCAGCTTCCTTTGCAAATAACGCTGCACCAATTCCGTAAATTACAATAACTCCCTGTTTATATTCCTCAATTTGACCACAGATTGTTTCCATCTCAGCGACATCATAAAAATCACTCATAACTTGTGTTCCCAAAACTCCAAACACTCTGTCATCTGTAATGTTATATTCCAGTTTTTTTCTTAGTTCTTTTTCTCCTAATTTTGCCTTTTCGCAAAATATTTTTGCATCCGGCTGTATTTTTTCTATAATTTTCTCAATTTCTGATTTCCGAACTCCGTGATAATAATCAAATACAATCACAGACTTAGTTTTTCCGATATTTTTTATTTTCCTTCTTAATTCTCCTGCAATAGCATCCACATCCGGGAATACCTCTTTCTCCATATGTCTAATTGCCAAATACGGATGTTTATCATAATTAGATTTTCTTCCCTCAAAGTACATTTTCTTCCTCCTTTTATGTTATATTGTTATAACTTTTATTTCATTATAATGTTATAACAATGCGATGTCAATAGATTTTAAAGTAAAAAAAAGAAATTGCTAAACATTCTAACAATTTCTTTCTGCTCTCTATTTTCTATTTTGTCAAAACCAACGAATATTTATATTTATCCGCCTTATAATATGCACGTACATACTCTACATGATTCCCATTCTGATCAAATGACCTTCTGGATCGGAACAATACCGCTGTTCCCTGTTGAATCTTCAAATCTTCACCGACTTCCTTATCAGCAAATCCAACTTCAATATCTTCATAAGATTTGCTGACAATAACTCCTTTTTCTTTTTGCAGATATTCATACAACGATCCCCTATATACTTCTTCCTCTACACTCAGATTTAATGTTGACGGAAGATAACTGTAAAGACTGCAAAACGGCTCATCTGCAATGTAATATACCCGATGCAGCATATACACATTTTTTCCCTCCTGAATTCCTAAAGATTCTGCAACTATTTTCGATGCCTTTTCAATTGAAATATTAACCGAATGTACTGTATACTGAATCTTCTTCTGTTTCATTTCATTGGTAAAATTACTTAGTGTATTAAGATTTTCTGTAATTTTTTCCTTCAGAATTCTGGTTCCTTTCGCTCGTTCTCTGATCAAATATCCTTCACTCACCAATTCGTCCAACGCCTGTCGAACTGTAATTCTACTGACATGAAACAATTCCTGAAGTTCTTTTTCAGTAGGAATCTTATTTGTATAAACTCCCTCTTCAATGTCTGACAATAAAATCTCTTTTATCTGTGCATATAAAGGATTAGCTCCCTTTCCGCTTTTCAAATCGTATTTTCCCATATTCTGAAAAATCCTCCCGTTTTCTTCTATAGCATTTTCTATATTATAACATTATAACAAAAAAACGCCATAAAAATTTTCTGTGACAAAAGAATTTTTTGTATTTTTTTTATAATCCGGGCAATACTCTCTCTAGATTTAAAAAAGGAGAACTTCATTATGTCAGAAAAAATCATTGTTGTCGGTGCCAATCATGCCGGTACCGCTGCGTTAAATACAATTCTTAATACTTATAAAGATGTCGATGTTTCCGCATTTGATGCTAACTCAAATATCAGTTTTTTGGGATGCGGCATGGCACTATGGATCGGCGGTCAGATTTCCGGGCCGGAAGGACTATTCTATTCTAATAAAGAACTTCTGGAACAAAAAGGTGCTTCTATCCATATGAATACCCGTGTTGCTTCCGTTGATTTTGACCGAAAAATTGTCAAAGCAAAATGTTCTTCCGGTGATTATTATGAAGAATGCTATGACAAATTAATTCTTGCCACAGGCTCCATTCCAACGACTCTTCCGATTCCGGGAATGGATCTTGAAAATGTCCAATTTGTAAAATTATATCAAAATGCACAAAGCATCATAAAGAAACTTAAGAATCCTGCAATTCAAAACGTCACTGTAGTTGGTGCAGGATATATTGGTGTAGAACTTGCCGAAGCTTTTGGACGAAACGGGAAAAAAGTTACATTAATTGACTCGGCTTCCACCTGTCTGTCTGCCTACTATGATTCTGTTTTCTCGCAAAGAATGGAAGAACAACTCCGTTCTCACGGAATTCATCTTGCATTTAATGAAAGTGTAGAACGACTGGAAGGTCATAAAAAAATCGAAAAGGTCATTACTAATCAATCCAGCTATGCCGCAGATATGGTTATTTTCTGTGTCGGTTTCCGCCCTAATACATGGATTGGCGATGGCGTACTTCAAAAGTTTAGCAACGGAGCCTATCTTGTCAATCAAAAACAGGAAACCAACGTAGAAGATGTCTATGCCATCGGTGACTGCGCCACAGTTTATAACAATGCCACCGAACAGACTGATTATATCGCTCTTGCCACCAATGCCGTCCGATCAGGCATCATTGCTGCCCATAATGCCTGCGGCACTCCTTTAACTTCTCCCGGTGTACAGGGTTCCAACGGAATCAGTATCTGGAACTTAAAAATGGTCAGCACCGGCTTATCCCTAAAAAAAGCCCAGAATCTCGGATATCATGCTGCCGCTGTTGACTATGAAGATTATCAGAAAGCCAATTTTATGGAAAATGATAACTACAAAGTGACCATACGGATCGTCTATGACAAAAAGAGCCGTCGCATTCTCGGAGCACAACTTTGCTCTGAATACGATATTTCTATGGCTATCCATTTATTCTCCATGGCGATTCAAGAGCACGTATCCATCGACAATTTAAAACTATTTGACCTGTTCTTCCTTCCACACTTTAATCAGCCCTACAACTATATTACTATGGCTGCTCTAAAGGCAGAATAGATTTTCCTGTACTCATCTCTTCTTGAATATCCTGATCAAGAAATAGTGCATTTACGGCTTTCTCATAATTTATAAGATTCTGTGCTTTTCTGATTTTTTTTGCATACTTCTCATAGTCTGTAAAAATTTGCACCGGATTACTCCAGAAATCCTTCATCTTGAATAATACATTCTTTTCTCCTGACAGAGTTTCACGATAAGCTGCATAAATCTTATCGTGAAATTCTCTGAATCTGGATTTTGACAGTCCTTCTCCCCTTTTAATGAATGCTGTCAGTGCCGGATTCCTTAAAAACCCTCTGCCCATCATGACCTGTTCAAGCTTTGGAAACTCCTTTATAAGATTTTCATAATCTTCTTTTGTCACAAGATCTCCATTGTAACACAGTGGATTTCTGCTCTCTTCAACTGCCATACGAAAACATTCCATATGAGGTGTTCCTGTATAAAACTCCTTTTGAAGCCGTGGATGTACAATGAGTTCGCTGAGAGGATACCTGTTATACACCTCTAAAATTTCCTCAAATTCTTCGGTTTCCATTACACCAATTCGTGTTTTTATTGAAATTTTCATATCCAACGCATCAAATACATCCTCCAGAAAATGATCCAATTCTTCCAAATCTTTTAAAAATCCTGATCCCTTTCCTTTTGACACCACTGTTTTAGATGGACATCCTACATTTAAATTTACTTCATTATATCCCATCTCTTTCAATTCCCGGGCAACTTTGATAAACTCATCAGACTTCTTCGTAAGAATCTGCGGAACCAAATAAATCCCCTCATTATTTTCCGGCAATACATCCTGAAGCTCTCTTGACCGAAACATTCTTTTTCCATTTGGCATAATAAATGGAGTAAAATATTTATCAATCTCTCCAAAAAATTCTTCATAGGCATTTCGATACAAATAAATCGTAATCCCTTCCATCGGGGCAAAATAAAATTTCATTTCCTTTTCCTCCAACACCTTCTTGTGTATTCTCCCCATAGGGTATACTTTTTGTGGGGAATATGATATTATCTTCCATATATCTACAAAACACTTAGGAAGGTTTATCTATGTTAGAAATAATAGAATCTATCAACGGTGCTGTCAACAACTTTATCTGGGGAGTTCCTGCCATGATTTGTATTATCGGCGTCGGACTCATATTAAGTTTTCGAACCAAATTTATTCAGATTCGCAAATTCTCCTACGCACTAAAGGAAACAATCGGGAAAATTTTCACAAAGCAGGAAGCTCGTGAAGGTTCCATGACTCCGTTTCAGGCAGTCTGTACTGCCCTTGCAGCAACTGTGGGAACCGGAAATATTGCCGGTGTTGCCGGCGCGATCGCTATCGGAGGTCCCGGTGCCGTTTTCTGGATGTGGGTTTCCGCTCTTCTCGGAATGTGTACCAAGTTCTCAGAAGTTACTCTCGCCGTTCATTTTCGAGAGCGCAACTCTCAGGGTGACTACGTCGGAGGGCCAATGTATTACATAAAAAACGGTCTTGAAAAACACTGGCACTGGCTGGCATATCTGTTTTCTGCCTTTGGAATTCTGACGGTTTTCGGAACCGGAAATGCTACTCAGGTCAACACAATTACAACAGCAGTAAATTCTGCCCTCTTAAATTTCCATGTAATCCCTAAGTCCAGTGTTAACACCGTAAATCTTGTCATAGGAATTATCTGCGCTATTCTTGTCGGATTAATTCTCCTCGGAGGAGTAAAAAGAATCGGACAGGTGACAGAACGCCTGGTTCCGTTTATGGCACTGATTTATATTCTTCTGGCTCTTGGAGTTATATTTTTTCATATTGAAAAAATTCCTCAAGTCCTGTATTCTATAATTGACGGAGCGTTCCATCCTGCCTCTGTAACCGGAGGAATTGTCGGAAGCTTTTTCCTGAGTATGAAAAAAGGTGTGGCCAGAGGAATCTTTTCAAATGAGGCCGGTCTCGGTACCGGTTCCATCGCACATGCCTGTGCCGATACGAAAGAACCGGTCAAACAGGGATTATTCGGTATTTTCGAAGTGTTTACCGATACCATTCTCATTTGTACCTTGACTGCCTTCGTCATACTTTGCAGCCAGGTTCCGATCACCTACGGTGTGGATGCCGGTGCAGAACTGACGATTTCGGGATTTACTGCGACTTACGGAAACTGGATTTCCATCTTTACAGCCATTGCACTGTGCTGCTTTGCTTTTTCCACGATCATTGGCTGGGGACTTTACGGAGCACGCTGTATTGAATTCCTGTTTTCCACCAAGTTCATCAAACCATTTATGGTCGCTTACTCCCTGGTTGCCATCCTTGGCGCAACTGTGGATCTTGGCATGCTCTGGAGCATCGCAGAGACCTTTAACGGATTGATGTCCATTCCAAACCTGATTGCCCTGTTCCTTTTATCCGGAACAGTCGCCCGTCTGGTAAAAGAATATTTTGCAAAAAAATGCTCCCATAACTTATAATTACATAATCAGTGAGGTAACCATAATGAAAGAAATGAAACCAATCAAAGAAGGAAAAGTCCGTGAGATTTATGACAATGGCGACAGCCTGATCATGGTTGCGACAGACCGTATCAGCTGTTTTGATGTCATCTTAAAGAATGATGTAACAAAAAAAGGAACTGTCTTAACTCAGATGTCTAAATTCTGGTTTGATATGACAGAAGATATCCTTCCAAACCACATGATCTCTGTTGACATCAAAGATATGCCGGAATTCTTTCAGCAGGATAAATTTAATGGAAACAGTATGATGTGCCGTAAATTAGAGATGCTGCCGATTGAGTGTATCGTTCGCGGTTATATTACAGGAAGCGGCTGGGGGCAGGATACTGGAGAATGGACACGCCCACATTTGGTATC
>OBYP01000291.1_pt1 | contig 52251 bp, 46 predicted proteins | sample 1501461 | NCBI WGS metagenome assembly OBYP01 (sample SAMEA2580201, study PRJEB22360) | human gut metagenome | biome: human gut; feature: human-associated habitat; material: faeces | place: Denmark | collected 2008/2010 | reverse complement strand
GCAGTCATATTTCTTCTTACATCTGGTCGCATCCTGCGCGGAGCGGTTTTTTATACCATAGGAAGTTCAGAGAACTTTCCTATGGTATAAAATAAGGAGCGCTAAAAAGCGCTCCTTTGATTCCTATAATCCCCAATATTCTCCGTATGTATTTTTAATATTCTGTACGTCACGACTGCTGATTCCATTTATTATATCCCTGATATATTTGTAAGTTCTAGGACGTTTTGACTTTAATGCAGATGGATTTTCTTTGTAATCTTTATAAGATTCTGCAAAATACTCAGATGCTGATTTTGTTATATAGGATTTGTTATATCCTGTATATTTGTTCTTCTCTGCTGAATAAATAGATTTCCACTCTTTGGTTCCTGCCTTATCTCCTGCAAGAAAGCTTGCAAAATGTCCTAATTCATGTAGGAGTACAGAAGATCTTGCACTTTCAAGCTCAATCTTATGATTTCTTACACTAAAGACTCCTGTAGCTTTTGCATTCTTATTAATAACCATCTTAAATTTTAATTCTTCAAATGCATCCAGAATCTTTTTATCCGCCTGAGCTCCCAATGTTCTTAACGTTGTGCCGGATACTCCGGACATCTCTGTAAGTTTAGCTTTCGTTATCTTTACTGTTGTCTTAATCGTTGTCTTAATGGTTCTCTTCTTAGAACCTCTTTTATCATACTGCTTTGTTGTTGTGACAACCGTAGTATTAACTACCTTACGCTCCTTCTTGTTCTGAGACGTCTTTGTTGTCTTCTTTGTGTGAACCCTGGTCCGAACCCTGCTTCGTTTTGCTTTTTTCTTTAATTTCTGAACCTTTGTCTTCCTCTTTGTCGTAGTCTTTGTAGAAACAGAAGGTTTCTTGCTCAATGGAACTTTAATTCCATCGATTGTCACTGTCTTTTCACCGGAATCTTTCAGTGTATCAACACTTTCGAATGCCGCCATCTGTTTTTCAAGTTTTGTTTTCTGCTGATGCTGATAAAATTTCATACCACCAAGGGCTCCCGCAGCCACTATCGCCACTGTCAAAAACCCGATTATAAGTTTCTTTTTCATAGGTTCTCCCCCTTAATTTATTCGACAATTAAACTGCTGCTTCTGTGATTTTCATTCCCCTAATTCCGAAAATATCCATAAGATGTCATTTGGCTTCATATTACTATGTTTGTCTATTTTTGTCAATTGCTTTTCACGCAAATTTGCTGCCAAAACAGACTATCTCAATCTTTTCGCCAACATTTCCGGATTGGATGCAAATTGTATTGCTGTCTCTTTCGTAATCTTCCCTTCTTTCCATGCCTGAATCAGAGATTGATCCATTGAAATCATCTGGCCTCCGGAAGATGAATAAATCAGACCGTCAATCTGATGCACCTTACTCTCACGGATCATATTTCGAATCGCAGGTGTTACTTCCATAATTTCAAATACCGGAACCAGAGTTCCTTCTACTCCCGGAACCAACTGTTGAGATATCACTGCCTGTAGTACAGATGCCAGCTGAATGGAAATTTGCCGCTGCTGATTCGGCGGAAAGACATCAATAATCCTCTCCACTGTATTGGCGGCACCAATGGTATGCAGTGTTGAAAATACCAAATGTCCGGTTTCTGCTGCCGTCATAACTACCTGTATCGTGTCATAGTCTCTCATCTCACCGAGCAAAATCACATCCGGACTCTGTCTTAAAGCCGCCCGCAGAGATTTCACATAACTTGTCGTATCCATACTGACCTCACGCTGGCTTACGATACTTTTTTTATGATGATGCAGAAACTCCAGAGGGTCTTCCAGCGTAATAATATGACGCTCCTTAGTCTCATTAATTCGATCCACCATACATGCCAATGTTGTAGATTTTCCGCTACCGGCAGGACCTGTAACTAAAACCAAGCCTTTTGTAAGATCTCCAAACTGCATGATACGCTCCGGGAGTCCCAGTTTCTCAGGCTTTGGAAGATGAAAGGCAATAACACGGATCACGGCTGCCAGTGAACCTCTCTGTTTATATGCGCTGACCCGGAACCTCGACAATCCCGGAATCGCAAATGAAAAATCATCATCTCCGGATTCCAGAAAACCGGAAATATCCCGATTCCCCGCTTTTTCATAAATTTCCCGAATCAGGGTCTCTGTATCCCCCGGCATCATTTTCTGGTCGCTTACATGATGAACCATCCCTTTCACTTTCATAGAAAGCGGAAGACCTGCCACAATAAATAAATCAGACGCTTCACAATCTGCTGCAATTTTCAAAAATTCTTCTATTTTCATATCTATCACCTTTTCTTCTGAATCTTTTGGTACACCGGAAGAGAAGTATCCTTCTCCCATTCTCCGGATGTTTCGTTCTTCCACTTTATAATCCGGAAACAGGAATCTCCCTTTTCCTTCGGATAAGAAATCTTTAACCAAACGGAAAGCTTTTGCCCCTTTGTAATTTTCTTTTCAAAAGATAAAATTTCCTTTTGTTTATCGTATGACACCCCATCTATTTTCGTTACTTTTCGAGGTACATTTTTCATATAATCTTCCTCATTCTCGGAACTTTGAAACAATTTCCAGAGTTTCCGGTCAACCTGTTCCAGCGTATAATTTGCCTCATTGGATGCTTTATAATAGCGAGTTGTCCGATCCGCAAGCTTTTTGCTCAATCCTTCATCTCCCTTTGCGCTTGACAATGTCAGCGCAGCAAAAACCGATAGAGAAACAATCGTCAAAACCAATAAAATAGATGCCGCCCCGATTCCCAGAAAGGGCATATTACGTTTCTTCATGACCTCTCCTTTCCGGCTGATAAGATGTTACATCCAACTGATACAAAACATCTTTTCCTTTCACTACCTTAATATTTCCTTCTGCCATCCGCTTCTCCCGGTGAATGGTTATTTTCATAGAATAGGAACCTTTTTTTTCATCTGACACACTATTCCAGTTTTCATCAAAATAACATTCATAAACTCCACTTTCTCCGCAGAGTCCCGGAAATTCTTCTCTTAAGTCCTCTTCTTTATATTCCCCACTCTCAATTCGTTCTGCAGCCCGCGCAGAAAGATTCCACGCCTGCGTCTGCTCTTCTGCGGATGTACTAATCTGATGAGCCTTAACAAAAACCTGTAAAAGCACTGCTCCGGAAACTGCAAAGAAAAACAATGCAATCATCAATTCAATCAATATTAAATTTCCGCCATGATTTTTCTGATGGTTCATGTTTCCTCCTAATTCTGACTTCGTTGATAAATACATGTCTCATACTTATTTCCATCTTTTCCGGTTACCCGAATATAATACATTTGATTCTCTTTTTGAATCTCTAAATTCCGTGCTTCAACAATCTCTTCTCCTTGAAGCTTTTCCTTTTTAAGATCTTTGCGAACCATTAGTTCACGAATCGCTCCCTTTTCACAATAAAGGTATGTCTGATACGTCTTTCCGGAAATCTCTTCTTCCATAATCAACGCCTGTTTTCCATGAAAGGTTCCTACCAAAATATTTCCTGTTTCATCCCACTGCCGAATCTTCTCCGTTACATAGGACAATGCAATTCTTTTTTCATAATTTTTGCTCATGGCATCTGCTGTTGACTGATACACATTTGTCCCAATCATAACGATCGTAAACGCACAGATTGTAAAAACGGCAAATAGTACAAAGACAAAAATTCTGTCCGCTTTGTGCTCTCCCTGTCGTTCCACTCTATCACCTCTCATTCAACGCAATAACTGTCACAGACGGCATGCGGTTTGATCCGATAATCTCATAAGATACCAAAAACTTCTTCTTGTCATAAGTTACTCCGTAATGATCTTCTAAATACGTCAGTGTCCCGGGATATCTGCCCTCCACTGCATAGCAATGAACCGCCCCCCGCAGGACTGCATCCCGGATCCCGTCAATCTGACGTTCTTTTGTCTCCTGAAAAATACGGCTGCTTCCGTTCCACAACACCGCCGCCATAAAAATACATAGAAAAACAGGAATCAGTAATGCCTTTCCTGTGCTTCTTTTTTTGTGTTTTTCAAACCGATTCCTCATTCACTGCCTCCTTATCCGATTCCTGCCATCATGCCCATTAACGGCAGCATTACAGACAGCAAAATCACACCAACAATCACACACAAAATTCCAACCAGCGTCGGCTCTAAAATGCCAATCATCCTCTGAATCTGACCATGCAGTTCTCCCTGATATAAATCAGCAGCCTGATCCATCACCTCATCCATAGTTCCGGTCTGATATCCAATGACAATCATTCTTGCCTGCATTCCCTGAAAAATCTGTGACTCCTGTATCGCCTCCGAAAACTCGCCTCCCTGTCTTGTCTTTTCCCTGCATACTGCGATCTTTTCTCTCAGCGGTTCATACTCCACAAGCTTTTCAACCATTTCCAGACTCTGATCCACATCCAGACCACTTTTTAATGCCATCGCCATTCCATTAGCAAACCTTGCCCGGGCACGTTTCCACGCAATCCGCTTCATCAATCCGAACTTCTCAGCCTGTTTTACAAACTCTCTCCTGGCTTTTGATGAAAAAGAAAGGATCATTGCTCCGGAAAGAACTAACACTGCCAGAATCCCAAAAACCAGCGCAGACTGCCGCATCCACTTACCAAGATTCAAAATATCCGCTGCAACTCCTGTCATTTCCTGTCCAAGCTGTAAATAAACCTGTTCAAATACCGGCATCACCTTAATAAACAAAACCGCAACAATGACAACCATCATGCCCAGCATTACAACCGGATAAGTTACAGCGCTTTTTACAGCGGCCGCAGTTTCTTCTTCCCTCTGGTAGTAATCCGCCAGAGATTCCATTGCCTCATCCAGTCTTCCCGCCTGCTCACCGATCTCAACCATATGTAATACATATTCAGGGAAAACCCCGCACTGCTCCATAGCAGGATATAACAGACCGGTATATTCAAGTTCCTCACGAATTTCCCGAAAAATCTCTTTTCCTTCCTCTGAAACACTGTTTTCTTCCATCAGGTAGATTCCTTCCAGCGCAGAAATACCTGATTTTAATACCAGTCCCATCTGTCTGCAGAACACAATTAATTCTTCATTGCTTAATTTCTTCTTCATTGTTCTCCCCCTTCAAACGGTATCAGTAACTATACTGAAGTACATAATGCTCACCTTCTCCAATATAATCTTTCAAATCTTCTTCATTTTCACTGTTGGATGCCAGCGTCGGGTCCATCAATTCCCAACTCTTTCCGTCAAATTGTATGACATTATCGACCCATCCTTTTTCTTCCAGCCATGTACTGATCCAGGCATGATAGACATCCCCCGAATATCCGATATCAAGTTTTGTCGGTATCCCCTGAGATCGAAGCATCGCTGTCATCAAAGCAGCATAATCAAAGCAAATTCCTTTTTTTGTCTCCAGTGTCTCATCTACCACCGGAAGATATCCCGACTGTACCGTTTCCGCCTTATATTCATCATAAACCACATTATGAATCACATAATTATAGACGTTTTTTACAATCTCCAGGCCCTCTTTGGTTCCTTTTGCTAATTCTTCCGCCTTCTTTACAGCCTTCGTATCTTTGGAAAAATTCACATACTGATTCGGATATAAAAATGGGAGAAACTTATTTTCAAACTTCACCTCAAAACTATCCATCATCAATACGCTATACTCATCTCCCGCAATATTTTCATAAACAGCAATCTGATATGTCCCATTACCACTGGTCAAAGGGAAATATGTAGGTTGTTTTGTTTTTTTCAAAAAATATTTATATACTTTTTCATCTTTACCGATAACTTCTACACTGATTTTCGGAGCTGATCCGGTATATCGAACCGCAACATATCCCTGTGTTTTATTGGAAATATCAATTTTGACATCTCCGTAATCCAGAACATCTTTTCCCGGTGCATCAGGTTTCAATACCCCGGCTGTCCGAACCCACTTTTCCTTGTTTTTCTCTTTTTTTCCACAGCCGCCTGCGGGGAAAACAAAAAGCAGACACAATAAAATCAGCCACACTCTTATCCTGTGGTGCATAACACTCCTCCTGCATCTTTTTCAGTTTTAAGTATAACAAAGTTTTTCTGCTTTTTCTATGCCTGCATTTTGGTTTTTATGTCGCACAAAAGGAAGTGTATCTCAAGACAATACACTTCCTCTATATGATCCTTTCATCTTATTAAATACAATTAACCTGATAATGATATTGAAAACTCTCCAATAGTCCCTTCGGAGCATGCCATCCCAGATACAGCAAGGTTTCCTCTAATGCAGACATAACTTCCAGCATATCACCCAGATTTGCATTTGCTCCCATATGGCCGATTCGGATAACTTTTCCCGCAAGACTGCCAAAAGATCCTGCCAGCATAATTCCATGATTTTCCTTCATTCGATCTAAGATCTGATCCGAAGTCATATCCTCCGGCACATTAAATACAGTGACAGTATCAGAATACCCGCTCTCTAAATACAGGGAAAGACCAAATTCCTGCAACGCTGCTCTGGCTGCCCCGGCAATTCTATGATGCCTTTCCAACAACTCCTGATCCTTTTTTATGATCTCTAATGCTGCCCTCAGTCCATAAATATCACTAATCGGCATCGTGTATGGAAACCACTGCGTTTTATAATAATCTTTAAAAATCAGCAGGCTGCAGTAAAAGGATGCAATCGGTGTTTTCCTCTGTTCCATTGCTTCTTTCGCCTGATCGCTGACGGTAACAAACGTCAGGCCCGGAGGCGCTGACACTGCTTTCTGTGATCCGCCGCACAACAAATCAATCTGTGCTGCATCTACATCTACCAGATTCCCAAACATTCCGGATACAGAATCCACAACTGTCATAATTCCATAGGATTTTAACAGCGGACAAATAGCATGGATGTCATTTAGCATTCCGCTTGGTGTATCACAGTGAACCAATGTGGCATATTTAAAATCATGGTTCTCTTTTAAATATTCTCTCAGTTTATCCACATCCAGAGTATTTCTCTCATCCACTGTATAAAGTGTCGGCTTTCCTCCGTACATAGATACGAAATCAGCAAATCCTTTTCCGTAAATTCCGTTATCTAAAACTAAAACACGGTCTCCCACTTCTGTCATCGATGCACAGGCTGCTTCCAGACCCAAAATTCCCTCACCACTTAAGATCAAAGTCTCATTTTGCGTATGAAGCAGTTCACTGATCAGTTCACAGGTCTCTTTATATTCTTCAAAAAACGTAGGATCTAAATCTGCATTGGTTGTAGAACGGCTTCTCGCCATTCTTACATCCTCCGGCACCTGCACCGGACCCGGTGTCATTATTTTATATTGATTCATAACCGATCCTCCGTTTTCTACGCAAACTGATGAATACCGATTCGTTTCACTGCGATCTCTATCGGCTGAATAACAGCCAAAACAACAATTCCTGCCACTGTTATCTGAATAACAGCCAAAACAACAATTCCTGCCACTGTTATCTGAATAACATTTCCTGGAACAGATGCTATCGGAGCAACAAAATTTCCATAAAGAATAATCTCCGCAATATAATAGCCCGCTACTTTAATTACAAGCGCTATGATAATAGAAACTACTTTCCATTGGTACTGCATATGTTCCTCATTGATCAGTCCTACCACATAACCCATAATTCCTACAATAATAAATGTGAACGGCGCCCATAATGTCCAGCCGGACAGCAGATCAAAAAGTCCCATTCCAACGGCACCTGCAATCATTCCCGTCTTTCTTCCAAACAGCATTGCCATTAAGAATAGCGGCACATTTCCAAGATGAATCAATCCTCCGTTGGCAGCAATCGGCAGCCTTACATTGACAAAAGCAGTAAACACATATGTTAATGCCGCTGCCATCGCCGTAATAGTTATAAATTTTATTTTTTCTTCTGATCTCATAGAATCCTCCCTTTCTCCGATAAATCGGTTCAAATTTTCTTTTGTTTTATAATTTAATTCAAGTTTGGCATTTTTAAAATATCCAGTTTTTATAAAATTAATGGTGCCAGTTTAAATTTCATTTTCATTAAAACAAAATATTTTGGGAAGAATCATCTTAACGATCATACAAATAGAAACAAGGAGCACAGACTTATGCTGTACTCCTTGTTTCTACTGTTTTTGATTGTTTTTAAGCGATACTCTTTTGATGATGTCTTCTAAAAATATCTTCTGTGTGTAATCCAACGGTCTGTTTTTTCGATAAATCAGAGAGACCGGATAATGAAATTCATCCTCCAGCAAAATCATACGAATTCCATTACACCTTGCCTCTTCATAAACTTTTTCAAACGTTATCGTAATCCCGACTCCTTCGCTTACGAAACTCATAATAGTGTTCGCTTGTGGAAATTCATACGCTATATCAGGCAAAAAACCCGCTTTCTCGCAGCTCTCATAAAACATCTCATAACTTTTACTTCCTTTTACCGGAAAAATAAAGGGATCATTTGATAATTCTTTTAGTGCAATGCTTTTTCTCCCTGACAATGGATGGTTCTCACACAAAACCGCACATAACCTGTCATCATACAGGGGAATACAGCGATATTTTGAATCTGTTCTGTCCATAGCTTCCCTTAAAATCATGAAATCATAGGATTCTGCTGATTCCAGAATCTCTTGTGCCCGCTTCTCTTCCAGTATCAACTGTATTTCCGGATGACATTCATGAAATTCCGCCAGTGTCCGAGCAAGATGATAAGGTGCCAATACCGGCATACACCCAATCTTTATTTCTCTGTTCTTTTGAATTCCCTGTAACATTTCCTCATATAGATCGGTCATTCGAGAGGCATATTTCCAAAACACCTCTCCCTCTCTGGTCAGCTCAAAATGTCTGGTATTTCTGCGAATTAATGTCGTTCCCAGCTCTTCCTCCAGCTTTCGAATCTGCTTCGATAATGCCCCCTGTGTTATATTGCAGACATAACCTGCCTCTGTGAAACTTCTCTGCTTACATACTTCCATATAGTAATATAATTGCTGCATTTCCATTGTTATCGCCCTATTTATTCCTTTCTGGAATATATCATAACAAAAGTGGAATTGACTGTAAAGTCTGGGGCTGTCTATAATGAAATCACAAAAAATCTTTAAACGATCACGATTTTAGAAAGGAGCGCAATTACCATGAAAAAACATACATTCTTATATCACAGAATTTCATTTTATTTTTTAGGACTGCTGATTATGTCTGTCGGCTCTAATTTATTTTTAAAAGCCGCTCTCGGTGTTGCGCCAAGCTGTACAATGGCTCTGACTTTGTCTTATTTAGCGCCATCCCATAATTATGCACTTTTTAATTTTTTAATAAATACAACTTTTTTAGTTTGTGAAATTGCCGTTTTGCGTCAATTTGGAAAAACCCAGGTCACTCAACTGGCTCTCACTTTTATTTATTCCCTGTTTATCGAATTTACCTCCTGGGGATTATTCTTTATTGTACCTCATGGTATTTTATCGAAAGTGCTTCTCTCCGTACTGGCATGCATCGTATTATCTGTCGGTGTGAGTTTTACAATCAGCTCCAGGTTTGCGGTTATGCCAATGGAAGGTTTGGTAAAAAGTATTGCTGATAAAAAACAGTGCAGCTTCGGCGTAGTACGAATCTGTCTGGAAGTCTTATTTACCGCCGGGTCTGCACTTGTTTCTTATTTCCTTCTTCCGGGATTATCTTCTGTAGGTATCGGAACCGTAATTGCTGCATTTTTAAGCGGAACAATTACCAATATATTTTCGTCCATCTTTCATAAACAGATCAATGCTTATTTGGGATTCTCATCTTAAACAGAATTTTTCACTTTTTAAGAAAAATAGAATCCCTTAAAGTTATACTTATACACTCGATAAATAAATTTTTCTATTTTCATGTTATAGCTTGCGATTAATTTATGGTTCTTATCATATTCTCCAAAAGTTCCGGCTAATCCACTATCCATAACTGTGTTATTTCCGATGTTCTGCGCACTGCTGACATATCCGGAATAAGGCACCTTGAAGGAATCTACCAGCTCAAAGGTTCCTTCTTTCTCGTCTACAAGATACTGATAGTAATAGGACGCATCACCCTTAGCTGCACCGCTGTTGGTTAATCCAATCGCTGACCAGTCAAAGTCTGATCGGGATTCGCTGATACCGATATTATTGTTGTACATATAGAGATAATACTGTCCTTCTTTCAGACCGCTGTCTTTTACATAAGTAATAGAATGTTGTCCTCCCTGAATGGTAAAATCCCCTTTCTTTTCAAGCAAAAGTGATTCATAGCCCGTACTATCCCAGAAAGTATCATCTCCGATCATATAATCAATCTCAGGATCGTCATAAAGTTTTTTGACTTTTATAATTGTGGATGTTTCTCTGGAACTTAACAGAATCTCATCATCTCCAAGCCATTGAATTGTGTTAATGTGTGCCCAGTCCAAGCCTTCCTCATCCTCTTTTCCAAGACTTGTCTTATAATCGTCCAACAGGTTCTCTAAATCTAACACATTGGAAATCTGCCCTGTTCTTTTATTGATTCGAATCACCACATCTTCCACAGTTTTCTTCGTAGTATCTGTTGCCAGAGTTAAAATATTTCCTTCATCATCGAATACATAATCATGATGCAGATTATAAATTCCGGTATCATACACTTTCACCACACGACCCAGACGGTTTACTTTCGCTATTTTTGTCTGAGAAATACTGTAATACATCGCATTTTCATCAAACAGCAGACGATGGCTTCTGTACCCGATAATCGGCACTTCTCCTCTTAAAATTCCATGATTGTCATAGTAATACATAAAGTCCAGACCATCACTGTCATTTCCCATGACTACATACAATCCGTTAGAAAGTTTCTGCTTTGAAGTTCCATCAGTCACCTCAAGTTTTGTCTCCTCTGAACCTAACAAATCTCCCATCTTATACGTAAATGTTCTCTGAATCGTTGATCCGTCTTTGGTTTTCATTGTAATTGTAATTTTATTTTCTTTATTCGGCACCAACCCGATCAGCTGAAACTCATGGGTTTTCTGATATTTATTCTTCTGATACACACTCTGTGAAAAATCCTGAATACTGTCATCCGATACATGTACTTTATAAGAAACCGAAACCGCATCTTCTGTCTTAAAATAAATATAAAGAGACTGGGTGTTGGTTCCATACGGATTATATTTTATCAACATATTATCCTGTGTGTAATCTTCACTCTTCTTCTGCTTTTCTAATGTTTCTTTTATCTTTTCCTGATTGCTTTCGTTGTAAACGGACTTAATATCCTCTAATGTTTTCTTTTCATCCGAGCTGAGAATCGTTTTTCCCACATCCATATTCGTCTCTGACGACTGGTTTGTTGTCTTCTTTTTACTGTCGGCATATATTTTATAAGAAATGGCTCCACTGATTCCGACAACTCCTATGATCAATCCAAAAATCAAAATCTTAAGTTCCTTTTTTATTTTCAATTTGGGACTTCGCATTCTAATCTCCTTTCAAACATTTTTGTTTTCATCTTATAATTAGAATACCCCGGAAATGTGTCCGACTTTTGACAAAGATATGTTACTTTTGTGTTACAATTATGAAAAAACTGTGTTCTCATTCATTCTTACGAAATGTTTCTAAGAATTACTTAAGGGTTGTTTATAGATCCTTTAGAAATGTTTAGATTTTGTACATTGCTTCTATAAGGATTCACGGGTATACTTAAGACATAGTTTTTCATATATATTTTTTAATCCTCTCTTTTCAGTAAAAAACCGCCTGATACAGGCGGTTTTTTTGTTAGATCATATTATTTTGTCACAGATATCTTCCAGACAGCACCTCTCACAGTGAGGTTTTGTTCTTGCAGTACAGACATCTCTTCCATGATAGACCAGACGATGACAAAAATCACTTCCCTCTTCGGGAGGTATGATTTCCCATAATTCCATCTCTACTTTTTTCGGATCTTTGATTCCATCGACTAACCCGATTCTGTTAACCAGTCGAATGCAGTGTGTATCAGTTACAATCGCCGGTTCTCCAAAAACATCGCCCATAATCAGATTTGCACTTTTTCGTCCAACGCCGGGAAGCTTTAGGAGCGATTTAAAGTCTGTTGGAATCTTTCCATCGTACTCATCTCTGAGTACCTTCATACATTTGCTGATATCTCTTGCTTTACTTTTCCCAAGTCCACAGGGGCGAATAATCTCTTCGATATCTGTCACATCAGCCGCTGCCAACGATTCTATGTCCGGATATTTCGCATACAGATCCTTTACTATAATATTGACTCTCTCATCCGTACACTGAGCTGCCAGCCGTACGCTGACCAATAATTTCCACGCTTCATTATAATCTAATGTACATCCTGCATCCGGATATTCGTTCTTCAGACGTTCTATCACTTCCAACGCCAGTTCTTTTTTCTTCATTCTTTTTGTTCCTTTCTATCTTCTTTTGTACCCCAGATTATTTTACAGATCTTTCACAGAAGGGTATCCATATGCCGTCTCTGCACTTTCCACTGCCTTTAGAATTGCCTCTGACACCACCTGGGCGGCCAGTGCCCCCACAACATCCTGGTCTGCTTTTACTGTGCCCACAGACAATGCATAAATACTGTCTCCGTCTGCGGAAGTATTGACCGGATAAATAGATCTTGCGTAGCCGTTATGTGCCATCTGAGCCAGTTTGTTTAACTCCGGTTTCTGGAATTTTGCATTCGTAATCACCACTCCTATGGTTGTGTTTCCCACAAATTTATTTTTTACAACCTCATAGCTTTTAAAAACTTCTTCTTGTGTTGACCGGAACGCCCTGCGGTCTTCTGCCAATAATCCCGCTTTCTTTTCTCCTGTTTTCCAGTCAAAAATATCTCCCAGTGCGTTGACGGCTACCACTGCTGCGACTTTTAGATCTCCGATCTGAACCCCATAACTTCCGATTCCGGATTTCATACAGTAATCCATCCCATATAATTTTCCTACCGTCGCACCGGTTCCCGCACCATAGTTTCCATCCTGATACTCAAATTTCTCACTGGCAAGACATGCGGCGTATCCCATATCCCGATCCGGCCGCACATAAACATCTCCAACTGTTAAATCAAATAAGCAAGACTGACATACCAGAGGTACCGTTGTAACTCCTACATCTACACCGATTTTTCGTTCTTCCAGATACTTCTGCACACCTCCTGCGGCATCCAGTCCGAAGGCACTTCCGCCGCTTAATAAAACGGCATGAATCACATTCGCAGCCGCCGTGGATTTCAACAGCTGGCTTTCTCTGGATGCAGGTCCGCCGCCAAATACAGCCAGTCCTGCCGGTGCCCCCTGCCCGCATAAAATCACAGTACATCCGGTTCCGGCCAAAGAATTTTGTGCATTTCCGATTTTAATATTTTCTATTTCCTGAATACTGATTTGTTTCATATAAGCTGCCTCCATATAAACCTGTAGCTGTTTTTTCTTACACGAAATGCCAGCATCAAAAGGCTGTTTCCCTTCGATTCTGGCATTTTTATTATACGATATTCTATTCTGTTTGTACACCAAATGCAGCTTGTGCTGCTCCTATCCACGTCCTAAAATAGCATCCATATCCTGTTCCGGTGCTGTTGTTGGGCGCAGATCATTAACATCGCACTCAAAAACCTCCGACAATGCCACAGCAACTTTAATGGCACTGTAAGCATCATTACACTGTCCCATATCCAGAATTCTCGGAATACCATCAATTTCTCCCAAATCAATGTCATTAAAGCGGTATTTTCCACAAGCCAGCGTCAAAACAAGAGAGTCCATTGGAGTCTGCTTTACAAATTCTGTATAGTAGTTTCTTCCCGGATGGGCTCCATCGCATCCTCCCACCAGAAAAATATGTTTAATTTTTCCTTTTCAAAACATATCTGTCATTTCTTTCTCTCCTTTTTTTGAATAAACTTATTATCTGTGATTTATTCAAAAAATATCAGGAGAGTTTTAAAAAAATAAGATATCCGCCATGAGTTGTTTATAAGTTACGGATTTTTCTTTGCCTTCTGCCTATAATTTTCTTCTCCTTTACTGCTCTAACGAATCCGGAGACAACAAAAAATCAAACACATTCATCATCAGAATTCCTTCATCGGTATAAAAAGGTTTTGGAGTATTGGATGTAATAACAATCTTCTTAAATGAATCATTAATTTTCAAGAAAGGTCTAATTTCTTGTTTCATCTTTTCTTCATTTTCCAATGAGTATGCAGACTGAATATAGTATTTCTTAAATCCTTTGTTACAAATAAAATCAACTTCAATTTGTTTCTTTGCCGTTTTACCATCCTTACCCTTTTCAATAATCGTCAGATTTCCAACATCAACAGAATAACCTCTAATACGGAGTTCATTATAAATGACGTTTTCCATAGAATGAGTCAACTCTATTTGTCGAAAATTAATTTTAGAATTTCTAAGACCTAAATCCATAAAATAATATTTCATTGGAGTTCCAATATATTTTTTCCCTTTGATGTCATATCTGTTTGCTTCTTCAATTAAAAATGAATCCTCCAAGTACTCTATATATTTTGTAATAGTGGTCGAAGTAATCTTAGAATTATTAACACTCTTAAATGTTTTTTGTAACTTATTCGGGTTTGTTAATGCTCCTATTGCAGAAGAAAGAATATTTAACAGAGCATCCATCTCTCCTACATTTCGAACATTATATCGTTTTACTATATCGCTCAAATAAGTTTCCTTAAATAGGTTTTCAAGAAGCGCCACCTTCTGCTCTTCAGTATCTGCCAAAACAACTAACGGAATTCCACCATAAGTAATATATTCGTTCCACCCATCATATTTATTGCCGTCATATACTGACATAAATTCCGAAAAACTTAGAGGGTACATATGCACCTCATCTCCCCTTCCCCCAAACTCTGTCACTATATCTTTCGATAAAAATTTAGCATTACTTCCCGTCACATATACGTCGCAGTTCTTTTTTGCTGTAAGACCGTTTAAAACACTAATAAATTCCCCAAGCATTTGTACTTCATCTAAGAGAATATAGTAAACCTGGTCATCCTTTATCTGTTCTTTCATCCATGGATAAAATACCTTCGGATCTCTGTATTCAATATTGTCATATAAATCAAAAGCCATCTCAATAATATGATCTTTCTCAACACCTGATTCTAACAAATAATTCTTAAACAATGTATTTAAAAGATATGATTTACCACAACGCCTAATTCCTGTAATTACTTTTACAAGACCATTTTGCTTACGCTTTATAATTTCACTCAAATACGTTTGTCTTTTAATCTCAATATTCATGCATTCTACCTTTCAAAAGATATTTCGGTTAGTTTTTCCTGTTTTTTCTTTTATTATACATTGTTTATAGAAAAAACAAAAGTTCTAAAAGATATTTAGGGATATTTTACCCTAAATATGTTTTAATTGTATTCATGAAAACTGACATCATACATAATATACAGATTTACTTATTAATAGTAAGGTATGACAGCTTGCCGCTAAAAGATATTTGGGGATGTTTTACCCTAAATATCTTTTACATTAACACATTATCAGTATTTTAGTTACCAGATAGTTATGAACACGGGATAAGAAATAACAAAAACCCGCGAAATATGCCAGTGCCAACAGGCACACATTTCTGCGGGTTCTTGCTATTTTTTATAGTCGGCCGAAATCGGAATTCGCCGATTTCTCCTTTTTCATTTTATTTGTCATGAATCTCGCTGTGGAGTTCCTGAAGTGAGCGAACCTCTCCGCTCTTGTGATTCTTAATATAGGCAATACCGTCTGCTGCCGCTTTTGCTGCTGCAATGGTTGTATAATACGGAATCTTTGCCTTGATTGCTGCTTTTCTTAAATAACTGTCATCATGAATACTGTCTTTTCCAACCGGAGAGTTTACCACAAGATCAATATCTCCATTGGTGATCAGATCAAGAATATTCGGACGTCCCTCTACCAGTTTCTTAACTCTTTCCGAAGGAATTCCTGCCTCGTTAATCAGCTCATTGGTATGTTTTGTCGCAAGAATCTTGAATCCGCACTCTGCAAATCCTCTTGCCACATCTACAACCTCATCCTTATCTTTTCGATTCACAGAAATCAGAACAGTTCCTTCTAACGGAAGTTTTGCCTGTACTGCTTCCTGAGCCTTATAGAAAGCTTCTCCATAAGAATCAGATAATCCAAGAACCTCACCTGTTGAACGCATCTCTGGCCCTAATACCGGGTCAACTTCCTGGAACATGTTAAACGGAAATGCTGCTTCTTTTACTCCGTAATTCGGAATTACCTGTTCTTTTAAATTTAAAATCGGAGATGGTTTTCCTGTTAATTCCGCTGTGATAATCTCTGTTGCCAAAGGTACCATGCGAATATTACATACTTTAGAAACCAGCGGCACAGTACGGGAAGCTCTCGGATTTGCCTCCAGCACGTATACCTTTCCGTTCTCAATAGCATACTGCATGTTCATCAATCCTTTTACATGCATCTCTTCTGCGATCTTTCTGGTATATTCCTTAATCGTTTCAAGGTTTTCCTCAGAAATATGAACAGAAGGCAAGATACATGCAGAATCTCCGGAATGAACTCCTGCCAGTTCAATATGTTCCATTACCGCCGGAACAAAAGCATTCGTTCCGTCACTAATAGCATCTGCCTCACACTCCATAGCATGATTTAAGAAACGGTCGATAAGGATCGGACGATCCGGAGTTACACCAACGGCTGCTTTCATATAGCCAATCATGCTCTCATCATCGTAAACGACTTCCATTCCTCTTCCGCCCAGAACGTAAGATGGTCTTACCATCACCGGATATCCGATCTTTCCGGCAATCTCCAGTGCCTCTTCTACGGTTGTTGCCATTCCTGATTCCGGCATAGGAATCTCCAGTTTTTCCATCATCTCACGGAACAGATCACGATCCTCTGCCAGGTCAATTACAGACGGAGATGTTCCGAGAATTTTTACCCCGTTTTTCTCCAGCTCTGCCGCAAGGTTCAATGGTGTCTGTCCTCCAAACTGTGCAATGACACCGAGAGGTTTCTCTTTTTTGTAAATACTTAATACATCTTCTAATGTCAATGGCTCAAAATACAATTTATCAGAAGTATCATAGTCTGTAGAAACCGTTTCCGGATTGCAGTTTACGATAATTGTCTCAAATCCCATTTTCTTCAATGCCTGTGATGCATGAACACAACAATAATCAAACTCGATTCCCTGTCCGATACGGTTTGGACCACCGCCCAGAATCATAATCTTCGGTTTATCTTCATTGACCGGATTCTGATCCGGTGCATTATATGTGGAATAGTAGTATGCACTGTCAGGTGTTCCACTAACATGAACTCCCTCCCATGCCTCTTCTACACCGATAGAAATACGATGGTTGCGGATTTCTTCTTCTGAAATTTCCAGAAGCTCACTTAAATATTTGTCAGAGAACCCATCTTTTTTCGCTGCAATTAAAAGTTCATCTGACGGCATACTTCCTTTGGATGCAAGAATCGCTTCTTCCTCATCCACCAGCTCTTTCATCTGCTCAATAAAATAGTGTTTTACTTTTGTAATCTCAAAGATCTCTTCTACCGCAGCACCTTTTCTTAATGCCTCGTACATTACAAAATGACGCTCACTGGATGGTGTTGCCAACAGATTTAACAGCTGATCTTTTGTCATAGAATCAAATTCTTTTGCATGTCCTAATCCATAACGTCCAATCTCAAGGCTTCGAATTGCTTTCTGGAAGGCCTCTTTGTATGTCTTACCGATGCTCATAACTTCACCGACTGCACGCATCTGTGTTCCCAGTTTGTCTTCCACACCTTTAAACTTCTCGAATGCCCATCTTGCAAATTTGATTACTACATAATCTCCGTCCGGAACATATTTGTCCAAAGTCCCGTATTTTCCACATGGAATATCTTTCAGGGTTAATCCTGCTGCCAGCATTGCGGAAACTAACGCAATCGGGAATCCTGTTGCTTTAGATGCCAGAGCAGAAGAACGAGATGTTCTCGGATTAATTTCAATAACAATAATACGGTCAGATACCGGATCATGGGCAAACTGTACGTTGGTTCCTCCGATGACCTGTACAGATTCTACGATCTTGTATGCCTGTTCCTGAAGTCTCTTCTGACATTCTTCAGAAATTGTCAGCATCGGAGCAGAACAGAAAGAATCTCCGGTATGAACTCCCAGAGGATCAATGTTCTCGATAAAGCATACCGTGATCATATTTCCTTCAGAATCTCTGACAACCTCAAGTTCCAGCTCTTCCCATCCAAGAATAGATTCTTCTACCAGAACCTGTCCTACAAGACTCGCCTGTAAACCTCTTGCCATGACTGTTTTTAATTCTTCTTTATTATAAACCAATCCGCCTCCGGCACCTCCCATGGTGTAAGCCGGACGTAAAACAACTGGATATCCCAGTTTTTCAGCGATTTTTAAACCGTCTTCTACGCTGTATGCGACTTCACTTCGTGCCATTTCGATTCCAAGTTCATCCATGGCCTTCTTGAATTCAATACGGTCTTCGCCTCTCTCGATACTCTCTACCTGTACACCGATAACCTTTACGTTGTACTTATCAAGAATTCCTTTCTTATATAATTCCTCGCACAAGTTCAACCCGGATTGTCCACCAAGGTTCGGAAGAAGAGCATCCGGACGTTCCTTTTTGATAATCTCTTCCAATCGTTCTGCATTCAGCGGTTCTATATAAGTTACATCTGCTGTCTCTGGATCTGTCATAATCGTTGCAGGATTTGAATTGACCAGAACGATCTCATATCCTAATTTGCGAAGCGCTTTGCAGGCCTGGGTTCCGGAGTAGTCGAACTCACATGCCTGCCCGATAATGATCGGACCGGACCCAATAATTAAAACTTTCTGAATATCTGTTCTTTTTGGCATAAAAATTTCCTCCTCTTGACTCTATAGATCATTATATTCGGAAAGCCGGAGAATCACAAGTTTTTTTCTTGTTCTACGGTAAAAACTTCGTTATAATAGATATGAACTTTTCGAAAAACGTCGTATTACGAAACTTTTGTACAATATATTTAGTAAGAATTGGAGGAATTTATGGGCGGATTTTTTGGTGTAACCTCAAAACAGGATTGTGTGTTTGATTTGTATTTTGGAACAGATTACCATTCCCATTTGGGAACCCGGCGTGCCGGTATGGCAGTCTACAGTAAGGAAGACGGTTTTGACCGTGCTATCCATAACATTGAAAATGCACCGTTCCGCACGAAATTTGATAAAGATGTAAACTCAATGCATGGTTTTATGGGTATCGGTTGTATTTCAGACTATGAACCACAGCCTTTAATTATTCGTTCTCATCACGGAACCTATGCTATCATGACCATTGGTAAAATTAATAATATTGATGGTATTGTCGATCATATGTTTAAATCAGGACATATGCACTTTCTTGAAATGAGCGGAGGCGATATCAATGCTACAGAACTGGTTGCTTCCATAATCAATCAAAAAGATAATATTATTGAGGGAATCCAGCTGGCACAGGAAATTATTGACGGTTCCATGTCCATCGTCATTATGACACCAAAAGGAATCTATGCTGCCCGAGACAAGATGGGACGTACTCCGATTGCCCTTGGTAAGAAGGATGACGGCTATTGTCTTACTTTTGAGAGCTTTGCCTTTTTAAATCTCGGATATCAGCCTTTCCGTGAACTCGGTCCCGGCGAAATTGTCATTATGACTCCGGAAGGTGTACAGACTCTGGCAAAACCGGGAGAAGATATGAAGATTTGCACATTCCTCTGGGTATATTATGGATATCCATCTTCTTCTTATGAGGGAATCAGCGTAGAAGAGATGCGCTACAACTGTGGAAAAAAATTAGCACAGAGAGATGATGCCAATCCGGATACCGTAGCCGGTGTTCCGGATTCAGGAATCGCCCATGCTATCGGATATGCTAATGAGTCAGGAATTCCTTTCTCACGGCCATTCATCAAATACACTCCAACCTGGCCTCGCTCATTTATGCCAACGATCCAGAGCAAACGTAACCTTATTGCAAAGATGAAATTAATTCCGGTACATGATTTAATTCAGGACAAGAGCCTGCTGCTCATTGATGATTCTATCGTCCGCGGAACACAGTTGAGAGAAACCACAGAATTCTTGTACCAGAGCGGAGCAAAAGAAGTTCATATCCGCCCGGCATGTCCTCCAATTTTATATGGATGCAAATATTTGAACTTCTCACGTTCCTCTTCCGAAATGGATCTTATTACACGCAGAATTATACAGGAGATTGCCGGAGATTATGCCAATGTCCATCTGGAAGCCTTCTCCAATCCGGATACACCGGAATATCAGGCAATGATTGATAAGATCTGCGAACAGTTGAACTTTACATCCCTTCGCTATCACAGACTCGATGACATGATTGATTCTGTAGGCATTGACCGCAGTAAACTCTGCACTTACTGCTGGGACGGAAAAGAGTAACAGGATTTCTTTACATTCCTAAGATTTTTTTAAGGTCATTTTAGAAATCGTTTATATTTGTTTATAGTCTGTATATTGAATCCGAATTAGAGGAAGTATATACTATAACCATACCTCATAGGAAAGACCTAAAGTACAGAATTTAAGAATTCAGGAAATATCCTACAGGTATAGTTTTTCATATATATTTTTAATCCTCTCTTTTCAAACAGGAAACCACCGAAAACGGTGGTTTCTTTTGTTTGTAATCGCGATGAGCCAAAGTCCGGGCTTGCCCGCGGCCTTTGTGACCACTTACAATCCCGCCCCCTCTGGACGGACGATCTCTCATAAGTTATAATAATGACTTGTAACCATATAAATGGAGAAAAGAAAGGAGCGTATAGTATTTATTATACGAAAAAACTATGTTAGAAAAATTATTCAAACTAAAAGAGCATAACACCAATGTGAGGACAGAGGTTATCGCAGGTATTACAACCTTTATGACGATGGCATATATTCTGGCTGTCAATCCCGGCATTCTTGCAGATGCAGGCATGGACAGAACTGCTGTCTTACTTGCTACTTGTATTGCTTCCTTTATCGGAACAATCTGTATGGCACTGTCTGCCAACCTTCCGTTTGCACTGTCTGCCGGAATGGGACTTAACGCATATCTTGCTTATACCGTTGTCGGTGTTATGGGTTACCATTGGCAGGTAGCACTTCTGGCAGTATTTATTGAAGGACTGATCTTTATTGTCTTATCATTGACCAACGTGCGTGAAGCCATCTTTGATGCCATTCCACTAAATCTCAAACGAGGCGTATCGGTCGGTATCGGTATTTTTATTGCTTTTATTGGTCTTCAGAATGCTAAGCTGGTTATTCCGAATTCCTCAACCTTAGTTTCTATTACAAACTTTACCAAAGATTTTAATTCTGCCGGAATCTGCTCTCTTCTGGCGGTGATCGGATTGTTCCTTACCATTATCCTCTACATTAAAAAGGTACCCGGTTCTATCTTAATCGGAATTCTCGGGACATGGATTCTCGGACTAATCTGTCAGGCTGTGGGACTCTACGTTCCGGATATTAAGAATGAATATTACAGTCTGGTTCCATCTTTTGCTATGACAGATTTCTCAAAACTAGGAGAAACCTTTGGACAATGTTTCCAGTTTGACTTTAACAAGGTTGGAATTGTCAATTTCATTATTGTTGTTTTCTCTTTCTTATTTGTAGATCTTTTTGATACACTTGGAACCCTGGTTGGTGTCAGCACGAAAGCAGGAATGTTAGATGAGAACGGAAAACTTCCGGGAATCAAACCGGCATTATTATCTGATGCAGTTGCAACTACTGCCGGAGCGGTTCTTGGAACCTCTACTGTCACAACCTTTGTAGAATCTTCCGCCGGTGTTGCTGCCGGAGGCCGTACCGGATTAACCGGAGTTGTAACCGGATTTTTATTCCTGATTTCCATGTTATTTGCTCCGATTTTCACGGCAATTCCATCTTTTGCAACAGCACCTGCCCTGATTATGGTTGGATTCCTGATGTTTGGCGCAATTGCAGATATCAAATTTACAGATGATAACATGACAGAAGCAGTTCCTGCCTATCTCTGTATTATTGCTATGCCGCTGTTTTACAGTATTTCCGAAGGAATTTCTATCGGTATCATCTCTTATGTTCTATTAAACATGATCTGTGGAAAAGCAAAAAACATCAAACCGCTGATGTATATTCTGGCAGTACTCTTTATTTTGAAATACGCACTGCTGTAATTGCAGCCAACAGTCTCAACAAAACAAAAAATGTCACAGCCGATTCAGACTGTGACATTTTTTATTTTATAATTTTATTTTACAATTCTGCGGACACCCCATACGCTTCGATAATTTGCAGTGGAAATATGGATCCCTGTAGCCGTACTTCCGGAGTGGACAACTTTGTTATCTCCGATATAAATTCCTACATGACCTACACCATTTACCACATTGTAGCAAATCAAATCTCCCGGCTGCATAGCACTCCAGCTTACTGCTGTGCCGTAATTTCTCTGACCTGTGGAACTGTGTGGCAGAGAATATCCAAAGTGTGCATAAACCGCTTTGGTAAATCCAGAACAATCGGCTCCGTTTGTAAGACTTTCTCCTCCCCATTTATATGGATTGCCAACAAACTGTACTGCATAATTGGCAACCTGGGTTCCTGTTGTCTTAGTCTTAGACGGTGTGTCCTGGGACGGTCTGGTCTGTGACAGATACTGAGAGCTGACATAGCAATACACTCCGCTGTGTTTTACTTTCGTCCACCCTCCACTTGCTCCGTAACAGGTGACGCTTGTCCCACGCTTATAAGATCCTGCGGATGCTGATTTTGTTGTCGCTTTTTTTCGAATTGTCAGCGAACTGGCTGTAACATAGCGGACATATGTACTAGTTGTTTTTTGTACCGTTTTCTTAACTTTTGGCTTTTTCTTTGACAAATATCTGGTTGCAACATACCGATACTTACTTCCGTAACGTACCTTTGTCCAACTGCCTTTCTTCTTATAACATCGAATCTTTGCCCCCTTGCTATAGGAACCTACGACCTTACCTTTCGAAGAGGCTTTCTTTCTTACTTTTAAATTACTGGCTGTTACATATCTTGTGTAAGATGCATAGACATCTCGTGTTTTATGGCCTGCCGAAAAAGCAATGATACAGCACACCATTAAGACACAAGAAAAGATAATTCCAAATGTTTTCTTTTTCATGCTTTCTCCCTTATTAACTATTTTGCTCTAACAATTTTATATTACCGCTTTTTCATTTCTTTGTAAACAGTATTGTAACAGTTTTTTAACATTTTACACGGAATTTACCGTAATTGTATTAAATCTTTAATCGTCTGCATGGATAAATCTACAGAGGCTATTTCATCAGCACACCTCTTCAATTCTGCCCGTATCATCTCTTCATTTTTGATGTGGTGTTTGTATTTTATCTGATGTTCCAGACTCGCCCAAAAATCTAAAGCAATGGTTCGAATCTGAATTTCCGCCGTGACCTTCAATTCCGGCAGAAAAATAATCATATGGTAACTGCGATATCCGTTCTCTTTCGGACATGCTATATAATCTTTAATTTTGACAATCTGTATCCACTCCTGATTTTGAATCCAATCGGAAACATGATAAATATCATCAAAAAAGGAACAGATAATGCGGATACCCACTGCATCATTTACCTCATGCAGTGCTGTATCTGCATTGATCGGCAAACGTCTGCGTTTTAACTTTTCTGTCATACTTTCCGGCGTCTTAATCCTGGATTTATAATAGGCAATATTGCTTTCCTTTTTTTCTTCCAAATGCTGATTCTGTAAGACCTCTATCATATGTTCTAACTGCTCTTTCGCCATCTCCAGCTTTTGATAATTATCACCGTAAAACTCTTCATATGTCATATTATTTCTCCTTTTTCGGCAAAATCACTGTAATCTGCAGAGATTTTTCGTCTTCCGTTGACGCTGTAATTCGTCCGTTATGGGCTTGTGTTACAGCTTTTGCAATCGATAATCCGATTCCATATCCCCCGGTCTGGGAATTCCTGGACGCATCTGTCCGATAAAACCGATCAAACAAATACTCTGTATTTTCTTTTTTCATATAATCTGCCGTATTAAATACGGTGATATTAATGTTTCTTCCTTTTTTTTCTGCACTCAAACGAATCTCTCCATTTTCCCCGGAGTATTTCACAGCATTATCCAGCAGAACAGAGATAAGCTGACGAATTGCATTTTCATCACCGTAAAAATTCAACATCGGTTCAACATTCATCGTAAATTTCTTATTTTGCACCACCGCAAGATTCTGAAAGGATTGGGCAACTTCCAAAACGACATCTGAAAAGGGGAAATCAATCATTTGCAGTTTCTGACTCTCCTCCATTCTGGAAAGGTAGATTAAATCATTGGTCAGCCTCGCCATTTTCTTTGTCTGCATCTGAATATCCTGAAGCCATTCATTGTCTCCATATTCCATTTCTAAAATGGAAGTATCTGCATCGATGATCGTAAGAGGAGTCTTCATCTCATGACCTGCATCTGTAATAAACTGCTTTTGCTTTTCATAACTTGCAGATACCGGCTCAATCGCCTTTTTTGACAATCCCACAATCAAGGCAAACACAGCGGCTACTCCGAAGGCTGAAACAAAAATACTGGTAAATAAAAACTGCTCAAACGATTCCATGTATCTTGTGCAGTCGAAGAATATAATCCTCATTCCTTCTGATGTATTTTCCACGGCATATCGGTAGTTTGAAATAAATCCTTTTTCTTCCGATAAATCTTGTACTTTCCGCGCATACTTTTCAGCCGTTTCCTCATCCACTGCCGCAATTTTCCCCAGATCCATTTCCTTTATTTCTCCGTTATCTGAAATAAAAATTGAGAAATATCTTGATTCAAAGGATAATTCCGGGGTAATGGCATCATTCTTTTTCCTTGCAATCTTATAACTGTCTTTTGGAAGCCTGCCCTGATTATCAAGCAGCAATTCCAAAACTACATCAGTGCGGTTGACTACTTCCCGATAATTTAACAGATTGATGACTCCTAAGATAATAAAAAGTACTAAGATCGTTGAGGAAATCGAAATCACGATGAATTTTATGCGAAGTTTTTTTATCATAAGTCTACCTCCAAAGAATATCCGAGATTCCTGGCAGCTTTAATTTCCGTTTTTGACTGAAGTGCACTTAGCTTTTTGCGAAGGTACGAAATATAAACCCAAACAACACTGATCTCTGCATCACTGTCAAATCCCCATATTTTTTCCATAAACCGTTCCTTTGAAATCAAATGTCCCGAATTGCACATAAGCATCTCCATCATTTGAAATTCCTTATTTGCCAGTCGAAAACTTCCACTCCCGGAAGACAACTCAAAGGTCGCACGGTTCAGGGAGAGATCCCCTGCTCTCAAGATGGAATCTGACTGGGAGGTCTGAGTTCTCATCATTGCCCGGATTCTTGCCAAAAGCTCTTTTGTCGCAAAGGGTTTCGTTAAATAATCATTGGCACCCAGATCAAGCCCCTCTACCTTGTCATCAATTTCCGACTTTGCTGTCAGCAACAATACCGGCATCAGATTGCCCCGCTGTCTGAGATGCTTCAAAATTTTCATCTTCTGCCAGCTGTAATCTCATTTTTATTTTCCTCCTCACCTTTTTCAAGTGTATTAATAACCAGCTTTCAGTATTATCATAACAAATCAACCTTAATTATACTTTAAATAGAAAAAAGAAAAAACAGACCATATAAAATACATACGGTCTGTCTCTTCTTTTTAACATATATCTTACTGCTTATTCACACCCGGTGCACCTGAATCCCGGTCAAACACTGCCAATGCCGTGACTCCTGCGACAATGCAGGCAATTCCTAAAACATCCATGGCAGAAAATACTTCTTTTAATATCAATACGGACAAAATCGTGGCAACCAGCGGTTCCACACATCCAAACATACTGCCCCTTACCGGGCCAAGCAGAGAGACTCCGTGAAGATAACATCCAAAGGCAATGACTGTTCCCACCAAAATGACTCCTGCCGTCAGCAAAAATGTCATGCCGTCCCAGGTTCCCGGAACGCTCCACACCTTTGTAAAAGGCGCGACACAAATTCCACCGATTAACATTCCCCATCCGACCGTTGTCATTGTGCCAAATTCTTTCAAAAGCTGTTTTGGCTGAATATTATACACGGTGCAGGCTGCCGCCGAAGTAAGCCCCCAGAACAATGCCTGTGATGTGATGGCAAGATTTCCTATATTTCCATGAGTTGCCATCAGAAAAACTCCCACCATAACACTGATTAACACAATTACTTCCAAAATTCCCGGTATTCGCTTTTCCACAATGATATAAAACAACATTACAATCACCGGAAAGATATATTGAAGTACCGTCGCTGTTCCCGGATTCGAATACTCAATGGCAAGAAAGTAAGTCATCTGTGGGGGCTTAATTCCCACAATACTAAAGATTAGCTGTCCCACCGCCGTTTCACGATGTTTCCAAACTCGAAAAATCCCATTTTTCTCCGACTTATAAGCGATCGCCAGCATAATAATTCCGGCTGCCAGCAGTCTCACCGTCACCAGCCAGGCTGCATTTAATCCTCTCATATCAAACAAATATTTTCCCATAACTCCAGACATTCCCCAACAGGAACCACCGGCAATCGTAAAGAAAACACCTTTACCGCTTTGATTCATATATTTCATTCCTCCAAAGTAACATCAATTCTTCTGTTTTTTAACCTTTCTTAAACTAGCTCCAAAAAATCTTTTTTCTCAAATTCCTGTATCGAGATGCTTTTCTTATTCGGATTAGCATAGACAAAAGTTTTGTCTACATTTTCCAGATAATTTTGAATCTTATCATTTGTAGCACTGATCACCGCCTGGAATCCCAGATTCCTTATGAGATTAATACAACTTGCTACTTTTTCCGCATCCATCTTGGAAAATGCCTCATCTAACACTACCAGTCGAATGGATGGATTTTTGCGCACTTTCGGCGAAAGATGAATACCATATGCCTGAGCAAAACTTGCCAGCAAAGCTACATACAATGGGTTCTGGCCTTCTCCTCCGGAATTCTTCGAAATCATCCGGCTCAAACCGATGGTCAGTTTCTCTTCTCCATCTACAATCTGCTCCATGTCAAAGGATAGATACGTTCGATAATCCGAATATTTTTCCATATTTCTTTTTGCCAGCTCAAGTTCTTCGGCATCTGCACTCTCCGGTGGAATAAAAATCTCAATCAGTTCATTCATCAATTCCCCATATCTGTTTTCATGTTCCATAGAAAAAAGATTCATCTGATGATCCATTGTCGTATTTAACATGGACGGATCAATGTTCAGTGCATCATCCATAAACATCTTGTAATACTTTCCATCTGCGCCTCGATTTTTTGTAATCCGAAACTGATACTGGTCTTTTCCAAAATCCAGACCACTGATCATCCGGTTTAACTCATCTCTTCTCTGATATGCCTCGCGGATAGCACTGCGGATCTTATAAATAAAGTCATCCTTGAAATGCTCCATAGCGGCTTTTGCCTGCTTTGCTGCCTTTTCCCTGTAATTTTCCATCTGATCCGAAGCCAGTTTTTCGTATAATTCCCGGTAATCTTTGTGGTCCTCAGACACCGCTGAAAATGTACGGTTTGGATACTCTCTTAAATACTCGGTTCGAATCTCCACAAGTTTCCGGTACTGCTCTTCTTTCCCGGCTCCCGCATCATAATATCTTCGCCCGGCGCGGCTCCTCAGCCGGTCAAAATCCAGCGGTTCTGACGCTTCCATTTCTTCCTGAAACCGTTGGCAATATTCCTCATTTGACGGCAGATCTTCCTGTCTGCGAATCAACTGTTCATTTTGATCGATGATACTCTTTCGATATTCTCTCAGATCATTTTCCACCGTCCATATTGACTCTTTTAACTGATTTAACTGATTTTGTATCTCCTGCTGTTTCTCACGATTTCTTTCTTTTTCTTCTTCCAGCCCTTTGAGCGCACCCTCTTTTAAACTGCAAATCTGCTCTTCTAATTGACTGAATTCTTCTCTTTTTTCATCCACACGTCTGAGATTTTCCTGATCTTTCAGATAATCCTCCACAGGCTGCGGCAAATCTTCCAATTCCAGAATATATCGAAGATCCAGTACCGATTTTTCAATAGGTTCTCTTTTCTCTGCGGTTTCGTATTTCTCCTTCTCCAACTGGCGAATTCTCTGCTTAATACTTTTTTCTCCAATATAAGAGCTTCTCGTATATTGAACAGGGTCCAGACTTTTCAGCTGAAAATTCTTATAAAGCATACAATCTGCTGTAACTCCTAACCTGCACTTGCTCAACTCCTCCAGGGAACCGCATTTGATCACATGCCCAAGAAGAGATTCCACTAATTTTTGAACATATGATTCTTTTGCCAGAACTTCTTTTGAAAGAGCCCTCTCCGCCACGGAAATTTTCGCTGTTTCCAGAGTCTTTGTATCCGCAATCGAAATTTTCCAATATTTTTTGCGGTCCATTTGACGGTAAATCTCCATAGCATCTTTCACATACTCCGGTTCCACAATCAATGCCAGCTTATTAGATCCTAAATATCCTTCCACTGCCTTATGCCACGTCTCATCTTTCATATCCAGTAAATCTGCCAGCACATGAACCTTTATAAATGTCCCAAATTTTTGGCTTAACTGATTTTGAAGTTCATACTGCGCATCAAGTACTTCTCTTGGATATGCCTTATTTCCCTTTCGCAGCTCTTTTAATTCTTCTGTAATCTCTTTTTCTCGTCTTTTCAACGCACGAAGAGCAGCCGCCTGTTCCTGTCTTTCTTCCTCGGTTTCTTTTTGCAGGAGAGCTAACGTTCGCTTCAGCCGTAACAACCCTTCTTCTGTAATTTCTGCTTTTTCAAACTTCTCAATATCCCAGACTGCCTGATTCGGCGTAATATCTAGATCTGTCCATTTCTTCAGCTGTTGTGCCGTCTGTTTCCATCGGTCTGCCGCCTGATTTAGCTGAGAAAGAAGTTCCCCCATATCATTTTTCCGGGTTATCATCTGCTCGTATCCGCTGCCTGCCGCCTGTGCCACCAGCTCATCATATTCTCCGGACAGTCTGGAAATCTTCTCCTCTAAAATCTTCTCATTTTCCTTCTGGGTCTTTAAATTTTTGCTTCCCTGCTTTTCTTTTTCCTGCAGTACCTGAATATCTTTCTTTGTTTTTAGCAGATCAAGCTGATCCAGTCGATATTGACAATACTCCTGCTCCTGCTTTTTTTCCTGAAATCTCTGAAAACATTCTTCGATCTCTTCTAACCGCCCTGCCTCTGTCAGTGTTTCCTCAATACGGCGCCGCATCCTGCCATACTGCATAACACTTTCCTGCATGTCCTCAATATGAATATCCTGTTCCATGCAAATGTATTCTCTCACAAAATCTTCCAGTTTTATATTCATTTTAAATGGAATTGCGCGCTTAAAAAGCCTTGGAAATTTTTCAACATCCAAACCGCCTAAATAGATATCATACATTTGTTTTCGAAATCTCTCATTGCTGGTTCCAAAATAAAACTGGTCTTTATTTCGTTCGGACTGCAAAGCTTTGCGAAGCTCGGAAATTGCCATAGCACGACCGGCTGTCCGGTAATGATGCCCCGGAATTCCCCCTTCATGCCAGAAAAACAGTCTGGAAATACGGTTTGTCGCAGTCTCTACATCAAACACCACCCCCAGACATTCTTTCTGCCTGCTTTCTGTCTGTGTCAGTTCCAACACAATCGTAGAGGAAAAGTCCTGATTTCTCACATACTGTATGTCATTTTTTTCTCCGACAGCTACCATTCCCCTAAGATATTCAATCAGGCTTCGGTCAGAATCATCTGCTGCCGCCTTATTAAAAAATCCTCTTCCATCGGTATTTGCATAGAGAACAATCTGCAATGCATCAATTACTGTAGATTTTCCACTTCCTGAGTGGCCTGTAAAAAAATTGATTCCATCACTGAATGACAGAACTTTTTCATCAATATAATGCCAGTTATTCAGACAAATCTTCGATAATGCCTTGAACGGCTGCTTCATCTTCAATGCTGTCTCCACATTGATCCTCCTTTGTAAATTCCCCAATCAGTTCCCGGATATCATCTCCCATAAGTACAATATTCACACAGGGATAAATCATCATGCGGGTTTCCTCATTTAATTCTTCCAACACATCTAAGGTCTCCATAATCTGATACTTCTTAAGGAGCGCAATCGCACGTCGCATTTCCGTGATCGATGGGAGACTTTTTAACAAATGAAAATCTCCGATTTTTTCATGGATTTCCCCAAGAGACGTATAAATTCCGGAACTTGAAGATGCTTCTTCCATTCGCTCGTCATAAATTAACTTCAAAATAAGAAGATAAAGCGTTGCAAGCTTAGGGATTTTTTCACCTGATATCGTCTCGCCCTGAATATAAAAAACTCCCATCTGAGTATTTTCCTTTAATTCAATTCCTGCAACTTCAAAGTAATCTTTCAAAAATTCCTGATGTAATTCTGCGGTACGGTAATCTTTATTGTAAGATAAACGCCCCGTGCGCTTCTCATATTTTCGTTCCAAAATATAGGTCTGTTTCCAAAAAGTCCGGATTACATGAGTCAATGCCTCTTTTCCTTTATCATCCAGCTGTTCATAATATGGTATCATGGTTTCCTCCTCACAAATGTCAGCGCAGGATATCGATAAGACCCCTGGTCGATAATCTTATCACCCCGCCCTATTGCCTGATATTTGCTGTTTTTTCTGGTGCTGTAATCATATGCTAAAATCAACTTTTCAAATGTTTCATCACTGTCTACTGACAGTTTCTCCACATCCATACAATCTCCTGTCATATTCGCTTCAATAAATTCCTCAATCTCTGCCTGTCCATACCTGGACTGAATTTTATTTAACCGCAAAACATCTTCCTTCGACAGTTCTTCCATTTTTTCCTCGGGCTTTCGCTGACCAACAAAGTCTTTTCGTTTTCGCTTTTTATATAATGATTTTTCTGAAAGAATCTCGAAGCCAGACAGATTCATCTTCTGCCCGATTCTTCCAATTCTTGCGTCACTTTCCGGGTGATCTCCCAAATTCTTTAAAAGGCGGACGACCAGCCCTCTGGTGTCAGAATCTTCCTCTAACATGTAATTCATTCTGGTTACTGTTGCACGAATATATTTGGAATGTTCCTGATCCATATTGGCAATGCGGTGCTCGATATCATCAAAACCACGTTCTATGGCATTAATCATTCCCAGAACATCCTCCTGTCCTTCCTGCTGTGCCTTCTGCTGAGCCTGCTCCATCCACTGTGAATCTTCCCTCATCCTCCGAAGACATTTTTTTATATCCGTTTTGTAAAGATAAAAATTATCATTGGTCTTTAGAATATGATATTTTTTATTTACAATCTCTTCCACATACCCTTCCAAGTGCTCAGAAAGTAATGCTTTATAAGATTGCTGCTTTAACAGACGATCAAAAAACTGATCCATGTTGTGAAGCATATCTTGCAAAACCTTATTAAGTTTTCGCGTATTGACTAACGCTGTCCGAAGCAGTCCCAATCTGATTCCGGGATCATTTTGAAAAGAAAACAGCGTTGCATAAACATTCTGAATATAGACTTCCGTCTGATCCACAGACGGATTCACCAGTTCTTCAAAAGCTTCTAAAAATACGGCAGTATAATCCGGAATTACAATATTGGTACTAAGATTCGAAAAATCCTCCAGTTTCTTTAGCCAGCCTGTCCGAACCAGCCAGTTTAAAATCCGTTTCGGCGGTGCCTGCAACAGGTCCGTCTCAGTCTCAAATTCCTCTGGTGAAAGCCATATTCTCCTGCTCTCATTCCAATCATCCAGCACTTGCAGGCACACTTCCTGACTGAGATAATAATTATTGTATTCGTATTCTTCATTAATTTTCAAAAGAGCCTCCATATAAAGTTCTCGATTTACAGAACGAAACAGGCTCCAGAAAACATCCGGGATATCATAAGCAAATTTCATACAGACTCCTTTTCTGCGACTTTCATATTTTACTATGATACCTTATCGGAGATCGTCCGTCCAGTGCGAAGCACTATGGAATCATGAGTGCTTCTTTTTTGATTTTTACTTGACTTAAGTCCGATTTCATACTAAGATGTTAAGTATAAGGGATCTAAGTACGATTTCGGACTAATTGTTCAGGAGGTTTTCATATGCACTATAAACAAGGACGGGAACTGAAAGAATTCGATTTTTTATATAAAGAGATTGATGAGAGTTATCACAACATTGCTCTTTCTCTGGGGCTTACAGATACTGCATTTCTGATTTTATATTGTCTTGTGGAACTTGGAGACGGATGTCTTCAGAAAGATATTTGCGAAATGTACTGTATGAGCAAGCAAACCGTAAACTCCTCTGTCAAATCGTTAGAGACCAAAGGTTTCTTAAAAAGAGTTGCCGGAAAAGGACGGGATATGCATCTCTTTTTTACAGATTGGGGACTGGAGTTTGCCAATCGCCATATTGGTCCTGTAATCGAGATGGAGAATCATACCTTTGCCTGTATGCCGGAACAGGAAAGGGAGGAGTTACTGCGTCTGACCAGAAAGTATTCGCAGATTTTTAAGGAACACGTTCAACTATTTCTAGAGGAGAATTCACATGCAAATTAGATTATCTGATCATTTTACATATCAGCGGCTGATCCGCTTTGTTCTTCCATCGATTGTTATGATGATCTGCACTTCTATGTACAGTATCGTGGATGGACTGTTTGTATCAAATTATGCCGGAAAGACTGCCTTTGCCGCCATTAATCTGGTCTTTCCTGTCTCTATGGGAGTGGCTGCCATCGGATTTATGATTGGCTCCGGCGGAAGTGCTATTGTCGCCAAGACACTGGGGGAAAAGAAAGAGGAAAAAGCAAATGAATATTTTTCTATGCTGATTTACACTTCCCTGATTCTAAGCATCGTTTTATCAGTGATTGGTTTCTTCTCCATAGAACACATTTGCAGAGCCTTCGGCGCCTCGGGAGAGCTCTTAAAACACAGCAGTACTTACGGGCGTATTATGTTTATATCACAGCCTGCTTTTATGATGCAGACTATTTTTTATAACTTTTTTATTACTGCAGAAAAACCTTCTTACAGCTTAAGATTATCTCTGACCTCCGGTCTGATTAATATTTTATTCGACTACCTGTTTATCGGAGTTCTCAATTATGGAGTTGCAGGTGCTGCCATTGCCACTGCTATGGGTGAATTTGTGGGAGGACTCTTCCCTCTTTTCTATTTTTCCAGAAAAAACAGCAGTCGGCTTCGCCTTGTAAAACCTGTATTCTATCCTAAAGTTTTACTGTATACCTGTTTAAACGGTTCCTCTGAATTTATGACAAATGCCTCTTCTTCTGTGGTAAATATGCTCTACAACCATCAGTTGATGAAAATCGCAGGGGAAAACGGAGTCGCCGCCTACGGCGTCATCATGTATGCCAATTTTATATTTTCTGCAATTTACCTGGGATACTCTATGGGAAGCGCCCCGATTACCAGTTATCATTACGGCGCCGGAAATCATTCTGAACTGAAAAATATGTTAAGAAAGAGTTTGTCCCTTCTTGCAATTACCGGATGCACCCTGACTATTATCTCTGAACTCTTTGCCTATCCGCTGATTCATATTTTTGTCGGTTATGATAATGACTTATTTCTTATGACCCTCGGAGGATTCCGGCTTTATGCTCTTTCCTTCCTGATTAACGGTGTGAATATCTGGGCATCGTCTTTCTTTACTGCCCTTAACAATGGACTGGTATCCGGACTAATTGCCTTTCTTAGAACTCTTCTGTTCCAGATTGGTTCCATTATGATCCTTCCGCTCCTTCTGGGTCTCAATGGCATCTGGCTGTCCGTTGTTACGGCAGAACTGCTAACTTTGATTATCAGTACTTACTTTCTAAGAAGCAGGCGTAAACAGTATCACTATGCCTCTTAGAAAATTACATAAAATTGACAAAACTCTCGTTTATGCTATAATCCCTTTTAGCTCATATTTTATTTTTTGAAATATTTGGTATAATGAAAAAAACCATTGGGCGTATGAAAGGAGTTTCCTATGAAAGATGCTTTACGGGATGAAATGATTAAAAAAATATGTGTCCGGGACGGTGATAATATTTTAGATGTTGGATGCGGCGACGGAACTTTTCTGCACGAACTGACTCGCTGGAAAGATGTTGACGGCTATGGAATCGATGAGTCCGAACATAATATTGAGGCTGCCCAATCCGGCTGGCCGGATCTTCATTTTGAAACGGGCTACAGTGATTTTCTCAAATTTGATGACAATAGTTTCCGAATCATTACTGTATGTGATGATTTCCATACATTTAAAAATCCGGAAAAATTTATTGAGGAAGCTGCCAGAGTTCTGGTTCCCGGCGGACGACTGTATATTGGCGAAGCTGCACTTTGGGAACCTCTTAGGATCGCTTCCAACCTTCCGAGTTATCTGACTTCCGGTGATAACCGGCGTCATTCTACTTACGAGATCCTCAATTATTTCAAAAATGCAGGACTTACCAAATTCCGTGTATATAAGAAGAAACGACTGCTCTTAATTTCAGCAAAAAAGAATTCTGAATAAGCATGTCTGAAAAACGAATCAACACTTTACGGCAGATCGCTATTGATCTGCCGTTTTTGTTATAACAGCCATCCAAAGTACCGGCTTCTCTGCAGTTTTTCCACAGTATAGCGCCCGAGAATTTTCTCCATTTTTTTCTTTGCCTTTTGATTAATTTCAACTTCGTCATCTTTGGTAACACACAAATCCGGAAACATTACACACCACCAGTTGTGACCCTGTGCTTTTCCAAGATTTACCCTTACCGCATCATAGACTCCCGCAGGAAACGTATAATCTCCATATGTCTTTTCCGGAAATTCTTCTTCTGTAAAACAGACGGTCACTGTCTGTCTGACTCCATACTGTTTTAATGTCTGCTCCGCTGTTTTTTGAATTCCATTCTTTTTCTTTTTTAATAATTCCAAAGCTTCTTCCTTTGTATCTGCCGATTCCATATAAGGACTCACATAATCAATCACCGCATCCCGCACTTTCAGCTTATATGCCTGATCGCTTTTTTGATTACTGTTCGCACGTACATGAAACCGAATCAGATTCTCCTTTAAATTATGTTCTATTTTTTCTGAAGAGCTCTTCTTTCCCACTGCAATACATAAAATAACAACAGTAAAAAACAGGCATCCTCTGACTATGAGTTTCTTTTTCATAACCAGAGGATGCCCTGTTTTTCTCTTTTTATTCAAATGTCCCTATCAGATGTGAAATGATTATGCTGCAAATAAGAATCCGGCAATCAGATAAAGTGGTGCCGTAATCACTGCCGCTATTACAAAATACGGCTGTGATGTAATATATTGAGCATATGGTTTTACTCTGGCACCCTTTGCCGATACAACACCTGCATCAGAAACAACACAGGCATTTGCTCCAAAGAGACTGGCAGAAATAACAGCCCCGAGAGTCAGAGGAATATTTGCGCCGATCATCGGCAGCACCACCATAAGAATCGGTATCGCTATCTGATACAACGTATAATTCAAACTATATAAATATTCGGTACAACTAAAAAATACAAAAAAGATAAACGGTATCAGGCTGACATAAGGAATTGCCCGGCATACCTGCCCCACAAAGGACTCCATTCCCATGTCATACATTACTGTCTGCATGGCATATCCGATAATCAGAATAATCGTCATCTCTACCATATCCATACATCCGTCTACCACACACTTTGTATACTCTCCAATCGTAAAGATCCCCTGAAGAACAAACAGAACCCCTGTAATAAACGTAGCTGCCCCAAACGCAAGAAACGCATCGTATTCGAAATAGACAAGGAAGAATGCAATAGACAGCATCGGCAGAACCAGATTCAGCAGACTCACATTCTGCCTTCTCGGATCTTCAGTCCAATCCTCTTCTTCGTCCTCTTCCCCTTCAGTGGCATCTCCCATCTGTATTCCTTTCTGTGCCATGGCATATGCTTTCTTCATCATTCCGATTTTAGGAAAAAGTCCGATTGCAAATAAAAAAGCTATGATACATGCAATAAATGCGAAAAACATATATGGAATCGTCTGTACAAAGATATCTGCAGCTTCTGCTACATTTTTCACATTTTTTGCCTCGGCAATCTGGTAAATTACAAAATAACCCCATGCTCCAAAAGGAAGAATCTGCGAAACACAGGTACTAAATGTCCGCACAACAAATGCCAGGGCAACTCTGGGACGCTTCATGCTCTCAATGAGTCCTGAAAAAGCCGCTCCGGAAGTTAATGCTGATACATAATCGTCAATGGACATTACGCCTGAATAAACTGCGGAAGTTCCAAGTATCAGTTTCTCATTCTTACCGAACTTCCTTGTTACCGTCTCTGTAAAACTTTTCATGGTACCACTCCTCTCCAGAGCGAGAATCATCCCTCCGCACAGCATAAATGACATATACATACTGATTGTTTCCTGATCCTGCAAATTCAGAGATATATCTTTCAAAAAGCCCAAAAACGCACCCTCTTTATGCCACATAATATACATGGATAATGTGCCCATAACAAGACTTTCCATCACATCTTTGCTTACCAGCGCATAAATAAAAAGTCCTGCCAGAGGAAGCATAATCAGAACACTGCCCTCAACCACACTCTTTGGCAGCACCCATAGAATTACCTGAAACATAATCCAAAAAACCCAAAGCCTGAAGCGTTTCGCATCGATTCTTTTCGGATTCATATAGTAAATAATTCTCTGCAAAATATTTAATTTCATAGTAATATGATTCCCTTCATTTTTATGAGATCATAACACCATTTTTTAAAAAATTCAATATTTTTGTTTGCTCCTTCATCGCTGACAAATTTATGAAAATTCAAATTAAGGGTTGACGAATCTCTTTTCCTGTAGTATTTTAAAGCTACAAGGTCATATGACTGACGGAACAGGTGGAATTAACCACATGGAGTATGATCATTTATTGCCGACCGTCTGGGCACTCTGCCTGGACGTGCGGCTTTTTTTATCTACATGAGAGACACATCTTCAAGAACCACATTTCAGGCAATATCCAAGACTCATAATAACACATATGAAATTAAGGAGGAAAACCTATGACAGTTGGCAGCGTCCACTCTATTGAATCCATGGGATTGGTAGACGGACCCGGAATCCGGACTGTAGTATTTTTTCAGGGCTGTGCTCTTCGCTGCAGATTTTGCCATAATCCAGATACCTGGTCCTTTTCCGGCGGGGAAACTTACACTCCCGAACAGCTTGTAAAAAAAATCAGCCGTTTTAAGCCATATTTTAAAGACAATGGCGGGGTTACTTTTTCCGGAGGAGAACCTTTAATGCAGCCACAGTTTCTGACAGAAGTCCTAAAACTGTGCAGGCAGGAGGGAATTCACACCTGCATTGATACGGCAGGATATGGATTAGGAAGCTATGATGAGATTTTGTCTAACACAGATCTCGTACTTCTGGATTTGAAACACATCCACGAGGCAGACTATCAGAAAATGACCGGTAAACCAATGGAGCACTTTTTACAATTCTTAGATGCACTAAAAAGACATCAGACAGACATTTGGATTCGCCATGTTGTTGTTCCCGGACTCACGGACAGCAAAGCTCACATGGAAGCTTTGAGAGACTACATTCAGACGATTCCGAACGTGCAAAAAGTGGAATTACTCCCCTATCATCTTCTCGGCACCAATAAATATGAAATTATGAATCTTCCTTACTCCCTGGAGGGCGTTCCCGCCATGGACAAGGACCAAACAAAGAAATTGCAGGAAACCTATTTTAATGGAGGAAAATCATGTTAAAAGAATGGATTGGATTTCACGACGGCGAATGGACAAAAGAAACAAACGTCAGAGACTTTATTCAGAAAAACTATACACTTTATGAAGGAGATGATTCCTTCCTTGCCGGAATATCCGATAAAACAAAAAAGGTATGGGACAGATGTGAAGAACTTCTTGCTGAGGAATTAAAAAACGGCGGAGTTCTGGATGTAGAAACGGATATCGTATCCGGAATTACAAACTTTGCTCCTGGTTATATTGATAAAGACAACGAAGTGATTGTCGGGCTTCAGACAGATGCCCCTCTGAAACGTATTGTCAACTTATATGGCGGAAAGAGAATGGCTCACCAGTCTCTGGAACAATATGGGTACAAACTGAATCCGGAAATTGACCGTCACTTCGATGAATACCGCAAAACACATAACGAAGGTGTTTTTGACGCTTACCCGAAACGCACCCGCCTTGCAAGAACTGCCGGACTCTTAACAGGACTTCCGGATGCTTACGGACGTGGACGTATTATCGGTGATTACCGTCGTGTGGCACTCTACGGAATTGATTATTTAATAGAAGAAAAACAAAAAGATCTTGATCTGGCAGACGGTCCGATGAGCGAAGATCGAATTCGTATGCGCGAGGAGCTTTCTGAACAGATCCGCGCTCTTGGAAAAATGAAAGAGATGGCAGCTTCTTATGGAATTGACCTTTCAAAACCATCTTCCAATGCAAAAGAAGCTGTACAGGCTGTTTATATGGGATATCTTGCCGGAACAAAAGAAAATAACGGAGCAGCGACTTCTCTGGGACGTACCTCTACCTTCCTTGATATTTATATTCAGAGAGACTTAGAAAACGGAGTAATCACAGAGGAAGAGGCTCAGGAGCTGGTTGATCAGTTTATTATCAAACTTCGTCTGACCAGACACTTAAGAACTCCTGAATATGACGAATTATTTGGCGGAGATCCAACATGGGTTACAGAATCCATCGGTGGAGTCAGCGTCAATGGAAAACCTCTTGTTACAAAGAACTCTTTCCGTTACCTGCACACCTTATATAATCTCGGAACTTCTCCGGAGCCAAACCTTACTGTATTATGGTCTGAGAAACTTCCGGCAAACTTTAAACGTTTTTGCTCTAAAGTATCCATTGATACGGATTCCATTCAGTATGAAAATGATGATGTTATGCGCCCGGTATACGGTGATGACTATGCTATCGCCTGCTGTGTATCTGCCATGAAAGTCGGAAAACAGACACAGTTATTCGGAGCAAGATGCAACCTCGCAAAATCTCTGCTCTATGCTATTAACGGCGGAATTGACGAGAAGAAGGGAATTCAGGTAGTACCGGGAATCGAGCCGATTACAGATGATGTTCTGGATTTTGAAAAAGTCTGGGAAAATTACAAAAAAGTCATGGCATATGTGGCTGAACTCTATGTAGACACTGTAAATATTATTCACTACATGCATGATAAATATGCTTACGAGGCAAGTCAGTTTGCTCTCCATGACACCAGCCTTGAGAGAATCGCTGCTTACGGAATTGCCGGAATTTCCATTGCCGCTGACTCCCTGTCTGCGATCAAATATGCAAAAGTGAAGCCGATTCGCAATGAAAATGGTGTGGCCGTAGACTTTGAAACCATCGGAGAATTCCCGAAATACGGTAATGATGATGACTTGGTCGATGACCTGGCAGTAAATACCGTAACTTTCTTCTCCAATGAACTTAAGAAACATCCTATTTACAGAAATGGTATTCATACACTGTCTGCCCTTACGATCACATCCAATGTTATGTACGGTAAGAAGACAGGTTCCACACCGGACGGAAGAAAACTTGGAGAACCTCTGGCTCCGGGAGCAAACCCGATGCATGGGCGGGATGCTAATGGCGCACTGGCTTCCTTAAACTCTGTTGCCAAGATTCCATACCGCGATGTATGCCAGGATGGTGTATCCAACACCTTCTCTATTGTTCCGGATGCTCTTGGAAAAGATAAAGAACAGCAAGAAAACAATTTAACCTCTATTCTGGATGGATATTTTGTGCAGGGTGCACATCACTTAAATGTTAACGTTCTGCACAGAGAAACTCTGATGGATGCAATGGATCATCCTGAAAAATACCCTACATTAACTATTCGTGTCTCCGGATATGCCGTAAACTTTAACCGCCTGTCCAGAGAACAGCAGGAAGAAGTTATCAGCAGAACCTTCCACCAGAGTATGTAATTATCCTGAACAGACAAATCTCTCCGATTCCGGCTCTCTGCTGGACGGAGAGATTTTTTTCTTATATAATAAAACGATGAAAAATATGAAACACAGGAGTTACACAATGAAAACATTTCAAAATTTTATAAAATATTATAACCCCTATAAAATGGTATTTTTTCTGGATCTGGCATGTGCCGCTTTTATCAGCATCATTGATCTGGCATTTCCCCAGATTCTGAGAACTTTTACCAACACCTTATTTCTGCAGGACGGGGAAGTTATTTTAAAGAAACTTCCTATGATTGGTCTGATACTTTTGATCTGTTATATCCTACAGGCATTCTGCAAATATTATGTCAGCTGCCAGGGTCATATTATGGGCGCCCGGATGGAGCGTGATATGAGAAAACAGCTGTTTGATCATTATGAAAGCCTCTCATTTTCTTACTATGATCAGAATAACACCGGACAGATGATGAGCCGCCTGGTATCTGACTTGTTTGATATTTCTGAATTTGCCCACCACGGACCGGAAAACCTGTTTATTTCTCTTGTCAAAATCGTCGGCTCCTTCGTCTTTCTGTTTATCATACAGTGGAAACTTGCCCTGATTCTTCTTGCCGTAGTTCTTTTGATGATCTTCTTTTCTGCATCACAAAACCGCAGAATGCAGGCAACTTTCTTAGATAACCGCAGGAAAATCGGAGATGTCAATGCATCTCTTCAGGACTCTCTTTCCGGAATCCGCATTGTACAGTCCTTTGCCAACGAAGCAATCGAGCGGCAGAAATTCCACAAAGGGAATGAAGCATTTTTATCTTCTAAAAAAGACAACTATCATGCCATGGGAACCTTTCAGGGCGGCAATACCTTTTTTCAGGGTATGATGTACCTGATCACGCTGGTTGCCGGAGGATATTTTATTGCAGCCGGCGAAATGACCGCCGGAGATCTTGCTATGTATGCATTGTATATCGGAATTTTTATCAGCCCGATCCAGATTCTTGTGGAACTGACCGAAATGATTCAGAAAGGATTATCCGGATTTCGCCGTTTTCAGGCAGTCATTGATATTCAGCCGGAGATTGTCAATTCTCCAAATGCAGTTCCGATGAAATACCCGGATGGTGATATCTGCTATCATGATGTATCATTCAGCTATGAAGATAATGAGATTGTCTTAAATCATATTAACTTTGACATCAAAGCCGGAAAATCTGTGGCTCTTGTGGGCCCATCCGGCGGTGGCAAAACAACAATCTGCTCTCTTCTGCCCCGATTTTATAACCTGACAGGCGGAGCCATCACCATCGGCGGACAGAATGTCCGGGATATTACATTGGAAAGTCTCCGTAATTCCATCGGAATCGTCCAACAGGATGTCTATCTATTCGGAGGTACTGTCAAAGAAAATATTGCCTACGGAAAACCGGAGGCTTCCATGGAGGAAATCATATCTGCGGCAAAAAAGGCAAATATCCATGATTTTATTATGGGTCTTCCCGAGGGATATGATACTTTTGTCGGGGAGAGAGGAACCCGACTATCCGGCGGACAAAAACAGCGAATTTCTATCGCAAGAGTTTTCCTTAAAAATCCGCCGATTTTAATTCTGGATGAAGCCACCAGCGCTCTGGATAACGAAAGTGAACGGCACATTCAAAAGAGCCTGGAAGAATTGTCCAAAAACCGTACCACCATTACCATCGCCCATCGTCTTTCTACGATCAAACATGCCGATGAAATTCTTGTTATTGACGACCACACCATTCAGGAACGTGGAAATCATAGACAGTTAATGCTGAAAAACGGTATTTATGCAAGATACTACAACATGCAGTTTGACGGACTTGAAACTCTCAGGTTTTAAACAGATTCTCTCGAACTTTAAGTATGACCCGGTATACTTAAAGTTCGAGATATCAGAGTTTCTCATTCCTGACATTTATCTTTTTCCATAATAACAGCTTCATATGGTTTTAGTATCAAACGGTCACCGATCATTGTCGTCTGTTCATAATTGACAAACACCACATTTTCATACCCTTCTTTCAACAGCACTTGCGATGTCTGATTATTGAAATTACAAATCAACACAAGCTTCTTCTCTTTATAATTCCTCTCGTAAGCAAAGATCTCTTCCTGCTCCTCATACAGCGGATGAAAATCTCCGTAAGTAAGAAGTTGTCCATATTCTGCTGACTTGCGAAAAGCAATCAATCTCCGGTAAAAGTTTAAAACAGAACCATATTCTTTTTCCTGTTCTGCCACATTTACCGTCTTATAATTTTCATTGATCACAAACCATGGAGTATTTTTGCTGAATCCTGCATTTTGCTCATCACTCCACTGCATCGGCGTTCTTGCATTATCCCTGCTGTGGCGACTGCATGCCTGCTGCGCCTCTTTCTCTGTCAGTCCTGATTCCCTCATAAAATGATACTGATTGATGGTTTCCAAATCATTATATTCATCCAGCTTCCATGACCGGTTCGTCATTCCGATTTCCTGTCCCTGATATAAAAAAGGCATTCCACGCTGTCCGAAAATAATCATTGCCAGGGCTGTCACACTGTAAAATCCATAATCTGCTTTCGGAATAAAGAGACTCGCTCCCCTTGGCTGATCATGATTCTCTATGATATTTGCCTCAAATCCCGCAGAACAAATCATCCTCTGATTAAAAAAAGTTTTTTCTTTCCACTGTTTAAGCGGCATCGGCCACTGGTACTCTCCGTACATTTCTCCCTTCCGATGGGCATGACATGGTTCGAAAGCAAAAATGGATTCAAAATACCCCTCATCGCCGATAATTTTTTGAATCTCCTGCTCATCCAAATCCATTGCCTCTCCAATCGTAAATGCATCAAACGGATCAAAACATTTCTTCCGCATTTCCACTAAAAATTCCCCGATACCTTCTGCCTTCTGAATACATCTGTGAACCGCACCCATACCATCGGGTCCATCCGGCTTAAGATCACTCCAGGTCAAATCCTTTTTTATATTCATAATTGCATCGATGCGGAATCCTGACAGCCCCAGTTTCAGCCACCAGCGAATCATCTCATAAATTTCCTCCCGAAGCTCCCTGTTTTCCCAGTTTAAATCCGGCTGCTCTTTTGCGAAAGAATGCAGATAATATTTATTTTCATATCCCGGAAGCTTCTCCCATACACTTCCGCCAAAATATGATCTCCAGTTCGTTGGCGGTTTCCCGTTCTTGCCATCTTTGATGTAAAAATAATTCCCATACTTGCCGTCCGGATGTTTCACCGCTTCCTGAAACCAACGATGCTGATCCGAACAATGGTTTACTACCAGATCCATCAGCAGATGGATTCCCCGTTTCTTTGATTCACAAATCAGCGTTTTCATATCTTCCATCGTTCCGAATATGGGGTCAATCTTATAATAATCTGCAATATCATACCCGTTATCCACCATAGGGGATAAAAACACAGGAGATATCCACAAAATATCAATCCCCAGATCCTTCAAATAATCCAATTTGTTGATAATTCCCGGAATATCACCAATTCCGTCATTATTGGCATCAAAAAAACTTTTTGGATAAATCTGATATCCTGCCTTATCGTGCCACCATTTCTTTTTCACAATAATTCCTCCTTCCCAAAGGACAAAGCGGACAAGTCCGCATCTTACGCAGAGCGTTTTTTTATACCATAGGAAGTTCGGAGAACTTTCCTATGGTATGAGAAAAAAGTCTTCACAGAGGACTCCCCCCTATGAAGACTTTTTCTATGTATCTATCGGATTTGATTTGCACTAATGACAACATCTCCCTTTTTGGTTTTTATTCCCTTCGCTTCTAACAGCTCAGACACCGTACAGACCTCGAATCCTTTTGCCTTCAATTTTGGAAGAACTTTCTCCACAGCTTCTACTGTCTGCAAATGAATATCATGCATTAACACAATATCTCCGTCTTTGGCATTCTTAAGAATCGACTGAACCGTTGCATTGGCATTTCTTGTTTTCCAGTCCAATGTATCGATGCTCCATAAAATCAACGGGCTGTCCACATTATCTTTCACAGTCTGGTCGATCGCACCGTAAGGCGGTCGTACACTGGCTGCTTTACTTCCGCAGGCATTCCTGATTTCCTGATTCATCATTGACATCTGCTTTTTCACTCCACCAGCCCCGATCTTCGTCAGCTGTGGATGATCATAAGAATGTCCTGATACCTCATTTCCGGATTCCAAAACCTTCTTTACAGAGTCCGGATAGAATTTGGCATTGCGTCCCAACATAAAAAAGGTTGCGCGTGCATCATTTTTCTCCAACGCATTTACAATACGCTCCGTATTTCCCGGTTTTGGCCCATCATCAAATGAAAACGCAATCAGCTTTTTACTCTTATCGATTTTTCTCGGAACGTACAGAGCTTTTTTCAACTCTTTTCCGGTATCTTTTGACAAAATCTCTTCATTGGCTTTCACCATATACTCGCCCATGGAATGATTTACTTTTTTGTAGCTGGTACGGCTTACTTTTGCAAATACTACAGCCCCGAAAATTATAATTGCAATCACTCCAAGCAGCACGGCGATTCTCTTTGTATTCCATTTTCTTTTTCTTCTTCTAGACATATTACCCTTCTTCTTTCCTTACATACTTTTATGATAATCGTTGAAATGTGTCTACATCCACAAGTCCAAGATCGGTCAGCCGCAGCGATGGGATCACCGGAAGAGCCATAAATGACAGAGTAATAAACGGATCAATCCCTCTTGATACGCCCATTTCCCATGCTTTTTCTAACATCTGGTCAATCTTTTCCTGAATCTCTCGCGCCGGTCTTTGACTTAGCAGGCCCGCAACCGGAAGCACAAGCGTATCGATCACCTGTCCTTCTGATACAAGAGCATATCCTCCCTGCATATCCTCAATGGCTTTTACCGCTGTAATAATGTCCTCATCATTATCACCTGCTGCAATCACATTATGAGAATCATGTGCTACCGATGTTGCGATAGCCCCGTTTGTAATTCCGTAGCCCTTTAACGGTGCCGCAGCTGCATTCCCGGTCCCTCTGTGACGCTCAAATACGCATAATTTGGAATATTCACTGTCAGGCATAAACCATCCGGCTTCTGACGGAACTTTCTCTCTCAAAAATTCTGTGACAATCTGCCCCGGAATCATGCCGATCACCGGCACTTCTCCCTGTGCTTTTACCTGAATCTTTTCTTTTGTGATATCCTTCAATACAACTGTGTGAAGCATGGATTCTTTTACCGGCTTCGCATCCTCTGCAAAAAGTGATGCATCCACAAGCCTTCCCTGCTTGTACACAGAATGAATTTGAACCTCTGTCAGAGAATCAAGTACTACGATGTCAGCATCTTTGCCCTCACAAAGTACTCCTGCATTCTTAAGACCATAGGTCTGCGCCGCATAATATGTCGCCATAGAAACAGCCTGTACCGGATTCATGCCAAGTTCAATGCTCTTCTTTACATTGTAACCAATATGCCCTTCATTTTCAATAGTATCAAGGTGTTTATCATCCGTGCAAAACATAAAGTGAGGAATCAATTCCGGCTCCTTTATAAGTCCCGGAATAATATTTTCTACATTCCTTGCGGCACTGCCTTCCCTTACCAGAATCTTCATGCCTGCCAGACACTTTTCTCTTGCCTCTTCATAAGACGTACATTCATGGTCAGTCATGACCCCGGCATCCACATATGCCTTCAAATCATCACCGGAAAGACCCGGTGCATGCCCGTCAATCACCATTCCTTTACACAAGGAAAGCTTCTCCATAATCTCAGGATCTTTGGCAAGAACTGCCGGATAACACATCACCTCTCCGAGACCGAGAACCAGCGGATGATCTTTCCATTGCTCCATGTCTTTGGCAGTAAAATCGGCTCCATTGGTTTCAAAGGGAGTTGCCGGGATTGAAGACGGCATCATTACATAGACTGTCAGCGGAACGTCTTCGGCAGTCTGAAGAATATACTCCATAGCATCATTTCCTTTTACATTAACCAACTCATGCGGATCCGCAATTACTGTCGTTGTCCCCTTTGTCATCACCGTCTTTGCAAATTCCATAGGAACAGCCATACCGGATTCAATATGTACATGACTGTCAATAAATCCCGGGCACAGATATTTGCCGGTACAATCTATCTCATATTCCCCGGAAAATGTTCCAACTTCTTCAATTCTCCCATTTCTTACCAAAAGATCTGCTTCCTGTATACATTGATTCACAACATCCACAATTTTACCGTTTTTAAAAATCAGCTCTCTTGTCTCCATAATTTCTCCTTTTTTCTAGGGTGTATTTAAACATTCATTCTGGTGAAAACGAACCATTCCTACATAATATTTTGATCCGGGATCAAATAACATATTCCAGTCAATTTCTTCCCTTTCTCCGCAGTTAGACCAGATCAACTTCTCTTCTTCCTCGTCAAAACCGGTGATCGTTACCCAATGCCAGTTGTCTTCCCTCAGTTCTCTCGCCGGATGTCTTAAAATTAAAAAGGCAACCGGATGCTGATTTAAAATCCCCTCAAAAATAAATTCCAGAGCCTTGTTTTTCTCTTTTGGGAGAAATAAACTGTCAGAGTGAAGAATCACGCCCCGGTCTGCCGCATAGGCCTTAAAATCTTTTGCAAACCTTCCAATCAGCGGATATCCCATAAATCCCGGTTTCATGTATCCGTACATCGTCTCCATTAATTTTAGATAGGATTCATATGTATGTGCTCCCTGCTCTGGCTGATATAAAGCCCGCATCTCCGGTCTTGCCTCCGCATAAATTGCTGCTATATTACTTCCCGTTACGCTGCCGCATCCCGCCAGTCGCTGAAAACTACCCAAAAACCACTCCTGATTCCCTCCATATCCGATAGTCTCTGTGCCTCTCTGAATCAAGGGACAGCAAAGTTCTTTCCTCATATTGTATTCCTTTCCTGCATAAACTAGAAAAAAAGAAGTTGAATTCTATGAAGCATCTATCCAAACATCATATTTTAAAACTCTGTATGATTTTTCCTGCAGTCATATCCCTTTGTTCCTTTGTACTTTCACCTCATATATATGATGCGCTCTCTGATTTTAAGACACCACCGTTTATGCCTGATGCCTCCCTGTTTTTTTGTCTGATGGTGTTTTTCCATATCCTTTTCGGCATCTCCGCTTATTATGTGATCACCACATCATCTTATCACAAAATACATCTGGTAAAATTTTATATTGCTTCCTGCTTTTTTCTGTTTTTCTGGCCAATTCTTCTTTTCGAATATCAAATTCTGTTTTTTGCATTGGTCTGGAGTATGGCACTCATTCTCATCAATCTATATTTATTTTTGGTACTTCTGTCTGAACATCTGAAGCCTGCCATACTAATGATCCCATACCTGTTCTGGAGCTTGTTTTTATGCTGTTTAAATTTGGGATTTCTTCTTTTAAATTAACAAAAAACTCCCATACTGAATCTATATCGTATATAATCACATGTAGAACACTCATAAGAACAGCTGAAAGGACTTCTATTTATGAAAAAAATACTGCTTCCGCTTTTTATTACTATTTTTATCCTGACCAGTGCCGTCATTTTAACATTAAACTTCCGACCTTTATATTACCACGATATGACTGCCTTGAAAATAGAACAAACTTCCGGATTTTCCAAAAAAATTATTTATGAAAATTACAATGCTCTCATTAACTATAATTCTATCTTTCAACGCGGTGATCTTTCACTAACCCTTCCAATGTCCGAGGAAGGCAAAATTCATTTTATGGAAGTAAAACGCATTTTTGATGTAATTCAACTTTTATGTCCCCTGTCATTTGCGGCAGCCTTATTTCTGGGACTCTCGGAACTAAAGAAAAAGCAATACCACTTTTTTAAGACATCTGCCATCACCACAGTCCTGCTCCCTGCAGTCTGCGGTATCTTCGCCGCATTGGACTGGGAGCGTACTTTTACCGTGTTCCATCAAATTATGTTCCGTAATGATTATTGGCTCTTTGACGAAACGCTGGATCCTGTCATTACGATTCTTCCAGATGAATTCTTTTTCCACTGCGTTTTTATGATTCTCCTGATCGTTTTTTTTGAAACACTCTTATGCCTTGGATTTCACGCTTTTTTTCATCGGAGATTTATGCTATAATGTTACAATATTAATTTTTTGTTACAAATATTACATTTTATCTCGTTGGGGAACTACTCCGACGACTGCAGGAGTTCAATTTCATGACGCAAAAGAGAAAAATAAAGACCAAAGAGGTCAAAAAGATTCTCCGGAAAAAATGGTTTCGTCGCTATTGTCCACTTATTTTCTTATGTATTGTTGGACTTGCCAGTGGTTTCTACCTCTACAAACATATCCCGGAAACAAAATACACACAAAATCAAAAACAATCTGCCTCAACCGATAAATCTGACACTTCTAAAGATGAAAAATCATCTTCCCGGATAAAACCCTGGTATACATATCACAGTGTTGCACATGCCATGGGCGGACTGGACGGAAAGGATTATCTTAATTCCATCGACGGATTCTATCCGGCTTATGAAAAAGGGTATCGGATTTTTGAGATGGACATTCTCCTAACTTCAGACAATGTAGCAGTTGGTAAGCACCGCTGGGGCTGGAATCTTTCAGATCCTACTACCAAAAGAGGAGAAGCCGTTTCCTATCAGGAGTTTAAAAATACGAAAATTTATGGAAAGTATACTCCGACTTCCTTCCTGGATGTGTTAAATCTTATGGAAAAATATCCGGATTTTTATTTAATGACAGACTCAAAAAGCACAAAACCGGCTGCCGCTAAGAAAGAATTTCAAATTCTGGTTCAGACAGCTAAAAAGGTTGGCAAAGAAGATTTACTGGACCGCATTATTGTACAAATTTATAATCAAGATATGTATTATGCGGTCAAGAGTGTCTATCCATTTAAAAATTTCATCTATACAACTTACCAGCAGAGGGATGCAGCTTTCTATCGAATGATCAAGTTCTGCAAAGCAAATGGCATTCAAGGTGTCACCTGTCCTCAGAATGATATCAATGACTATCGTATGGAACTATTGAAGAAAGAAGGAATTTACTCCTATACTCATTCCGTCAATAATTCCTATTATGCCAGAGAATATATGAGACTCGGTGTATATGGCATTTATTCAGATTTTCTGTCTCCAAATCAGATTAATAAGGGCTGGGTTCAAATCAACTGCTCAGAATTTACCTGGAAATATCTGAAATCCAGAATACCGGCGCTCTATGATTAATCCTGTTGTAAAATAGCTTTTTATTTTTTATACCCTGTCTTCCTGTCAACGATATTCACCAGCGGTTCCCCTTCCATATATCGTCTGAGATTACCCGCTGCAATATCTACAATCCGGTACAAAGTTGCCGGATGATGGAAGTCTCCGGAAATATGAGGAGTAATAACAGCATTCTGCACATTCCAAAGTTTATGCTGACTCTGCAATGGTTCCGGGTCTGTGACATCCAGCCCCGCTCCATAGATTTCACCGGAAATCAATGCCTGACAGAGGTCTTCTGTATTAACTGCGCTTCCTCTTCCTGCATTCAGCAGAATCGCTGTTGACTTCATTTTTTCAAATCGCTCTTTACAGAAAATATTTCTTGTTGCCTTAGAATCCGGCAGAACAGATAATACCACATCTGCCTCGGGAAGCAGTTGATCCAGATCTTCCATTGTATGAACCTCATCAATATCCTGCGGCACCTCTCCCGGTCTCCGTTTAATACCTATCACGCGATATCCGAAATTCTTCATCAGTCGTGCAAAGTACAGTCCAATATCTCCGAGACCTACAATCAAAAGCGTTCCGCCACGCAGTGACATCACTTCTCCCTCATCCTGCCATTCACACTGATTCTGATTATCACGATACAAATGCAGTTTCTTCTGAATCGAAAACAACACTGCCAACATATGCTCTGCAACTCCCGGTCCGTAGGCTCCGGTCGCATTTGTCAGCAGAATATCATCCTTGAGCAGACCCTTTTTCACATAATCATCTGCCCCGGCAGAATTTAACTGAATCCATTCCAGATTTTCTGCCTCATACAGTAAAAACGGATCAATATTTCCCAGAATAATATTTGCCTTTCTTACCATTTCTTTCGATGCTTTTTCATAAGATGTATAAATAAATGTATTTCCCGGCGCACTTTCTTCCAGTGTTTTTTTATGTCCTTCTTCTACCGGCATTACAACCAAAATATCTTTTTCTGTCTTCATTAAACAATCTCCTTTATAAATATAGGACAAAGCGGACAAGTCCGCATCAAACTCCCTCTATCCCTCAATCTTTGAGGGACTTACTCCGCTTTGCGCGCCAGATGCAGACTGCGAAAGCAGTCATATTTCTTCTTGCATCTGGTCGCATCCTACACGGAGCGGTTTTTCATACCATAGGAAGTTCAAAGAACTTTCCTATGGTATGAAGAAAATCGGTAAAGAGACATAGTCCCTTTACCGATATGATTTTTTTACTTCTTGTATTGTAACGCATTTGGCAAATATCGTCCAGTTATATTTCCTGCATTTCCTTTTCGTAAGAAGAAAACTATAATAAAGATTTATACAGCCCGATAATATCTTCTACAGAAGCATCTTTTGGATTTCCCGGTGCACAGGCATCTGCAAATGCAGACTCTGCCAGGAACTCAAGATCTTCTTCTTTTACAATCTCTTTTAAATCTGCCGGAATCCCAACATCAGCAGACAGCTGTTTTACTGCATCGACTGCTGCCTTACGGTATTCCTCAACACTCATATATTCAACGCCTTCAACACCCATTGCTTTTGCAATATATTTGTATTTATCACCGGTTGCATCTGCATTATACTCCATAACTGTCGGAAGCAGAATTGCATTGGCAACTCCATGTGGCGTATCATATACGGCACCTAATGCATGTGCCATAGAATGAACAATTCCAAGACCTACATTGGAGAATCCCATTCCCGCAATATACTGTCCCATTGCCATTCCTTCTCTTCCTTCCGGTGTATTCTCCACAGCACCCCTCAGGCTTTCTGAAATAATCTCAATGGCTTTTAAGTGGAACATATCTGTCATCTCCCATGCCCCTTTGGTTGTGTATCCTTCAATGGCATGTGTTAATGCATCCATACCTGTCGATGCAGTTAATCCCTTTGGCATAGAAGACATCATATCCGGATCAATTACTGCAATTACCGGAATATCATGCGGGTCAACGCATACAAATTTACGTTTTTTCTCTACATCTGTGATAACGTAGTTGATTGTAACCTCAGCAGCGGTTCCTGCGGTTGTCGGAACTGCAATAATCGGCACACATGCATTCTTTGTATCCGCAGTTCCTTCCAGACTTCTCACATCTTCAAACTCCGGATTATTTATAATAATTCCCACCGCCTTGGCAGTATCCATAGAAGAACCTCCTCCGATGGCAATTAAGTAATCTGCTTCGGCTTTCTTAAATGCAGCAACTCCTGTCTGGACATTCTCAATCGTCGGATTTGGTTTGATTTCAGAATAAACATCATATGCAAGTCCTGCTTCATCTAAAACATCTGTCACCTTCTTTGTAACTCCAAATTTTACAAGATCCGGATCAGAACACACAAAAGCCTTTTTAAAACCTCTTTTTTGTGCTTCTGTTGCAATCTCCTGAATCGCTCCTGCTCCGTGATAAGAAGTTTCGTTTAATACAATTCGATTTACCATTTGATACTTTCCTTTCATTGGCTGTCTTTGTGAAATTTCTAACTCATATCTTTATTTTAAGATTGTTTTGATTTTAATACAAGTTACATTTTCCGCAAACTGTAAAAAAAGGGGCTGTGAAATAACAGCCTCTACGGAAAAAGAGGACTTTTCGTTCAAAATGAACGAAAGGTCCTCTTTTATGTTAAAATTAACTTGCTATGAAAATTTCAACTATAAATTATAATAATCCAAAACAAGGATATTTACCACTGT
>OBYP01000277.1_pt1 | contig 53735 bp, 38 predicted proteins | sample 1501461 | NCBI WGS metagenome assembly OBYP01 (sample SAMEA2580201, study PRJEB22360) | human gut metagenome | biome: human gut; feature: human-associated habitat; material: faeces | place: Denmark | collected 2008/2010 | reverse complement strand
ATTATGCAAATATAAAAAATGTTAATGATAACTAATATATGTTATATAATAGTTGAAATCCTCATGATAGATATAAATAAACATGCGAGGAGCACCATTAACAACTATATCCAGGAACTGATACTGGTACAAATAGACCGGAGAAAGATTCCGAAGGAAATCGAATATTTCAATCAGGTCATGAAAGGGGATAGGACAGCCTTTAATATAACAATTCATATATAATTATATTTTAATCCTGTCATTTTTCGTATAATAGGACGAGAAAAAAAGGATAGCCGAGTGGATTAATCGGCTACCCTTCGGGAAAATGACATGGGTGTTACTTAAATAAAGACTTGATAAATTTACCAAACAAATAAACACACAAAATCAAAACGACTAAAATAATCAGCCATTCACTACCAGCAGGCAAAAGACCTAAATATAAACATTTCATAACTTAGAATATTTGGTTAATCACACAAATATAATAAATTAATCATAAAGAGGACGAATAACACGACCAATAGTCTTAGAAACACCAAACGAATCAGATTCATGCATAAGATTCCAAAGAGATTCCTTAACAGTTTTCACACGATTACCAAACGTAGCAGAATCAAATTGATTTTGCAAAGATTGTCCTTGTTTCTGAACACCAATTAATGAAGTTTTAGCAGTAGTTTCAGCGATCTTAGCAACCTCATGTTCTACTTGTTTACGAGTCAACGCACCTTGAGCATACTTAAGCTGAATATCAGCAGCCTTCTGAGCAAGATCCATCTTATTCTGAGCATCCATCCATGAGAGCTGTTTGTCAGCAAGAAGAGTCTGAACATTCGTCAATTTACGCTCAGCCTGCATACTAGCAATACTTTCACGATTAACTTCCATCTGAGACGTTTTCAGATCCTTATCAATAGAATAGATCAATTTGTCCAGAGCAAGGCGACCTTCTTGAGTCTTAGCATTCGTACGCATTTGCACAATCTCAGCAATTGTCTTAGCAGCCTTATATTTACCTTCAATACGAAGATTATTAGCTTCAGCACTCTTAACATCACGATCCGGCTGAGTAGCGATCTTATCCAATATCATTCCAAGACCTTGAGTAATACCGGAATAATCAGCAGAATAAGGAGTAGCAGTAGGAGGATTAATACCTTGAGCAGAAGGAGATGAAGCCTGAACAGAAGATTGAGCAGTCGCAGTTCCGGCATTACCTCCGGACATCATAAGATACGGATTCAATCCGGCAGCTTCCAAACGTTCACGCTGAGCAATAGCAGAATTATATTCATTCGTTGCATTAAACATATCCCACGAATTCTGCTTAGCATCATTATAAAATTTCCATTGATCACCAAGTTGTTGTTGATACATTTCCTTATTGTATGCCATTTGCTTATCAAGCATCTTCTCATTAAAAGCGTTACTCTGTTGAGCAATACTAGCATTACCTTTATTACCGGCAATAGTAGAACCAATAGCAGAAGCACCAAGAATACCTGAGCCAAGCAACGTGGCAGCACTTGCACCAATAGCCATAAGAATAAAATTTAAATTAAACAACACGCAACAAAGTTGCGATTAATTTACGTTTCACGCAGAGATAAGGTTTAGGTTAAAAAAATTAAGGGGAGACTGATCGCAAGCCCGTTTTTCAGTTTTCCATGTCTGAGACTCAGAAAGGTCTTAAGGACAGAATTTTTTTTAACGGAGCCGGACAGCTCCCCCCAAAGGGGCCCCCCATCGCGCGCAGACCTGATCTTTTATCGCACGCGCACGCAAAAAAGGGACGCGCACGTACGTTAATTATTCAGTAGACGCAGATTGATCAACAGATTGTTGAGATTGTTGAGATTGCTGCTCCTGTTGAGCAGCAGCAAGTTCAGCAACAACAGCATCAGAAGAACTCATCAAATACTGACTCCAAGCCATCAATTCAGAAGGAGATTGAATAAAACGAGATTTGACAAAACTAATCAATTGATCATCACCAAGCTTAGCCCGAAGATCACCAAATTTCGGTTCATTAACCGACACAGATTCAAAATAAGATAAGAGAGACTCGCGAGACAACCGATCAAGGCGTTGCTGATTAAACAACATACAAATATCAGAAGTCAAACGAACACTCTTCACACCATCGAATTCACGTTCTTCAAGCAGAAATTGATCAACAGGGGATTCCTGACGAAAATTAGAACAAAGCATATCCTTGGCAGAAACCGGACTAGGATTAACCGGAGTCACATACGGTTCAATACGACGTTTTGAAAACATAACAATAAAGTTAAAAAGTTAAACAATAAAGGACTAGTAAGGCAAACCATCCGGATCAAGATTACGGACTACCTTCACATCAAAGAAAGAACTACAAAGGAACTGATCAGTATCAATACTAGAATTAACCTCTACAGCAAAAAGAGAATTCAAAGAATTCGGATTAACTTTGAACAACGTATAGTTCCAATTAGAGTCAGCAGGATTAGGAGCAGGAAGTTCAGGAGACTCAACAGCAAAGCCAAATTGATTAGAAAGAGACTGATTATCATAGGAAATAACCCAATTCTTCAAAGACGACTTAAATGCACCAACAGAGGTATCAATATCCGTCTTATAATCAATATAGCGAGGAGCATAACCAACCAAGTCAGGAATATTACCAAGAACGGACGAAGGACCATTAGAAATATAAGACAAAGGAACTGTCTGCATACCAACACGATCAAATTCAGGAATTGCAAAATCAGCAGCATTAACACGGGTAACAGACGGACTAACAAAATCAGTAGTATAATCAATCAAAGGCAAGCAGTGATAGATGCACATCACAACGCCATAACGACCTTGCGAATTGAAATTGATCACACCATTAGAAACACCAGTACCTTTTCCGGCAATATCAGCAGCATAATCACCTGTAATGTTGTTATTTACTACTTCATTAATATCCATTGAACTAGCAATACCACCAAGATAAGTACACATTTCAGAGAAACCATCACCGGGAGAAACATTCCAATGTTTTTCTACTTGTTCTTTATAATCCTTGTTACCAGACTGAGTAATTTCTTTCCATTTCTGTAAGAATTCAGCTTGGCGGAGAACAAGGATACTGAAAGAAGAATTAGTTAAAAGAGGAGAACCAGCAGGAACAGTAGGACTAGTAGGGAAACGAAGAGCAGTAGTAGTATTCGAAGAATTTATATTAGAATTAATAAAAGAAATAGAACCACCAGCAGTAACAGCAGATTCCATAGAAACACTAGCTACATCACCATACTGCTGATTAGGAACAACACCATGGAATAAATCCTTTTGCCAGTTACAATAGCGAAGATCAAACATGCTATAATTCTCGTAGAAATCAGAATAATTGAAAGAAAGCATCATTCCTGTAGAACCAGTGCCGGAAGGAAGATAATCCACGTTAAAACAAGAAGGACTTACACGTTCCCATTGAGAATCGCGATAGTAATCAGCATAGATCTTCTGATAAGCAAGAAGATTAAACAAAGACACATCAAGACTTCGCTTCAAAGGAGATTTTGCAAAAGTATTATTAGAAGACTTCGCAAAAGTATATAAATTACCATAACCGAGATATTCCAACAACTTAGCAGAGCAAAGAGCACGATTATAACCGAAATAATTATCCTTATTCGTAACGGTAACAGAATCAGGAGCAAGAGAATTCAGATAAAGAGAAATACTAGTAAGCGTAGTATACGGCATAGAACCATCAAGCTTAACAACTTTCAAAGGACTAGAATCCAATGCATGTTGAGGATTGTCATACATCTGAGTAAGAGCAGTATTCGCCTTATTCCAAAGAAGATCATAAGGAACAAAATAGAAATCGTAATACTCTCTCATACGAGCAAATGCAGCCGTATTCAAAGGCTGTGTACGAGTAAATGTTTTAAGATCAATCCTAAATGTATCACCCGGAAGGACTTCCCATGTTTTAACAGGAAGAAGCTCACCTGCTTTAGCAGTAAAGTTACGTTTTGAACTAAGATCAAAACCATTTCGAGAAGTCTTATTTCTTAAAGACTTCAAAGACATGATATTAGCCATAAATTAATAAATTAAAAGTTTAACAATTATTCATCAATGAATATCTTATTAGCATCATTGAGTTTCTTATGCTTAATACGATCATTGAAAAGTTTCTTAACATCCGAAGCATACAAACGATATACAGGAGTTTTCTCGAATCGTCCAGATTCCGTGTAAACATTATTATAAAAATAAGGATAGTAAGAATTTTCCCATTGATCAGTACAAAGATCATCATCACCAATCAAATCACTCTCATAAAATTCCTGCTGAGATTCAAAGAATGCAGTAAGGTGCATATAATCAAGATATGAGTAGAATTCCTCAATCATACGCTGTTTAGACTTACGTTCAGCAAGAGTAATACGATCACAAACAAAATACAAGAAATGTTTAGAGACAAGTAACTCAACGTAGATTCGATGAACCCAACGGTTAAATTCATCCGATTCTACAGGTCGAACCATAGCGTCACGATCAAGAAAATAATTAGAAAGATCAAACAAAGACTTCTGATCTGATACATGTCCAAACAAATCAAGTAAGTAAGTATCATCCGTAAAATGAAAATGTTTTATATAAAAAGCTATTTCTTTTGCAAGCGAGAACGTCGTTTCTGAGGAAGGGAATAAACGCCTCGCTGTATCATAAATTCCATAAGAGTAAGCACGTTCACGTGAAGATTTAGAAGCAAATCCTTTACATCGGGGAAAGTAGTAAGCGTAACACGACCGCCATACGTCAAACTCCTTAAACTTGCCATTGAGTACGATGCTTCTTTTAACAAAATCTTTAAAGGTAGATGAGTATATCTTCTCACGTTGACAGTCAAGAAAGCCTTGACCCAATTTCTGAGAATGAACGTTGAACGGACAGACGGAACTAAGTTTAAAAACTTTGGGTATAGTGCAACTGCTATTAACATAGCTCGCAACGTATGATGAACACTGACCTTTGGATATTTGACAGTCGACACGACCAAAGGTCCATGCTTGAGATATATTCTCTGAACATACCTGTAACGCTTCATCTGACTGGAGGAATAATAAGATATGATAATGCGGGCGGAAATGGACGGGTCCATATTCTCCGACAGCAAAGTAACGCACTTTTTCCGAAGAACATTGTTTTGAGACATAATAACGTAATCTTTTAAAAAATAATTGTAAATCAGATTTACGGAGATAGGGGACATCTCCAAAGAGATAGAACTTGTTTAATAAACGATCAATATCTTCTTGCTTCATATCAGATGGACCAAGAATTTCACCTGTTTCCTTATCTACAAGATCATTACCAAATGGGCGTTCAAGACTATCTACAAAAGTAGCACGAGGAATATAACGATTAGCATAAGTAAGAGTTATAAACAATGTGTGCTTAGAGGTATAAGATTCAAGATCACACTGAAAGGCATAACGTGAGTTTTTAGCCAACGTACATGCCTGACAATGACCACAAGGAACAACCATAGATTCGTTAGTATAAGGATTAACGATTTTCTTAGGATGAAGACACTTACAAAAAGGATTCTTAATCATATCAGAACTTAGGAGTAAAATTAATCTGAGTTGAATCTACTGAACTAGTAGTAGTCTGTTCCGTTTTCTGAGTACTATTCGAGTTGTTCTTCGAAACAGATAGGGATAATGTACAGGATTGCACAAACAAAGTTGCGGAGATTGAAAGAATCGCAGTAACAACGATCTTAATGATGCCATAAATTTGTTGATTAGAAAGTTTCATATTATTCTTCAATTAAAGTTATCATACAAACATGATCAGCAAGCGTATTAAAAGATCTAGCGATCTTCTGAGCTTCTGAAACAGTAATACCAAAAAGAGAAAACTGAGTCACAGGAATCAGTTTAGTAACACGAGTATAAGCAACACGAGTAACAATAACACGGGATACCGTGAAATCAAAATCGTTTTTCTGATTAAAACGTTCAGTCCATTTTTGTTTTTTCGCAAACATATTCAAATAAGTTTTAAATTTCTGCTGCAAATAAAGGGAATAATTATCATTATGATTATTATCGGAATCTTATTCAAGAACGGCATACGACAGTGAATGGAAAGACTTTAGTCTATAAATCTAATTTTAACTTTAGCGGACAGCCAATAGACGTTTGTAAGGAGTATGCTACAGATGCTAAGATTCAAAAAAGCTATGTTTATGATCATGCAGGGAGACTGACGAGAGAGGTGAGTATTATTGGAAATGATACAACTGATTTTGTTTATTGTTTTGATGAAATCGGAAGGCTTGATAGTTTGATACGGATAAATGGATCAGATTCATTAATAACGACAAATGATTATAATATCCGTGGTTGGTTAACTGAGATTGATAGTCCATTTTTTAGGCAGAAATTGCACTATACTGATGGTATGGGTGTTCCTTGTTATAATGGAAATGTTAGTAGTACGACATGGCAGAATGATGCATCAACGACACGTGGTTATCGATTCTCTTATGACGGACTTTCACGACTGAAAGATGCTATTTATGGCGAGGGAGAAGGCTTGGTAAATAATTGTAATCGTTTCAACGAGAAAGTGACCGGTTATGACAAGATGGGAAACATCTTGGGTCTCAAACGCTATGGACAGACTGCAGAGAATAGTTATGGTCTGATTGACAACCTTTTTCTTACTTACAATGGTAATCAGTTGCAAGCTGTAAACGACGATGTAACGAGTATTGTTTCCAATTATAATTCTGAATTTAAAGATGGAGCAAAGCAATCTGTAGAATATTCTTATGATTCTAATGGGAATTTAATACAAGATTTAAACAAAAAGATGATTGAAATTCAGTATAATTGTTTAAATTTACCCAGTCGGATACAGTTTGAGGGTGGAAACAGCATCGCCTTTCTTTATGATGCAAACGGAACAAAAATTCGTACTACACACATAATAAATGGGGTCATTACTTCCACTGACTACTGTGACAATGCGATCTATGAAAACGGAGTGCTTGATAAACTCTTAACAGGAGAAGGATATATTACCCTATCAGATACTGTTTACCATTATTTTCTGCGAGATCATCAGGGTAACAATCGGGTAGTTGTCAGTCAGGATAGAACAGTAGAAGAAGTGAATCATTATTATCCGTTCGGAGGGGTGTTTGCTTCGGATTCATCTGTTCAGCCTTATAAGTATAATGGCAAGGAACTGGATAGAAGAAACGGATTGGATTGGTATGATTACGGGGCTAGGATGTATGATCCAATTTTGGGGCGATTTATGGCTACTGATCCTTTATATGAAATGTCATACTCGGAAAACCCTTATACCTATTGTCTGAATAATCCTTTTAATCGTGTGGATCCGACAGGAATGGTATCACATTACAATTGGAAAACTCATCGATATGAGGATGAAAATGGAAATGAAGTTTCTTGGGAACAAGTGAAACAGGAGTATATGCCAGAAAAAGAATCTAAAGTAGAAAGAACTGAGGATAATTATTCTCAGGAAATATCACTGGTAAATACATTCTTAGTTCCTTGGGGAAATGCAGCTGCTCTTCACGCCGGATTGAAATATACTGAACATCCGTTTGGAAAGGGTTACTTTAGAACGAAGAAGGGAAAATATTTTTCAATGAATATTTTTCATCAACCGGAGGGTACCAAGTTGGCTAGAAAAGCCAAAGGTCTTGTAAATAGTGCTAAAGGTGCAAAGGATGCAACAAAAATAGCTAGAGGATTAGGTAACGTAGTAGGAGTAGTCTCTACAGCAATGTCTGGATATCTATTTTATAATGATCCTAGTGTTAGAAATGGTATTGATATTTCTATGGGTATAATTAGTTTTTTCTATTGGCAAGTTGGTGTAGCTTCTTTTGTCGGATCATCATACTATGATACAAGTGTGATGAACTATAATCAAAAAAAAGAGAATCTCAAAAATGGAGTGAATCCTATTATGGGCACTTTTAATTTTCAGACAGGGCGATATGATTTCTAAAATTTATATTATTAACCGTCCTTTATTAAAGGATTTAATACAAGAGAATAGATGAATATTATAGATTATTTTGTATATCTTATTTTTCGTTTTTTTCATTGTCCTCCTGTAGGAAAAAATGCCAATGATGCTAAATTGTTTTCTCTAATGATAGCGGGCTGGATTATGGGAATGTTCATTATGACGATAGGATATAGTTATTTGTTGTGTACAAAAAACGAACTGGTATTTTTTTTTAAAGATAGAAGTCCAGTCATAGGTATGGTAGTAACTTTTGTGATTTGGATATTCTTATTTTTAGACCATTATTTAATTCGAAAAGAAGCAATCGTCTTATTGGATAAAAAATATAAATTATTTACCCCATTAAAGCGAAGAATAATAAAGTGGATCACTATTATAAGTATTATAATGGTTGTTGTAACTTTGTTTATATTAAATAGATATGTCGATATGCTTCATTCTTAATGTGTTGTAAAGGTTGTTTTGAGTTATTCTTGTTTGTTTTTAGCATAGAAGTAACTTGATTTGACGGCTACCCTAACATTCAGGACAAGACTCTATGTTAGGGTAGTTTTATGAATAAAAACATTATAATTAGAAAAACATAAACTAGTAAATTCTAATTAAATCGACAAAGAGCTACCACTATTAAGTTATGATTGGGAATAAAATAATAATTTTGCTTTCTGTGAAAATTAAGTTAAAGCATAAACTAGCTAAATGTTACTATATTATATATTAAGCCTGGAATTTATTTTATATTTCTAAGAACTTCCACCCATAATTCTCCTCTTTTTCTTTCTTTTTTCTCGCAGGAAAGAATATATTTGTATCCTAGTTTAAACGAAAACCAGTGTATGATATGATAACAACCCAGTTGCTTCGTCCCGAGAGTATAGTTGTAGTAGGGGCTTCGAATAATGTACATAAGCCGGGTGGCGCTATATTGAAGAATCTGATAAACGGAGGTTATCAGGGAGAACTCCGGGCTGTGAACCCGAAGGAGACAGAAGTGCAGGGAGTTCCTGCCTTTGCAGATGTAAAAGAATTGCCTGATACCGATTTGGCTGTGTTGGCTGTTCCGGCTGTGATGTGTCCAGATATAGTAGAGACACTGGCAAGCGAGAAGCAGACGCGGGCATTTATCATACTCTCTGCCGGATTTGGTGAAGAGACACGCGAAGGAGCGTTGTTGGAAGAACGTATACTGGAAACTGTCAACAAATATGGTGCTTCACTGATTGGTCCGAACTGCATCGGACTGATGAATACATGGCATCATAGCGTCTTCAGCCAGCCTATTCCGAACTTGAACTCAAAAGGAGTCGATCTGATCTCCAGCTCCGGTGCTACGGCGGTCTTTATTCTTGAAAGTGCGGTGACAAAAGGATTGCAGTTCAATTCTGTCTGGTCGGTAGGAAATGCCAAGCAGATTGGTGTGGAAGATGTGCTGCAATTTATGGACGAGAATTTTGATCCAGAGAAAGATTCCCGTATCAAGTTACTCTATATTGAAAGTATTCACAACCCGGACAGATTGCTCTTCCATGCCTCTTCATTAATAAGGAAAGGTTGTAAGATTGCAGCGATAAAAGCAGGAAGTTCGGAAAGCGGAAGTCGGGCGGCTTCTTCACATACAGGAGCGATTGCCAGTTCCGATTCGGCTGTAGAGGCGCTGTTCCGTAAAGCCGGAATCGTGCGTTGCTTTTCCCGCGAAGAGCTGACTACCGTTGGTTGTATCTTCACCCTCCCCGAACTGAAAGGGAAGAACTTTGCTATCATTACTCATGCCGGAGGTCCGGGAGTAATGCTGACGGATGCTTTGAGCAAAGGCGGACTGAATGTCCCTAAGCTGGAAGGTGAACTGGCGGAAGAACTGAAAGCCCAACTCTTTCCCGGAGCTTCCGTAGGAAATCCGATTGACATCCTTGCCACCGGTACACCGGATCATTTGCGTATCTGCATCGACTATTGCGAAGAAAAATTAGACAATATAGATGCTATCCTGGCTATCTTCGGCACACCCGGACTGGTGACCATGTTTGAAATGTACGATGTCCTTCATGAAAAGATGCAGACCTGTCACAAGCCTATATTCCCTGTTCTTCCCTCCATCAATACAGCAGGAGCGGAAGTGGCGGCATTCCTTGCCAAAGGACACGTGAACTTTTCCGACGAAGTGACTTTGGGAACTGCACTGTCCCGCATTGTCAACGCCCCGAAGCCGGCGGTGCCTGAGATTGAACTGTTCGGAGTCGATGTACCGAGAATCCGTCGTATCATTGATTCCATCCCGGAGAATGGATACATCGAACCTCATTATGTGCAGGCATTGCTGCACGCAGCCGGTATTTCATTGGTCGATGAATTTGTTTCCAATAAAAAGGAGGAAGTCGTGGATTTTGCCCGTCGATGTGGATTCCCGGTAGTAGCCAAAGTAGTAGGTCCTGTACATAAATCGGATGTCGGCGGCGTAGTACTGAACATTAAAGGGGAACAGCATCTGGCACTTGAATTTGATCGTATGATGCAGATTCCCGATGCAAAAGCGATCATGGTTCAACCTATGCTCAAGGGCACGGAACTTTTTATTGGTGCAAAATATGAAGAAAAGTTCGGGCACGTGGTACTTTGCGGTTTGGGGGGCATTTTTGTGGAAGTTTTGAAAGATGTATCTTCCGGTTTGGCGCCCCTTTCTTATGAAGAGGCTTATTCAATGATTCGCTCCTTGCGTGCCTATAAAATTATCCAGGGAACACGTGGACAAAAAGGAGTAAACGAGGATAAATTTGCTGAGATTATCGTTCGTTTGTCTACCTTGCTCCGGTTTGCAACAGAAATTAAAGAAATGGATATAAACCCGCTCCTGGCCACTGAGAAGGCGGTTATAGCGGTGGATGCGCGTATCCGAATAGAAAAATAGGACTATTCTTTCATTCATTGAGACATATTTTCTATCTTTAGGCAGTAATTTTGCCTACATTTGATAACTCAAAACAAAAAGGTAGAAAATACGTATAGTATGAAGAAAGCTTTAGTACTCCTGGTAAGTTTTATATGCTATCAAATCGTCTGTCATGCACAAGTGATGGATGAGCATTATTATTTCAAAAACCTAAGTGTACAGAATGGATTATCCCAAAATACAGTAAACGCTATTTTGCAGGATAAACAGGGCTTTATGTGGTTTGGAACAAAGGACGGACTGAACCGGTATGATGGTTTGTCATTTCGTCAGTTCAAGCACGACGGTCGCAGTCAGAGAAGCATTAGCAATAATTTCATAACAGCGCTTTATGAGGATGCGGAAGGAAACATTTGGGTAGGTACGGATGTGGGACTCTATATCTATTATCCGGAGAATGACTCGTTCCGGCATTTTGAAGAACTGAGTGCGGAAGAAACCAAGATAGAACACACTGTGACAGCGATTGTGGGAGATGACCAGGGATGCGTCTGGATTGCGGTAGAGTCTCAGGGACTCTTTTGTTATGATTTGGAGAAAGAGAAACTTCAGAATTTTACCTTGAAAAACTTTCCTTTCATTTCCACTAATGTCCAGTCTTTTGTCTTTGATAACAGCGGAACTCTCTGGATAGGCTGCTATGGTGACGGACTCTTTTATTCAAAAGACCGTCTGAAAACACTTCAACCCTACATCTCTCCCGTCGACAATAAGGAAACTTTCGAGAACGATGTCGTAACTACTCTTGTAAAAGGTGCCTATAATTGTCTGTATATCGGCTCTTTGAGAGGTGGGGCAAAGGAGTTGAACCTAACTTCCAACAAATTACATGATTTGCTTTCCGTTGATGAAAATGAAGAACCGGTTCTTTGTCGTAACTTGCTGGTTGCTTCTGATAATGAATTATGGATAGGGGCGGAATCCGGAATTTATATTTATAACCTTCGAATGGGCAAATATGTCCATTTGCGCAGTTCAATCAATGATCCATATTCTCTCTCTGACAATGCGGTCTATTCACTATGTAAGGATCGTGAAGGAGGCATATGGATTGGTTCTTATTTCGGGGGAGTGAACTACTATCCCCGTTTCTATACTTACTTTGAAAAGTATTATCCGAAAGGGACAGATAATGGTTTGCATGGAAAAAGAGTACGTGAGTTCTGTCAGGACAATCAGGGGATCTTGTGGATCGGTACGGAAGATGGAGGATTGAACCGCTTTGATCCGAAAACAAAAACCTTCTCTTTCTTTACTCCAAGTAATGCGTTCACTAATGTTCATGGATTATGTCTGATTGGCGATCATCTTTGGGTAGGAACTTTTGCGAAAGGAGTGAAAGTTATTGATACACGTACGGGAGCGATTGTGAAAACATATCAGAAAACCGATTCGCCACGTTCATTGATAGATAATAGCGTTTTTTCTATTTGTCAGACAACAACGGGAGATATTTATTTGGGTACTTTGTTTGGTTTGCTGCGCTATAATAAGCAGACCGATGATTTTGACCGGATACCGGAACTGAACGGTAAGTTTGTATATGATATCAAAGAAGATTCCGGCAGTAATCTATGGCTGGCGACCTATGCTAATGGGGCCTATTGCTATAATGTCAATGAAAAGAAATGGACCAATTACTTGCACGATGAAAACAACCCTAGAAGTCTGCCGTATGATAAGGTATTGAGCATTTTCGAAGATTCTCACCGACAAATCTGGTTAACTACACAAGGTGGAGGTTTCTGCAAGTTTCATCCCGAAACAGAAACTTTTACTAGCTATGATTCCCGTAACGGATTGCCGAATGATGTTGTTTATCAGATTGTGGAAGATAAAGAAGGCCTTATGTGGCTGACAACCAATAATGGTCTGGTGTCTTTTCAGCCTGCCACGGGAGCGATGAAAGTATATACTACCGCCAACGGTCTGTTGGGCGAGCAGTTTAACTATCGTTCCAGCTTTGAGACGGAAGATGGAACGATTTATCTGGGCAGTATTGACGGCTTTGTCGCTTTTAATCCGAAAAACTTCTCTGAAAATAAGTCTCTTCCATCCATTGTGATTACGGACTTTTTGTTGTTCGGAAAAGAAGTATATCCTGGTGATCCTTCGTCTCCGCTGAAGAAAAGTATTAATTTCTTGGATGAGCTGGTTCTTCAGCCTGATCAGAATTCTTTTTCATTTCGTGTCGCTGCTTTGGATTTCCAGGCTCCGCGAATGAATCAGATCATGTATAAGTTGGATGGCTTTGATGATGAATGGCTGCCCGTTGGAGAGAGTCCTGTGGTATCCTATTCCAACTTGTGGTATGGCAATTATACCTTCCGTGTGAAAGCTTCTAACAGTGACGGAGTATGGAACGAAAATGAAGTATCTTTGATCGTTCGTATACTTCCTCCTTTTTATCTTACTATCTGGGCTTATTGCGTATATGTTTTGCTGATCATAGGCTGCTCCCTGTATGCTGTGTGGTATTTCAAGCAGCGAAGTAACTATAAGCATCGCAGGCAGATGGAGAAGTTCGAGCAGGAAAAGGAACGCGAGATCTATCATGCAAAGATCGACTTCTTTACGAATGTAGCTCACGAGATACGTACTCCGCTGACTTTGATTAAAGGTCCACTAGAGAATATTATTCTTAAGAAAAAGGTTGATGCGGAGACGCGTGAGGATCTGAATATTATGAAGCAGAATACGGAACGTTTGCTGAATCTGACGAACCAATTACTAGACTTCCGCAAGACGGAAAGTCAGGGATTCCGTTTGAACTTTGCTAAATGCAACATCACGGAGGTGCTGAAAGAAACCCACCTGCGGTTTACTTCTCTTGCCAAACAGAAAGGACTGGAATTTACCCTGCAACTGCCCGAGACGGATTTTTATGCTCATGTCAATCAAGAGGCATTCACCAAGATTATCAGTAACTTGCTGAACAATGCCGTGAAATATTCGGAACATTATATACACGTATCTCTGGAGGTGACCGAGGGGGATGAAAGCAATGTATTCCGTATCCGTACAGTGAATGACGGAGTGATTATCCCTCGTGAGATGAGGGAAGAAATATTCCAGCCTTTTGTCCGTTTCAACGAGAGAGAAGACGGAAAAGTGACCACCGGAACGGGTATCGGACTGGCTCTTTCACGCTCATTGGCCGAACTGCATCAAGGAACGCTGGCTATGGGGGAAGAAGAAAATAGTAATACCTTCTGCCTGACATTGCCTATCGTTCAGGATATGACAATTACTTTGACTCCGGAAACAAAAGCGGAACCGGAACCTGTAAGTGAGGTTCCGGTGGAAGTGGAACAAGGAGAAAAAAAAGACAATCGCCCTACAGTACTGGTAGTGGAGGATAATCCGGATATGCGAGCCTTTGTTGTCCGCCAGTTGTCGAAAGAATATGCCGTACTGTCGGCAGTCAATGGGGCGGAAGCCTTGAAAATGTTGGATGGCAATTATGTGAATTTGGTAGTGAGTGATGTAGTCATGCCTGTGATGGATGGCTTTGAACTCTGTAAGACGATTAAATCGGACTTGAATTATAGTCATATCCCTGTTATTCTGCTGACTGCGAAAACGAACATCCAGTCTAAGATAGAAGGCATGGAGCTGGGCGCAGATGCCTATATCGAGAAGCCTTTCTCTGTCGAATACTTACAAGCTTGTGCCTCTAACCTCATTCAGAACAGAGAAAAACTACGCCGGACTTTTGCGCAGTCACCTTTTGTGGCAGCCAACACCATGGCATTGACCAAGGCCGACGAAGACTTTATCAAGAGACTGAATGAAGTAATTTTGGCTAATCTTAATAATCCGGAGTTCAGCATGGATGATATAGCGGACAGTTTGAATATGAGTCGTTCTAACTTCTATCGTAAGATAAAGGGAGTACTGGATTTGAGCCCGAATGAGTATCTTCGTTTGGAACGCTTGAAAAAGGCTGCCCAGTTGCTGAAAGAAGGAGAAGGGCGAGTAACTGAAATCTGCTATATGGTAGGATTCAACTCTCCGTCCTATTTTGCCAAATGTTTTCAAAAGCAGTTTGGAGTGTTGCCGAAGGACTTTGTGGATTGAATAATCAGTTAGCCTTGATACGGAAACTGAAATAAAATACGAGAATTTAATAAATTAAATAATGAAAGATACACCTATTAGTAGACGAGATTTCCTGAAAAATATGGGAATAGCCGGGGCTGGAGCACTTCTTGCTGCGAGTCCCTGGCTTTCTGCATTTTCGGAGGTGACGAACACGTCTAGTGAAAAATGCCGTCTGGCAATTATCGGTCCCGGTTCGAGAGGACGATTTTTAATGAGTTTCCTTGTGAAAAATCCGAAGGTGGATATTGTAGCGTTGTGCGATATTTATCAGCCTTCGATTGATGAGGCTTTGAAACTTTCCCCTAAGGCAAAAGTATACAGTAACTATAAGGAGGTGTTGGAAGATAAGAATATAGATGCCGTCCTTGTGGCAACTCCTCTTAGTGCTCACTATAAAATAGTGATGGATGCTTTTGATGCCGGGAAACACGTATTCTGCGAAAAGTCAATCGGTTATACGATGGAAGAGTGTTACCATATATATCAAAAGCATCGCAGCACCGGAAAAATTTTCTTCACCGGACAGCAACGTCTCTTTGATCCGCGCTATATCAAGGCGATGGAAATGATACATGCGGGTACGTTCGGCGAAATCAACGGAATTCATACTTTCTGGAACCGGAATGGTGACTGGAGACGTTCTGTTCCTTCACCAAGTCTGGAGCGTCTGATAAACTGGCGTCTCTATAAGGAATTCTCGAAGGGATTAATGACGGAACTTGCCTGCCATCAGCTTCAGATAGGTAGCTGGGCATTGCAAAAACTTCCTGAGAAGGTAATGGGGCACGGAGCCATCACTTACTGGAAGGACGGACGTGAAGTATATGATAATGTAAGTTGTATATATGTATTCGATGATGGCGTGAAGATGACATTCGATTCCATTATTTCCAATAAGTTCTATGGTCTGGAAGAGCAGATTATGGGTAATCTCGGAACGGTGGAACCGGAAAAGGGACGATACTACTTTGAAAGTGTGGCTCCTGCACCGGCATTCCTGCAGTTGGTCAATGACTGGGAGAACAAAATGTTTGATTCACTGCCTTTTGCAGGTACAAGCTGGGCACCGGAAACTGCCAATGCGAATACAGGAGAGTTTATTTTGGGCGAACGTCCGAAAGGTGACGGTACTTCCTTGTTGCTGGAAGCATTCGTAGAGGCTGTGATAACACAAAAACAACCGGAAAGAATTGCCGAAGAAGGCTACTATGCTAGTATGCTCTGTCTGTTAGGCCATCAGGCTATGGAGGAAGAAAAAACGCTTTACTTCCCTAATGAATACAAAATTGACTATCTGAACCATCAATCCAAAACACTCGAAACAGTATGAAAGATACAGTCCTGACCGCACGACGGAAGAAAATAGAAATAATCACTTTACTTGTATGTTTTGTGCTTGCCAATCTGGTGAACCTTTATGCAATCATCACATATCACAGATCCATGATGGAGATGATCACCTCTATTTTCTATATAATCATATTTGCTTTTGTACTCTATGCTGCATGGACGCTTCTGCGCTTCCTTTTTTATGGAGTGAAAGCATTATTCACAAAGAAGAGAAACAGGCTGTGAGAACAGACCTGAACGAATATACTTAATCAATATCAATGAATAATTTATGACAACACGAAGAGATTTTCTAAAGACAATGTCACTGGTCTCTGCCGGATTAGCACTGGGATCCGGTGAACTGCTGAATGCTCAAACTATTTCATCGAAAAAAGGAAGAAATGAAAAGGTAAAAATAGCCTATATTGGCATTGGAAACCGTGGAGAGCAAATTATACAGGATTTTGCACGTACGGGTATGGTAGAGGTTGTGGCTCTGTGTGATGTAGACATGGGAGCTAAACATACACGAAAGGTGATGGGCATGTATCCTAAAGCGAAACAGTTCAGAGACTTCCGCCAGATGTTTGACAAGGCTGGTAACGAGTTTGATGCTGTAGCAATTGCTACTCCTGATCACTCTCACTTCCCTATCAGTATGCTGGCTCTGGCTTCCGGCAAACACGTGTATGTGGAAAAACCGCTGGCCCGTACTTTCTATGAGGCGGAACTGTTGATGCAGGCTGCCCTTAAACGTCCGAACCTGGCTACTCAGGTGGGAAATCAGGGACACTCGGAAGCAAATTACTTCCAATTTAAAGCTTGGATGGATGCAGGGATCATCAAGGATGTGACAGCTGTTACTGCTCACATGAATAATCCGCGTCGCTGGCATAAGTGGGATACGAACATTTATAAACTACCTTCAGGCCAGCAACTCCCGAAGGATCTGGATTGGAATACCTGGCTGGGAGCTGTTCCTTATCATGAATATTGCAATAAGTATGATCAGGGTGAATGGCGTTGCTGGTATGACTTCGGTATGGGAGCTTTGGGCGACTGGGGAGCACATATATTGGATACTGTTCACGAGTTTCTTGAACTAGGCTTGCCTTACGAAGTGACTCTGACACATCAGGAAGGACATAATGATTACTTTTTCCCATATTCTTCTACGATTCTTTTCCGTTTCCCGCAGCGTAAGGGAATGCCACCGGTAGATGTTACTTGGTATGACGGTCTGGATAATCTTCCTCCTATTCCTGCAGGTTATGGCGTTTCCGGACTGGATCCGAACATTCCCAAGACTAATCAGGGAGATGTTCCTCCTGCCAAACTGAATCCGGGAAAGATTATTTATTCAAAAGAACTGACTTTCAAGGGTGGTAGTCACGGAAGTACTTTGTCTATCATTCCGGAAGAAAAGGCAAAGGAAATGGCAGATAAGTTGCCGAAAGTGCCTAAAAGTCCGTCCAATCACTTCGAGAATTTCTTGCTGGCATGTAATGGCATTGAAAAGACGCGTTCACCGTTCGAGATTAATGGTGTCTTGAGTCAGGTATTCTCACTGGGAGTAATGGCGCAACGTCTCAATACCCAGTTATTCTTCGATCCCCGCACGAAGCAGATTACCAATAATGAATTTGCTAATTCAATGTTGGCCGGACTTCCGCCACGTAAAGGCTGGGATGAGTTCTATAAGTTGTAAAGACCGTCAGGAAATATAAAACAGAATAAAGTTTGATTATAATAACAATATAAGTAATGAAGAAAAATATCGTATTGACTTTACTTTTGTTCTGTGCCGCTTCTTTGTCAGCACAGAATTGGGAACCGCTTTTCAATGGTAAAAACCTGAAAGGATGGAAAAAACTGAACGGCAAGGCTGAGTATAAAATCGTAGACGATGCCATTGTAGGTGTATCAAAAATGGGAACTCCTAATACCTTCCTGGCAACCACCAAGAATTACGGAGATTTTATCCTTGAGTTTGACTTTAAGGTTGATGATGGCTTGAATTCAGGAGTACAGATTCGCAGTGAAAGCAAAAAAGAATATAACAAGGGCCGTGTACACGGTTATCAGTTCGAGATTGATCCCTCTAAACGTGCCTGGTCGGGTGGTATCTATGACGAAGCTCGCAGAAACTGGATTTATTCTTTGAACTGGAATCCTTCGGCACGTACGGCTTTCAAGAACAATGCATGGAATAAGGCACGTATCGAAGCGATAGGCAACTCTATCCGTACATGGATCAACGGAGTGCCTTGTGCTAATATCTGGGACGATATGACTCCTGTCGGATTTATCGCTTTGCAGGTACACGCTATCGGCAACGCTGCTGACGAAGGCAAGACAGTAAGCTGGAAGAATATCCGTATCTGTACGACAGACGTAGAACGTTATCAGACACCGGAATCTCAGGCTGCACCGGAAAGAAATCTGATTATCAACACTCTTTCTCCGCGTGAGAAAAAAGAAGGTTGGGCTTTGTTGTGGGATGGTAAGACTAACGAAGGCTGGAGAGGAGCGAAGCTTTCTACTTTCCCTGCCAAAGGCTGGAAGATGGAAGACGGCATCCTTAAGGTTATGAAGAGTGGCGGTGCCGAATCTGCCAATGGCGGTGACATCGTAACTACCCGTACTTATAAGGACTTTATCCTGACTGTAGATTTCAAGATCACTGAAGGTGCAAACAGCGGAATCAAGTATTTTGTTAATCCTGAAATGAATAAGGGTGCCGGTTCTGCTATCGGTTGCGAGTTTCAGATTCTGGACGATGACAAGCATCCGGATGCTAAACTTGGCGTGAAAGGCAACAGACAATTGGGTTCATTGTATGACCTGATTCCGGCTCCTAAGAATAAACCTTTCCATAAGAAAGAGTTCAATACTGCTATGATCATCGTCAAAGGCAACCATGTAGAACACTGGCTGAACGGAGAGAAACTGATTGAGTATGACCGCAACAATGAGATGTGGAATGCATTGGTAGCTTATAGCAAGTATAAGAACTGGCCTAACTTTGGAAATATTATTGAAGGTAACATCCTTCTGCAAGACCACGGAGATGAAGTATGGTTCAAGAACGTGAAGATTAAAGAATTGAAATAAGAATATATTGTGAAAGAGGAGTTGTGCCGGAAATCTCATTCTGTCGATGAATGCTGCTTCGAGCACAGCTCCTTTCTTTTTTGATAGATGAAGACTGCCATTCAACATTTATACAGACCATCCCATGAAGGCGAAGGAGTATTTTACGCCTGGTTCCCGTCTATGCATACACGCGTAGATATTCTTTTGTGCAGTCAGAAATCAGAAGAAGAACTGCTGTCTGTTGCTGAACGTATTCATGAAGCTTTAAGCTGCCTGGAGAAGACAGCCAACTATTATGATCCTGCCAGCGAACTGGCTGTCGTCAACCGGACCGCTTCTGTATCTCCGGTAGTTCTTAGCAGTCAACTTTATGCAATGGTTGATCTGTGTCTGGAATATCACGAGAAAACATCGGGATGCTTCGATGTGACAGTTCATTCGGAGAATTATAATCAGGATACTATTCATTCGGTATGTTTGTCGGCAGAAGAACAAAGTATTTTTTACCGGCAACCGGGGATAACGATCAACCTTTCAGGATTTCTGAAAGGATATGCCTTGGAGACAATCAGAGACATATTGCACTCCTGTTCTATAGAAAATGCGTTGATCAATATGGGAAACAGTTCTGTACTTGCTTTAGGCAACCATCCGGCCGGAACGGGATGGAAAGTTAACTTTGGCAACCAGTCGGAGACGGAAAAGACCGGGGAGTCTCAAAGTATACTCCTTTATAATGAATGCCTCACTACTTCCGGAAACGAGTCGGAGGGGCGCAGGCATATTATTTCTCCTCAAAATGGCAACTTTGTTGAAGGTCTCAGGCAGATAGCGGTTGTAACAAAGAATGGGGCTGTCGGAGAGATACTGTCTACCGCTCTGTTTGCCGCCGGTCCGGAACAGCGTGAAACGTTGCTTGCCAGTCTCCGCCCTTTACTTGTCAATCACTTCCTGATTGGTTATTAATCGACCGCATTATTTCTTCTTTCTGGCGATAAAACACGTCTGGAATGGTCTTTTGACCATATTATTCCATTTATCGGTCTATTTCTTTTATTACTTCTGTTGATTTTTGGTTTTCTTTGTAGCGTCGATTATCAATCTAACTTTTATATGAAAAATAAGATTTTATTAGTAGGGCTGTTTTGCTGTAGCCTTGTATCAACAGAAGCACAAGTATTATTGGATAAGAACGCTGGTAAAAACAGTTTTCCCATCGTTTCACCGGCTGCCAATGTCGTTGTTTGTTTTGATGGCAAGGATGAAACTGTCGTTCGTAAGAGTGTGACTTTATTTGCAGACGACGTTCGTCGTGTGACGGGACAGGACCTGAAAACACAAGCAAGTAATCCGGGTGATGTCTCGGCTCGTTATGCCATCATCGTGGGAACTGTCGGAAAAAGCGCATGGATCAATGCGCTGGTAGCCCAAAAGAAGATAGACACAACTCCCATCACCGGTGGATGGGAACGTTATATGATAGAAACGGTTGATAATCCTGCACCGGGTATTAAGAAAGCCATTGTCGTAGCTGGTAGTGACAGGCGTGGTACGGCTTACGGACTTCTCTCCATATCTAAAGCGATAGGTGTGTCTCCCTGGTACTGGTGGGCCGATGCTCCGATAAAACAACAGAAAAAACTGGCTGTCAACGTTCATAAATTCATTTCAAAAGAACCTGCTGTCAAGTTCAGAGGTATCTTTATCAATGACGAAGACTGGGGACTTTATCGCTGGTCAAAGAACAATTATGAGAAAGAACGTGGAAACTTCGGACCGAAAACATACGCGCAGATTTGTGAGTTACTGCTCCGTCTTCAGGCAAATTATCTGTGTCCGGCCATGCACGATGCGTCTATGGCATTTCATCGTATACCGGAGAATAGATTGGTAGCAGATAGTTTCGCCATCGTGATGGGGTCTTCTCACTGCGAACCGCTGTTGTTCAACACGGCAAGCGAGTGGAAACGTGACAAGATGGGCGAATGGGATTACATCAACAATAGAGCGGGAGTAGACAGTGTGCTGAGAGCACGTGCGAATGAATGTGCTCCTTTTGAGAATGTGTACACTCTGGCTCTGCGCGGATTGCATGACAGAGCGATGAATGCGAGCAATGATATGGCGGATAGAAAACAGATGCTCCAAGATGCATTGATGGCACAAAGAAAGATGCTGATTGATGCGACGGGTAAGCGTGGCGAAGATATCCCGCAAGCCTTTACTCCTTATAAAGAGGTGCTGGATGTATACGACGAGGGACTGGAACTGCCGGATGATGTTACGATTATATGGCCAGACGACAACTATGGCTATATGAAGCGTCTGAGCAGTCCGAAAGAACAGAAGCGTTCGGGACGTTCGGGTGTTTATTATCATTCTTCCTATCTGGGCAAGCCTCACGATCATCTTTGGATGAACACCACTTCGCCCACGCTGATGTACGAAGAACTTCGCAAGGCTTATGACATGACGGCAGACCGGATCTGGCTGCTCAATGCCGGTGATATCAAATCATGTGAGTTTGCTGTAGATTTCTTCCTGTCGATGGCTTATGATATCGATTCTTTCAATTTTGACAGAGCGGCTACTTATCGCACGGAATGGTTGTGTGGTATGCTGGGTGACGAATACCGCAATGAGTATCAGGATGTGATCAACTCATTCTACAAACTGGCTTTTGCCCGCAGACCGGAGTTTATGGGATGGGGCTATCAGTGGGCTACCGATAAGCATGGAAGAGAACGGAATACAGATACTGATTTCTCCTTGGCGAATTACAGGGAAGTGGATTCACGCCTGAGTGAATACCGCCGGATCGGAAGCATTACAGAGAAGATTCTGAATAAGCTGCCGGAAGAGAAAAAGGCCTGCTTCTACCAGTCATTGTATTATCCGGTGAAAGGATGTGAGTTGCTGAACAGAATGATACTGGACGGACAGAGAAACCGTTGGTACTCCATTCAGCAAAGAGCGTCTACCAGCGAATTGGAGAAAAAAGTGAAGGCTTGTTATGATAGTCTGCAAGTCATTACCCAAGGATATAATTCGCTGCTCGGTGGCAAATGGGATCATGTAATGACAATGAAACAGGGATTTGCCGCTGCTTACTTTGAACTTCCGGCATTAAGAAAGACTTCACTGGCATCTGACGCTACACTGGGCGTAATGGCAGAGGGAGAAGATGTGCTGAAAGGTCTGAAGAGTTTCCACTCCTTGCCTTGTTTCAATACTTACCTGCGTCAGTCATATTATGTGGATGTTTTCAATAAAGGGGCAAGCCCGTTGAAATGGAAGGCATCTGTTACGGACAACTGGATTTTATTGAGCAAGAAGGCAGGCGAAACGGCTACGGAGGAACGTATCGAAGTATCGGTAGACTGGGCAAAAGTACCGGTTGGAGAGAAAGTATTCGGGGTATTGGAAATTACTTCCGACCGGGGCGAGAAAGAGAATGTTTACATCTCTGTATTCAATCCTTCTTCTCCATCCCTTGCCGAAATGGATACTTTATTTGTGGAACATAACGGATATGTCTCTATCGATGCGGCAAGTTTCCACCGGAAAGTGGAAAATAAGGCGATCAAGATGAGAACCATTCCTAATCTGGGGATAGAGAATACGGCTATTCAGTTGGGTGATCCGACGGCTGCCCCACAACGTACTGCAGGACGTAGCACACCACGTCTGGAGTATGACTTCTATACTTTCGAGCAAGGTTCGGTTGATGTCTATACATATGTGTTGCCTACATTCGTGACAAGCAAGGACAGAGGCTATGCCGGACACGAAGCAACGAATATCGAAACCAAATATGGTGTATGTATTGACGAAGGACCGGTTTTGAATCCGTCTACATCTTCTTTTGAATATGCGCAAATCTGGTATGAGAGCGTATTGAAGAACTGTAGAATCAATAAAACAACTTTGCATATCGACAAGCCGGGTAAGCATACCGTGAAAATAATCTGTGGAGATGCCGGAACTGTATTGCAAAAGATTGTATTGGACTTTGGAGGAATGAAACGTTCCTACTTTGGACCACAACCGACAAGAAAATAGAGTTGTTTGATGAATATGTAGTTAAAGATTGCCATGGTTGTATATGACCATGGGTGATAGGGTTAACCATGAAAAAACACTTTTTACTTTTAGTCTTCCTGCTCTTTGCTGCGATTGTTGAGGCTGCTAATCCGGTAAAGCAAATGTTGGAACGTCTTCAGGAAGGGCTTTCCGACCGGTTTAAGATTGAGATCTGTTCTTCTTCTGATGAAGGCGACTATTTTGAACTGTATGGTGGCGGGCGCAAAGTCACAGTGCGTGCCAACAATTATGTAAGTGCCGCCTTTGGCATTAACTGGTATCTGAAGTATTACTGTCATGCCCATGTCTCTTTCTGTGGAGACCAGTTACCTCAATTGCCTGTTGATCTGCCACAGGTGAAAGAACGTCATGCGACTAAACTATCCGATAATTTTTACATGAATTATTGCACATTTAGTTATACCACGGCCTTTTGGGACTGGAAACGTTGGGAACGTGAAATAGATCTGATGGCTTTGAGCGGTATCAATATGCCGATGGCTATGGTTGGGGCGGAGGCTGTATGGCGGAATACGCTGTTGAAATTCGGGTATACGCTTCCGGAAGTAAAGGAGTTCTTGTGTGGACCGGCTTATTTCGGTTGGTTGCTGATGGGTAATCTTGAGAATATCGGTGGTCCGTTGCCCGATGAATGGTTTAAGGAGCAGATAGTCTTACAGAAGAAAATACTTGCCCGTATGCGTGAATATGGGATGAAGCCTGTTTTTCAGGGATTTTTTGGGATGGTTCCTTCTTCGTTGAAAGAAAAATATCCGGAAGCCCGCTTGGTGGAACAGGGACTGTGGAACTCGCTTCAACGTCCTCCTGTGCTCGATCCTGCCGATCCGTTGTTTGAAAAAATGGCAAAGGTGTGGTATGCTGAATATGAGAAGCTTTATGGGAAAGCGGACTTGTTTGGCGGTGATCTCTTTCACGAAGGTGGAAAGACCGGGGGCATTGACGTAACAGATGCCGCTCGCCGGGTACAGACGGCCATGAAACGATATAATCCGGATGCGACGTGGGTGATTCAGGCATGGTTGGGAAATCCGAAAAAGGAATTGCTGGCAGGACTCGACAGAAAGAATACGCTGATCGTTGATCTTGCTGCCGAGTTTTGGGATAACTGGCGGAAGCGCAAGGGCTTTGATGGCTTCCCGTGGTTATGGTCGCATATTTCCAATTATGGAGGTAACATTGGTCTGCACGGGCGTCTGGACGCTATAGCTACCGGTCCGGTAGATGGTCAGAAGGATTCGGCGGCATCACCGAGCATGAAAGGAACCAGCTCTACCCCGGAAGGCATCGAGGTGAATCCGGTAGTATTTGATTTGTTGAATGAAATGCGCTGGCGTTCGGAGCATTTGAATCTGGATGTCTGGTTGAAAGAGTATTCAGTGCGTCGTTATGGTATGGAAGATGAAAATCTGAAAGAGGCGTGGACTATTTTCCACCGTACAGCTTATGGTACTTATACCGGTCATCGCCGTCCGTCAGAGTCGGTCTTTTGTGCCCCTCCCAGCTTGAAAAGAGATAAAATCACGGCTTCTGCCTGGAGTCAATGCCGGATTTTCTATGATCCGGAGCTCTTTGCCCAGGGAGTAGGATTATTCTTGCAAAGTGCAGACCGTCTGAAGCAGACGTCAACTTATCAGTATGATGCAGTCGATTTCGTTCGTCAGTATCTTGCGGATTTAGGGCGGGAAGCATATTACAATCTGGTGGATGCTTATCGGGCGAAAGATACGAAACAGTTTGATTACTGGTCGGAGAGGTTTCTGCAGCTGATTAGGGATCAAAATGAGTTACTGTCCACCCACGAATGCTTCTTCGTGGGACGCTGGCTGGATATGGCCCGTTCGAAGTCAAAACAGCCTGAATTGCAGGATTTGTATGAGCACAATGCCCGTATGCTGATCGGGACATGGACGGAGACGCTTAGTCCGGTGCGCGACTATGCCCACAAGGAATGGGGCGGACTGTTGAAGGATTATTATCTGCCTCGCTGGACTAATTACATCGCTTATCTTAAAGGTACATTGGAAGGACGTTCACTTACTGTTCCGGACTCGTTTCAAGCGGAGAAGGCATGGGTGAATGCACATAATAAGTATGTGCTTGAGACTGGTGTTGATCCAGTGGAGACAGCCAAGAGAATGTATCGTAAATATCATATTTAATCATTACTCAAAAATAGTACTATGAAAGGATTATTGAAAACAGCTGTATTGTTGGTTATTTTCTGCGCTACAGCCATGGCCTGTGGAGGTGGTGGAGAGGATGCATTGGATCATAAGGGAGGTGATGGTGGCGGAACTGGTAATAAGGGCGATCAAGAAGAACCGGAACAACCATTTGTTGCTCATATTACTCCTGTCGACAAACTCAATCAAGGTGTCCCGGTGATTAATTCGCACGCTGATGTAACTTCGCGTTCGTCCTTGAAGATGAACTTTCGGACGTATTCACAATTAGGAGAGAGTGTACTAAAATCTGCCAAACCTAATTATGTACGGGTTAAGAAATTGGCTAATGATGGTTATATCATGTTCTATCACAACAATCAGATTGGTGCCAGTTGTTCTTATGCGACCAGTATGGACTTTAAAACATGGAGTTATAAAGGCAAGCTGTTTACCAATTACAGTATTATCGACAGTAAAGGTGAAAAGAATGACCGGCGTTATTCAAATTGTGATGGGCTGGTACTTTCCAACGGAGATATTCTGGCCGTAGCCTCCTATAGGGCTAATAATGAGTATAGAGACTTACCTAATGATGCAGGTATTGAAATGAGACGTAGTACCGATAATGGCGTTACGTGGAGTGAACCGGTCTCAGTGTATCAAGGTGTCAACTGGGAGCCGTATTTGCTGGAATTGTCCTCGGGAGAAATCCATTGCTATTTCACGGACAGTAGCCGTACGGGTATTGAAGGCAAAGACACCGGAACTGCAATGGTCATATCCAGAGATGGCGGTCAAACGTGGACGCCTTCATTTGGAAGTATCCCTTACTATGTGATACGAATGAAGTGGGAACAAGACGGAAAAACATACTTCAATCATCAGATGCCGTCTGTTATTCAACTTAAAGGTAGTAATGAACTGGCGGCCGCTGTAGAGACTAATAACCGTGGAACATATTATATATCACTGGCTTATTCCGGCGAAGATGGTGAATGGGATCATCTTGATGCGGATCAGGAAGGACCGGCTGATAGCGACAATTTGTCTTTTTTAGGCAGCGCTCCATATTTATCTCAGTTTCCATCGGGTGAGACTGTGCTTTCGTATAACAAATCTTCTACTTTCTATATGAAAATGGGGGATGCCAAAGCGCGTAATTTTGGAAGTGCTTATTCACCGTTTTCAGGTAAGGGGTATTGGGGAACGTTGAATTTGGTAAATCCGCATCAATTGGTGGGAGCGATGCCTGATACTTCTAATGGAACAATCATGTTATCACAATTTATTCTTAATCATCGTATCAATGCAGTACGCCGTAACGTAAAGGTGGATGGCAACAATAAGGAATGGGTGAATACGGATCATGCGCTTTTTGTCGGAGAAAAATCGCAAGTGCAGGGAACTCTCCGCTGTTCGTGTGATGATAAGAATGTATATTTCCTGGTAGAAGTACTTGACCGGAGCTTGCTGAGAGGTGATTATGCTACTGTTTATCTCTCTTCGGGTGATAGTAAAAGTTTGACGAACGGTGCTAAACGGCTACAAGTATCAATGGATGGATTGAAAAGTACCGAAACTTATGCCGGCAAGTGGAACAATGCGGAGATGGGGGTGGAAGTGAAAACTTATGTATGCAATGACACCAATGAAGATCGTATTGACAACTATGGTTATATTGCCGAAATCTCTGTCCCCCGTTCCAGCCTGACTATTTCTTCGGGACAGGTATTGGTCAATTTCTCTATTACCGACAATAAAGAAGAGGAAGCAGTCAGTGATGTGTCTTCTATAAGCCGTTGGATACCGGTGGCGGGATTGTAATCTGATAATAACATGAATAATTAATTATATAGAAACAATTGTAATGATGAAAAAGAACTATTATTTAATTTGTGTATTGTTACTGGCTGCTTTCTGTACAACCAGTATTGCTACTGCTCAAAATTATTTTGGAGATTTTCCTGTAAAAGCAGATCCTAAGACTGTTGGAAATAAATTGAGCAGACGCTTGATGGAAACTAAACATCAGCTATATTTTGATAGAGGAATACATTATGCTGAAGTATGTACATGGTACGGAGCTCTCCGTTTTGCAGAATTGACGAATAACAAAGAGCTGATCAAGCTATTGAGAAATCGTTTCGAACTATTGTTCCACCTGGAAAAAGAACTCCTTCCTCCACCCATACACGTAGACCAGAATATGTTTGGTTGTCTGCCTCTCAGATTTTATAATATAACGAAGGATAAACGTTATCTGGACCTCGGATTGCCTTACGCCGACACTCAATGGGAGCTTCCTGCCAATGCGAATGAAGAAGAACGCAAATGGGATAAAAAGGGATATTCCTGGCAAACTCGTCTTTGGATTGACGATATGTATATGATTACTATCGTGCAGTCTGAGGCTTATAAGGCTACCGGTGATCCTAAATACATCAATAGGGCTGCCAAAGAAATGGTTCTGTATCTGGACGAATTGCAACACCCTAACGGCCTTTTCTACCATGCACCGGATGTGCCTTACTATTGGGGACGCGGAGATGGCTGGATGGCTGTGGGTATGACAGAGCTACTGTTCAACCTGCCGAAAAATGATCCGAATAGAGACCGGATAATGAAAGGCTATCTTTTGATGATGAACAATCTGAAGAAATATGTGAACAAGGACGGACTGTGGAATCAGCTGATAGACCAGCCCGACTTTTGGACTGAAACATCCGGATCTGCAATGTTTACCTATGCTATGATCTTGGGTGTTCAGAACGGATGGTTGGATAAAGAAGAATTTGCTCCCGTTGCACGCAGAGCCTGGTTGGGCCTGTGCAATTATATAGACGATAAAAATGACCTTACCGAAGTTTGTATCGGAACGGGAAAGAAAAACAGTAAGCAATATTATATGGACCGTCCTCGCATTGCCGGAGATTATCATGGACAGGCACCTATCTTGTGGTGTGCTTATGCTTTGCTGAACAATAAGTAAAAAACAGATATATTCTGTTGTATAAGTTGTATAAAAGGAGAGGATGTCCCCACTGATTGGAGACATCCTCTTTCTCTAAATATAACAATATAAAATGATTCCTTATACTGTCGGGTCCGGTGCTTCATCACCGCCGTCATTACCGCCTTCGTTTCCTCCGCCTTCTTCACCACCACCTGAAGGAGCAGAACTGCTGTTTCTGGTTACATCCAGTTTCTGAATGCTGACAGACTTTATCATATTTTTCAGCAACTCCCCCGGAGTAAAGATGATTTTACGGTTTTTCAATGTTTCCGTAGTGACTTCCTCTGCGTTTTCTTGGCTTTTGCATCCGAAGGAAGGACGGAAAGTTCCAAATTCCCCCAAGTTGACGGATGCTCCGATTTCCATATACGTTATCAGAGAATCAATGAGTCCGTCAAGGACGGCTTTTACTGTACCGCGTGGAACGAATCCTACTTTGGTTACCTGATCGCACAGTATCTTAAAATCAACGTTGACTACATTGAACGGACGCGCTACATATTTTTCTGCTTTGGTATCGTCGAAACCAAAGGTTGTTTTTTTGACTACATATTTCAGTGCCATAATTTAATTTTAGTTTTTTAAATAGTTTATAAATCGAGTTTCTGTTTTGTGATCACGATGCAAAGATATGGCATCTGAAATTACTGTGCAAGTTATTTTTCGAAAGTGCGTTAAACAAATAATTAATAATGCGTATGTTGTTGATAATGAACGTTTTTTTCGCTATAAGCTTGCCTTGTAGTGTGATAGTACTATTAGAAAAACTACTTCTTTAGATATACGACAGTTTTTCCTCCTCCATACTTCCGGATTATCTCTTCTTTCAAAAACTTATTGAGTAGTTCAATTGCTTTGTTGCGGCTGATTTCTGCCAATCTCATGAAATCGGTACGGGTGATACAGCCATGTTTGTCCAGATGTTGTATCAGGAGGGTACGGCATCTTTCTTCGTTGGAATCGTTATTAGTACGATAGGGTGACTCTATGCGTTCCAGTTGCAATGGTTCCAGACTCTCACGAAACTTTTTGTTAATGCGCAGGTTCACCTTATTTAAATGGATAGACGGAGAACGAATTTCTTTCTTCTCCATCACCGGACGATCACATGTCAGTGATAGGGAGAAATGTCCGATTTCCCCGACTTCTACGGTCCAGCCTTGCGCGAGCCAGTGTTGTAGCTCATCACTGACGGCTTGCAGGCAACCTTCTATCGTGGCTGGACTGAAGCCGTTGGATTTGGATACTAGTTCAACGAACTTATCGGCATTAATGGTGCCTGACGGAATAACACGTGCATAAAGTGCCTGTTGCTCCTCCTTTTTCTGTGGATTACCACTCGTGTATAAATCGTAATAAACGCTCATAGTTACTTTATATTTTTCTTGTTCTACAGATAATTTCTTTCTCTTCATAAATTAATTCGTCCGCCTATAGCCGGACGCAAGTTTGCCTATAGGCGACGTTGCGTTTGCCTATAGCCGGACGAAAGAATGCCTATAGCCGGACGAATTAATTTATGCACTCAAAGATATTACTTTTTTCGGAGAAGGGACTTAGTTTTTCCACAAGCACAGTTTAATAATCAGGATTCTATTTTGTAAATGAATAAATTGTTGCTTTTATTGGACTATATGTTCTATCTTTTTCTGATCAGTATGTTTATTTTTGTACACAAGGCTCATAGTCTTCCTTTTTGTATTGGATCATAGTAGAACTGGGGAGGCTGTCCGAAAAACTTATAGGCCGACAAGTCTGCAGTAGTAAGTATGAAGATTTCCCATTTTTATAGCATGGTTTAACACTATATTCTATGTAGTCTCACTACTTTTTGTACCTTGAAAGCAAATAAAGGCCATGCTTATGACATACAAAAAAGCGAAGACCGCAGACAAGAAGTATTTTTCCCGACTGCATAGATGAATATGTGGAGGTGATGCCTCTGTGCGTTTGTTTGATGTATTTGTAGATAGTCTGGACATGCCCCCCTTGACTTTGTCCAAAGTATCCCCAAAGGTACAGGTATACCCGGTTATGATCCTCGCGATCTTTTGAAACTGTATATCTATGGTTACTTTTATCAAATCCGTTCATCAAGAAAATTAGCACGTGAATGCAAGTGTAACCTGGAGGTCATGTGGCTACTTGGTAAACTGTATCCGGATTTTCGTACCATATTCGACTGTCGTAAAGATAACAAAGACAGCATAACAAAGGTATTCAAGAAGTTCAACAAGCTCTGTATGGGACTAAAGCTTTTCTTAAAGTCTTATATCTCTATAGATGGTAGCAAGCTCAAGGCAGTCAATGCTAAGGACAACAATTTTACGCTTAACAAATTGGATGACCGCATCAGACGTTTAGACGAACATATCAACTTGTACATGGAGGAACTTGACGCGTTCGACTGGGAAGAAGAGCGAAGTTGTCTAAAGATGAACTCCAACATAAGCTTGAGGTATAATTCATGCAAAGGTCTTTTTTCAAAGATTATTATGACTTTATATAAATAAGTGTTTTATCTCATATTAATAATGAATGGAGAGATCAGAGCTTGATTGGTTAATGAATTAAAGAAGAAACAATTTGTTCAATAGAAGAAAGAATAATCCATAATAGTTAACTTGTTGGGTATCTATGTTGGATTCATTTATATAGCCCAAATAGGCATTAGAGCTTATCCTAAAGGATCTTTTTAATTCTTAAATTAGTTTGGGACTAATTTTCCATTAATTGGTTTGTTTGTAGTATTATAATTTGGTCGATTTTTCTACTTTTGTCTCATCCAAAAGGATAAATATAAGGTTTTCAACAGGACAGAACTCAATTAATAGAAGATAATAATCTTCATGACATGAATGAAAAAGGTAAAGATAGAGATTGTGATAATAAGAATTTTTATTGGGGTATAGTTGAATTAAAAGGATTGTTTGAAGGATAAATGAAAAAAGTATTTTGGATTTCTCTTTATATATTTTAGAGATAATAATCTTGTTTTTTGACATAATGTTAAACTTAATTTAATACGCCTATGGTATAATAAAATGATTTTTTTCATTCTACTTCTTTTGCATTTTGCAAAACTATGAGTTATTTATATGGGATAAAATCCTCTGTAAACTTTTAATCTAATAAAATGTTAAACATGGTCAAAAAAGTTTTATTTTTATTTTGTTGTATGTTCGCACATGTTATATATGCCCAGAATATGATGATAAAAGGGACTGTCATAGATGCGAACAATGATCCTCTATTGGGGGTGACTATTATGGTAAAAGGAACTACTACAGGAACCATAACCGATGTTGATGGGAATTTTTCTATAAAAGGTAAAACGGGGGAAACATTGATTGTTTCTTATATTGGAATGCAGACGCAGGAAGTGGTATTTAGAGGACAACCACTTAAAATTATGTTAAAAGACGATGCCCAAGCCTTGGAAGAGGTTGTGGTAGTTGGTTATGGTACCATGCGTAAGAAAGACCTTACCGGATCTGTAATACAGGTGCGTCCGGATAAAATAGCTAATGAAAATCCCAAAACTGTACAAGATATTCTTCGTGGTACACCAGGTTTGGCCATAGGTTACAATGCTGATGCCAAGGGTGGTGGTTCCATGAATATCCGCGGTCAACGTTCTGTTTATACGGATGGTAATCACAACTCACCCTTGTTAATATTAGATGGTATGATGTTCTATGGCGAACTTTCTGAAATCAATCCTGACGATATTGGTCAGATTGATGTATTGAAGGATGCTTCTGCGGCAGCTGTGTATGGTGCCAAAGCAGCCAATGGTGTTATTATCATTACGACTAAAAAAGGAAAGAGAGGTAAACCGGTAGTAAACGTCAGCACAAATATTGGTCTGACACAACGAAGCGCTTACCGTGAACGATTTAGTCCTTCTGCATATTTGCAGCATTATGCAGACTGGAAAGCTAAAAGTACTTACGGAGCTAATGCAGAAGGTAATTGGGACGACTACCAAATTGGTGTATATAAAGGTATGGATGACTATTATACGAATCCCGATAAGTTGACGAATATTGATTTGGATATTTGGAGAGGTTATACTAGCAACGAATCTGGAGAAAGCGATTTGAGCATTTGGGCAAAGCGTTTGGGATTCACAGGTAATGTGCTTGAAAATATTCTGTCAGGCAAGACTGTGGATTGGGAGGACAAAGCCTTTCGTTTGGGTTTCAATCAGGACTACAATGCCAGTGTCAGCGGTGCTTCTGAGAAAGTGGATTATTACTTCTCTTTGGGCTATCTGCGTAACGAAGGCGCCTTGATTGATGATACCTATCGTGCTGTTCGTGCCAATATGAAATTGAATGCCAAAGTAACTAATTGGTTCGAGATAGGAGCCAATGTCAATTTCCAAGATCGTACTGATGGCAGTATTGACATGGACGAAGGTCAATTCATGCGTAATAGTCCTTACGCGGATTATGCCGATGAAGATGGGAATCCTATTCAATATCCGAATGACGAAACTTATTCACAGCGCGGTTATAATTATGATTTCCAAAAACAATATTTAGATCTGGAAAAAGGATATACGGTGCTGAATTCTATCTTTAACGCTAAAGTAAAACTGCCTTTTGGCATCACCTATCAGTTCAATGTTGCACCGCGTTATCAATTTTTCTATGAGCGCTATTTCATGTCAGCAGACCTGCCAGGTAGCAATCCTAACAATCGTGGTGCCGATCGTGAACATGCCAAACGTTTTGATTGGTCATTGAACAACACTATCACTTGGGACAAAATTTTTGATAAAAAGCATCACTTTATTGTAACTTTAGCTCAAGAAGCAGAGGAACGCCAACGTTGGTCCGACCGCATTGAGGCACGCAACATTCAGCCTTCAGATGCATTGGGATTCCATAATACACAGAATGGTTCTAAAGAGAGCAGTTCCTATTCAACCACTGACTCGCATGAGACTGCTGACGGTTTATTAGGCCGTCTGTTCTATTCCTATGATGACCGTTATATGCTGACCACATCTATCCGCCGCGATGGTTATTCTGCATTCGGTTCTACCAATCCTTATGCTTGGTTCCCTTCTGTAGCTGTTGCATGGACTTTCTCTAACGAAAAGTTTTTCCAAAAAATCAAGAATGTGATGAGCAGTGGTAAGTTACGTGCTTCCTATGGTAGTAACGGTAATCGTTCATTGGCGGATCCTTACACGGCATTGGCAAATCTTAGTGCAGGTAGTGGCGATTATATGGGTTATCTTACATCTACTGGTGAAGTAGAATTAATGCGCTATCTAATGGCAAGCCGTATGGCAAATCCTACCTTGCAATGGGAGAAGACAAAATCGTGGAATTTTGCCTTGGATTTTGGTTTCCTAAATGATCGTATTACCGGTACAATGGAATTTTATACGATGAATACCAACGACATGATTATGTCACAACCATTGCCAGTTTTTACCGGTTTCAACAATATTACTACCAATTTGGGGCAAGTTAACAATACTGGTTTTGAATTCTCCTTGAATACGGTAAACATCAAGCAAAAGAATTTTGAATGGAATACAACGTTCAACTTCTCCTATAATAAGAATAAAATCAAGCACCTGTTTTATGAATACGAAAACGTATTGGATGCTAATAGTAATGTAATCGGGCAAAAGGAATCTGACTATACTGCTAACGGTTGGTTCATCGGAAAACCCATCAACCAAATATGGGACTATAAAGTGATCGGCATTTGGCAGAACGATGAATGGAAAGAGGCAGCCAAATACAAGCAGCAGCCGGGCGACCCGAAGGTATGGAACAATCCGGAGAACGATATCTATAACGCTGATGGCAGTGTGCAAACTATCGTCTATAACGATGACGACAAGCAGTTTCTGGGAACAACCACACCTCCCATTAACTGGTCATTGCGTAACGAATTCGTACTTTGGAAAGATTTAACCGTTTCCATCAATATCTACTCCCGTATGGGTCATAAGGCTCTTTCTACCAACTACTTAAATAATGACGATGATGGTGGTCGCATGTCATACGCTGCTGCCTGTTTGCAAGCTAAAGAGTATTGGACCATCGACAATCCGACTAATAAGTACGGAAGAATCGATGCCAATGGTCCTGATGGTGCCAAGAAACCCGGTATGCTGTATAATCGCTCCTTCATCCGTTTGGAAAATATTGCTGTAGGATATACACTGCCTAGAAAACTGACACAGAAATGGGGCATTGAGCGTGTGAAAATATCCGGTACTGTACGCAATGTTGCTACATGGGCCAAAGACTGGGAATATGGTGATCCCGAAACCGGTGGTCTGGGTACCCGTCTTTACTCGCTGGGACTTAACTTATCATTTTAAACCTAAAAACAAACAGATATGAAAAGTTTCATTAAGAAAAATATATTCAATAGTTTGGTGCTGTTATCCGGTACATTGTTGATATTTACTGGCTGTGAAAAAAGTTTTCTGAAGGCTGATCCATTGTCATTCTATGAACCGGAACAGACATACTCTACCGAATCCGGTTTGAAGTCCGTATTGGCTATTGCTGACCGTCAGTTGAAGCGTTATTATACGACAGGTGGCGATGATTTATTTCCTCTTGTATCGGAATACACATTCTCCGATTTAATGGTCCCATCTCTTACTGATAAGACGGACTTATTGGATAATGTAGCTCAAAAACTGACACCTAATAGTGATCAAAGTACACAGCAGGACCTAAGTCGTGTAAGTACCCTTTGGTTCTTTTGGGATCAAACAACCAAGGGTATTCGCAATGCCAATTCAATCTTGACCTACATAGACAATATAGATTTAAGTGAGGAAATCAAGAATAAGTATATTGGTCAGGCCTATTTCCATCGTGCATTCCGTTACTATCTGTTGGTATTCCAGTATGGGGATGTACCTTTCATGACTAAACTTCTTGAAGTACCCAAATTGAACTTCCGCTCTACCAAACGTGATGCTATTTTGGATCGTCTGATTCTGGATATGGAATTTGCCATAAAATGGGTGCCCGAGCAAAAGGATATGGACTTGATTGGTGGAGTGAATAAAGGTGCTTGTCGCATGCTGCTCTCCAAACTTTATTTGGCTAGAGGTGAATACCAGAAGGCGAAGGACCAATTGGACATCATCATAAACAAATCTGGTTATTCACTGATGACCGAGAGCTTCGGTACATTTTGGGAAGGAGGAGAACCAGAGACATGGCCCATTACCCGTAATGTTATCTGGGATCTGCATCGTCCGGAAAACAAATTACTTACCAGCAATAAAGAGGTAATCATGGGATTGCCGAACCGTGGTTTCGCTAAAGAATCATTTTTGGCTAATCCAACTATGCGGAATTTTTATCCATTCTATTTCAATAACAGTTTAAAAACTCCCGATGGTAAACAAGGTTTGATAAATATCAAGCGCAACAACAAAGATTATAATCCTCAATATGACTATATGCGAGCTATGGGTCGCGGTGTAGCCAGAGCTCGCCCTACATGGTTCTATCAAAAAGGAGTATGGGTCGTAAATGGTAAAATGGATCAGACTGACTTGCGCCACAGTGTAGAGTATGGTAACTGGGTAACTATGGAATCACTCAAATACAATAATAAGGCTTCCAAATATTTTGGCCAGCCGTTGAGACTGTTTGATGAACAAGGGAAGTTGTTATGTTCGGATACTATCCGACGTTGGTACGATGTTCCCCATTACATTTGGAAATTGGATGATCCTGTTCGAGAGGCCAATATTAACGGTTCTGATGGTCACCACGGAGCTTCTGATGGTGGTTATGGTGATTGGTATCTGTATCGTCTTGCTGAAGCCTATCTGTTGCGTGCTGAGGCTAAATTTTACCTTAATCCGAGCGATGCCACTATCAAGGATGATATTAACATTATCCGTGAGCGTGCTCATTGTACTCAACTCTATGGGGGAAATATTACGATTGGTGACATCATGAATGAACGTGCCCGTGAATTATTTTGGGAAGAGTTCCGTAACGTAGAGCTTACCCGTGTGTCACTCTGCTTGGCCCGTAGTGGTCGTCCTGACGAATGGGGTAACACCTACGATTTGGCGACCTTTGACAAACAGGAAGGCACTGATCTAATTGGCGGTAGCTATTGGTACCAGCGTTGTATCCGCTATGGCATGTACAATAAGGGTGTAACAATTGTAATCGATGCTGCCAAATCTCAGCTTAACTATATTATAGATAAGAAAAATATTTACTGGCCTATCCCTGAAAGAGAAATCAAAGCTAACAACAAGGGAAGGTTGTGGCAAAATTATGGCTATGACGGCTATGATCCCTCCATTCCTGTATGGGAAACTTGGGAAGAAGCCGAAGCTGATATGGATAAAGTTGATTAGTTGATTTTTGTATCATCAACTAGTACAACAGAATGAGAATGGAGGTATATTAAAGTGACGGTATCAATAGTATAGTTGTTGTGAAAATATTCCTCTATTCCCTATTTTGAAAAGAAAGGTAGTTTATGGACTCAATATAAATAAAACTGGTGATGAGTATGTCCGCTATTACATGTTTGTTTTTTATGTGGTAATTATTGTCGTTTGAAGACCACATGTGCGGCATTGCCAAAGTCGGCTATTGTTCGGAAGTGGAGCAATATATTTGTTGGAACTATTTTTATGGTAGTAAATTGTTATCACGAACTCTTCGCGCCGGGCTAAATATGACCTCACAGTAGTAGTTTTCACTTAGTCGTACGAAGCAATTTTTACAGAAGAAATAAACATATAGACACTTTAATTGATATGAACAGAATAATGATTTTAATAGCAGGTTTTATGCTACTGGTAGCAGCCTGTACCGATAAGCAGACCGATGGTAACACGGTTTCCGGACTGAATCCAGCAGACTTTCGCATGGAAGTGGATGGTAAACAGACGTATTTGTTTGTGTTGAAGAATACAAATGGCATGGAGGTTTGCATCACCAACTTTGGTGGACGCATTGTTTCGATAATGGTACCGGACAAAGAGGGTATTATGCGCGATGTCGTCTTGGGCTTCGACTCTATTCAGGATTATGTTAATCATCCTAACAACTTTGGTGCTACCATCGGTCGATATGGCAACCGTATCAACCAAGGTAGAATCACCGTTGAGGGAGTGGAATACCAATTACCTCAAAATAATTATGGTCACTGCTTGCACGGTGGTTTGAAGGGATTCAATTCTCGAATGTTCGATGCTAAACAAGTGGATGGGCAGACGCTGGAACTAGGCTATTTGGCAAAAGATGGCGAAGAGGGATTCCCCGGCAATCTTGCCTGCAAGGTTACATTCACACTGACAGATGACAACGCCATCGACATTTGCTACAACGCCGAGACAGACCACACCTCCGTGGTTAATCTGACCAATCATTCCTACTTTAACCTTAATGGCAATCCCGCTACAGGCAACTCTGACCATCTGCTGACCATCTATGCTGATGCCTACACTCCCGTGGACAGCACCTTTATGACTACCGGTGAAATTGCTTCAGTAGGGAATACAGACATGGATTTTCGTCAGCCCACACCCATTGGAGCGCGTATCGACAATGAGTTCATTCAATTGAAGTACGGCAAGGGCTACGACCATAACTGGGTGCTTAATACGAAAGGTGATGTTTCCCAAGTGTGTGCCACACTTGAATCACCTCAGACCGGCATTGTACTTGATATTTATACCAACGAGCCAGGTCTTCAATTCTATGCCGGCAACTTCTTGGACGGAACGGTAAAAGGTAAGAAAGGTATCGTATATAACCGTCGTGCCTCTGTCTGTCTGGAAACACAGAAATATCCCGATTCTCCTAACAAGCCGGAATGGCCCTCCGCATTGCTGAAGCCGGGAGAGAAGTATGAGAGCCGTTGTATCTATAAATTTTCCGTGAGAAAATAATTTGTTATTACTTTTGTGAGAAACGACAATGAATAATTCAAATCTAATTAAAATAGTTGCTCCCATGTTGACGAGTATTTTATCGTGCAGCAAACCGAGTGAAGAGATAGTCATCAATCATCCCAAGGAGGTGAGAAGTACTCCAAATATATTGTTTGTCATTGCTGACGATCAATCTTTCCCTCATTGCTCGGCTTATGGCAATTCTTTTGTTAAGACTCCGGCATTTGATTATATAGCTAGCCAGGGATGCTTGTTTCAGAATGCTTATGTGACATCTCCGGGTAGTAGTCCTTCCAGAGCATCTATTTTATCAGGAATGTATCCTTGGCAAATAAAGGAGGCAGGAACTCATTGTTCATATTTTCCAAAAGATATAGTTTGCTATACAGATATTCTGACTGCTAATGGTTATAACGTAGGTTATACTGGTAAGGGGTGGGCACCAGGCGATTGTAAGGAAAGAGGGGTAAATCCCGCAGGAAAAGCTTTTAATAAGAAAAAACTGACCCCTCCCTATAGTGGCATATCCAATATAGACTATGTTGAAAACTTTAAATTGTTTTATCAAGATAGCGATAAAAAACAACCATTCTGTTTTTGGGTAGGCTTTAATGAACCACATAGAGGTTTTGAACGTGATTCATGGCAGAAAGAGAATAAATCACTCTCAATCGTTAGTGTACCGGGTTTCTTGCCTAATCATGATGTTGTTAAAGGTGATTTATTGGACTATTCGGTAGAAATAGAATATCAGGATGCACAATTACAAAAGATAATTGATTTTCTGAAGGAAAAAGGTTTGTTTGATAATACATTGATTATAGTGACTGCTGATAACGGTATGGCTTTTCCAAATGCAAAAGCTACCTGTTACGATGCCGGGGTACATGTTCCATTAGCCATCTGTTGGGGAGACAAGATAAAAAGAAAGAATACTAGCGAAATTGTTAGTTCTGTAGATTTTGCTCCAACGATGTTGGACGCAGCAGGTATAAATCGTTCTTCCTATGGGCACATGTCAGGCAAAAGTATGTTGCCTTTCTTAATGGAAAACAAAGAACAGAAAAGAGAAGCTGTCTATTTTGGAAGAGAAAGACATAGCTCTTCACGGTATGCAAACTTAGGTTATCCAATAAGAAGCCTTAGAAAAGGAAATTATTTGTATATAAGGAACTTTCATCCGGAAAGATGGCCAGCAGGTGATCCGACACCTTTGGATAAAAACAACAATTTGGCAAAGGCCCATTCTGGTTATTTCGATATAGACGGTTCACCTACTAAGCAGTTTTTTATTAATAACAGGGAGAATGGCGATGGTGTACAATATTTCATCCGTACTGTCGGTTTCAGACCTTATGAGGAGTTATATAACATTGAGAATGATCCCTGTTGTCTTGATAATTGTATTGAAAAACCAGAATATAAGGGTGTATTGTCAGAGTTAAGAGGCAGATTGGATCAGTTACTATATCAGACGAATGATGTAAGAGTAACTTCCGAAAAGGGGGACAGTATTTGGGAATCATATCCACGAATAGATAGTATAAGGAATTTTCCTCCCTATGAGTAGTATTTTAGTGTTATTTTTTTAGATGGAGACTATGAATAAAAGAGTATATTTATTGTTTATATGTTTGAGTGTTTTGTTTGTTCAAAATATATTTGCTCAAAAGAATTTATTGACAAATTTTCCCAATGGATTTACTCCGGAGGAAGTCGGAAGTCGCTTGGCCTACAGGTTCGTGAATAGTAAGCATGCACTTTATGTAGGTAAGTGGATAGGGTATTATGAAACATTCACGCATAGTGCAGCTTTTGAATATGCTGTAATGACGAAAAAAGACAGATTGGCAAAGCTTGTTCAGGATAAATTTGACTGTTTATTGACAAAAGAGAAACAGTATTTGCCTCCTAAGAACCATGTTGATTTAAATACGTTTGGCAGTTTACCTTTGAAACTGTATAAAGTGACAAAGAAGAAATGCTATTTTGATCTTGGTATGTCTTATGCGGACAGCCAGTGGGAGGTTCCGGCTGATGCCAAGCCCAAGCAAAAAGAGTGGGCGGATAAAGGGTATACGTGGCAGACACGATTGTGGATTGATGATATGTACATGATTCCCATTTTACAAATAGAGGCGTATAAAGCTACTAAAGACTCGAAATATATAGACAGAGCAGCTAAGGAGATGGTATTATACTTGAATGAATTGCAGCGGCCTAATGGTTTGTTCTATCACGCTCCTGATGTGCCTTTCTATTGGGGACGCGGAAACGGTTGGATTGCTGCAGGTATGGCCGAGTTGTTACAATATCTGCCGAAGAAGCATAAGGACCGTCCGCGCATCTTGCAGGGATATCTGACGATGATGAACAGTTTGAAAGATTTCCAAAACAGCAGGGGGATTTGGAATCAATTGATTGACCAACCCGATTGTTGGGCCGAAACTTCCGGTTCTGCGATGTTTACTTTTGCGTTCATCAAGGGAGTGAAAAACGGTTGGCTGAATGCCAAAGAATATGCACCATTAGCCCGCAAGGCATGGCTCACCTTGGTGCCGTATGTAAACGAGGATGGAGATGTGACTGAAATCTGCATTGGAACGGACCGAAAGAATGACAAACAGTATTACTATGATCGCAAGCGTTGTATTGGTGATTATCATGGGCAGTTAGCATTTCTTTGGTGTGTAGTAGCATTGCTAGAATGATATCATAATTAAAGAAGAGTAAAGCATAAACGTATGATATTTATTGGTTGAATAGTAATGGAATGTTTCCAGTTATCTGAAAAAGACTCTACTGGAAAACTTAAGGTGAGGAAATCTGTTTTGCAGATCCAACCATAATCAGTGCGGTAAATACTACTTGATTGGTACTGGAGACAATGTTTCGGAAGCAAAGGCTTTTACCGCTTTAATGGTTCAAGGAGAATGACTGTTATTATTTGACTTAATAGACTATCATAGTTCTCTTTTGCTGCCAAAGATATCTCTTATTATAATGGAAGAATTTTTATAGATAATAACAAATGTGAAAACAATATCTGACTATTAATCATGTCGGAATTATGTGCTGCAAAACATAATCAAGAAAGAACTATTTGTTCTAGAGCAACAATACTACTGCTGAAACACGGCTATAATCAGTTCTCTACGGGACTCATGTAAAGAATGTGATGTTAACCCGAGAAAATGACTGAATAATCGGCAAGCATTCTTATTATCTTGCTTCGAAATCAAACAGAGACTTAAATGGACTGTTACTAGATGTATGAAAAAGTGGGATGGCTTTGGGAAAAAAGGGACTGTCGCTCCCCAAATATACTAATGACAAAATAAGGGTGTCTTTATAATGGAATTCTACTTGAAAAAATGAATGCATAAGGTGTATTTTGTGAACCGCTAACTTTTAATCTTGACAAGAAGGTTGATGTGGTATGAAAATTTGAAGACTAGAATGAGAAAAGTCAGAATACCGATTTTATGAAAAAATGCACTAAAATATTTTATTCGTTAGTTGTAGGAAAACGCCGTGTGAGTGATTTGTGCGCCCGTAGTGGATGTGTAGTAAATATGTCGATAGCAAGGCATTAGGTAACTTTCCCAAAACCTATCATCACCCGACTTATCTGTTCAACGAAAGACGGCAGGGAGTGTAGCATGTTGGGGAAGTCATAAGTCAGATAGTTCTTAAATTTGTGACCGAATGATGAGATGGAAGATATAGATACGAGGATAAAATCCTGATTGATTGAATGGCAACCTAAGTGGTCGTTGCAGAGACTTTGACATGAGAATAGCTAAACTCGTCATATTAAGATACTTCTGATACAGAAGATCAGTAGCAAAAGCTGGAAATTATCGTAACGCAACCATTGGCAATGGTAAAGGGTGGAAACCATATCCGACAATCTATCATGCTGTTGTTAGTACACAGCTAAACGGGGATTACCTGACTCGGAATGCTGCAAGGCTATGAGGTTTAGCCTCTGAATATCCGACACAACGGAGTTTCTGTAGTAATTTGAGTAAGGGAAAGTCTTGTAAATGGCAAAAGGGAGCAGTTAAAGGTTTAATACAATTTTAGAAAAAATGTGCGAGACATTATGAGAAATTCAGAGAAAGTATTAAACGGTCTATCAAAGCCTAGTCCGCAAGTAAATTACAAGTTCAATCGACTGTATCGAATCTTGTTTAACGAGGAGATGTATTATGTTGCCTACCAACGCATTAATGCAAAGGAAGTAATATGACTGAAGGCTCTGATGGGAAAACAATAGACGGTATGAGTTTAACTCGGATTGCTGATTTGATTGACTTACTCCGAAAGGAGACATATCAGCCAAAACCTGCAAGACGGGTGTATATTTCAAAGAAAAACGCGAGAATGCGACTGTTAGGGGGCCATCTTTTGACGACAAATTGGTACAGAAAGTAACACGGATGATTCTCGAAGCCATTTATGAAGGGCAGTTTCAAGACTGCTCACATGGTTTCAGATCCAATGCCTTCTACGATTGATAAGGAAATTCTTGAAAGCGGGTTATCTTGAAGATTGGACATTTCACAATACTTTCAGTGGCACTCCGCAAGGAGGAATAGTTAGCCCTATTTTGGTTAACATCTATTTAGACCGACTTGAGGAGTTCATGATGGGAATACATCCAGAGATTTGATGTGGGAGTCACAGCGACTCGCAAACCTTTCGAGGGGCACAGAGGTCTTGATTTTCAGAAGAAAGTGGCTATGCAAAAACTTAAAACGGTAACGGCTAAGAGTGAACGCAAAAAAGCTGTAGAACAGCTCAATGTTATTGACAGAACAAGATTGCAGATACCCAGTTTTGATGAAATGGACAATGGATACAAAAGGCTTAAATATGTGAGATATGCCGATGATTTTCTGATTGGTGTAATTGGTAGTAAGGAAGATTGTTAAAGAATTAAAGAGGATATTAAGAACTTCCTTGAATCCGAATTGAAACTCGAATTTTCTGACGAAAAAACTCTGATTACCCACAGTCAAAAAGCGGCGAAATTCCTTGGATATGCGGTCTTGGCAAACCGTTCCAATCTTGCCAAACGAGATAATACGGGTAGATTGTCAAGGGTATATAACAAGAAAGTTCTATTGAGAATTTCTATGGAAACCATTAAGAAGAAATTACTTGATTTCGGAGTGTTGGAGGTAAAAACTCACAACGGGAAAGAACACTGGAAGCCGAGGGAGCATAGAAAAATTATCTGTAATGATAACTTGGAAATCCTTCAAAAGTATAACTACACGATTAGAGGATTCCACAACTATTATGCGATTGCAAACAACAGTTCTTTACTCAACTCTTACAAGTATATCATGGAGTATAGTATGTATAAAACGTTTGCCGGCAAATACAAGAGCAAAGTATCCAAGATTGCCCGCAAATATAAACAAGATGGTTTATTCACTGTACAATATCAGGGCAGTAAGGGAGGAGAGAAGCAACAGACATTTTACAACGAAAGTTTCTCAAGAAGAAAAACCTGAGATAGGAGAAAATATTGATAATTCTACCGTAGTTTATCATGCCAACAGAACAAGCCTTATTGATAGGTTGAAATCTGAAGTGTGAGATATGCGGCGTAACAGGCAAATTGGATATGCACCACGTTCGCAAATTAAAGGCTTTAGGCGGTAAAGGATATGCCGACAAGCTAATGATTGCAAGACGCGGGAAAACCATAGCCTTATGTTGAAGTTGCCACTTCAAGGTTCATTCGGGCAGTATAGGCTGACTCTTTAATGGAGAACTGGATATACGGAGACGTGTACGTCCGGTTCGGAGGCGAGTACTTGGAAACCTACCATAGAAATATGACAAGGAGCTGGGTACTTGGCCTACTAATATACTTATCATACAGTCTGGTGTGGTTACGCGCTGTTAGATTGATGTAACTGTAAGTTTTCCCGATTTGTTTGTACTAGGTAATGTGATTTCTAATAATCCTTGATGGTATACTCTGCTTTCCACCACTTTCCCATTGAAAGTTACCTGGTAATCTTTTTCCGGATTCATACAAACAAGAATTGTTCGTTGATGAGGGACTGTTGAATCATCAAATGCTATTTCTGCTTGATACTGCGTATTATCATCGTTGAACTGGCTGTTAGAAATCCACACCTCGAAGCCGGTTGAAACTTTCCCTATCCGGTAATATGCAGCAAACCAGTTGAGTATGGGAGATGATAGACCGGAAAATTGATGCCATCCGGCTCCACGTTGTGAGGAGATTATAAAGTGTTCGAAGGTGTAATAACTCTCCTTACATTCTGTCCCCCATGTGTTTAATGCTGTAGTCGCTACTTGATAGGCTTTTTCTCCTTCCCCAAGATCCAGCAAGGCTTTCCATACCATCCATTGATGAGGAAACCAAACGGCTCCATTCCAATAACCAGCTGTACGATAATAAGGGGCAGATTGATCTACTGTGGAGATACCTACATTGGTCCACATTTCATTAGGAGAAAATACATGGCTTATCATTCTGTCTGTTTGTTCTTTGGAGGAGATATTTGCAATGAGCGGACTTACTCCGTCCAAGCCTTTATTAAAGTTGGAGCCATCTTTATATCGATAGAGGCCTTTAGGTGTGCCGTTGTTATCATGCATTACATATCCAAAATAACCGGTCTCCTCATCCCATGAATAGGTTAGTAATGCATTTGACAGCTGTTTGATGGTTTGCTCATACTCTTTTACATCTTTCTTAAATCCTAGTTCTTTTGCTGCTAAACGTAAAATTTTAGCAGCTCGGATATAATATGCTGAAGTTACTACTGGAGTAACAGAAGCTTTGTCGCGTAAAGCATGTTGAGGTGGATAATCATCCCATCCTCCTGAATTGTAGAAGTAGTCCCATGTTCGTAGCAGACCAGAACCTTTCATTCGGGTTGTGGAGTAAGGATTCTTACCTGTCATAAAATCAAAGAACTGCTTCAGTCGTGGGTATAGAAATTGTAATGCTTCTTTTGACTGACTATTATTCCATAAATCATAATAGGCATACATTTGTATAGGTAGCGGAGTTCCGTGATGAATAAATGCAGATTCACTTCCTACAGGAGTGGTATAAGCCCTGATATATTCGAAAGCTTTAGTAATATCCACATCTATTAACCCTAAGGCTATGAAGCCAGAATCCCATGTATAAAGACTATTCCAGTTTTTTCCGGGTGTAAAGTGTCGGATATATTGTCCTTGGGTATGAACAGGGTAAACAATGTTAGATAATAATGCTGATTGTAATAGGCGATGTCCGAATTCGTATTTTTTTCCATCTGCTAATATTCTCTTCTTGGAGTCATCCGAATCTTCTTGTATCAACGAAGTCAGAACCTCCGGTGCGGAGTGAAATTCTTGAATCTGTTCATTGACTTGTTGGGGAGTTCCAGTGCAGACCAGGGCATATATAGTTTGTTCGGAATGTGGTGCTAGGACAATCGGGCGTAAAAATGCATTGGAATAATGCCATTCTCTATTTTCTATTAATCTCGATGATACATGATCGTGAGTCTTTTTGCGGAAGAAAGATTCCAGATTGTCATCCAAGACTTCTCGAATCTGGGATTCTTGGTAGTTCCATGCTATCCCATAATAGTTATCACATTCCGGATATTTTAAGATAAAATCTTGTTTTGTTTTTCCCGTTTTAATTTCGGGGATAAAAGAAAGTTTCCTTGGAAGTATCTTGATTTGGTTTATGTCTTCTTCGCTACCAACAAAGAAGCCATCTAAGTCAGTACTGTGAGTTCCCTCTGAGTTTAATTCCATTTTATATCTCCCAGGTTTCTTACAGGAATAAGGGATTGAAATAATGCAATACTCCCCAGTTCCTTGTAATTCCAGACGACTTTCTGTTATTCCTTTTACTTGAAAAGTGCTCGTTTTTCCTTTGGGAGTATTGTATCTGAATCCTATTTTTCCTTTTTCTTTTCCTGGGAGGATATTTATTTCATAAATCACTCTGTCTCCTTTGTCTTTCCCAAATTCTTTGCCTAGAACATAACCACTGAGTGATTGAGAAGTCTGCATCTCATTTCTTTTCCATCCGTCGTATACTAGATTATACTGTGGAGATTTGCGTACAGGTTCATTTAATATATAGTCGGTTGCATTGTACCATTGTATATTGGAGTTTTCGGGTATCTTAAATCTGGGTTGCTCTCTTTCATAATCAATATATGCCATTAAATTAAGAACCAAATTCTGGTTGGCAGTGGTATTATTAACGCAATGCATGCCTACCAGTGTTCGTTGCTTATCTAATATATAATAGGTGACGTCAGTAAACACACGATCTTTCCACTCCATTTCATAGCGGTATGTGATACGGTTCATAGAGGGATTGATGTCCCATGGATAATAAGATGATTCAAAAAGAACATGAGGAACTAGTTGACGATTACGGTAATAGCCGGGCATTACGGAAAAGTCAAAGCGCTTTCCTGCTTGCATATCGGGGATATGGGAGATTCCGGCATAGCGTTTTGAATAAGGCCCCCAAGCTTGTAGCGAAGTGATGTCGTGACTATCGCTGAAACATGATGGAGGAATTATTGGCTGTCCTAATGTAGATGTTGTTCCCAAAACAACTATCAGGAACATTAATAAAGATTGCTTAGCTTTCATATTAGAATGTAAAATGGTTCATTATAGCAAAGGTATGACTTTTAAAAGTTAACAAAGAAAGAATCTGTTCAATAAAGGAAAGAAAATATTCATAATATAAGTAGTGGGTCACTATGGTTATGCAAAATCCTTCTTATTTGTTAATTATTTAAGGATTAATTTCCCACCTATTGGATATCAAGTATATCGAATTTGCTCCTTTTGAAAGAATGCAGCAGTGAATGATATAGCTTCTGATAGTTTAATATGCATGTGTTGTCTAACATAAAATTGCAGATTACGATAATTGATGTGATTATTGCTAAAATAGCAACTTCTGTTATAAAAAGGAGAGATACTTTCATTTTTTGAACAATAAGTTTCTTCATTTTTTTTCTAATTTCCCTTTCTTTGCATTGCTTTTCTACAGAACTTATTTGCTAATTAATACTATAGAACATGAAACGAAAATTCCCAAAAACACTATTTGCATTGCCTATATGCAGTTCGACATTCACACGTATGAGCAATAAGCATATCTTATCTACTTTGGTTAGTTCCTTGCTAATTCCACAGGTCAGTGCTGCTGTAACTAGTAAGCCGAATATTTTGTTCGTTATTTCTGATGATCAATCTTATCCACATGCATCAGCGTATGGATCTTCTTTAGTAAAAACGCCAGGATTCGATTTGGTTGCTCAAAATGGATGGCTGTTCAATAATGCTTTTGTTACCTCTCCAGGAAGTAGCCCTTCCCGCGCTTCTATACTTACTGGGCTCTATCCTTGGCAGATAGAAGAGGCGGGTACACATGCTTCTTCTTTTCCAATTGATTATGAGTGCTTTCCTGATTTATTAGAAGAGGCAGGCTACTATATTGGATACACCGGAAAAGGATGGGGACCTGGTAACTGGAAAATATCAGGTCGTAGGCGTAACCCGGCTGGTCCTGAATATAATAAAAGACGTATTCGTCCTCCATATAAAGGGATATCCAATATTAATTACTCTCAAAATTTTAAAGATTTCCTTCATGACAGAGAGGGAAAGCAACCTTTTTATTTTTGGGTAGGTGCGAATGAACCACATCGCCCCTATGAGAAAGATAGTTGGGAGAAGGCTGATAAAAGGCTGGTTGACGTAGAGGTGCCTCCATTCCTCCCTGATAAACCGACTATAAGAAAGGACTTATTGGATTATGGCACTGAAATAGAATGGTATGATAGTCAGTTGTCTCAGATTATTGATATATTGAAAGAAGAAGGTGAATTTGAGAACACTTTAATAATAGTTATGGCTGACAATGGTATGCCTTTCCCTTTGGCTAAAGCAACCTGTTTCGAATATGGTATTCATGTTCCATTAGCGATATGTTGGGCAGATGGAATTAAATATGGAGGAGTTAGTGACGAACTTGTTAGCAGTGTAGATTTATTCCCAACTATACTTGATGCTGTCGGTATACGACATAAAGAAAAGCTGGCAGGAAATAGTATACTCCCGTATCTGAAAAAACAAAAGAATAGTACTGGGCGAACGACAATATTTGCAGGAAGAGAACGTCATAGTTCTGCACGATATAATAATTTAGGATATCCTATGCGTGTGTTGAGAACTAGAAAGTTTCTGTATATAAGGAACTTTTGTCCCGAAAGATATCCTGCTGGTGATCCTTGCTATATAAATAAGGAGGGAAACTTAACGCCAATGTATAGTGCTTATTTTGATATAGACCAAGGTCCGGCTTGGGGCTTTATTGTTGATGAAAAAGATACTCCTGAGATATACCCCTATTTTCTGAAGGCGGTAGCAAAACGCCCATATGAAGAACTGTATAATATAAGTTCAGACCCAGGTTGTCTTAATAATTTAGTTGGCGATAGTGAATACATGAAAGAACTGGATTATCTTCGGAATAAGTTGAATGATGCACTTAAAAAGACTAAAGATGCACGTTATCTGGATAGTTCTGATCAAGATCAGAATATTTGGGAAAGTTATCCGCGTTTGAATGGGGAAATAAGATCATTTCCAAAACCCCTGTTTTAGTAATATCTATTTAGTATCCTGTACACTTATTTGATAGTATAAAATCATGTTCTTGTTATTCATTTTAAAACAAGAAGTTTCTCAAATAATAGTGTTGGAGATAAGAGGGAAATTTGTATTTTTGTGTGTTGGTGTATAAAAACAGAAGAATATGAGCAATAAGATTTATCCCATTGGCATACAGAATTTTGAAAAGATTCGGAATGGCGATTATTTCTATATTGATAAAACAGCATTGATTTATCAAATGGTAAAGACGGGTAGTTATTACTTCTGAAGCCGTCCTCGTCGCTTCGGAAAGAGTCTTCTCATATCCACTCTGGAAGCATACTTTCAAGGCAAAAAGGAACTATTTGTGGGATTGGCTATGGAAAAGTTGGAAAAGGATTGGAATAAACATCCTATTTTGCATCTGGACCTCAATATCGAGAAATATGATACTTTGGAGAGCCTTGACAACATACTTGAAAAGTCTCTGACAGCATGGGAAAAACTATATGGTGCCGAACCGTCTGAACGTTCCTTTTCCCTGCGTTTTGCAGGTATTATACAGCGTGCATACGAGAAAGCCGGGCAACGCGTTGCCATCCTGGTGGATGAATACGACAAGCCCATGCTGCAATCCATCGTAATGAGGAACTTCAAAAGAAATTCAGGGATACCTTAAAACCCTTCTATAGAGCGCTCAAGACAATGGACGGTTGCATCAAGTTCGCCCTACTGACAGGGGTGACGAAGTTTGGTAAGGTCAGTGTATTCAGCGATCTGAACAATTTGGATGATATTTCTATGCGGAATCAGTACATTGACATTTGTGGTGTTAGCGAACAGGAGATTCATGATAATTTGGAAGCCGAACTTCATGATTTTGCCGATATACGGGGAGTGACCTATGATAAACTTTGTTCAGAGTTGAGAGAGCGTTACGATGGCTATCACTTTACACATAATTCTATTGGTATCTACAATCCGTTCAGTCTGCTCAATGCCTTTAAGTATAAGGAATTCGGTAGCTATTGGTTTGAAACCGGAACGTCTACCTATTTGGTGGAATTACTGAAAAAGCATCATTACGATCTGGAACGAATGGCGCACGAAGAGACTGATGCGCAAGTGTTGAATAGCATTGACTCCGAGTCCACTAACCCCATTCCGGTGATTCATCAAAGCGGATATCTTACGATCAAGGGATATGACGAGGAATTTGGTATATATCGTTTGGGTTTTCCCAACCGGGAAGTGGAAGAGGGATTTATTCGCTTCTTGCTTCCTTATTATGCCAGCGTGAATAAAGTGGAATCTCCGTTTGAGATTCAGAAATTTGTCCGTGAGATACGCTCCGGTGATTATGATTCTTTCTTCCGTCGTTTACAAAGTTTTTTTGCAGATACTACCTACGAGGTGATTTGTGATCAGGAGCTGCACTATGAAAACGTACTTTTTATCGTATTCAAATTGCTCGGCTTTTATACCCAAGTGGAGTATCACACGAATGACGAACGCATTGATCTCGTTCTGAAGACGGACAAATTTATCTATATCATAGAATTTAAGTTGGAAGGTACTGTCGAAGAGGCTTTACAGCAGATCAACGAGAAGCATTGTGCGCTCCCCTTCGAAATGGATGAACGGAAACTATTCAAAATAGGAGTGAACTTCAGTGCTAAAACTCGCAATATAGAGAAGTGGGTTGTAGAGATTCTTTAAAGAATTATGTATTTTCTATAGTGGTCTATAATTTTTTCCATCATAGAAAACCACAATTAGATGTTACTTTACAAGTTTTTATTCTACAAATATGAGTGTTTTGCCCATAAATCACAATAAGCCGTGACTTATATTGCTTTTGTCATATCCGAAATTCTATTTTTCAAATTTTCCAATTTATAAAGGAGAAAATTTAAATAAGAGTGCGATTATAACATATTTTTTTATCTTTATTCCTTTGCTTTGTAAATTTGGAACTTTTTTGTGTTTACGAACATTCCTTATAATTTGTATAAATGTTTATTTGTCTCTATATTTATAAATTGTTTAACTTTTAAATATAATTGCTATGAGACAGGAACTGTTTTTAGGATGGAGTATCCCTTTTGCGATGTTGTTTGCGTTTTATTCATGCAGCCATGAAATGGATAGCAATTTAGAAAGCGCTGTTGAAGAGGCTGTTGATTTGAGATTGGATCAAGACAGTGCTTTAACGAGAAGTGATCTATGGGAGGAAGAAGAAGAGTCTGCTTTAGAGTGGGCAGAGGATAGGGAAGGTAAGTGCCCTTATTCCCCATGTGGGTTGTGTGAATTTAAATTTGTTCCAGACTTAGATTCTGATACTGAAGATGGTTATAGTTATTATGCTGATTTTTGTTGGAATGCGGGATTTATTGAGGAAAGCACAGGACAGGATGTTTCTGATCAATATTTTTTGCAAATTCAGTGGAGCTATACTGGTTATATGAATGAGTGGGCTTATATAAATATGCGCGGTAGTAAATATGGCCTTGTCAAAATACTTGGTGATGGTGCTCTTGAAAAAATACCGGCATATGCTTTTCCTTATAGTACAACAAGACGATATATTTACATGAGAATGCGTACTATTCATGAAAGTTTTATAGGGGCTACGCCAGTACCAGAAGTAGAAACTCAATATAAATATGATCGTAGCTTATTTTCTATGTGGAGTTATCCAGAAGTGATTGGAGATCCTTATTGTAATTACTGGGGGTATAATAGACCACAACCAAGCGTAGATGACATTATTAATGGTGAGGTTGCAGTGGACGAAACAAGTTTTATTGTGAGAGTTTATTTGCCAATGAATACAGATAAATATAGTTACTCGTGTATTATGTATAATCATAATTCGGGTTATGAGCAATCCCTTGGAGGAACTACGAACAGTAATAACGAGGGAATGGCTATCGGTACAAATATAGGGAAAAGTGGTGGTCAAATTGAAGTAATTGCAAAAAGAACTAATAAGTTGACTGGTGATGTGACCTATGATACGACCTATAGGGATTACTCTGCTGGAGATAAAAATGTAGATATTTATATATCAGAATATGCTTTTGGTTATGAATAAAAGTATGTCTGAGCATTTATGATATGTAAGAAATGAAACCTTTTATTAGAGCAACTGCACCAACGGTTTTACCTGTATAATAACGAATAAAACTGTTGATGTGGTTACCCTGTATAAGGTTTATAATGTCAGACTGATGTAACTGTGAGTTTTCCCGATTTGTTTGTACTAGGCAATGTAATTTCTAATAATCCTTGATGATATGTTTTGCTTTCTACTACTTTCCCATTGAAAGTTACTTGGTAATCTTTCTCCGGATTCATGCAAACAAGAATTGTTCGCTGATGAGGAACTGTTGAATCATCAAAAGCTATTTCTGCCTGATACTGTGTATAATCATCATTGAAATGGCTGTTGGAAATCCACACTTCGAAGCCGGTTGAAACTTTCCCTATCCGATAGTATGCAGCAAACCAGTTGAGTATAGGAGATGATAAACCGGAGAATTGATGCCATCCGGCTCCACGTTGTGAGGAGATAATGAAGTGTTCGAAGGTGTAATAACTCTCCTTACATTCTTTTTCCCATGTATTTAATGCGGTAGTTGCTACTTGATAGGCTTTTTCTCCTTCTCCAAGATCCAGCAAGGCTTTCCACACCATCCATTGATGAGGAAACCAAACGGCTCCATTCCAATAACCGTCTGTACGATAATAAGGTGCAGACTGGTCTACTGTAGAAATTCCTACTTCTGTCCACATCTCGTCAGGAGAAAATACATGGTTTATCATCCTGCTTGTTTGCTCTTTGGAGGAGATGTTTGCAATAAGTGGGCTTACTCCGTCCAGTCCCTTATTAAAGTTAGAACCATCTTTATATCGATAGATGCCTTTAGGTTTTCCATCTTTATCGTGCATTACATATCCGAAATAACCGGTTTCTTTATCCCATGAATAGGTTTGTAATGCATTTGACAGTTGTTTGATAGTTTGCTCATACTCTTTTACATCTTTTTTAAGCCCTAGTTCTTTTGCTGCTAAACGTAAAATTTTAGCAGCTCTGATATAATAAGCCGAAGATACTACCGGAGTAACAGAAGCCTTGTCACGTAAAGCATGTTGAGGAGGATAATCATCCCATCCTCCTGAATTATAGAAGTAATCCCATGTTCGTAGCAGACCAGAACCTTTCATTCGGGTTGTGGAGTAGGGATTCTTACCTGTCATAAAATCAAAGAACTGCTTCAGTCGTGGGTATAGAAATTG
>OBYP01000270.1_pt1 | contig 55703 bp, 44 predicted proteins | sample 1501461 | NCBI WGS metagenome assembly OBYP01 (sample SAMEA2580201, study PRJEB22360) | human gut metagenome | biome: human gut; feature: human-associated habitat; material: faeces | place: Denmark | collected 2008/2010 | reverse complement strand
TATTTATTAATAAGAAATATACATATAAAGTCGTTTCCTTTGAATACATTGTATGAAGTATTTAAATTGTTATTTGGTTTAATCGTGTTTGACTTTATACTTCTTATGCTTTACCTTAAAAAAGAACTGGTGAAGTTTTCTTTTTATAAGCAAAGAAAGGTATCTTTATTCCTTTTGGCTTCGATAGCCTTTTTATCTTCTTTGCCGCTTTTTGTTGATTATTTAATATGGGGACATGATTTGGCTTTCCATCTAATGCGGATAGAAGGTCTAAAAGATGGTTTGTATTCAGGAGCGTTTCCGGTAAAAATACAACCTACATGGTGTAACAATAATGGCTATGCAGTAGGAGTATTTTATGGTGATTTATTATTATATATTCCCGCTTTTTTAAGAGTATTGAGGGTTCCTGAATATATCGCTTATAAAATTTACGTTGCAATAATTAATATTGTAACTGTATGTATTTCATATTTTTGTTTTAATAAAATAAGTAAAAATAAAATTTATGGCATTTTAGGTTGTGCATTATACACATTATCTATGTATCGTTTGACAAATGTATATGTGAGGGCCGCAGTCGGAGAATATACAGCAATGGCTTTTCTTCCATTAATATTGCTTGGATTTTATAAGGTATTTATGGATGACATAAATGATAAAAATTATAAGAAGAACTTATGGTATTTGGTAATAGGTTTTACAGGAGTAATACAATCACATATTTTGAGTTTCGAAATGGTTGTTTTTTTTAGTGGTGTTGTATGTCTGTTGATGATTAAGCGAACCTTTAGAAAAAGTACCTTTTTATTACTCCTTAAATCTACATTCACAACAATATTATTAAACTTAGGATTCCTTATACCACTTTTTGATTATATGAGGGATGTACTAATCATTAATGATAAGAGTAGAACAACCGATAGTATTTACTGGATTCAAAAATCAGGTATATACATATCACAGATATTAGGAAATTCTTTTAATAAAAATGGGCAAAATCAATTTTCAAAGCTGGGAATGGCCGGAGAGATGCCTTTAGGAATAGGTTTGGTATTTGTAATTATAGGAATTATTTTTCTTTATATTCTTTTTGTTAAAAATTATAGTACTAAAGAAGGTATATTTTGTTTATTATTGATTTTAATGGCATTATTTTTAACGACTAATTTATTCCCATATGATTATTTGTGCGAAAAGTTAGGAAAGCTAAGCCTTTTTATAACTAATTTACAATTTCCATGGCGCTTTTTATCTATAGCTTCTGTGCTGTTAAGTTGGTTAGCGTGTATAGTTTTTGTAACTTTATCTGGTAAAATAAACTGGATTGAGATAAAAAAAATTATAGTTTGTTTGGGGTTAATTCTTTTTATACAATCAATATATTTTATTGGTAGTATACTGAATAATTCAGATGCAACACGTATTTATGATACTGCTGGAAATACAACCTTTGCAGGAATGGGATATGAATATCTCCCTATGAATACAAATCCTCAGGAATTAGATCGCATTCCAAGAAGTTCCAGTGATAATTTAAATATTAAAGAATTTGAACAGCAATATAATAGAATAACCTTGTGTCTGGAAAACACAGGTACTCAAGAAGAATTCGTTGAGGTGCCGCTTGTATATTATAGAGGTTACAAAGCACGAGATATAAATAGTGGGTTGGAATTTCCTGTCGGATATGGTACAAATAGTAGAATAAGGGTTAAACTGCCAATAAATTTCAATGGTACTATAAATATTTATTTCCAAGAACCGTGGTATTGGAGATTAAGTGAATTAGTGTCTGTTATTACTCTAATTTTAATATGCGTTTATGTAATATTTGAAAAGCATAAATTACTTAAATTAGATAATAATAAAAGTGATAAAAATATCATATAAAATGAAATACAAAGAGAAGCGGATAATAATTATGAAAAAAATTAGTGTAATAATTCCTTGTTACAATGAAGAACAAAGCATCAATGAAATGTATATAAGACTGAAAAACATTTTTAGTAAAGACTTGAAGAACTATGACTATGAAATAATTTATGTGGATGATTATTCAAAAGATCAAACGAGAAAAGAAATAGAACGGATTTGTAATTTAGATAGCAGGGTAAAGGCAGTATTCAATGCTCGGAATTTTGGCTTTGATCGGAATGTATTTCAGTCATATCAGTATGCTTCAGGGGATTGTGCATTTATGTTATTTGGTGATTTGCAGGATCCGCCTGAGTTACTGCCAGAATTTGTGAGAAGATGGGAGTTGGGTTATAAATGTATTGTAGGTCAAAGGAAAAAGAGTGATGAGAATTTTATTATGTATAGGCTGAGACGTTTATACTATAAAATAATAGATACATTATCTGATTCTAAACAAATAGAAATGATTAATGGTTTCGGATTGTATGATAGAGCTTTTTTAGATATATTAAAACAAATAGAGGAAACAAAGCCATTCTTTAAAACGGTATTAAGTGAATATGGGATAAACATGTGTATTATACAATATGAACAGGCTGTAAGTAATCGTGGAAAAAGCAATTTTAATTTTCTGAAAAATTATGATTTCGCAATGCATGGAATTACTTCTTCAACGAAACTTTTAATGAGACTGGCTACGTTTATAAGTGTCCTTGTTGGTATTATTTGCATGGGTTTATCACTATATGTTTTTATAAGAAAAATTTTATACTGGGATACATACCCCCTTGGATCAGCCTCGATAATGGTTGGGGTTTTCTTTTTAGGTGCTGTGCAGCTGTTTTTTATAGGGGTACTTGGAGAATATATCCTGAGTATCAATGAACGTGTTGGTAAAAAACCAAGGGTTATAATAGAGAAAACTATAAATATGGAAGAGAAGGAAGTGTTTAGTAATGGGGATAGAGATACAGAAATACAAAAAGAAAAATAGTTATTATATTTTTGGAGGCTTATTTCTAGCCATTAGTTTGCTGCTTTTTTATAGTTTTATATATAATGATATATTAGAAACAATGCGGGTAGGTATTAGCTTTTGGGATGACTTATTTTCTGGAAACGTTAAGTATTTCTATGCGGGGCGTTGGGAAATGACACCTTTTGCCTATAATAAAGTAGTACAGGCAGTTTATGATTTCCCTATCTATATTATTTTTGCAATTTGGAATTTGCCTTTGTGGTGTTTAGAAAAATTCTTTGGGGTAGATATTTTTAATTCTATTTTATGTTTAATGTGGGGAAAAACACTGTTATTGCTTGCGGTTATACTGATTACGTGGGCAATTCATAAGCTATGCATTACCTTAAAGTTAAGTAAGGAAATAGCTTGGTTGGTATGTGTTCTATTTATAACTTCTAATTTTTTTATGACTTCAATCATAATGATGAGTGCTTATGATATTATTGCATTATACTTTGCTATTGAGGGAATGAATTTCTATTTTCAAGAAAATAATAAGGGTTTTTTGCTTTGTTTTATGTGTGCTATTCCATTAAAATTTTTTGCATTATTACTATTTGTTCCTCTATTGCTATTAAAAGAAAAAAGAGTTCCTTATATAATCGGATATGTTTTTTTGAGTATATTACCGATTCTATTTTTTAGGCTTATCCTTCCTTGCAGAGCTGTATATGGCGAGCCTGAGACTGTTGCATTTAACTTAATTAATATGGTTAAATCTACAAATTTGAGTAATCTTGCATTTTTATATGCAGTAGCATATGAGCAGCCAGTTGCTTTAAGCAGAATGTATCCGTCGATTTTCGCCTGGATTGTATTATTTTTACTTTGTTATTTTGTTAAAATTGATAACAAAGAGAAATTGAACAGGTGGGGGATATATGTCTGTTTTGTATCGTATGCAATTCTTTTTGTTTTGTGTATGTCACACCCGTATTGGCTTCTTATTATTGTTCCATTGATTGTGATCATGATTGGTCAGAATTATAAATATTTATATGTAAACCTTGTTATAGAGACTGTTATGACATGGGGAATGATATTTGCTCAAATTTTAAAATTTCCGTGGTGTTTTGGTAATGCAATTGTTGCAGGAATGTTTTGGCCTAAAATTTTAGGAAACCAGGATATATTTCATCCGGTAACCCCTCTGACTATATATACTAAAATAACTGGTTCAGATAGTTCTCAAGGTTACTTTATTGGTGCCGGTTGCTCGGTATTTATTGCGGGTATTTTATTATTTGCAGTAATTAATTATCCGGGATTGAAGAAAGAATTGCCTTTTATCAATATTAATGAAAAACCCGCGAAATGGCTTATAATACTGAGAATTTTTGCAGGCTTTGTGATCGCCATAATACCGTTAATTATGCATGTTATAGGTGTGTATCTGGTGTAGCTAATGTTCGCTTTTTTAGTAAAAGTACTGGGAATTTGTAGAATGGGGAGATTTGATGTTATTTAATTCGATAGATTTTTTATTCTTTTTTACTATTGTTACAATCCTTTACTATTTAATCCCTCTTAAAAAAAGATATATTTTTATAGTATTTGCCAGTTATATTTTTTATATGTTTTGGAATATTGGGAATATAGTAATTCTGCTGTATGTTACCTTAATAACATATATCGCAGGCAGGTTATTGGAATTATTTAATAGTAATAAGCAAAGAAAACTGGTTTGTATACTAGCAGGTATTCTCTGTTTTGTTATTTTATTTATGTATAAATATTATGATTTCGTAGTAAAAAATTTATGTTTTTTATTGCAAAAATTTGGCTTGCAGATTTCTTATTCTCCCATTAACTTAATTTTGCCTGTAGGCATTTCTTTTTTTATTTTTCAGGCTTTTGGATATGTGCTTGATGTATATAATAAAAAAATCTCAGCTGAAAAAAATTTATTAAAATATGCTGCTTTTGTTTCCTTCTTTCCCAATTTACTTTCAGGACCTATTGAACGGGCAAGCAATCTTTTAAGGCAAATTAGTAGAGGGGCTCAAGGAAATCTTGAGCAGATTAAGAAGGGGTTGTTGCAGATTGCTTGGGGATTATATTTGAAAATAGTATTATCGAACAATATAGCTCCAATTGTTAATTTAGTTTATGATAATTTTACCGCTTATAGAGGAATTGAAATAGTTATAGCCACAATTTTATTTGGGATACAAATCTATTGTGATTTCGCAGGGTATTCTTATATGGCTATAGGATGCGCGAATATATTAGGTTTTTCATTAAGGGACAATTTTCAGGAACCATATTTTTCTGGGAATATAGCCGAGTTTTGGCGGAGATGGCATATATCATTAACGAGTTGGTTTAGGGATTACATATATATTCCACTTGGTGGGAATCGAAAAGGAAAATTGAGAAAATACATTAATACTTTTATAGTATTTTTAATTAGCGGTTTGTGGCATGGTGCCAGTTGGTCATATGTTTTTTGGGGTGGTCTGAATGGGTGTTATATAATAATAGAAGATTTTGTATATTCAAAGTTAAATAAAATAAGAGGAAGCAGGAAAAAAAATGGCCTTCTATTTCTTTTATCATGCTTGTTAACATTTATTTTTGTTGATTATGCCTGGATGTTTTTCCGAGCAGATAGTTTTCGGCAAGGTATAGATATGACAAAAATGATTTTATTTAAGATGCAGGCTGAGTATTTATTTAATGGTACAGTCATTAGTGAACTAGGTGGTGGAAAAAAACTCTTAGTTATTTTTTTAGGGGTTTTGATTTTGGTTGTGGTTGATTATTTACAATATAATAATTTCGATATTGTAAGAAAAATATTTTCCTGTCATGTAGTGATACGATGGGGGATATATTTAGGGCTGTTGTTTGTTATAATAGTATTTGGAATTTATGGGTATTCATATGAGCAAACGCAATTTATTTATTTTCAATTTTAAAAAGAAAAAGATTGTTATTTTTATGATTAAATGTTTTACATTGTTGCTTATCTTATTTGTTTTTTGTTTTGAGATTATTATGCCGCAATATCTTTATGGATTTAATGCCTCTATTTTAGATAAAGTGCAAAGAGCAGAAAGCATAAAGGAGCCGAAGATTCTTCTTATTGGAAATTCTAATTTAGTATTTGGGATAGATTCAAAGATGATAGAGGAACAAGTTGGCATGCCGGTAGTCAACTTAGGTGTGCATGCAGGACTTGGCAATGCGTTTTTAGACAATATATCAAAGTATTTTGTTAATGAAGGAGATATAGTAATATTTTGCCATACAGAATATAAAGACGATGATAGAATTTTAAATGATGAATTAGCATGGATTACGATAGAGAATCATTTTGAATTATGGAAATTTATCAGAGTGAAGGATATCTGGGGAATGATAAAAGCATATCCTACGTATCTGAAGGATTGCATAGAGTTATGGATAGCTGGAGAAGGAAATAGAAAAACTGGCGAGGCATACACAAGAGAATTTTTTAATGAGTATGGAGATAATGTTTATCCAAGGGAAGCATTGCAAATGAATTTTAGTGCCGGGCAAATAAATATACCGGAAATAAACGATACATGTATTAATAGGATGAATAAGTTAAATACAATAATTAGGGAAAAAGGAGGAGTAATGGCAGTGGCCGCATATCCCATTGTTAGTTGTGAGTATACTCCTCCTGTAGAAGATTATGATAATTTTCAAAAAAAATTGGCAATGGAGCTACAATGTCCTATAATTTCAGATTTTACAGACTATATAATAGATGAAAAATATTTTTTCGATTCTGCTTATCATCTGAATGATCAAGGTGTGAAGATTCGTACTGAGAAATTAATTGGTGATATTGAAAAATGGATTAGCTCTAACTGACAATATATCCCTCAGCATAAGCAGATTCAAATAGCAATTCCCAAGTCCTATATCCGAGTTCACTTTGGATATAGGACTTGGCTTTTTCTATATCCACGCCATCCTCGATATAGACAAGAATTTTATTGTAATCAGATATTGTTTTATCTGATACAGAATTCCAGAGAAGCCCATCAATATAATAAATTTTCTCATACTCCAGAAAAGAAGGAAATTCACTCCAAATCTTCCAATGATATTCATCTGCACTGATATAAATACAGAAATTATTCTCACTAGTATACTCTTTGATTGCTTGATTTCTATCAGAAAACCAATATCTTGATTGTTCGACATTACCGGTCATATGATGTATGGAAAAAAAGGCTCCAATACATAAAATCAATGCTGCAATAAAATAATTTATAGAAACTGTTCGTACATTAGACAGCGTTATCTTTGTTAGCATTACGACCCCAGCAGCAGTTAATCCAAATATAATTCCATACACAGGAGTAATATAACGATCTATCACATAAGGAGATATTTTTGTTACAGTTAAGAAGTAAAGTATTGCTGGTAATGATAAAATTAACGTATAAGCAATATTTTTTACCGTCAGTTTTTTAAGCAATAGCAAAAGAAGTGCCCAAAAAAGCATTATAACCAGAATCTGGCCAAGATGCCTGTTGGCTAACTGACGGCTCATTATAGAAAACATTTCACGTATATCGCCGAAAGTCCCCTGAATGCTTACAAGCTTATGCGCGGCTTCTTCTCCCCGATATCCCGAAAAAATATGTTTAATCATTGTTGGATACATAATAACGCTGCAGATACCTGATATCAATATTGTTAAGACGTATTGAAATAAAGCTGTCCACTTCTTCTGGATGAATAGAATAAGGCAAAAAAATGCAGCAAGCCAAAAAAGAAAAATAAGAAAATAATATTGAGAGAGCGTGCCAAGTATAGTAACGAGAGCTAAAAGTATAAGCTGCTCAAATTTAAATTTATCAGAAGTAAGCTTGAGTGTAAGGAACATACGCAAATGAAGATAATATTGTAACGTCACCAAAAGCATAAGGAGAACGTACATTCTGATAAAAAGGACATTATTAATAACACCATATGTCATACCGAATATAAAACATATGGTTAATGGTAAAAAGCCGCCACCTATAAATAAGCGAAGCAGTAAAAAGAGAACGAATAATGAAAGAAGGGTCAATATTATATTAAGCGCTATGCCATACCACATGGAAAACTGTCCAGGAAAAATTGAACATATAGTATGCAAAAGGATATAATAAAAAGGCGGGTGTACATCTGTGGCCTGATTTCTTACTGGAATTTCGTAATGGAACCGGTACCCTTCCTTAACAGATAAAGCGTCGTGGAAATATTCAGAAGGATACCAGGAATTATCCTGCAATGCAGTAAGCTCCTTATAGTTGACCTCCGAATTAGAGGACATGTACGAAAATACTTCATCTCCATCATAGCCAATTTTGGTATGGCCAAAATGTATATAGACAACACATAATATTAAAGTATAGCAAATTGTGAGCAGACAGAGGAAAAAGGTTTTATAAGATTTTCTGTTCATAGATTTTTCTCCAGTATATTTGTTTGAATAACAATTAATATTATAATCAATAAACTATATCGCGTCCAGTTTTTCGTCGCGTGTTTTGATTTTATAAGACGTTAATAATTGTAAGGTTTCTTATTTTGTTTTGGTATGTTAAAATAGATACAGTTTAGTATAAAAGTTAAGCGGGGTGAAAAGATGAAAATAGTAGTAGCAGGTACAGGATATGTAGGTTTGGTTGCGGGGGTTTGCTTTGCTGAAAAAGGGCATAATGTTACGTGTGTGGATACGGATAAAAGAAAAGTAGAGCTGATGGAGAAAGGAATATCTCCCATTTACGAAAAAGATCTGGAAGAATTAATGCGTAAAAATTATGCAGCGAGTCGGTTGCATTATACAACGGATTTCCAAAAAGCATATAAAGATCCTGATGCAATATTTATTGGCGTTGGTACACCGGAACAGCCAGACGGCTCCGCAAATCTTAGCTACATTGCTACAGTTTCCAGGCAAATAGCGGAGAATGTGGAAAGAGATTGCCTGGTAGTAGTAAAATCCACGGTTCCTGTAGGTACAAATGATAAGGTAGAACAATTTATCCATGACTTTTTAGTTCATAAAGAGGTAAAAATTGAAGTGGCATCCAATCCGGAGTTTTTGGCACAGGGCTCCGCTGTCCATGATACGCTGCATGCGGCGCGCATTGTTATAGGGACGGAGAGCAGACATGCGGAGGAAATGCTGCAGAAAATATATGAATCCTTTCAATTACCTGTAGTTTCTGTGAGCAGACGTTCTGCGGAGATGATTAAATATGCCTGCAATGATTTCTTAGCCCTGAAAATATCCTATATGAATGAGATTGCAAATCTCTGTGAATTGGTGGGAGCCAATATAGAAGATATTGCAAAAGGAATGAGCTATGACGAGCGAATCGGCGCTAATTTTCTTAAGGCCGGAATTGGTTATGGGGGAAGCTGCTTTCCTAAGGATACCAAAGCATTAAAATTCATCGCGAGACAGCATGGGTATTCCTTGAAAACGATTGAAGCGGCCGTGGATGTTAATGCGCAGCAGAAGACCAGATTGTTTTACAAGGCATGTGACAGAATGATAACCTTCCAGAACCTGAAGGTCGCGGTTTTAGGGTTGGCTTTTAAACCTGGAACTGATGATTTGCGGGAAGCGCCGTCGGTGGATAACATTCAACTTCTATTAGAGCAGGGGGCCAATATTTATGCATACGATCCGGTAGCTGAGGGGAATAGTAAGAAAAAATTTCCCGAGGGAACTAATGGGCTTGGACAAATAACTTATGTGTCTTCTCCTGAAGCTGCTCTGGAAGGCGCAAACATTTGCTTTATATTTACGGAATGGAAAGAAATAAAAGAATTGAAAGCGGCTGAATATAAGCAGCGGATGCAGACACCTCTGGTATACGATGGAAGGAATATTTACAGCCCGTCGGATATGCGGGAGTCCGGAGTAGAATATTATAGTATAGGAAGGTGAAAAAGTGAGAGCGGATTACAAAATATTTGATAATTCTAAAAAGGTTTTAATAACTGGTGCAGCAGGATTTATAGGTTTCCACCTTTCCAAACGATTGCTGAATGAGGGCTGCTGTGTTATTGGACTGGACAATCTTAATAATTATTACGATGTCCGGCTGAAAGAAAGCAGGCTGGAAATTTTGAAAAAAAATCCTGCTTTTCATTTTGTACTTGGCAGTATAGCAGATAAGGCGGTGGTATCAGGTGTGTTCTCCTCTTACCAGCCGGATATTGTAGTTAACCTTGCGGCTCAGGCCGGAGTACGTTATTCAATTGATAATCCTGACTCTTATATTGAGAGCAATATTATTGGCTTTTATAATATTCTAGAAGCGTGTAGGCATTCCTATGATGAAGGAAAGCATCCTGTGGAGCATTTACTGTTCGCTTCCTCTTCGTCAGTATATGGTAATCAAAAAAAGACTCCATTTTCAACGGAAGATCCGGTAGACCGTCCGGTCAGCTTATATGCGGCAACCAAAAAAAGTGACGAGCTTATGGCATACACTTACAGCCATTTATATAATGTTCCGGCTACCGGCTTGCGTTTTTTTACGGTTTATGGCCCTTTCGGACGACCTGACATGGCCTATTTTGGGTTCTCCGATAAGATTATGGCTGGAAAAGCAATTAAGATATTTAATCAGGGTGATATGTACAGGGACTTCACATATATAGATGATATTGTAGAAGGTGTGATGCGGATGCTCAATAATCCGCCGGTGCCTAATGAGGATGGGGATCGTTATAAAATCTATAATATTGGAAATAATAAACCGGAGAAATTAATGGAATTTATTCAGACATTGGAAAAAGCGCTTGGAAGAGAAGCGAAAAAGGAATTCTATCCAATGCAGCCCGGAGATGTATATCAGACATTTGCGGATGTTTCAGAACTGGTAAAGGACTTTGATTATAAACCTTCCACAAGTATCGAAGAGGGATTGGGGAATTTTGCAGACTGGTATAGGAAATGGGCGCATAGGTAATAAAGAAACGGGTATATTAGCTGCGGCTGCAGCATTAATATACCCGCTTTCTTAAGTGTATTATTTTTTCAGAAGAAGATACTCATTTTGATATACAATTTCCAGGTTGCCTAATTGCTGTTGATTTTCTTTATATATTTCAGGATCTACTATAATTAATGCATCGCCTTCAACTTCTGAAAAAGCATCGACGCCGCCTTCCTTGCAGTATAAATCACCGCTCAATTCGGCGGCAAGCAAACCTGCCTGTTCCCAATAATAACTGTCTTTATACTCATTATCTGTTTTCTCCACATAAATATCCATCTGATGCAGCTGAGGATTTTGTTCCATTGCAGCCTTTATATCGTTTTGAAAACCGGAAATCTCCAAATTATCCAGTTCGTTTAAAGTGCTGCGGCATTCAATGCCTACGATGAGTAAAGGAATAAGCATTATTGCACAGAACAGCCCTTTTTTATTTTCAAGATATTGATATAATTTCTGGATAAGAATACCGGCAAGCATGAGCAACGGAATATAAACGGGAAAAATGTACCAGTAATAATATACATGTGAAAAGTCATATACAAAAAGCGGAATAAAAATCCACAGTAAAAAAGCCAGTATGTTATTGCTGTAACTGATTTTCTTCTTAAATAACATAAATAAAAAAATGCATGCCGCAATTACGGTAATAACAACAATAGGACGATATCCCAGCAGATAGCGTGTGAAAAAGGTATAAGAGGGGTTCGCATCTGCGGATCCTGCAATTCGTTGTGTGACATCAACTCCAAACATCTGCCCCAAAAAGTTCATTCCGTCATACTGATATCTTACAAAAGCCCATAAAAGAAGAGGGCCGAATGCACTGAGCAGAAAAAGGATATAATTCTTAATATGCAGCTTCTTCCACAATCCGGAAAAAATAAGAAAAAGTCCTCCAATTGCGAGAAGAACCAACGCATGCCAGCTTTTGGCAAGGAAGGCAAGTGAAAAAAGGAAGCCGCATAGATAGATATAATTCTGATGTTTCTGCACCTGCAGCATAAATAACAGTGCCAGCGTGAATAAAAGGATATATAGGGCATCAGCATCAGCATTTCTTCCGGCATGCCGGTAGAACAAATCGGAACAGCTGATGAAAAACAGCATGCTGGAGACAGCGGCAATCTTACCATAATGTCTGTGCATGTAATATCCTACCACAAGGAATGTTAAAAGCAGAGACAGGGCTGAATAAAAGCGCATAGAGAAAATGGAAACACCGAACAGCTTAAAGCCCAAAATGATTCCCCAGTAACTAAGTGGCGGTTTTAAATTAAAGTAATCATTTTCATAATTATAGGTATTTACAATATAATTATGATTCTTGTACATTTCATAACCGTTAACCCCATGCCGTGCTTCATCCCAGTGCTGAAGAGAAGCTACATCCAGACGGGAAAAGCATAGATAGGCAGTTATCAGGGCAAGACCAAGATAAATGAAATAAACAAAATATTTTTTTGTAAACTGCAGTAAACTTTTTCTTGACATTTATTTCCTCCAAAATGGATTCTTTTATTATACTTTTCTAATTATAGGTGATTGCAGTTAAAATGTCCATATTGGAGTACCCAGAAAAGCAGATTATGTGCTTACCCTTGCTTGACGCATAAAACCTCAGATGATATGATTATTTAGTTAAAATGTACTTTATCAATAGGATAGGATATTATGAAAATGGAAAATAAAAGGGCCGGCGGTATTTTGTATTTGGTGGTACCTTGTTATAACGAAGAAGAAGTGCTTCCGCACACTGCCGAGGTAATGCGGGATAAACTGAGACGAATGACTATACAGAATATTATATCTGTAAAAAGTAAAATTATTTTTGTGAATGACGGCAGCAGTGATAAAACCTGGAAAATTATTAGTGATTTATGCCGCTGTGACAGCATTTTTTCCGGCCTTTGTTTTTCAAGGAACTATGGTCATCAAAGTGCAATTTTAGCGGGAATGATGGCCGCCCGGGAGCATGCTGACATGGTGGTTACCATAGATGCCGACTTGCAGCAGGACATAGAAGCGCTGGATAAATTTGTAAAGTGCTATCAGGAAGGCTGTGAGATCGTGTATGGGGTAAGAAATGATCGTGATACGGATGGGTTGTTTAAAAAGCTCAGCGCAAACATGTTTTACAAATTTATGCATTTGCTGGGATGCAATGTGATGAGCAACCATGCGGATTATCGCCTTTTGTCAAAACGTGCATTGGATGCGCTTGCAGAATACCGGGAGGTAAATCTGTTTTTAAGGGGATTGATCCCTACCATGGGCTTCCAGTCAGATGTAGTGTATTTTGATGTAAAAAAAAGAGAGGCAGGCCAGTCCAAATATACATTGAGAAAAATGATGACGCTTGCAACAAATGGGATTACGTCCATGAGCACCAGGCCGATACAGATAATAACTGTTCTGGGGTTTCTGGTCAGCCTGTTCAGTTTTGCCATGATTATTTATTGTATTGTTGACTGGTTCTCAGGAAGAAACGTACCCGGGTACACGACATCTTTGGTGGTATCGCTGCTGATGGGAGGACTGACAATTTTCTCACTGGGTATTGTTGGTGAATATATTGGGAAAATATACCTTGAAACCAAAGCGCGTCCCCGCTATATAATTGAATCCATTATATGGAAAGAAGCGGAAACGAATGAACAGGAAGAAAAAGAAGAGGTAGACACGGAGTGAGTAAAATAGATATTCACGCGGATGATTATGCCCTGTCCCCCAATACATCGGAGGATATACTACAATGCCTGAGGGCTGGTAAATTAAACAGTATCAGTGTTCTGACGAATATGAGCTGTTACGATGCGTATGCGGAAAAATATCAGAAGGGAAAGGCAGAATGGCCCTGCCAACCGCTTTTGGCGGTACATCTTAATTTTATGGAAGGGCATTGTGCGGCTGATCCGGAAGAAGTAAAGCATTTGGTGGACGGACAGGGATATTTTAATATTACATGGTGGGATCTATTTCATTGGAATTATTCCCCTAAAAAGTTCATGACAATCAAAAAGGAGTTAAAAGCAGAGATTAAGGCGCAGACGGAGCGGTTCAGAGAGAAGTTTGGTGAGGATTTGCCTCTCAGGTTTGACGGCCACCAGCATACACAGATGATTCCACTATGCTATTGGGCATTGTTGGAGGTTATCGTAGAACAACACTACAGGACAGCGTATATCAGGATTACCAAAGAACCAATAATGCCTTATCTAAGGCAGGTTTCCTTATGGAAAAGCTACAGACCAATAAACTGGATTAAAAATCTTTTGCTTAATTTTTATGCACTGGGAATGGAAAGAACAATCGAGAAGAACCGGCCTTCCTGGCAGTCAGAAAATTCACCGATGTTTCTTTGGGGAGTTCTGATGAGTGGACATATGGACAGGGACAGAATAGGGATTTTACTGCCATATATGAAGAAAAAAGCGGAGGACAAGGGACGCTGCCTTGAAATATTGTTTCATCCTGGAAGCCTGCTGGAAGAGGAAGCAGGGGAAGAATTTGTAAGTGAAGGTGCAAAACAATTTTATCTGTCAGATGGCAGGCGGATTGAAAAGAATGCGGTTATGTCAATGAGGACTGAGGAGAAGTAATGAAATCGAAAAAAAACCAGCAGAAACTGTTTATCATGACAGTTATTATATCAGCTGTTTTAATCTTTATTTTTAATATGCTTACACCAATGATGTCGGACGATCTGTTTTATGCAAAGGAAGCCCAGTCAGCGGGAAGTTTTGTAGGACTGGTTCAGCAGGAATACCATCAGTATATGACATGGTCGGGCCGTTCAGTAAGCCATCTTATTCTCAGATGTTTTCTTCTTGGCGATAAAATAATATTTAATTTCTTTAATTCATTTGTTTTCGTAGGCCTTACGCTATTAATTTATTTAAATATTGAGCGCAGAAAAAAGAATGATGTTTCAGTTTATCTTCTGATCAATCTGTTGATATGGATGTTTGGGGTGGTTTTCAGGCAGACTGTGTTGTGGGAAACAGGGGCATGCAATTATTTGTGGGGCTCGACAATTATCCTTGCTTTTTTGACATTATACAGGTTTTGTCTTAAACGTGTGGATTTTATAAAACACAAAATAATATGGGTGGTATTGCTATTTGTTTCCGGTATTGCAGCAGGTTGGTGTAATGAGAATACCTCCGGTGGCGGAATTCTTATGTCATTACTGCTTACCGGATTCTATTTTTACGATAATAAAGGAAGCAAAAAGAAAAAATGGTGGATGACTGCCGGAATTGCAGGGCAGGCAATCGGCTTTTTGTTTATGATTCTGGCACCGGGAAATGCGGTCCGCGCCCTGGCTCAGGAAGAAGAGCATACCGGACTTTTTGCACTGGTATCCCGGTTCCAGAAAGTAACTTTAGCAGTTAGGGATAATTTTTTGGTATTGCTTATTATTGGCATGCTGCTGGTTATCATTGTTAAATACCAGAAACAAAATATAAAAGTATTGTGGAGTGATTGCCGGAACGGTTTCCTATGGGGAATTACTTTTTTTGCTACCTGTTATGCTTTGATACTGACGCCTGAACCCATGCCAAGGGCATATTTCGGTGCAGGGATTTTTTTAATCATAGCTGTAATTCAGTTTTATGTACACGTGGATGAAAGGGAGACTGTTTTTCACTGTCTGAAAGCAGGGATAATTTCGGTGATGTGCCTGATAATGTTTTTTACTTACATGGAAAGCGGGGCGAATCTTGCCAGAATTTACAGGGAATATCATGAACGGGATGTGTATCTTACCGAACAGGCGGCAAATGGTGTGCAGGAGGTTACGGTACCTATGCTCAGGCCTGACTTTGAGACAAAATACAGTGATGGTTATAATTCGGATATCAAAGAAAGTCCGGAGTATTGGCTGAATAATGCATATGCCACATATTATGGATTTGACAGTGTCTCCGGTGTCCCCAGGGAAGACTGGACGGAATATTAATTGCGGGATTGCATAAAATATGGTAATATAGGACAAGCGTGGAAGCAATGCTTGTCCTAATTCATGTATAAGAAAATGGGAGCGGCCAATGTTAAAAGAACTGGAATATCCATTTGACAGTGAATTCATTTTAAAGAAATCCAAAAGCCTGAAAAGACAGCTGTTATCCGACGGAAGCCGCCGTATTAAGAAAAATATTGCGGTTTTGGGAGGCAGTACCACCCATGACGTCATTCGTATATTGGAATTGTTTCTTCTTAATCAGGGGATAGAGCCTTCTTTTTATGAATCAGAATACGGGCAATACTGGGAAGATGCTGTATTTGGAAATGAAGCCCTTAATGCCTTTCGGCCGGATATAGTTTATGTCCATACAAGTAACAGAAATATTTCCACATGGCCTTCCGTAACGGATACACCGGAAATGATAGAAGAGCTGCTGGAGCACCAATATGAACACTTCCGCAGTATGTGGGAAAAAATCAGGGAAAACTGGAGTTGTCCTATTATCCAGAATAATATGGAGTACCCGTTTTACAGGCTGTTGGGAAATCAGGATTGTGTAAATCCTGGAGGCAGGACCTTTTTTGTCAACCGTTTGAATGAAAAATTTGCCGCATATGCCAGAGAAAACAGTAATTTTTACATTAATGACATTAATTATCAGTCAGCGGTTTACGGCCTGGATGAATGGGCGGATACTTTTTACTGGCACATGTATAAGTATGCGCTGTGCCTGAAGGCGGTACCCTGGCTTACACACAATATTGCTAATATTATCAAGTCTATTTATGGTAAAAATAAGAAATCACTGGTGCTTGATCTTGATAATACTTTATGGGGAGGTATTGTGGGAGATGATGGGGTGGAAAATCTGGAAATCGGACCGGAAACCTCGATGGGACAGGTATATGCGGAATTTCAGGGATATGTTAAAGCTCTGAAAGATATAGGCGTTATGCTGAATGTAAATTCTAAAAATGAGGAAGAAAATGCGCTTGCTGGCCTGAACCATCCTGACGGAGTGATTAACCCGGATGATTTTATTATCATCAAGGCGAATTGGGAGCCTAAGAGTGAAAATATGCTGGCGATTGCTCACGAGCTTAACATATTGCCGGACAGTCTTGTGTTTGCGGATGATAATCCGGCAGAGCGGGAAATTGTCCGGGAAAATGCACAGGGTGCCGCGGTTCCCGAAATTGGAACTCCGGAACAGTATATCAGGGTTCTTGACCATAATGGATATTTTGAAGTCACACAGCTTTCGGAGGATGACCGGAAGCGGAATGAAATGTATAAGGCTAACGCATTGCGGACAAAGCAGCAGGCGTCCTTCACCGATTATGGTGAATATCTGACTTCTTTGGGAATGCGTGCGGTTATAAGGCCCTTTGAAGCCCTTTATATGGCCCGAATTGCCCAGTTAACGAATAAGAGCAATCAGTTTAACCTGACGACCAGACGATATTCACAGGCGGAAATTGAGCTGCTTGCCTATAAGAAGGAGTATGTTACCCTGTATGGCAAGCTGGAAGATAAATTCGGCGATAATGGCGTGGTCTCAGTTATCATCGGCCATGAGGAAGAAGGGCCGGTAAAAGCGCTTCATATTGATCTTTGGCTGATGAGCTGCAGGGTTCTGAAACGTGATATGGAGTTCGCCATGATGGACTGTTTGGTTGGAGAATGCAAAAAAAGAAGTATAACTACTGTCTATGGTTATTATTATCCTACATCTAAGAATGGGATGGTAAAAGAGTTTTATGGCCTTCAGGGATTCGAACAGATAAGTAGTACAGAAGGAAACACGGTCTGGAGGTTTGAAATAGCAAAGGACTACGAGAATAAAAATAAATATATAAAAATTATGGAAAATGAATAGGCCGTTATACGGTAGGATGGAGGACAAAATGACAAGAGAAGCAGTTTTTGAAACTTTAAATGAAGTATTCAGGGATGTATTTGATGATGAAAACATTAGAGTTACAGATAACACTACATCAAATGATATTGAAGACTGGGATTCCCTGGAGCATATTAATCTTTTAGCAGCAGTGGAGCAGGAATTTGGTGTGAAGTTCAATATGGGACAGGTAGTGTCTATGAAAAATGTAGGTGAGATGGCGGATATTATAATAAGCCAGTTAAAGGACTGAACAGAACAGAAGAGAAATAATCCGGAAAGGAACTAAATTTTGGGTATAACATCCTTTTACTTTCTTGTATTTTATGGGATAGTTTTAATTTTGTATTATGTTCTCCCCAAAAGGTGGCAGTGGGGAGTTCTCCTTATAGCCAGCATTTTTTATTATCTTTGTTCAGGAAACGCGATCCTGATACTTTATCCGCTTCTGGCTGTGGCGGTAAGCTTTGCCGGAATTTATTGGATGACGAAAGCACAGGAAGAAGAGGCCAGACTGAAGGAACGGGGAAAGGATGCGGCGAAGCGGCGTAAAGCGGCGCTTCTTTTTGTGATCTTTGCAAATGTGGCGGTATTATTTCTTCTGAAATATATTAATTTCGGTATTCATACAATTAATGCCGCCGCTTCTTTCTTTGGCGCCGGCAGAGATATACTTTCCGGTTTTAACTGGCTCGTACCTTTAGGCATATCCTATTATTCGCTTTCATTAATAGGGTATGTTGTAGATGTTTATTTTGGAATCGCCATGCCGCAGAAAAATCCAGCCAAGCTGGCTTTGTACGGGATGTTTTTTCCTGTAATGGTGTCAGGGCCTATTTTACGTTACAGAGAGGATGGGGAACAGTTCTTTGAACCGCATCTGTTTGATTATAAACAGGTAACGCAGGGTATGCAGCGGATGCTTTGGGGTTTTTTTAAGGAACTGGTGATATCTGAGCGAATGGCACTGATAGTTAATACGATTTATGGTAATTATGAGGCATATCCCGGGGTATATATCTGGATAGGAACAGTGGCTTTTGCGTTTCAGCTGTATACGAATTTTTCCGGTGGGATGGATATTGTATTAGGATTGGCCCAGACCTTCGGACTGAAGCTGCCGGAAAATTTCAGAAGACCGTTTTTTTCTAAAAATATATCCGAGTATTGGCGCAGATGGCATATTTCGTTGGGTGTGTGGATGAAAGAGTATGTTTTTTATCCATTGCTGCGTTCTTCTTTTTTTACCAAACTAAGTAAGGATATGAGAAAGAAGTTTGGGAAAAAGAGAGGAAAACAGATAACAACATTTGCAGGTATGTTTCTTTTGTGGTTTTCAGTAGGTATTTGGCATGGCGGGGACTGGAAATATATTATTGGTTCCGGTCTGCTGCACTGGTTTTATATTGTCAGCGGCGAATTGCTTGAGCCCTGGTATTTAAAATGTATGGAAAAACTGCACATCAATCCTAAAGCGCGTGCAGTGGATATTTTACGGATTGTCAGAACTTTTTTCCTTGTAAATATTGGGTTTGTGTTTTTCAGGGCGTCCAGTGTGGGAGATGCATGGAAAATGCTGAAATCAGCTGCGACTGTGTTTAATCCGGGGATTTTAATTGGAGGACAGATTTTTGAATTGGGATTGGACTGGATAGAGTTTGCGATTGCGGTGGTATCCCTGCTGATTCTGTTTGGTGTATCGTTGATGCAGCGTAAGGGCGATGTGAGGGAACGGATTAGGGAAAAAGCGATGCCTGTCCGATGGCTTATCTGGTATGCATTGCTATTCTATGTGATTTTGCTGGGATATTATGGGCCGGGCTTTAGCACGGCGGAATTTATTTACCAGGGGTTCTAGAGTTGGTTAGGCACAGTAACCTGTGAGGAGATGGATATGGATAAAATTGCAGTTTTAATTCCCTGCTATAACGAGGAGAAAACAATAGAAAAGGTGGTAAAGGATGCCCATGAGGCGCTTCAGGAAGCCGTGATTTATGTATATGACAATAATTCCAGTGACAGGACGGTGGAACTGGCCAGTAAGGCAGGCGCTGTTATCCGTTATGAACGAAAACAGGGAAAGGGCAATGTAATCCGGAGGATGTTCCGTGAAATTGATGCGCGCTGCTATATCATGATTGACGGGGATGATACCTATCCATTGGAATATGCAAGGGAAATGGCAGATAAAGTATTACTGGAAGGTTCGGATATGGTAGTTGGAGACAGATTGTCCTCTACTTATTATCAAGAGAACAAGCGCCCATTTCATAACATGGGAAATGGCCTGGTAAAAGCGAGCATTAATATGCTTTTTCATTCGGATATAAGGGACATTATGACGGGCTACCGTGCTTTCAGCTATCAGTTCGTTAAGACCTTTCCTGTATTATCCAAGGGATTTGAGATAGAGACGGAAATGACAATTCATGCGGTCTATAATAATATGCAGGTGGATAACGTAGTGGTGAATTATCGGGATCGGCCTGCGGGGAGTGAATCCAAACTGAATACGTATACAGATGGCATAAAAGTATTGAATACTATATTGAAAATGTTCAGACAATATAAGCCGCTAGCGTTTTTCTGTATTGTAGCTGTGGTTCTGACGGTTCTTTCCATTGGTTTTTTTGTCCCTGTATTTATTGATTTTTTAAAAACCGGAATGGTGGATAAATTTCCTACGCTTATTGTCTGCGGCTTTGTGGAGCTTGCGGCGCTGCAGTCAGTTTTTGCAGGTTTGATTCTTCACAATATCGGTATAAAAGGAAGAAGGGATTTTGAACTTCAGCTGAATGATATTGAAGACAGATATCAGGATAAAATTAAGAATATGTGAAAATCTGGTTACCTTAAGATTTTATGAATTCCATTGCAGGTAAATTCAAAAAAGAATATACTTATATAGGAGAAAAGACAGATATATTGTCTGTGGAATTACAGACAGGAGGATGAATAATGGATATACGGATAAAAAGAAAGAAGACCTTGCTGGCTATGTTGTTGGTAGTATCAGTCATCTTCTCTGCTTGCGGGAAACAAGAAACTGCAAGTACAGATACGGATGACATTAATGAGTTAAAGGCACAGATTGAATCATTGGCGGCGGAGAATGAAGAATTGAAGCAGCAGCTGGAGAAGTTTACTGCGGAAGAAAGTCAGCCTGCAGAAACGGAAATGGTGCAGGCTACGGAAACCGTGCCGCAGGAAGAAACGGTCCAGGAGGAGGTCCCTCAGGAAGACAGACTGAATATTGTGGTGTTTGGTGACAGTATTTGGGATATGGACAGAGGGGATACGGGTATTGCGGCTCAGGTTGCTAATTATATGGATGCAGATGTGTATAATTGTGCAGTAGGCGGCAGCAGAGCAACATTGAAGGATGGTGAGTCACCGGATAATTTTGAAAAGTGGGATTCTTCATCTCTTATGGGAATGTGTAATATACTTGCAGGGAAGGTTAATCCTGAATTTTTGGAAGGCTATCCTGCCGGAGGTGTTATCCGGAATGTTAATCCTCAGACCGTTGATTTTTATATTATTGCTTATGGATTGAATGATTATTTTTCCGGTGCTCCGATAGCAGTCGAGGGAAGTGACAGTTGGGATGCACACGGCTATGCCGGTGCTTTGCGGAATGCGATTTTATTGTTAAGTCAGATCAGTCCGCAGGCTAAGGTACTATTGATTTCACCTACCTATTGTCAGTTTTATAAAGATGGGGCTATGTACACCGACAGTAATATGAAGGATTACGGACAGGGAACGCTGACACAGTATGCGAATGCAGCAAGGAATGTTGCGGAAACAAATAACACATTATATATTGATGCATACAGTACGATGGGGATAACTCCATATACGGCAGATCAGTATTTGGAGGATGGTGTTCATCTTACGATAGAAGGACGCTCCCTATATGCAAAAGCAGTTGCAAGCTGTCTAAAATATGGAAAACCTGGTGAGGTTTCCGGAAACTCTGTTTATTATTAATTATCTTAAAATAAAAGCTTACAGCAAGGACCCTTTTGGGCGTGGCTGTAAGCTTTTATTATGCAATCAATGAGAGGCCAGATAGGCGCTTAGTTCAGGAACTTCTTCCATTAAAAGATTTGTAAAATAAACGGCACCTTCCGGATTTAAGTGGTCCGCATCTCCAAAATACTGGAGATTGGTTTCAAAACGTTTATCATGAGAATAATCATAATAGGATACTCCTTGTGTTACTGCTATTTCATTAATAGTAGTATAAAAGTCATATAAAAACTGGTCGGAGACATATTGATTGTAATAAACAGTAAAAGGGGTGGTGATTAAAACCGGTGTAACCTTTTTTGATTTGCATAGCAGAATCATATTAATTAATTCCTGTTTTTTATCATCCTGAAAATAATCGGTTTTATTTTCAAAATGCCTCTGATATCTGGCATAACCCTTGGCTTCAAATTCCTGTATTTTTTCGGCGCCATATATTTCTTCAGGGGAAACCGGGGCAGGGTCTGGGGTAGGTATGTTTTCGGAGGAAAGCTCCATTTCGTTGTCAGATATCGTGTTGCCGGACATCCATTCTTCCATGTTTGCTTCTGCGGCATAAACAATATTCTGCCTGTTTTCCGACAAGGATGGGAAGGTAATCGGCGGTTTAAACAGCTCAAAGATTTTATCACCGGCAGAAAGTATAGGAAAGCGAATTGCCACAAGATCCTTGTACAGACTGTAATCCGGATTATACTGCGGAGATAATATCCGGTAGTAACGTACGCTGATTGCTTCAATATCCTCCGGAGTTACCGCCTCTGAGTTAAAAGAGAAGTAGGAAACCGGTATAAATACAATGCCTCCTTCAGCTAAGTCATTTTGATGCATGTTAAGAAGGGCATAGTCATATTTATAGGGTTGGCTGGCAAGTGCAAAATTAAAGCATTTAAAGTTACGTTCCTTAGTCAAGGAATCCCAGTTAAAGGCGGCATCACCATGAGAACTTCCCATGTTTGCAATCTGTATGCCCTCCGGAACAAAATTAAATTTATTGACTTCAGCTATTGGATCGCTGGTTTTCTGTTCATACATAATATCAAGATAAAACAGGCAGCAAAGTGTAAGGCAGACAGCAAGGACACTTTTAACAATAAAAGATTTCATAAGTTATTTATCTTAGAATTGCATATAAATGAATTCTGTGGATACTCCTTTCTCAGAAAAAAGCAGGATAACCAGTAACAGGAATAAATAAACAGGCCATCTGATAAAGAAGCGCTGTCTGGAAATAAATGTGATAACATCAGTTTTTAAGGATGCCAAATCATACAAAAACAGAAGAACAAGCGGAAGGCAGTTATATGACAAATGACTGAAGGTCAGTCCCATCTGCAACGCACAATCCTGGATATATGTGGGAAATTGTGTGATACCGTCAAACATATTGGAAATCACATAAAATGCATCCTGGAGGGTAACAGCACGGAAAAATATCCATGCAAAGCAAACAAGCAGGAAGGTACATGGAACAGTGATAAGGCATAGCAGAAAGTGATAATGCTTATTCCTTTGGAAGGGGCTTTTTTTAGAATTCCATGGGAAAAAACCTTCAATAATCTGGAATACTCCATGAAGTCCGCCCCATAATACATAGTTCCAGCTTGCGCCATGCCATAATCCGCTTACCAGAAAGGTAATCAGTATGTTTAAAGAATGTCTTACTTTTCCAACTCTGTTGCCGCCTAAAGGTATATAAATATAATCCCGCAGCCAGGAGGACAGGGAAATATGCCATCTTCCCCAGAAATCTTTAATAGAAGAGGCAAAGTATGGAGCCTTGAAGTTCTGTGTCAGGTTAATTCCAAGTATTTTGGCAGAACCAAGCGCAATATCGGTATAGCCTGAAAAGTCACAGTAAAGCTGTATGGCAAAGAAAAATGTGGCAAGAATAAGCGAAAGGCCTTTATAGGAAGGTAAATCATTATATACCTGATTTACATATACGGAAAGGCTGTCTGCAAGAACCAGTTTCTTGAAATAGCCCCAGGCCATTTGTTTCAGGCCATATGAAGCCTGTCCATATTGAAAAGTATGTCTGGAGTGCAGCTGGGGAAGAAGTTTTTTTCCTCTTTCTATAGGTCCCTGCATAACCTTGGGAAAGAAAGAAATATAAACGGCATAAATGCCTATATTCCTTTCTGCACGAATATCGCCGCGGTATACATCTATCAAATAACTAATGATCTGAAAAATGTAAAAAGATATTCCGATAGGAAGCGCCAGTTTCAATGTAAACGGCTGTATGGGTATTGATATTTTCTGAAACAGCAAAGCAATATTTTCAGTAAAAAAATTAAAATATTTGAAAAAGAATAAAATTGCTATACAAATTATTACCGAGAGCGTAAGCAGCGACCTAGAATAAAGTGTACCGTTATGTCTTCCTTCCATTAACAAAGCAGCAGCATAGGAAACAAGTGTGGTAAGAAGTATCACTGCAACATACTGAGGCCCCCAGCTTATATAAAAATAATAACTGGAAAGGAGAAGAATAATCCAGCGGAACTTCTGCGGCATTATCCAGTATAGAATAAAAACAATGGGGAGAAAAAGGGCATAGCTGAAAGAGTTAAATAGCATAAAAATTACCTTTCCTGTTGTTATCTCAGAGGATAAAGAATTATGATGTATAAAGTAGTGTACTATATTATACTACGTGCTTGGAAAAATATACAAGTAACATACCTTTAATATTTCTTTAAGATTGCGCTCCATGTATCGCAGAATATCGAGAAATACTATCTTTTATGCCAAAATTCGATATTAATGTTTTCTATACTATATGTAGTATGATATAATTACATATGTAAATATTATTATAGGAATAACGGTATATATATGAAATACGATAAAATTATACTCGGGGCCGGAATATATGGTTTATATGCGGCCTTGTTTTGTGGTAGCAGAGGTGAAAAAATCCTGGTAATTGAATGTGATACAAAAGCCTTTGGGAGGGCTACTTATATTAATCAGGCCAGAGTTCATATGGGATACCATTATCCGCGCTCCCTTTCAACAGCTATGAAATCAGCAGGGTATTTTGAACGATTTAACAAAGATTTTTCTTTTTGTATCAATCGGGAATTTAATCAGGTGTATGCTACATCTGCGCGGCTGTCCTGGAGTGATGCTGTGCAATTTAAAAAATTCTGTGAGGCGGCCAGGATACCCTGTGAGGAAATAGAGCCCGGAAAATATTTTAATAAAGGGATGTGCGATGGTGCGTTTTTAACAAAAGAATATACGTATGATGCTATGATTTTGAAAGATTATTTTCTGGATAAGATCTCAGCGTTAAAAAATGTTGAAATTAAATATGCCTGTCATACGCAGTCTATAGCGAAACGGGATGATGTTTATGAGGTACATACAAATCAGGGGATTTTCACAGCCCCTTTTTTTCTGAATGCAACGTATGCGTCTTCCAATCAGATATTAAAGCTGGCGGGAGAAGAGAAGTTTGGAATAAAATATGAGTTGTGTGAAATAATTTTATGCCGGACGAACCATAAATTGGAGGGAGAAGGAATAACAGTTATGGATGGTCCCTTCTTTTCAATTATGCCATTTGGCAAAACAGGAATGCACTCACTTACATCTGTTACCTTTACCCCTCATAATACGAGCTACAGCGAAACACCGGTTTTTGAATGCCAGAGCAGGAGCCATAACTGTTGTACCAGGGAATATCTGGGAAATTGTAATGAATGTCCTGCAAAACCTGCTTCGGCTTATCCATATATGTCGGGGCTGGCAAGAAAATATATGAAGAGCGAGTATGAATTTCAATATGAGGATTCGTTGTATTCGATGAAGCCAATCCTGAAAAGTTCTGAAATTGATGATTCCAGACCTACGGTAATCAGGGTACACAGTAAGAATCCTTCCTTTATAAGTGTCCTTTCAGGAAAAATCAATACGGTATATGATTTGGAGGATGTATTAACAAATGAATGAGAAGCAAAAATGTTTTCTTTCCGTGGTAGCATATGTTCATAATAATGAAAACTGTGCAGGTGTTTTCCTGAAAAAGATTTATGAGGTATTAAAAAATAATTTTGAGCATTTTGAAATAATCTGTGTTGATGATGCATCAAGTGACAGAAGCCATGAAGCTATTGAGGAGGCTGCTGCGGGTTTGACGGATACGACGGTTAACTTAATGCATATGAGTTATTACCAGGGTATTGAGTTATCTATGAATGCGGGGACAGATCTTGCAATTGGCGATTATGTATTAGAATTTGATACGGTAGAAATGGATTATCCATCTTCGTTAATTATGGATATTTATATGGAATCCTTGAAAGGGTATGATATTGTAAGTGCATCCCCTGCAAGAAGACAGAAATTTACTTCTTCATTTTTCTATAAAATATTCAATATGGGGGCAGCCGGCAATTATAAGATGAGGACAGAAAGCTTTCGTATTTTATCCAGAAGAGTTATAAACCGGGTTTCTAGTATGAATAAAACGATACCATACAGAAAAGCAGTATATGCAGCCAGCGGCCTGCCTATAAAAAATATGCAGTATGAATGTATAGGAGAACGGCTGAAGGGAAGAGATAAGCTGGAGGACAGATACAGAAAGAATCTGGCTGCAGACTCACTGATTTTGTTTACGGATTTGGGTTATCTTTTTTCAATCAGAATGACGCTTATTATGATGGTAATTGCATTACTGATGGGGATATATGCGATGGTGTTTTACATATGTGGTAATCCGATTGAGGGCTGGACAACAACAATACTGTTTATGGCGTTTGCTTTTTTCGGGCTGTTTGGAATTTTGACTATAATTGTAAAATATCTGTCTGTGATAGTTAATCTTGTATTCAAAAGACAGCAGTATATGGTTGACAGAATAGAGAAGATTACGAAATGAGAGGATATTAAAAGATGAATGTTTTGGTTGGACATACAGGTTTTGTCGGAAATAATCTTTATCGATACGGCAGTTTTGAATTGGGTGTAAACTCGGGCAGTGTCCGGGAAGCTTACGGAACAAAACCGGATCTCTGTGTCTATGCCGGACTGCGGGCGGAAAAATACCTGGCGAATCAGCAGCCGGAAAAAGATTGGCAGATGATTGAACAGGCGAAGGAAAATATCAGAATGATCAAGCCGCAAAAACTGGTTTTGATATCAACAATAGATGTATTTAAAAGTCCGCTGGCGGTCTATGAAGATTCTGCCATAGATATGGATGGTTTGCAGCCATATGGATATAACCGAAGAGTATTGGAAAATTGGGTGAGGGAAAATTATCCGGAAGCTTTGATTGTCAGGCTTCCTGGTTTGTTTGGTGAGGGTATAAAGAAAAATTTTATTTATGATATTATTAATGTCATCCCGTTTATGTTGTCAGAAACAAAAATGGGAGAATTAAGCAGCCAGGAGGCAGCGATTGAGGAGTACTACGAGATACAGGATAATGGGTTCTGGAAATGCAGAAATTTGAATGAAGGAGAGAAAAATGCTCTGAGGAATATTTTAAGCCGTGTAAATTTCAGTGCGCTTCAATTTACGGATAGCAGAAGTGAATTTCAGTTTTATCCACTGAAAAGGTTATGGTCTGATATTAAGATTGCTTTGGAAAATAAAATCGAATTGCTGCATACGGCGACAGAACCTATTTCTGCAGGAGAAATTTATAAGTTTCTTTACGGAAGGGAATTTATGAATGAAACTGCCGGTGTGCCGGCTAAGTATGACTATAGGACCAGGTATAGCGGGCTTTATAGACGGGATGGTGGATATATTATGGGTAAGGAAGAAGTACTTTTAGAAATCCAAAATTTTATTAAGAGTACAAAAATCTGTTGATATGGAAAATTTAAATAGTCTTATGAAAAAAAAGCGGATGCGGGAAAGCCTTTATGTATGTGTGCTCCTGTCTATGGTACTATTGCTGACATGGACTTATTTCAGCAATCCGTTCGATAAAAAGAATTATAATTTTAATAACTTTGAGGCTGTTTCGGAGGCCTTGGCTATTGGCCCTTTTGTGGCGGAAAGATCGGGTGTATCGCCGCTGGACGAGGGCTATGGCCTGGGGTATTATCATGAAAATACAGGAGATACCACATCCTATTGGACGGATACACTGAGCTTATACCGCGGTGAAACAGCATATTTAAGTAATGAAGATTTTCTGGATGGATATGGGCTGAGAGGAGATCTCCTAGCATTTTCTGCAAATTTATATACAGATACCTACTATATTCCGGGAAATTATTTCCTGTTTTCGGATGGAAGCAAGGCTGTTATCACCAAAGTTGAAAGAAAAGATAATATATGCTATACAACAGTAAATGCCGGAATGAAACTTGACAGAGAGAAAAACGGAAGCCTTTCAGAAATAAAGCTGTTTGATGCTTCGGGAAAGGAACTGCCCAAGGGGATATTCTCTGAGTATCCTTCTCAGATAGGACTTCAGGGAAGGGCTTTCCGTATTTTGGCACGTGTTTTTCCTTATGAAAGCGCGGTGACCTGGTTCCATTTATTAACGGCTGCCGCGATGGCCGTGGTCGCTGTTGTCATATTATTTCTTTTGAACAGGAAATTTGGTATAGGAATGGCGGTGGTTTGGGGCGCGGTTTTTCTGCTGTCTCCATGGATAGTACAGTTTGCAAGGAATCTTTATTGGGTGGAGTTTACCTGGTTTTTGCCAATGGCATTTGGATTGTTATGTTCAGTCTATGCGGATAATAAAAAAATTGTGGGTATCAGCTGTATTGGGGTTTTTTTATCCGTATTTTTGAAAAGTGCATGTGGTTATGAATATATAACTACAGTTATGATGGGAACAATCCTTTTTTTGATGGCAGATGCCGGAATTGCTTTGTTAATAGATAAAAAAGAATTTCCTGAAATTTTTAAGCGGATTCTTTTAGTTGGTATTGCGGCATTGCTGGGATTTTTGGCTGCTGTTTGTATTCATGCCTATATCAGGGCCGATGGTGATATCTGGAGAGGACTCTGTTCTATTTATGAGAAAAACGTGCTTGAGAGAACCTGGGGGGGAAATCCGGAGGATTTTCCTGAATCGGAGAGAGCTTCTTTAGAAGCCTCTGCCTTGACAGTTTTAAAGCTGTATTTTCATTTTGACACCTCCTTGATTATGGGTATCAGTGGAAAACTTTTTGGCGGATTGTGTATTTTATCGGTGCTGGCATTATTTTGTGGAATTTGGAAGGATAAAATACGGGGGAAAAAAGACAAAAGTACACTTTATATGTTCTTTTTGTTGTTTTCAGCTTTTTTGACCAGTGTCTCTTGGTTTGTTTTAGGAAAAGCACATTCTTATATCCATACACATATGAATTTTGTGATGTGGTATTTTGGTTTTATACAGCTTCTGATTTATATACCATTGCGTATGCTTTGGATAAGACTGAAGGGATATATTCTGAGAAAAAAGAGGAAGAGGTAATTTTATGAAACTGTCAATTTCAAATATAGCCTGGAGTCCGCAAGTAGATGATGAGATGTATCGTTTCCTGCAGGAATCTGGATACTCGGGGATTGAAATTGCTCCTACCAGATTATTTCCTGATGCTCCTTATGATCATTGTGGTGAGGCGCAGGCCTTTGCTGTTTGGCTGAAAGAGACATATGGTTTGGCTGTTTCTTCTATGCAGTCAATATGGTATGGAAGAAAAGAAAAGTTGTTCGGTACTGTTGAAGACAGGTTGGTTCTTACAGAATATACGAAGAAGGCAATCGATTTTGCGTCACAGATCGGATGTGGCAATCTGGTGTTCGGCTGTCCTAAAAACCGGTGGGCGGAAAAAGAAGAATTAAAGGAAAGTGCAGAGCCTTTTTTTAAGGAGCTGGGAGATTATGCATTAGAAAAAGGGACTGTACTGGCTATGGAGGCGAACCCTCCGATTTACAATACTAACTATATAAATACCACCACAGAGGCATTGGCGCTAGTAAAAAAAATAGGCAGCAAAGGTTTTCTTGTAAATCTGGATTTGGGTACTATGATTGAAAATAAGGAAGCTTTAAACGTGATAGCTGAGGATATCAATTTAATCAATCATGTCCATATCAGTGAACCTAATCTGAAAAAAATTTCTGAACATCCTATACATAAAGAAATCGCCGGATTGTTGAGAAATATGGAATATACAGGTTATATATCTATTGAAATGGGGCGCCAGGAAAATGTTCAGGTTACGAAAAAAGTAATAGAATATGTGAGGGAAATTTTCGGATGATTGCATATGAAAGACGGGATGGTGTTCCACGATTTGAGGCATATGAGCTTGATGTAAAAAAAAGCAGGTATTGTGTTCTGATTCCTGTAATTAATGAGGGGGAGCGTATCCTTCAAGAGTTAAAAAGGGCAAGGCACTATAATGTAATGTCATGTGCGGATGTGGTTCTGTGTGACGGCGGTTCGACGGATGGTTCTATGGAACAGAAAAAGCTGCTGAAGCTGGGTGTAAATACTCTTTTAATTAAGCGTGATGAAGGACGTCAGGGAGCCCAGCTGAGAATGGGAATCTGGTGGGCGCTTCAGCGAGGCTATGACGGGGTAATAACGATTGATGGAAATAATAAGGACAGTATAGAAGATATTCCCCGGTTTATTGAAAAACTGGATGATGGGTATGATTTTATCCAGGGGTCACGATTCCTGAAGGGCGGGCATGCAATTAATACGCCTTTAATCAGGCTGATATCAGTCAGATTGATTCATGCGCCTCTTATATCATTAACGGCGAGGCAGCGTTTTACGGATACTACAAATGCTTACAGGGCATATTCCAGAAGATATTTGGAAAATCCTGAGGTTTGTCCATTGAGGGATATTTTTATATCATATGAGCTGCTTGCATATCTGTCTGTACGGGCCACTCAGCTTGGGATGAAAGCATGTGAGATTCCTGTAACACGGCGATATCCAAAAGAAGGAAAAACACCTACCAAGATAAGCTTTTTTAAAGGGAATTACGAACTGATGAAAATTTTAGTTACCAATTTATTTGGAGGATATAATCCTTAATTAATTGTTCAGTCTGTTGAGGGGGACAGATGAAAGCTAAAGGTGATGAGTTAAAAAAAGGGAGAGTAAATGAATATGATCTCCTTAGAGTTACAGCAACAATTTTGGTAGTAATCGGGCATAGCTGTTATCTGGTTATGGGAGGCGTACACTATGAAGTTCCCGCAGACAGTTCTTGGGTGTATGATTCGAATTTATTTCGGATAATCAGATTTTTAAGCGGATGGGTGTATGGATTCCATATGCCGCTTTTCTTTCTTCTATCGGGTGCGGTTTATCGTCTAAAGGAAGAAGACGGATTAAAAAGGCTGGCATGTAATAAACTGAAAAGACTGATAATACCGTATTATTTATGTGGCCTGTTATTTATGCTTCCGGTAAAATTGTTGACAGGATATTATAATGCGGATAATTATAATGAAGCAGTTGTAAAATTTCTGGTTGGTAAAGGCGATGGGCATCTTTGGTTTTTACCAGCCTTATTTTGGTGTTTTATTATTTTTTGGTGCCTTCACCGATTGGCCGGGAAAAGAAGTATCTATCCGGTTCTTGCTCTTGCTGCACTTATTCAGTATTTCCATGGCCAGCTGCCATTTGATTTTTTCCTTTTTAAGAGAGGAATGGGGTATTTATTTTGGTTTGCATTAGGCTATTGGTTTGATGGGGTGAGAAAGAAGCTGTCAGAATATTCATATTATGAGTATGGAGTGTGTAAGTTTTTATTTTTGCTTGAAATAATGATATTAGATATTAAGATGGATTTTCTGAATGAGTTTTTCGTCATAATTATTTGCAGCTATGCAGTTTATTTGCTATGCTTAATTTTGGTTAAAAAATATGAGGGATTGTGTGAACGATGGGGGTTTCGTTTGTTATTGAGGCATAGTATGCATATATATTTATTTCATGATCCGCTGGAATATGCGGTACTGTTAGTTGCATTCTCCTATGGCTGGCTGAATTCAAGGCTGGGGTGTTTGGCTTATATGGGAATGAGGATTATCGGAGTTATAATTTTGTCTGTGGTTATGGGATATATTGTTGATAAACTAAAAAGTAAGCTGCTTAAAATTTCTTGACATTTCTGTAAATCAGATTATAATACACACAAGTGAGGGGAAAACTAGATAAAATACTTTTCATACACTGCTGGAACAGGAGGCAAAATGAAAAAGGATTATTCCCCTACAAAAATGCTGAGAAAAGGCAAGCCAGATGCTTTCTCGGCTGTTTTACTTGGCATATGTCTATGTTTTTATCTCTTCTTTGCATTTTATGATGGTGCGGTTATTTGTGTGGATTCTCCGGGCTACATCAGCATGCGGCTTTCAAGAGAACCTTTTTATCCGCTGTTTCTTGCTTTTTTTCGAAAGCTATTTACTTCGTTTCCCAATGATTTTTACCTGACGGCCGTTGCTTTTTTTCAAAGCGGGCTTATGGCTTTTGCTACATGGGCGTTGGTGAGGTATCTCTGGAAGGAGCTTCGGCTTCCGAAAGGTGTGGCGCTTGCAGCGCTGGCTATGCCGCTTGGGGTTTCGTTTTTGTGCCGGTTTGCCGCAAAGAGGGAATCTATGTATTCCAACAGTATTTTGACGGAAGGGATTGTTATTGCGCTGTATCTTTTGTTTTTCCGTTATCTCCTGGAATATTGTCTGCATCAGGGCAGAAAAAGCCTGCTTTTAAGCAGTATACTTGTTTTTGTTATGGTATCAACAAGAAAACAGATGTTTATGACATTGGCACTGCTGATTATTTGTGTACTGGCCGTGAATATATATCGCAAAAAGCCCCTTTGGGGGATTGGGACTGTAATATTGTGTACGCTGGGAATCTTGGGCTGTTCTATGCTTCTTGATGTTGGATATAACTATATTTTGCGCGGAAATGCGGTACGCCATACCAATGACAGCCGGTTTGTTACAACAATGGCGTTTTATACAGCCGATAGAAGCGATGCGGAATATATCAAAGATGAAGAGGTCAGAACACTTTTTCTGGAAATTTATGATGTTTGCGAGGAAAAGGGATATCTGAAGCACAGTGCCGGAGAAGGATGGTTTAACCGGGTAACGCATTTTGGCGATTTTTATGACTGTATACAGATTGATACCATGGGTCCGATGATTACACAATATGTGCAGGCGAATTATGGAGGAGGAGAGGTGGAAGAAGGGAGAAAGGTGGATCAGATTATGCGGACGATTAATGTGTCGGTTATGCCGCATAATGCGTTGAATATCATAGGTTCCTTTTTAGATAATGTACTTTCAGGTATGATAACGACTGTCGCCAAACGGAATATTTTATTAAACTGGTATAGTTTTTTCATTTATATTATTTATGTTATTCTGCTTATTTGGAATGTGAGGATCAGAGGGCATGAAAAGACAGCAGTGTTGGCAGGGCTTACACTTCTGGCAATTGTGGGGAACGTTACGCTTGTTTCTCTTGTAATCTTCTGCCAGACCAGGTATACGATATATAATATGGGGCTGTTTTATATTTGTATGGTAGTGATGCTTTATAATCTGTTCAGGCATTGGCGTTTGCCTTCTGAGAAAACAAAATAAAGGAGCTGTATATATTTTCCGGTTTTTACGTTTTTTCTTGTAAAAATCCATGGATTGGGCTAAACTGATTTATGCATGGCATATCCTGAGGCGGGATTTGCTGCAGCGGCAATTTGACTGGTTAAATTTAAAATTCCATGGAGTACTCATATGCTTTTTAATTCTTATATATTTCTGTTCTTGTTTTTACCATTATGCCTGGGCGGGTTTTATCTGTTCGCCCATTGGGGGAAGTCTGTGCCTGCCAAGCTGTGGCTGACAGGCTTTTCTTTGTGGTTTTATGGGTATTTTAATCCCAGCTATCTGCTGATTATGATTTTCAGTATTCTTTTTAATTATGTTTGCTTTCGGCTGATAAAGGCGGTGAGACCGAACCGGAGCCGGATAATGATGGCGGCGGGGGTTATCTGCAATCTTGGGATTCTGTTTTATTTCAAGTACTTTGATTTTTTTATTGAAAATGTAAATGCTGTATTTGGTACTTCGTTTTTGCTGAAGGGAATCCTGCTTCCGCTGGGAATCAGTTTTTTTACCTTCCAGCAGATTGGTTTTCTTGTGGACACTTACCGGGGGGAAATCAGGGAGTGCAGTTTTTTGGATTATGCGCTGTTTGTCTCCTTTTTCCCGCAGCTGATTGCGGGGCCGATTGTGAATCACAATGAAATGATGCCGCAGTTTGATAAAATCGGGAAGCAGAAGCTGGATTGGGATCGGTTTGCCGGGGGCGTATTTTTATTTACGCTGGGAATGGTGAAGAAGGTTTTGGTCGCGGATACGTTTGGGAAAGCGGTGAACTGGGGGTATGCCAATGTTCTGAACTTAAGCGGAGTGGACAGTGCGCTGCTGATTCTTTTTTATGTGTTGCAGCTGTATTTTGATTTCAGTGGCTACTGTAATATGGCCAGGGGGCTGGGCTGGCTCTTTGGGATAGAGATTCCTGTGAATTTTAATTCGCCGTATAAGGCTGTGAGCATCGTGGATTTCTGGAAACGGTGGCATATTACACTGAGCCGTTTTTTTACCAAAAATGTATATATTCCATTGGGCGGGAACCGAAAGGGCAGAGGACGGATGTACTTTAATTTGTTCCTGATTTATCTGCTCAGCGGTATCTGGCATGGGGCCGGATGGACTTTTGTATTGTGGAGTGTGACACAGGGGGTTCTGTACATAGTTACCCGGATGTGGCAGCTGCATCAGAAGGAGAAGAGGGAAAAAAGCGGCAAAGCAAAGACAGCGGGGCCGGTTAGAAGACAGGTGGTTAAAGCTGCCGGGGTTTTGTTTACCTTTGTTTATTTCAGTCTGACCTGTGTTTTTTTCCGCTCAGAGACAGTGGTACAGGCACTGGAAATTTTCAGGCATTTATTTACAGGCGGGATTGCTCTTCCTGCGGAGGCGATGATGCAGTCTTTCAACCTGGATGAATTCTGGTATGTGATAAAGCTGCTGCATTTGGACAGCCTGCCGTACAGTCAGATGTATTTGGGAGGTATCATTACAGCAGTGACTATGGCGGTGGTGTTTTTTGCACCGAATGCGGATGAAGTGGCGGTGAGGTTCCGGCCCAAGGCCTGGAATGCGCTGGTGACGGCAGGGCTCTTTCTGTGGTGTGTGCTGTCGCTTTCAGGGGTCAGCAGTTTCCTGTATTTTAATTTCTGATGCGGGCTGTTTTCAGAGAAGCGGGTATGAGGGAGTGCGGCTTGTCCGTGATAATGTATGAGAGGTATGTGGATGAAACCTTGTAAAAGATGGTTGCTCTTGTTTTGCAGTATTCTCCTGGCAGGCTTTCTTGCGATAGCTGCCATAGTGATATATGTGGATCCTTTTTTTCAGTATCATAAGCCCCTGGCTTATTTTCCATATAAGGTGGATAATCAGCTGAGCCAGAATCCGGGAATGGCCCGCCGGCTGGATTATGACAGTGTTCTGTTAGGCTCCTCCATGACGGCAAGCTTTGACACGGACTGGTTTACGGAGGTGATGGGGCTGCAGACGGTGAAGCTGAGCTATAACGGTGCGTTTCCTAAAGATGAGGCCAACATAATGGATATTATTTTTGATACAAAAGGGGATTCGGTGAAAAAAATATTCATGGCCGTGGATCAGGGGGCGTTTTCAGCGGATACGGAGGCGACGAAATATCCGATTCCGGAATATTTGTATGATAAAAATCCTTTTAATAATGTGCAGTATCTTTTTAATAAGGATGTGCTGCTGAATTATATTTTCAAGCCGTTGGTGGATCCTACGGAGAGGACGGACTGGACGCAGCTGTATAAGCCGTGGTGGACGGATCAGTACTATACGAAGGCCAATGTGCTGATGTATTATGTTCCGGCGGAGGAAGCGGAGGAGGAAATGCCTGAGGATGCGTTTGTGTCCGGTATTCAGGCAAATCTGGAGGCCAATATTATTCCCTTTGTTGAGGCTCATCCGGAAACGGAATTCATTTTCTGGTATCCGCCGTACAGTATTCTTTACTGGAATGATGTAATGCGGCAGAAGGAGCTGGATGCGGTTATCAGAGAACTGGATTATATGACGGAAAAACTGCTTGCATATGATAATGTAAGGGTATTCTGTTTTCAGAACAACAGGGATATCGTATGTAATCTGAATAATTATGCGGATTATACGCATTATCATGCGGATGTCTGCCGGTATATTGTGGAGTGCTTTGAAAATGGAGAGGGAGAGCTGACTGAGGATAATTATAAAGCGGTTTTTGCGGACCTGCGCGAGTTGGCGGCGGGTTATGATTATGAAGCAATTTATGACAACTGGTATGATTAAGCTGTTGTTTAAGTGACTTGGGAAGTAACTGTGAGGGAACTGAGCAGTTGCCTGTAGGAAGATAAAGAGAGGTTTTTACATGATTGCAAAAGTACTGATTACCTTTGGGGTTCTGTTTGCTGCTCCTTTTTGCATGGGGCTGATTCCGGCCCGGTTCATGCCCGGGGGGCGGAGGAAAAAGAATCCGGTTCTGATTTATCTGGCTGGTTTTTTCTTAACGCTGGCAGTTTTTCAGATAATTGCTGTGCCTGTCATTTTGATGAAGCCCTGGGGATTTCCCATAATAGTTAAGCTTTATTCCGGCGCGCTCATTTTGCTGTCGGCAGCAGGTTTGTTTTTTGGGAGGAATGTGCTGGGGGATTTGACGGAGAACGGCAGGGAGCTTTGGGAGGGCAGGCGCAGGCCGTCTGTGGAAACGGCTCTTTACTGGATTCTTGCGGGCGGACTGGTCCTTTTTCAGATTTATATGGCATATACAAGGGCGTCCTTTGACGGGGATGATGCGTATTATGTGGCGCAGTCTGTAATTGCGGAGCAGTCGGATGTGCTTTACCGGATTTTGCCGTATACAGGCCTTACGACAACGGTGGATGTACGGCATGCGTTGGCTTCGCTGCCTATATGGGAGGCGTATCTGGCAAGGATGACGGGAATACATCCGGCGATTATTGCTCATTCGGTGCTGCCGCTTGTGCTGATACCGGTAACCTATCTTTTATATTATTTGATTGGAAGAAGGCTGTTTGGCAAAGAGAACCGCAGGCTGGCAGTGTTTATGATTCTTGTAAGTGTGCTGCAGATTTTTGGGAATACTTCCATTTACACAAATGCAACATTTTTCCTGATGCGTACATGGCAGGGGAAGTCTATATTGTGTAATATGGTGCTGCTGGCGGTGCTGTGGTGTTTGCTGAATCTGTGGGATATGAAGTCTGCTGTCGGAGAGAAAAAGGAGAGCCAGTGCGGCTGGTGGATTCTGTTATGTTCGGTCAATGTGGTGGCGGCCATGGCGACTACTATGGGGGCTTTCCTGACGGGGCTGCTGATTGCCGTGACAGGTCTTGTTATGGCGGTGAGAGACAGACGTCCGGCAGTGCTTCCCAAGCTTGCGGCAAGCTGCATTCCCTGTATTGTGTATCTGGCGGTTTACTTGGTTCTGGTCTGAAAGGATGAAAATATTTTGAGAGAGATACTGACGATTTTTATGGATTATTGCGGTGACGGTATTTATCCGTTTCTTTTTCTGGTGGCGCTTATATATTTATTGCTGACAGAGAAGGACAGGAAAATACGGCTTGTATTAGTGGAGTCCTCTTTTGTAATAACGATTTTGTTTTTCTTTCCCTTATTTAAGCTTGTAATGGATAAAGTTGAAGAAGCGGGAACTTATTATAGAATACTTTGGATATTGCCGATGACTGTGATGATAGCCTATGCAGGCGTTAAACTAATAGGAAAGCATACTCGGATCGGAATAATAGTAATGATATTGCTTCTTGCACTTGGTGGTGAATATTTATATAAAAATATTAATATTACGAAAGCACAGAACCGATATCATATCCCTCAGACGGTAGTGTCTATTTGTGATCTCATTGAACCTGCGGAGGACGAGGAACGTGTCTGGGCAGTCTTTCCTTCGGAATTGCTGCATTATGTAAGGCAGTATTCTTCAAATATTCAGATGCCCTACGGCCGTGACATGCTGGTAGCCAGCTGGGATCATGTGGAACATCCCATATATGCGCTGATGGAAGCGGATACAGTAAGAATCGATTTGCTTGCGGAGCTGGCAGATGACTATAAATGCCAGTATATTATTCTGAATAAGGCGAAGAAGACGGAAGGGGATCCGGCGGAATACGGGCTGGAAAAAATCGGGGAAGTGGAAGGTTATGATGTATTCCGGAATGTGGATGTTCCGGTATTGAAAAAAGAACAGACTTTGCCCTAAATCCCTCTTGATTAAAACGAAGAACAGTATCCAATGTAAAAAGGCAGTATATATAATGGAATAGAACAGGCAGGTACTAAAACTGTGTGATTATTAGAAGAAAGGGCGCCGTTACCCGGCCGCGAATTGCGGCCGAATACCGAAGCCCTTTTACTTTACTACCTATTTTTCTTCCCCAACATGAAAAATTTCCTTTGCAAACCGCCCTGCAACCTTTTCCCGTCCCTTTTTATTCAGCCGGTATCCGTCTGTCAGGCAATTCTTTGCCTCATCTTCATTAATGGTCCCATAATAATTATCAAGAATACTAACTCCGTTTGCCATAGCCACATCAATTTCATGCAGCACATAATCAGGAAGCACGCCGTTGCCGAAATCCTCCGTATCCCCGTTAACCATCTTGCCGCCACCGTCCTCAAACTGCCCGTAGGAAGGAGAAAGGACCACCAGACGGATGTAAGGATAGGTCTTCTGGACTTCCTGAAGAGATGCATTCAGCGCGCCGTTCCAGGTAAGCAGGTTGATGTCATTATTTTCATCCATAACAGGACGTTTATCCATGTAATCATTCAGATCATACATGATGACGATCATATCAACCTTGGAAAAATCCACACTTTTCAGGGTATCCAGCGCTTCCCTGTAAGCCTTGTCAGATTCTGAAAGCAAATCCACAGCATGTTCCATAAGGTCAAAATTCCCGCCGCATATGGAGGCTGTTACCAGATACAGGCTGAGCGCATCCTGAGGATAGCTGTCGGTATACTCGGTATTTTTCATAGAAATATAGGAATCCGGAAATGCACCGTTATAAACCGTGGCATCACACTTATCGGCAATTAACTCCGCAAGGCCGTCTTTTCCCCGTTCATCGGAAAAAGGATGGTTCCCAAGACAAACGATAGTGTTGAAGCCGTCATCCTCCCGCCCTTTAAGCAGCTCTGGATCCAGCGGCTGGATATAATCCAGGGCTTCCACTTCAAATTCCGAAGAATCCGCATTGGGGTCGTACCCGGAATCCTTCCCAATATTCCACACAACCAGCTTGACAACAGCAAATATCAGCATTGCCGCAAGAACGGCGGCAATTATATAGTGAACGTAGGTTTCCGTATTTTTCCTTTTTCTGCGTCTGCCGGTATTTTTACCCGACACACCCCGGCGGGAACCGCTCCTGCGGGAAGCAGTACTATGCGGGGAAGCTTTGCGGCCGACAGTATCCTGCCCCTCCTGCCGCTTCCCGGAACCCTTCTGGGCAGAAGTATCCGAAGCATCATCCAACTCCCAGAATTCATCAATCTCCCCCGACTGTTCCATTCTGTCCTTATCTGTCATAAATTACCTCCTTTACCGACTCTATACTACCATTATAGACCCCAAGTGTCCATATTGTAAGGAAAAATTGTAACTGTTCAGTAGGTCAACGCATTTAGCTGCGCAGGCCAGCGCAGCTAAATGCGCTGACCGTAAGAAAGTGATTCAAGAGTGCTAAAATCCATCGCCAAAGGCGATTTAGGATGGTTTTAGCAGTAACTGTGAGGGGTGCTGAACAGTTAAAATTAAGACTTTGACACCCCCAAGCCATGCAGAAATACAGATAGAAACAGCCCGTGGGAGCTTGCTCACTAAGGACTGCTTCTATCTGTATTTCTATAGGGCGCCAGCCCTTATTCATAATTTGGCGTCCATAACAAAAAAAGCAATACACAACATACCTCCCGCCAAATTATGAATGGCATGGCTGAGGCCCGCCAACACCCCAATCCCTTCTCCCACCATTTTCCCCTCCCCCACATCTTCCCAACCCCCATAAAACCTGCTATAATCACACAATAATACCCTCATCCCCAAAAAACTAACTCAAGGAGACACTCCCCATGAAAAAGAAAATCACCCTGAAAGACATCCTCATTCTTCAAGCCGTAATCGCCATATACACACTATCCACAGTAATGGCCAAGCTGGCCAGCGGCCACCCCACATTATCACTTAATTTCTTCCTCTTCTACGGCGCCGAACTCGTCATATTGGCGATTTACGCCCTTCTTTGGCAGCAGATGATAAAAAAATTCGAATTATCCATTGCCTATACAAACCGGGCCATGGCCCTGCTCTGGTCCCTTATCTGGGCCGCAGTAATATTTCATGACAAAATAACCCTGAAAAACATAATCGGCGTAGCCCTGGTAATTACCGGGACAATAATCGTTAACGGCGGACAGCAGAAGGAGGAACTGTGCGATGAAGCTTAATATTTATTACCTGTTCCTTTTCGCAGGCGTTCTGGCAGCCTCTTTTTCCCAGGTCCTTTTAAAAAAAGCCGCCTGCAGACAGTATGGCTCCTTTATCCGCGAATATCTGAATCCCTATGTAATCAGCGGATATATACTGCTTGTAGGTTCTACCATACTGAATGTCAGCGGCCTCCGAGGCCTTTCCTTTATGAATGGTCCGGTGATTGAATCCTTTGGCTATGTGCTTGTCCTTCTGCTCAGCCGGCTTTTCTTCTCGGAAAAAATTACGAAACGGAAACTCGCAGGCGTGGGCTGTATTCTGGCAGGCGTGATTGTTTACTATCTGTAGAAGCGGTGGCCGCAGCAATGACTTTGTCAGAATTTATGCCGGACGGCAGCGCCTTGAACCATTTGCTGTACCGATGCATCCGGTATTCCACGGAAAGCTCCTTCAGGCTTTTTTCATCCGCACATTTTTCTTTCAGCTGGCCGCGCTCCTCCTTGCTCAGGTTCACATATTTCATGTACGAAATCCCCAGCTCCGTCAGCTTGCCGCTGCAGGCCGGGCAATACACCTTGTGGCCGTTGAGAATGTGAATTCGACGGCAATATTTGCAGTAATGGATATACATCATGACGAATCACTCCTTTTCTTTTTGACTCTCCGCCCCGTGTTTGACATGCACCGCACAGGAAAGCAGAAAACGCTGTTTTTTTAACTTTCTTTCCCTCTTATTCTGTCATATCATGCCAGAAGCCGCAATGAAAAGTATTCGACAAAAAATGCGGATTCTTACGGTATGAGGAGAAGGAAAAGGATGAAATCCGCCCGGCAGACCAAGGAACAAAAGGAAAATTAAGAGAATATTAAGGAAGTAATTGCTGGAAAAAGAGGAAGCAAGGTTGAACCGTGAGGAGGGGGTGTGGTATACTGTTTCTGCGGGAAAAATGCCGTCGCAGCGGCATGTCCCGGATTTTACTGTAAACGGGTTCTGTATAGCTCCGGTGATGTTCGATGCGCCGGTTTTCTTTAATTCAGAACTGCAGAAAACGGAGAATGAATCATGCCTAATCAACCAACAGATAAAAATCAGAAAGCTGTTCTGGAAAAAACAGGAAGAAGAATGTCGAATCTCAGCGATGAAAAGCCGCAGAGAATAGCCGGTACCGAAGAAGAACAGCTGTCGGGGAAAATAGAAAAAGTAACAGAAAGCCTGCTGTCCCAATGGGAAATCAGCGAAGATGATTTTGAGGATACGCAGGATCTTACGGAAACGGCAGCGCATATTTCCGGGCAGATTGCGCCTGGCGCTTCCAACAGGAACGCAGCCGGCAGCATACGCAGGGAAGAAGCGGAGCCCCGCAGTCAGGCAACGCCCCACAGTCAGACGGTGTCCCGCAGTCAGACAACGCCTCACAGTCAGTCGGAGCCCCGCAGCCAGGCAGCTCCCAGAGGCGAAGCAGCGGTTCCCCGCGGTGACGCAGGAGAAAAATGAAACGGAAAGGAAGGCGGTCGCCGGACGGAAGGCAGTAATCGGCCGGAAAGCAGACAGCCGGCGACAGAGAGAACCGGAGAAAGAAAAGTCTCTTCTAACCTCCCGGAGATAGGAACCAGACGCTCGGAAGCTGGTAAAACTGCCAATAAAAGAAACACCTTCGCGGAACGCAGCCGTCAGAAAACGCAGACGGACACAAGAGAATCCCGCCACCAGGATCCTGCGGAGAAAAGACAGCAGGTGAAACGTGATTCCGGAAAAGATGCCGCCGCCCGCCTGCCACGCTCGGAAAGATATGAATCCCGTCAGGGCTCGCAGACACCCCGTATGGCGGATTCCGAACGGCTCAACAGGACATCCTCTGCTGCGATGGCTGCAAGAAACGGCGCCGAACGCAGCGCGAACTCCAAAGCTGCGGCAGCTGGCCCGGAAAAAAGCAAGAGGGCTTCGGAATACAGAAGAACTGAAAGGGAAGAATATATACGCCGTTCACAGTCGGATAGGAATGCCGGAAAATGCCGTCCCTGTGAGAATGACGACTGGGACGAGGAAGCTGAAGTACGCACGGCCAATGCGAAAAAACGTACCCAGTTGCCTTCCGGCAAAAGCAGGGACTATGCGGAAAATACCTCTTCCCGGAATACCGGCAGAAAAAGCGCATCCCATAAAAAAAAGGAAAATCCTGTGGTGGAATTTTGGAACAGCCTGCATACAATGGACAAAGTAGTAGGTTTCATGGGAATTTTCGTATGCATTTTTGCCGTAGTTACATTCTCTGTACTTGCGAATGCCAAGTCTGTAGATGAACAGGTGGATGCTTTTGCCTCTGTGGGACAAAATCTTTCACAGCTCAATATAGCAGGGGAAAGTACTTTCATGGCCGTTGCGGATGCGCATAAGGCGAAACAGGAAGCGGCGGATTTCTCGGAGTCTATGGAGGAATCGGAGGAGTATAACGAAAAGGATGATAATTCCGATGTTCAGGTAGGCCTGAATATGACTTCTGTGGAAAAGGATCTTAAAATCAAGTTCGTTAACAGGAAGACCGGAAAGCTGATTCCTCATGTGGATTTCCAGGTGGAGATCAAGGGACCGGATAAAACATATAACAAAGATGATGATAATACGGATGGAATTATTTATCTGACCGGAATTAACCCTGGAAAATATACGGTTAGAATAACCGGCCCGGAGAACCAGGATGGATATGCCATGCCCTCGGATGCCCAGGAGGTTACCGTAAAGGATCATATTGAATATAAGAAAATCGATGTCAGTGATGAGGTCAAAAAAGAATCTGAGGTAAACGCCGCCAAAGAGGATACACAGGTTAAAACCCAGACGGAATCGGTAATCCAGGATACCGTGGAATGGGTGGAATCCACCAAAACACCGGTAGGCAGCACCGACGGCAAGGGGGAATATGTGGAAGTGAAGAAATCCGATATTCCGGATCCTTCTGCTTCGGCGGGCATTACATTTGATAAATTGTCCGGCATGAAGTCACAGAAGCCCTGGATAATGAGGGAAAATGATACGGCACAGCCAATAACCGAAGGCGGTGGCACAAAAACATCGGATACAAATCAGCCGTCTGTTTCTGATGAGGAACCCGGCTCCAAACCTTCGGAGTCTACGGATAATCCATCGGAGCCTTCCAAGCCTGACCCGGATCCTTCCAAACCGGATCCGGATCCCGATCCTTCTAAACCGGATCCTGAGCCGTCAGATCCGGATCCCGGCCCGGTGGAGGTAACAGGCGTATCATTAAGCCCGTCCAGCCTTTCGGGAAAGGTAGGAGAGAGTGCAACACTCAGTGCCCAGGTCAGCCCGGATAATGCTGCGGATAAGAGTGTCAGATGGTCCAGCAGCAACGAAAGCGTAGCAAAGGTAAGCGGCGGAAACGTTAACTTTGTAGGCGCAGGTAATGCTACAATCACTGTAACCACCAACAGCGGTGGTAAGACGGCAACCGCGGATGTAACAGTATCTGCCAAAGAAAATCCGGTAGACACTGTAACGGTTACCGGAGATTCTACCGTAACCGTAGGCGGCAGCATTACCCTGACGGCTAAAGTTTCGCCTGATGGCGCCGGCTATGACGGCATCAGGTGGTCGTCCTCGGATACAAGTATTGCAACCGTGGATGGCGGCAAGGTAACTGGCATAAAGGCCGGAACCGTAACCATCACAGCGGAAGCGGGAGGAAAATCAGGGAATATTTCCGTGACGGTAAAAGAGGCGGAGGCCGTATTAAAGAGCATTAAAATAACCGGTGCAGACAGCGGTAAGAAAGGAACCACGGTTCAGCTTTCCATTACTCCTGATCCGGCCAATGCAGATGCATCCGTCAACTGGAAATCCTCGGATGAAAAGATTGCCACGGTGGATGCAAACGGTAAAGTGACCTGCGTCAATACCGGTAAGGTTACCATCACCGCAACCTCCAAGAAGGACACAGGCAAAACAGCAACATTTTCCTTCCAGGTTACAGCTGATGAAGAAAATGAGTTTGACGTGAGAGAAGTAAAGGTAACGGCAGGCGAAACCAAAAACGATTATTTCACCATTAAAGGAGATGTGGAAAGCCGTTCCTTCTCCATCGCCAACACCAAGTATGCGACGGTGGATGGCAATGGCAAGATCAGGGCAATCCGCTCCGGCGAAACGGAAATAACGGTTACTGCGAAATACAGAAACGGCGATACTAGGTCCAAAAAAGTGAAATTAACCGTAGTTGCAGCCAAGGTTGAAAAAATCGTCCTTGACAAGGATAAATTGACCATGAAGGTAGGGGATACGGTAAAGCTGAATCCCACGATTACCACATCGGGATATACAGGCTGTCTCTGGTATACTTCGGATAAAAGCATTGTTTCTCTGGAAGAGCATGGAAACGGAACCATCAAAGCCCTGAGGCCCGGTAAGGTAACAATAACGGCCAAGAGCTCCGAGGATACTTCCAAGACCGCGACCTGTGAAGTGACGGTAACGGGAGACGATCCCAGGAATGATACCAAGACGCCTTTAAAGGACAGAAGCGGCAATCTCCTCTATGTTAAAACCGCTGATGGAAAATTCGTGGCGGCAGTGGTTGCAGATTATTACAAATATGATACCTTCTACAGAGTCAATGAAAACACAGAGTACAAATACACCGGCTGGCAGACCATAGACGGCAGGCGCTATTATTTCGATAAGAACGGCAACAAGGTAACCGGAGAACAGGTTATCCAGGGTGTGAAATACACCTTTGGAAGCGACGGCGCACTGAATGCAGGCTCAGGTGTCCTGGGAATTGACGTATCCAAGCATAACGGCAATATTAACTGGACGGAAGTAAGGAATTCAGGGGTATCCTATGTCATTATCCGATGCGGATACCGTGGTTCTTCCACGGGAGCGCTGATTGAAGACCCGAAATTCAGGGCCAACATTCAGGGGGCGACTGCCGCGGGGCTGAAGGTGGGAATTTATTTCTTCACTCAGGCGGTAAACCAGATTGAAGCGGTGGAGGAGGCCTCCATGACGGTAGCACTGATCAAAAATTATAAGATCTCCTATCCTGTATTTCTGGATGTGGAAGCCAGCGGCGGCCGTGCGGACGGCCTGGATACGGCAACAAGAACGCAGATAGTTAACGCTTATTGCCAGACCATTGCCAACAGCGGCTATACGGCGGGAGTTTATGCCAATAAAACATGGCTCAACTCCAAGCTGAACGTAGGCGCCCTGGGAAGCTACAAAATCTGGCTGGCCCAGTATGCTGCCGCACCTACGTATAACGGAAGATATGATATGTGGCAGTATTCCTCCAAAGGAAAAATCGGCGGAATCAGCGGTTATACGGATTTGAATATCAGCTATCTTGGCTACTGATTTATTTCCGCGGGCAACGAGCCAGGTAGCCATGCTTGCATGGATATTTGGCGACTGCCGCGAGGGTCAAAGACCCCGCTGCTTAGCAGCGTTGCAAGTTTGATATCCCGCTGCTTGCGGCGGGGGCTTTGATTGCTTTCGGCAGAAGCTGTTTTTGCCGAAAGCATAAATTTTGACAGGGAAACATAACAGTATAGGTTCTGAACTGCAGTAACAGTTCAGCCTTCGTCCGAACTGTTACTGCATCCGCCCATTAAAAATCGCCTTCGGCGAGGGGGGCGGATGTTTGCTTCTACCACGTTTTCTCACGGTTTGCGCATTCACTGCGCAAACCTGCCTGAACTATTATGAATAACTACCATTTTCAAGGTTTTATTTGGTAAAACAAGAATTTTGTGGTATACTAATTAAAATTAAGCTTAATGTCAGTTTCTCTGCCTGTTTAACAGCTTTTTAAAGCGGCTGCAGCCTGCGGTGCAAAAGAAGACCGGCCGGATTCCGGCAGAAAGAACGGCTGCAGGGCATTTAATTTTTAAGGCGGAGACAAAGGAGAAAAATATGAGAACTTATTTGGTAACAGGCGGCGCAGGATTTATTGGTTCCAATTACATCCACTATATGTTCAGGAAATATGACAACGAAATCCGGATTATCAATGTGGATGCCCTCACCTATGCCGGCAATCTGGAAAATCTGAAAGATTTGGAGGAGAGGGAGAACTATACCTTTGTTAAAGCCAACATCTGTGATAAGGAAGCGATTGAAAAGATTTTTGCGGAAAATGACATTGACAGAGTGGTGCATTTTGCGGCGGAAAGCCATGTGGACAGAAGCATCCGCAATCCCGAAATTTTTGTCCAGACCAATGTTTTGGGCACTGCAGTCATGTTGAACTGTGCCAAGGCGGCATGGGAGAATCCCGACGGCAGCTTTAAGGAAGGGAAGAAATTCCTTCATGTATCCACGGACGAGGTATACGGTTCCCTGGAAAATGAGGGTGAGTATTTTTACGAGACAACTCCTTATGCGCCTCACAGCCCCTATTCCGCAAGTAAGGCCAGCTCGGACATGCTGGTTAAATCCTATATGGATACCTATCATTTCCCGGCGAACATTACCAACTGTTCCAACAATTACGGCCCTTATCAGTTTCCGGAGAAGCTCATTCCGCTGATTATTAACAATGCGCTTCATGGAAAGAAGCTGCCCGTTTACGGAGACGGCAAGAATGTGCGTGACTGGCTGTACGTTGAGGATCATGCAAAGGCCATCGATATGGTACAGGAGAACGGCAGACTTTTTGAAACATACAATATCGGTGGACATAATGAAAAGCAGAATATACAGATCATTGAGATTATCATAGATACCCTCCAGGAAATGCTGGCTGAGGACGATCCGAGAAGGGCGCTGGTTTCCAGAGATCTGATTACCTATGTGGAGGACCGCAAGGGCCATGACCGCAGATATGCCATTGCGCCGGATAAGATCAAGGCGGAAATCGGCTGGGAACCGGAAACCATGTTTGCGGAAGGCATAAAGAAGACCATTGCATGGTACTTTGAGCATGAGGATTGGATGAAAAACGTTACCAGCGGTGATTACCAGAAATATTACAACGAGATGTACAAATAATGGTAGCGGTTCGTAACAGTTCAGCGGGCAATGTCATTTAATTAAGACAGTGCAGACACTGCAGTGTGACAGCCTTTATTTGGCGGCACCACTGCAGTGCTTTATGAGATAAGGTTTCAGGTAAGTGATGAACGGCCCGGCAGAAAAAGGGCCTCTGAAAGGAGCAGCACGACCATGAAAGGAATTATTCTTGCAGGAGGAAGCGGAACCAGACTGTATCCGCTGACCAAGGCAATATCCAAGCAGATTATGCCGGTATATGATAAACCGATGATTTATTATCCTCTATCCATATTAATGCTGGCGGATATCCGGGAAATCCTCATCATATCCACACCGAGGGATCTTCCGATATTTAAGGAACTTTTAGGGACCGGAGAGCAGCTTGGGCTGACTTTATCCTATGCCGTACAGGAAGCTCCGAGAGGACTGGCGGATGCATTTATTATCGGAGAGGAATTTATCGGAAAAGACAGCGTGGCGCTTGTACTGGGAGACAATATTTTCTATGGGCAGAGTTTTTCCAAAGTGTTGCGGACCGTTGCTTCCCGGGAGAAGGGAGCTACAATTTTCGGTTATTATGTACGCGACCCCAGGGAATACGGCGTAGTTGAGTTTGATGAGGACGGAAAGGCACTTTCCATTGAGGAAAAGCCGGAGCATCCCAAGAGCAATTATGCGGTTCCCGGGCTGTATTTTTATGATAATGATGTGGTGGAAATTGCAAAGAGCGTAAAGCCCTCCGCAAGAGGAGAGATAGAAATTACGGCTGTAAACAATGAGTACCTGCGCAGGGGGACTCTTCGTGTGGAAACTCTGGGAAGGGGCTTTGCCTGGCTGGATACGGGAAGCCACGATTCCCTGCTGGATGCGGCGGATTTCGTATCCGCATTCCAGAAAAGACAGGGCCTGTATATCTCCTGTATTGAAGAAATTGCCTTTAAGCGCGGCTTTATATCCAGGGAACAGCTTTTGAAGCTGGCAGAGCCGCTGATGAAAACGGATTATGGAAAATACATGGTAGAGGTTGCCAACGGACTGTAAAGGCTTCCTTTAGCGGGCGGCTGTGCTAAAGCAAAATATTGATTTCAGAAACGAGGAATTACAGAAATGGGAAAAATTACGGTAGAAACATGTGAAATTGAAGGGCTGAAGGTGATTACGCCCACCGTTTTCGGCGATAACCGCGGATATTTTATGGAAACCTATAATTATAATGATTATAAAGAGGCAGGAATCGATCAGATATTCGTGCAGGATAATCAGTCTGCTTCAAAAAAAGGAGTGCTCAGAGGCCTTCATTTCCAGATACATTATCCCCAGGATAAGCTGGTGCGCGTCCTGAAGGGCGAGGTGTATGATGTGGCGGTGGATTTAAGAGCTGATTCCCCCACCTTCGGAAAGTGGTTCGGCGTGCTTCTGACAGAAGAGAATAAAAAGCAGTTTTTTATTCCGAAGAATTTTGCCCATGGCTTCCTGGTGCTTTCTGACTATGCCGAATTTGCCTATAAGTGTACGGATTTCTATCATCCGAATGATGAAGGCGGCCTTGCATGGAATGATCCGGATATCGGCGTGGAATGGCCTATTCCCGAAGGTATGGAGCTGATCCAGTCTGAAAAGGATACTAAATGGGGCGGAATCAAAGAGTATAAAGCGGAGTGAACCGGAAAACAGGAATGAATAACAAGAAGAGAAAAGAGAAGCCCGCGCTCAGACAGGGCGTCAGCAAAAAGACAGGACTAACTATATTCACCCTCGTAATGTTAATCATGGGGGTGATTATTGCGTGTTACCATAATCCGCTGGCAAACCAGATGGACGAGCTGATAAAGAAGATCATCGCCTGCACGTTAATTGTGGTGGCGGTAGTAGCTGTACTGAAATTTTATGATAAGATAATCCTCCTCCCGTTTGAGCTTTACCAGAACCGGCGTCTGATATGGCGTCTGGCGAAGAACGATTTTAAGCGCCGGTATGCAGGTTCCTATATGGGAGCCATTTGGGCCATGGTGCAGCCGGTAGTCACTGTGGCGATGTATTATGTGGTATTTCAGGTAATTATGCCGCAGAAGGCGCAGCTTCTGGGAGATGGGATTGAAGTCCCTTACCTGGTATTTCTGACAGCGGGGCTGGTACCCTGGTTTTATTTTTCCGAAGCGCTCACTAATGGGATGATGGCGCTGCTGGAATATGAATATCTGGTAAAAAAAGTAGTATTTAAAATAAGTATTCTGCCTATTATTAAAATTATTGCAGCCACGTTTATCCATGGCTTTTTTGTGCTGGTGCTTTTAGCCATAGCCTTTCTTTATGGTTTTACCCCCAGCCTGTATACGCTCCAGATTTTTTATTACAGCTTCTGTATGTTTGCCCTGGTGCTGGCCATCAGCTATACCACCTGCTCCGTGGTCATTTATTTCCGCGATCTTCAGCAGATAGTGGGCATTGGCCTGCAGATAGGCATGTGGGCGACTCCGGTTCTCTGGCAGCTGGGGACTTTGAGCAAAAAGGCACAGATGCTGGTGAAAATCAATCCGCTTGTCTATATTGTGGAAGGCTACCGCAGCTCCATTTATGAGAAACAGTGGTTCTGGGAGGATTTTTATTCCACGATGTATTTCTGGATTATCACGGTGGTGCTGTTCTGTATCGGCGCGCTTGTTTATAAACGCCTGAAGGTGCATTTCGCGGATATCATGTAAGCGCCGTATCGTCAAAAACGCGCAGTTGGGAGCAAAAATGGAAGAAAGACAGCTTGCCATCCATGTGGAGGGCTTAAATAAAGTATATAAACTCTATGATCATAACAGGGACCGTCTGGTGGATTCCCTGGGCCTGGCCCGCAAGAAAAGGTACAGGGAGCATTATGCCCTGCGTAATGTGGATTTGGATATTTATCAGGGGGAATGCGTGGGGATAATCGGTACCAACGGCTCCGGTAAATCCACAATTCTTAAAATCATTACGGGCGTACTCAATGAGACGGACGGCGTGGTGGCAGTCAACGGGCGGATTTCCGCGCTGCTGGAGCTGGGCGCCGGCTTTAACATGGAGTACAACGGGATTGAGAACGTATATCTGAATGGAACCATGATCGGGTTTTCAGAAAAGGAAATAGATGAAAAGCTTCAGGATATCCTGGATTTTGCGGATATCGGAGAATATGTATACCAGCCCGTCAAAACGTATTCCAGCGGTATGTTTGTAAGGCTGGCTTTTGCTGTGGCCATCAATATCGATCCGGAAATCCTGATTGTGGATGAAGCGCTTTCCGTTGGCGATGTTTTTTTCCAGGCAAAGTGCTATCATAAGTTCGAAGAATTCAAGAAGCAGGGAAAGACCATTCTTTTTGTCAGCCATGATTTGAGCGCCATCAGCAAATACTGCGATCGGGCCGTACTGCTCAATCAGGGCGTAAAGCTGGGTGAGGGCAGCCCCAAGGAAATGATTGACGCCTACAAGCGTGTGCTGGTGGGACAGTATGAAATGCCCGAAACAGGCGGCAAAGGCGGACTGCTTCAGGATAAGGACATACGGGCCGCTGCAGCAAAGGCGGACGGCGGTACGGTCAATGAGAATGTTTTCGGAAACGGCAGCGCTCAGGAAAACAACAGTAAAGAAAACAACGGTAAAGGAAACAACAGCGCGGAAAACGAAGCCTCCGCCAGTGAAAAGTCAGGTCGGACTGCGTTGAAAAAGCATCCCCGCACGCAGGCGCAGGGAGTAAATCCTCAGGCGCTGGAATACGGAACGAAGGAAGCGGAGATTATAGATTATTATGTAACGGACGGAAATGGTGTGGAGACAACAACCATATTGAAGGGTGATCCCTTTACCATGCATATGAGGGTGCATATCCACGAGGATGTGCCCGCGCCGATTTTTGCGCTTTCCATTAAAAATATCAAGGGCGTGGAAATTACCGGGACGAATACCATGGTGGAGCGGGCGTTCCTGGAAGGGGTAAAGGCCGGGGAAGAGCTGGAAATTACTTTTTCACAGAAGGTGAGGCTGCAGGGCGGCGATTACCTTTTGTCCCTGGGAGTGACCGGATATAAGGGAGATTCCTTTACGGTGTACCACCGTTTGTATGATATTATGAACCTGACCGTGATTTCCGACAGGGATACGGTGGGATACTTCGATATGGAATCTGATGTGAAGGTTGCCAGATTATAGAGTGCGAAAGGCAGGGGCCAAAGATGACTGAGCAGATAGGGAAAGTGAAACTGGACTTATCCTTTTACCCCGGAGAAGACTTCTACTGTGACGGAACGGTAGAGGATGAAATATTGGATATTGTAAAAAATTATCCGCCGGAGGAATACCAGAAAAAAATAGAGGTAAAGCGCAGCTGGCCTGTGTTTTATCATCTTTCGCCGCAGCGGGAAAATATTGCGGCCTGGCTTCCCATGGATAAAAATACGAAGGTGCTGGAGGTAGGCAGCGGTATGGGAGCGGTCACAGGAGTGCTGGCCCGTAAGGCCGGCAGTGTCACCTGTGTGGATTTATCCAAAAAGAGGAGTCTCATCAATGCCTATCGCAACCAGGAATATGACAATGTAACGATTTATGTGGGGAATTTCAATGATATAGAACCGATTCTGCCCTGCGATTACGATTATGTCCTGCTGATAGGCGTTTTCGAATACGGGCAGAGCTACATTCCCACGGAAACGCCCTTTGAGGATTTCCTGAACATTAACCAGAAGCATGTAAAAAAGGACGGCAACCTGGTCATCGCCATTGAAAACAAGATGGGGATGAAGTACTGGGCCGGCTGCGCGGAGGATCATTTATCCCGGTTTTTCGCGGGGATTGAGGATTATCCTGACGGCGGCGTGGTGCGCACCTTTACCAGGAACGGGCTGGAGAAGCTGATGCGTAAATGCGGTGTTGCGGACTATCATTTTTACTACCCTTACCCGGATTATAAATTTGCCGACACCATTTATTCCGACAGACGCCTTCCCAAGGTGGGCGAGCTGAGCAAGAACCTGCGGAATTTCGATGCGGACAGAATGCTTCTTTTCGATGAGAAAAATGCCTTTGATATGGTGATCCGGGAAGGCATATTCCCCATGTACAGCAACTCCTACCTGGTGATGACAGGGCCTGCGCCGGACACCGTTTATACGAAATTCTCCAATGACCGGGCGGATATTTATGCTATCCGTACGGATATTGTGGAGCAGGAAAAAAGGCGTGTCGTCCGCAAAATACCGGATTCCCCGGCAGCGGCCGAGCATGTGGAAAATATAGCGAAATTTTATAAGGAACTGAAAAAAAGATACGAAGGAAGCGGACTTTTTATAAATGAATGTCATCTGATAAAGGACGGGAAGGGCCTGCCGGAAGTACAGCTTGAATACCTGGAGGGCTGTACGCTGGAGGAAATGATGGATGACTGTCTGGATCGGGAGGACATGAATTGCTTCCGCAGCCTTTTCGGGGTATATCTGGATAAAATCCGTTACAGGGCGCAGGTGCCGGTATCGGATTATGATCTGGTATTCGGAAACATTATTGTAGATAAAGAGGGCCGCTGGAACCTGATTGATTATGAGTGGACCTTTGAGGAATGTGTGGATTCCAATGCGCTGGCTTTCCGTGCGTTGTACTGCTATCAGATGGGAGACGGCAAGCGTAAGGGACTTCCTGTGGAGGAATTCCTGAAGGAACTGGGAATCAGCGAGGAGGCGGCGCAGGAATACCGGGCCAGGGAACGGCGTTTCCAAAAGGCCGTTACGGGCAACCGTGTGTCAGTTTCCGATATGCGGGTGCTGCTTGGCAGGAGGGCGATCCCCTGGCAGGAGTTTTTTTCAAGGCTTGATCGCAAAAAGGTGGAGATATTCGAAGATTACGGCGCGGGCTACAGCCCGGAGCATTCCTATCATCATTTTCCAAGCTATCTTGTGGATGATCACATGCGTATCAGTGTGCCTGTGAAGGAGGGCGTCAGGGGAATCCGTATCGATCCTGCGGAAAGCTCCTGTATTGTACGCATGGAGAGCGCCGTGCTGAACGGCATGGAGCTGCCGTTGTCGGATCCGGCTTATCTGGCGATGAACGGATGGGAGCTGACGCCGAAAAAGGATCCCCATCCCGTATTCTTTTTCCACAGCAATGATCCCAACATCAATATCCGGCTGGATAAAGTGCCGGAGGGCGGCGACGGGATTTTAGAGGTGGAGTTCGAGATAGAATGGCTGTCGGAGGAAACGGCGTCCGCGGTGGATGCCAATCTCAAAAGGAGGCACTGGTTTTGAACCTGAAGAAAATATTGCAGGCTCCCATGCGGAGACGACAGACTTTAAAATATGAAAACAGAATCGTAAGTCAGACGGTTGCCTATCATGACTGGATTCTGAAAAAGGAACAGCAGGAAAGGGAAGGCTCTGTCCTGCTCGGGCAGGATCTTTCCATGGAATATATCGCCTATAGCGGCTGCGGGGAAAAGTTTTCCTTAAAGGAGGTTGAGGCGGACATTGCGGTGTTCTATGGGGACGGCGGAAAACCGGAGAAGGAAGAAATGGCCCTTCTTGCAGATTATTTTGCCAGACATCCAAAGGCGCTGCTGGTTTATGCGGACGAGGATGAAATCGACAGCGCTTCAGGAGAACCCAGGCGCCGGAATCCATGGTTGAAGCCGGACTGGTCCCCGGATACGCTGATTTCCTATTTTTATTTCGGGAACCTCTTTGCGGTGAGGACTAAAAGCCTCCAGGATATCCCGTGGCTGGGCTCCGGGGATTTCAGAAGCAATCTGTATGATTTCTGTTTGAAGGCGGTGGAAAAGGCGGGGGAGGCCTGCCATTTTGACAGCGTGCTTTTCCATAATACAAGCCCCATCCGTCCTTTCGGTATGGAAGAAAAATATGAAGAGCTCAAAAGCGCGGCATACATAAGACGGGGATGGCCCCTGAAGGCGGAAGGCATGGTTTCCATTGTGATTCCCTCCAAGGACAATCCGGGCGTCCTGTCCACATGTATCCATTCCGTGATGGAAGCCAGCACCTACCGTAATTTTGAAATCATCGTCGTAGATAACGGCAGCAGTGAAAAGAACCGGAGGCGCATTGAACTCATGCTGTCCTTGATGACGCCGGAGTGCCGGTTCCGTTATGTGTATGAGCCCATGGAATTTAATTTTTCCGCCATGTGCAACAAAGGCGTGGGGCTGGCGCGCGGCGAATATGTAATGCTTTTGAATGATGATATAGAAATTATCCAGGAAGACTGGCTGGAAAAAATGATGCGTAAGGCCGTGCTTCCCCATGTGGGGGCGGTGGGTGTGAAGCTTTTCTATCCGGGCAGCCATACCATCCAGCATGCCGGCATCACCAATATCCGTCTTGGCCCGGCCCATAAGCTGCAGTTTCGGGATGACAGGACGGATTATTATTTCCTCAGGAACCGTCTGGCCTTTGATGTGCTGGGCGTGACCGGGGCCTGCCTGCTTGTGAAAAAAAGTATATACGAGGAGGCCGGAGGTCTGTCCGAGGCGCTGCGCGTGGCCTTTAATGATGTGGAATTCTGCTATCATGTCTATGAGATGGGCTATTATAATGTGATCTGTAATGATGTGGCGCTTTATCATCATGAGTCCTTAAGCCGGGGCATGGACGACAGCGTGGAGAAGCTGAAACGCCTCCATCAGGAGCTGAACATGCTTTATGAGCTGCATCCGGATATTTACGGACGGGATCCTTTTTACCACAGATATCTGGTGAAGGATGTGCTGGATCAGGAATTTTACGCCGGAAACAGATATGAGTATACGGATCGGCTGGATACCGTGGAGCCGGAAAGCCTGCGGGATGGTTTACGTCCGGAGTGGTGCAATGAGGTGCTGCGCATGGGGATTGAATTTGCCGGTGATCTGTGTAAATGGGAAACCGGCCGCAGCGGCGGCGGAAATTATTTTATCCAGGGCTGGTGCTATGCGCTTCAGGTGGACAACAGCCAGTATCGTTTTAGCTCATAAAGGTGTGGTGGGCTGGAGGAGGACCCCAGCCAGTATCGTTTTAACCTTCTGTTAAAGCCGGTGGATCGGGGCGACGGCCCGTCGGCGGAGAATGGTGGGGAGGAAGGCGCTGTGTGGAAGCTGCCCGTCAACAGGCAGTACAGGCCGGATATCCAGGAAAATCTGGGCCATCTGCAGATGGTGGCGCTTACAGGCGTATGCCTGCAGTTTGGAAGAGAGGCGCTGCCTGAAGGGGAATACCGCATCGGCTTCCTCTGGGAGGACTGCTGTTCCAGGCACTCCGCCACA
>OBYP01000263.1_pt1 | contig 56712 bp, 44 predicted proteins | sample 1501461 | NCBI WGS metagenome assembly OBYP01 (sample SAMEA2580201, study PRJEB22360) | human gut metagenome | biome: human gut; feature: human-associated habitat; material: faeces | place: Denmark | collected 2008/2010 | reverse complement strand
AGCATCCGGGAACCCCCTCACACCCCGGCCCCTGTGCAAATCTCCCCGCGCCCCCACCACCAGGACAATGCTCCTCCGCCGGGCGGGTAGGTTGTGAAGGGGAAAAAGGACAGGGAAAAAGAACAGGGCAAAAAGGGCAGGGAAAAGGGCAGGGGAAAAAACAGGGCAGGTAGGAGGGGAAAAAGAACTGGGCGGGGGTGTAGATGGGGGGAATGGATTTCAGATGCATTCCAGGACCATGACGTGTTCGCCGTGGATGTCTTTTTCGCCGTTGAAGCGGAAGCCGTAGTGGGTGTAGAGGGAGGCGGCCGGGGTGTTGCCGGGGATGATGCTGAGGTAGATGCGACGGCAGTGGTATTCGGTTTGGAGACGGTCGATGAGGAGGCGCATGGCTTCTTTGCCGTAGCCTTTGTGTTGGTAGCGTTGGTCTATGAGGAGGCGGTCCATCCATACTCTTCCGGAGGGGAGGTATTCGGGGAAGAAGCCGTACATGGCAAAGCCTATGAGGAGTCCGTCGTCGTAGATGGCTACGGGGCGCCAGCAGGAACTGGCATCGGCTTCCTTCAGGCATTGTTCGACGCTTTCTACATAGGTTTCCTGGCCGAGGGCTGTTTTGAGGGTGAGGGCTTCTTTGCGGTTGGCTGCCGTGATTGGTTGGAGGGAGAGGTTCATGGTGTGTGGATTCCTTTCTGTCTTCTTTTTTTGTGATTTTTGTTATTTTTTTTGATCCTTCGTAGTTTCAATTCATTCTTTCTATCATATGCTATGGAGCCGCCCTATAGTCAAGAGGGGGCAGGGCGGACAGATAAAAGAGTGGATGCAGTAACTGTTCGGCAAGGGGCTGAATTGTTATTTTATGTTGGCGGAATTATGGTAGTGGAATTGTAATAGCGGAGGGGATTTGGGAAGATGGAGAAATGAATGCGGCAGGCCGGGATGGTTCGGGCCGGCGGGAGGAGTGGAGTTGGGAATGGGGAAGAGGACAGGAAAGCGGAGGACAGGAAAGCAGAAGGTGGGACAGCAGATGGCAGGAGAACAGATGGCAGGGAAGCAGAAGGTAGGAAAAGAGACGGCGGGATGGGAAAGTGGGTCCGGCCGGGGGGACAGGAGAAGAAATTGGGTGGATTTGTGTATTGTTTTGCTGACAAGCGGGGTGGTTATTGCGGCCTATCTGGCGGTGATGGGGGGAATGAGCCAGTCCGGGAGCAGCGGAGGCGGTTCGGGTGAGGTGTCGGGGGGAGAGCTTCTTTTGCAGACGTTGTTGGGGGCTTTGACGGAATATGGTGTTTTTGGGCTGGGGATTACGATTGTGTGTGCGGTGCGCAGGGAGAGTTTTCGCAGCTTTGGGCTGAAATGGGAGAAGCTGGGGGTGACGGTTTTGCTGTCGGCGTTGGCTTGTGCGCCGGCTTTTGTAAGTATGTTGTTCCGGAATGAGGTTCACAGTTATCTGCCTTTTCAGACGGTAAATTTTACGAAGCAGGTGCTGGAAGCGGGGGTTCCGGTCAGTTTGGTTGGAATGGTTATTATTGCGGCGAGCTGGGGCTTTTTTGAAGGGTTTTCTTATGTGGTGATTGCGGAGCGGGTGAACCGGCTGTTTCCGGTCAGGCGTGTTTGGCTGAATGCGGTGTCGGGGGCCGGCGGGGCGATATGTCTTGTGGTGCATGCGGTTTTGGGGCTGGCGCCGGAAACGTTTGTTGTGGGGCTGTGTGATTTCATTATTATTTATGGGATGCTGGCGGTCCGGGATTATACAGGGAATGCCTGGGGCTGTGTGCTGATTTATTTTTTCTTCTGGAATGCGTTAGTATAGTTGTGGGGACTTGGTTGCGGAGAGGAAAACAAATTTATAAAATAATATAGAATCAATTATCGGAATTATTTTGCATTTTATTACAATGGTTGACTATATAATGCTAGTAGATTAAACTGAAAATAGAAGACAAATTAATTATACAACTGTAGCAGCACCAATTTATATAAGGATTCGTTGGGTGAAGGTTACAGATTATAAAAAGCATAAAGTGAGTAGGTATAATGAATATTAATAATGTTAAAACAAAACTTTTTATAGTTTTTCTTATAATGATTTTGTTGTTAGTTATTAGTTTTGGAATAATATTTTTTTTGTTGGAAAGATATTCAAGAAATGTTATCTATCAGCAGATGGAAAATAGCGCGCGTTATTATGTAGATTTTACCGATAATCAGATGGAGAATATCCTGCAGCAGAGAGATAATTTTTTCACTGACCGTAATTTGGTTTTTCTCGGAGAAGAAGGTTCATTACTAGATCATGACAGAATGGCAGCTATTCTTACTGAACAGGAGAAATTGTTGCTAATCAAAGGTTCAAATAAAATTATTAAGGATGTCATCGTATATATAACAGGAAGTGATATTATTATTAAGTCAGATGCCCTTCGTACTATGACAGATACAGACAGACAGCGGATTAATCAGTTAAACAAGCGACTGGACGTCTTGACAGTAGAAGACGGGGTATTGACGCTTGCAATGGCAGAACACTATTATTCCGAAAATATACTACCTAGATTTTATTTGGAAATTATTTTTGATGAAGAACAGATAATAAGTAACTTAAATGATTTTTCTATCGAAGGTGGCAGTTCTTTTTGGGATTATCCTCTGATTGGGTGGTTTTTAGAAAATCCCGTGCAAGAGGGCATGGGCAGGAAAATATTAAAGGTTTGTGATGAGACTGAAGGTATCAGCAGAATTAATGTTGACGGTAAATATTTTCTTGTAAATGTGACAGAATCGAAATATTTCGGAAAGCTTATACAGTATTGCAATGAAGACGTTATTCTTCAAAATTTGCGAAGCTATAGATGGCAGATGATTTGTTTTCTGCTTTTGGCAGTAGTATGTGCCATGGTTTTTGCTTCTTATACGGACAGACTGATAAATCGTCCGTTAAGGGAGTTGCAGGGAGCATTTCAGAAACTTGAAGATAGTGATTTGTCAATTAGGATTACGAATAAAACGAATGATGAGTTTGAATATATCTATGATGGATTTAATCATATGGTGGAAAAACTCAGTCAGACAATTGATGAAGTGTATGTGCAGAAAAATTTAGCTGCACAGGCTCAGTTTAAGCAGTTACAGGCACAAATTAATCCGCATTTTCTGTATAATAGTTTCTTTTTGCTAAATGGTCGTATTCACAGGCATGATTATGAAGGAGCTGAACTGCTGACAAATTATCTGGGCACTTATTTTCGTTATATTACCCGTAATGCTTCTGATATAGCAACTCTGAGTGAGGAATTAGAACACGCAGAGGCATATGCAAGGATACAGGAGAGCAGATTTTCCGCACGAATGGAGCTTGACTGGGAAAAACTTCCTGAGGAATGGGAGAATATACTGATTCCACGTCTGACTGTGCAGCCTATTTTAGAGAATGCATTTAAGTATGCTCTGGAAAATAAGGAAGAGGACGGCTTGCTGCATGTTTATTATCTGAAAGAAGCGGGAATGCGTTATATTTTAGTTGAGGATAATGGCGATATTTCCGATGAAGCGATAAATGAAATGAATCGTAAATTTTCAAGTGAATATCAGGGAGAAATTACGGGGATTATTAATGTTGACAGACGCTTGAAAAGTTACTATAAATGCGATACCGGATTATCCGTACAGAGGGGAGAACTTGGCGGGGTGCTTGTCAAAATATTAATACCGGAAAGAAATAATCAGATGTGAATTATGCAGCGGGGGAATTAATATGTTTCAGTTATTAATTGTGGATGATGAAATTGAAAGTCTTGAATGGCTGGTAGAATTATTTGAATCCTGCGGAGAGGAAATTGCAATTTATACGGCGTCTACAGCCAGGAAAGCATTAGAACTTCTGCAGGATATAAAATTCGATATTGTATTAACAGATATTCAAATGCCCGGAATGAACGGACTGGAGCTGTACAAAAAAATAAAGGAGAACTGGTCGCATATACGAATTGTATTTCTTACTGGTTATAGTAATCATGAAATTCTTTACGAGTTGGCGCAGGATAAAAGAATTCGTTATCTGTTGAAAACGGAAAAACCTAAAAAAATTGTAGATACCGTCATTGAGGTGTATTCGGAATTATTAGAGGAACAGGATGCTGCATTAAAGCAGAGACAGAAGGATGCACTTTTATCGAAAGCAAAGTATTGGCTTGAGAAAGGGCTGATAGAACAGCTAATCAATAGTATTGCAGATTCACAGTCTGTAAAGGAACAGCTTCGGGATATGGAAATATCGTTAAGGATTGATGAACCTGTTATATTATTTCTCGCGAGAATCAATAATTCTGAAAGTATAATTCGTTATGAAGAGCAGGAATATGTTTTAGCTGCAGTTTTAGAGAATATGCCGAGAACCGTCAGGACATTGGCGTATATTCTTGATTTCAATTATATGATAGGAATTGTACAGCCTAAAATGTCAGGAATACAGGCAGATTGGGACAATATCTTCGGCATTTGTGCAGAGGGACTGGAAAGTGTAAAAAGACTCTGCGGGGATAAATTAGGGATTTGGATGGCTGCGGCTATTTATCGTGAAAATATTCCGTTGCAGGAATTAGGTAATGCATACCATACTCTTCGCAGGAAGCTGATACCGCTTGTTAATCCTAAAAAAGATGGTGTATTGTTTGTTTCAGCATCTGAAAACGAAGCCGGATATATTAACAGCAAAATCAGTACAATGAAGCTGCTTTTGCTGGAAAATTATATGGAGCAGGGTAAAATAGATGAAGTCAGCGAGCTTTTGAAAGAGGTTACTGTGCCGCTTCTGTTTTATGAAAGTATGCATGATTTAGAAGCGCTGGAAATATACTATAGCATTTCAATGATTTTTATTAAATATATTAATGTCAATGGATGGTATGAGAAAATTCCGTTTCAAATCAGCATGTATCCGCTTACAAGCGTAGAGAATTTTCATGACTGGGGAGAGGCAATTGATTATCTTATGAGACTTACAGGGGTATTGACGGGTTTGCTTAAAGAGGATGAGTTTTTATACGGGAACCGTGCTATTCAGCGGGTCGAGCAGTATATCCGTAATCATTTACAGGATGATTTGAGTCTTCAGGTTCTGGCGGACGTCGGTAATTTTAATGTTTCGTATCTGTCGAGAATTTTCAAGCAGAAATATCATTGCAATCTTTCCAATTATATTGTTAAGGCAAGAATTAGTCTGGCAAAAGAACTGCTTACAAACACAAATGACAAAATTTATTCGATAGCTGAAAAGGTGGGATATGGAAACATCAGTTCCTTTAACAGGGTGTTTAGGAAAAGTGAAGGGATGTCTCCTGCTGAGTATAGAGAAACATATTATATTGGTGAATGACGTTATATTAAAAAAATAGTATTGAGGTGCGGACTTTTTGGTCTGCGCCTTTTTTGTTTACCAAGTATAAAAATAATACTTGTTTTGTATGGAAAATGTTTATTTGGTAAGAAAATGAGAAGAAAGTAAAGAAAAGACTATTTATGGGATTAGAAAAAGTTTCTATACTAGGACATGTGTTAGGAATTCAGAGACAGAAAGAGAGGAATAACAATGCAGACGAAAGGTTTGAAAGGATTTATAAAAAAACTGCGTAAGTATAGGAGTTATTTGCTTATGCTTCTGCCGGCAGTAATTTATACATTAGTTTTTTCTTATTATCCTATGACGGGTGTAATTCTGGCTTTTAAAAAATATACATATGCCGGTGGAATTTGGGGAAGTGCTTGGAATGGTATTGAAAATTTTAAATTCTTTTTTAAATCCGGGCAGGCGGGAATCGTCACTCGAAATACCGTTTTATATAATATACTGTTTATTGTGGTCGGAACAATTGTCCAAATTGCGGTGGCGATATTCCTGACGGAAATTCGAAATAAACATTTTCGCAAGTTTAGCCAGTCATTTATGTTTCTTCCATATTTTATTTCGTGGGTAATTGTCGGAGTGATGGCGTTTAATATTTTCAGCTCGGATTATGGATTTTTGAACAATATAATTACAAGCTTTGGAGGAAAAAAGATATCTTTTTATTCAAAACCGCAAGTATGGCCTGGTATACTTCTTTTCTTTAATGTATGGAAGGGTATAGGATATGGCTCAATATTATATTTAGCAGCAATTATGGGAATAGATACATCAATTTATGAATCAGCTTCAATAGATGGAGCTAATGTTTTTCAAAGGATTTTCCATGTTACGATTCCGATGATTATGCCTACGGTGGTGATATTATTCCTAATGAGTATAGGCGGTATTTTCAGGGGGAATTTCGATATGTTCTATAATCTCGTGGGTTCAAATGGTTTATTGTACGAATATACGGATGTTATTGATACATTAGCGTTCAGAGCTTTAATTTCCAGTAATGATTTCGGAATGTCATCGGCAATCGGATTGTTTCAGTCAGTGCTATGCTTTATCACGGTAATTATCGCAAATAAGCTTGTAGGTCTGTATGACAGAGACTATACATTGTTTTAAGGAGGGCACAATGAGAAAAAATGAGAATCGTTTAGGAAAAATAAAAATGGGAAAAGATGTTGCTGCGTTACATATTATTGCATATGTGTTCTGTACAGTAATGGCGCTTTTATGTCTGATTCCGTTTGTAATGGTTGTGTCCGGCTCTTTTTCATCGGAAGCGAGTATATCAGCAAATGGTTTTTCTCTTTTTCCATATGAGATATCACTTGAGGCATATAAGACAGTATTTAAGGAACCATTAGTGATAGCACGGGCTTATTGTGTGACAATAGGACTTACCGTTGTGGGAACAGCGTTGGGGTTAGTTTTTTCTGTTATGACTGCTTATGTGTTGTGCAGACAAGATTTTGCCTGGAGAAATGCTTTTTCTTTTTTCTTCTACTTTACAACACTATTTAGTGGCGGGCTTGTTCCGACTTATATTTTATATATGAATACATTGAATTTGGGAAACACATACACTGCGATGCTTTTGCCGCTTTTGTTTTCGGTATACAACCTACTGATTATGAAAAGTTATATAACCTCAATTCCTGAATCTTTGGTTGATGCAGCAAAGATTGACGGATGTAGTGAAGTAAGGATTTTGTTTAAGATTATTATGCCGCTTGTTAAACCGGCGTTGGCTACAGTAGGTCTTTTGATCGCATTGTCATATTGGAATAGTTGGTATCATGCAATGCTGTTTATTACTGATGAGAAGATGTTTCCTTTGCAATATTTTTTATATGATACGGTAAATAATATTGAAGCATACAAGAGACTGATAGCTTCCGGTGCCTCTGTTTCCATTAATATCAGTTCGGCGTTGTCGATGCCATCGCAGACATTGAAAATGGCACTTACGGTAGTTGTTACAGGCCCGATTGTTTTGGCATATCCTTTCGTTCAGAAATATTTTGTTCAGGGTATTACGATTGGAGCAGTGAAAGGCTGAGTACACCCGGAAAAAGGGCGGATGGTTTAGCGGCCATATGCGGGAAAGCCGCATGTACGGTTCTGGAAAGGTGATTTTACTTAACAGTTTGAAATAATAGTTCTTTTAAAGAACAGATAAATAAATTATATTAAATAATAAAGGAGGATTCTTATGAAAAAGAATTCAAAAAAATTATTAGCATTGTTGTTAAGTGCGTCGATGACAGTGGGAGTATTGGCAGGATGCGGTGCTAAAAGCACAAACAATGAAGTTGCCCCGGCAACTGAGAATGCAAATGAAGCTATATCGGAAAAATCCGAAGCTGATGGAAATACCCCCGATATTTCCGAACATGTAGATATAACAATGTATCTGGTGGGAGATACGCCTGAAACATATAGTGATATTTTAGCGAAGGTTAATGAAATCACGGAAAGGGAAATAAATGCATCTTTAAATGTAAAATGGCTTTCGTGGTCTGAGCATGATGCAAAGTATTCGCTTCTTTTTTCCGGAAAAGAGGATTTTGACCTGATATTTACGGCTCCTGCCTGGTGTCATTATGAGCAGACTGTTGCGCTTGGTGGATTTCTTGAGCTGACAGAAGATATGATTAGTAAATATATGCCGGATGTATGGGCACAGTTGCCTGAAGTTGCATGGAAGCAGGCAAAGATCAACGGTAAAATATATATGATGCCAGCGAACTTTATAGAGGTAAATCCTCTCGCAGCAACAATCCGTACAGATTGGATGGAACAGTTTGGATTTACGGATATTAAATCATGGGATGATATGTTTGCCTTTATGAAAGCTTGTGGAGAAAATGGGAAAAATGCTTTTGCAGTGAAAGAAGACAATCCATGGGGACTTTATATCGGATGCATTGCAGAAGGATGTAATCCTAAGGGATACTGTGGTCTTAGCGGAACTCCGAGCGGAAACTCATATATTTTTTATAATGGTTATGATGCAGACAGCACAAAACTGACGTCTCTATTTGACATGGAAGAATTCCGCAATTATTGTCATCAGATGAAGGAACTTGCTGATGCAGGGGCAATTCCTGATGATGTTCTTGCAACAAATTTTGAAGAACGTCAGACGTATATGGCAGGCGGAAAAGCTGCATATTTTCTGTGGAATACCGGTACAGCCAGAAACTATGCTAATGAAATTAATGCTGCGCATCCAGAATGTAAAGTACAGATTTTTAACTTCTTTGAGGATGATACATTTTTAGCTTCAAAATATACAAATAATGGCATGGGTATCAATGTAAATACCAAAAATCCGGAGCGTGCAATGATGATGCTTAATCTGCTTGCTACAAATCAGGAGATTATGGATTTAACAAGCCTAGGTATTCAGGGAGTAAACTGGGAGCTTAATGACGACGGAACATATTCCGTGCTTCAGCCATATAATGCAAGCAATTATTGGGGATGGAGAAATGGGGACATGATAAGAAATCTTTATAATCCTGCCGCAACGGATGTTGATAAGAAATATGAACAGATGAATGAAAGTTATTATCAGAATATTAAGCCTGAACATATGCTTGACTATTTTGGATTTGATACAACCGCCGTAAGTACACAGGTTGCTGCTGTAGAAGCAGCAGATGATACATACTGGTATCCGCTGCTTTGCGGACAGGTTGATGATGTAGATGCAACGATTGATCAATTTAAGGTCGCTTTGGAAACTGCCGGTTTACAGGATATTATTGATGAAGCACAGCGGCAGGTCGATGAATATATGTCTGCTCAGAAATAATTCTTTTATTTGTATTTGTATGGATTAATATGAAGTCTAAAGAGAGGAGCTGTGCACTAATTATCCGGAGTGCCAGCTCCTTTCTAAAAATAATCCTTATTTGAAAGATTAAGAAAAGTTGTAAACGGAGGGTACAAAATGGAAATGAGAATTGTTGTTGATATAAATAATAAAACAGCAGATTTGGGAGATTTGTATGGTGTCTTTTTTGAAGATATTAATCATGCTGCTGACGGAGGGTTATATGCCGAATTAGTAAGAAACCGCAGTTTTGAATTTAATACTATTGATAAAGATGGGTATCATGCTTTGACAGCATGGAATGTACAAATACCTGATGGTGCAATCGGCAGTATCTCTGTACAGGACAGTCACCCCTATTGTTTAGAGAATCCGCATTATCTCGTAATTGATGCGACGGAGCCTGCAGTAGGTATTGGGGTGGTTAATGAGGGATTCGGAGAAGGAATATATATAGAGGCTGGGAAAAGGTATATCTTTTCATGCTATGCAGCCTGTGACGGCAGACCACTGAGATTTGAAGTTTCATTGCGTTCTGCAGATGGAACGATGTATGAAAAAAAGGTTTTTCTGATTTCAAATTCCGAATGGGAATGTTTTCGTGCGGAATTTGTATCACCTGTCACCAATACATCTGCAAGACTGGGTTTGCGCCTTGTGTCTGCCGGACGAATTTATATAGATATGGTATCATTATTTCCTGAAGACACATTTTTAAACAGGCAAAATGGTCTAAGAAAAGACATAGCAGAAATGATTGCGGATTTGCATCCAAAATTTATGCGCTTTCCGGGGGGATGCCTTGTTCACGACGGTTCATTAAATGAAAATGACAGAGATTCCATGTATCGTTGGAAAAAGACGTTAGGACCTATAGAAAAACGTCCTGCGAGACGCAATAACTGGGGATACAATCAGACGCTTGGTCTTGGGTATTTTGAATTTTTCCAATTCTGTGAGGATATAGGAGCTAAGCCTCTGCCGGTATTACCCGGCGGATGGGATCCGCACCATAAACGTGCTGTGCCTGTATCTATGATTAAAGAATGGATAGATGATGCTTTGGATTTAATAGAATTCGCTAATGGAGATATAGATACTGAATGGGGAAAGAAAAGAGCTGATTTGGGGCATCCTGAGCCTTTCTTTCTCGAATATATAGGAATTGGTAACGAAGAAGTCGGTGAGGAGTTTTTTGAACGATATACATATTTTCATGAGGCTATCCGGAAAAAGTACCCGGAAATTAAAATTATCAATACCGCAGGTCCTTGTGCCGGCGGAATAGCTTATGAAATGGGCTGGGAGAGTGCAGAAAAACATGGTTCGGATTTGATTGATGAACACTATTATCAGGCACCGGAATGGTTTATTGCAAATCATCATCATTATGATAATTATAATGGTAGAACGACCAAGGTGTTCCTTGGTGAATATGCGTCTAAGGATGATACATGGTACAATGCTCTTGTAGAAGCGAGTTATATGATAGGGCTCGAAAAGAATGCAGAGTCAGTTGGTCTTGTATGCTATGCACCACTGCTTTGTCATACGGATTATATTAATTGGAAGCCGGATATGATTTTATATGATAATAACCGTGTATTCGGAACACCGAGTTATTATGTGCAGAAATTGTTTATGCATAATCAGGGAGAGCAGGAGCTAACTGTATCTATAAATACGGATATAGAGAATGAAGTCATTGAAAGCAAATTAGGAAAAAAGATTTATTTAGCTCCTGGAATAAGGGGCAGGGATTGCGTGATGGAATGCAGTGATATCAGGATCCTGACAAAAGAAGGTGAAATAACCTGCCCTAATGCCGTTATTCGTGCAGAAGACGAGCCATTATTCTTAGGCGAGGCAGACGAGGATTATACTGTGCGCTTTGTGATGAAAAGAACGTCGGGAATTTTCGGAATTTCTTTAAGATTTGCCTGTGCGGATAAAAATAATTTCAGAAAAATCGAACTTGGAGGTTGGGAAAATCAGACTTGCTCTTTTGAGGAGGAAATCGGAGGAAGAGGAAGTTTTCTGTACGATGCCGGATTTGAAATCCAGACGGGAAAGCATTACCAGGTAGAAGTGAATGTTAAGCAGGGACGTATTACAGTATACGTGGATGGAAATACTGTAATTGACTCGGAATGCTTATCTGTAACGATAGAACCGATATATTGTTGTGCATCTTTTGATAACAGTACGAGAGATATTATCGTAAAGGCTGTTAATTTAAAAAATGAGGCTTATATGACAGAAATAGAGTTAAAGGATACCGGAATTGAAAAAGCAGAGGTATATCATATGGACGGATATGCTTTGGATGAAAGAAATAGCTTTGAGGAGCCAAGAAGAGTTATACCGAAAACGGATAGCGTTCCTGTAATAGACGGGAAAATTAGATATATGATGCCGGCAAGATCAATTAATATCTTTCGGGTAAAAAGTATGTAATTTAACTCGCTTCGGTATTTCAAACTATAATCATTAAAAAACTGTTAAAGTACAAAAATTATTGTTTTTTGAAAGTTTTCAGAGAGGCTCAGAAAGCAAAAAAATGTTGACAAATCCGGGGAGCTGCTGTTAGTATATGGAAGTAGGGCAACGGCGTTCTTACCAGTGGGGTAGGAGCGCCTTTTTTCGTTTGATGGGATATATGCAATGGTTCAAAAGGCTGAACTGTTACGAAGTGTTATCAATAAGCAAGGGGATTATTTTGCAGAGAAAGGAATGGTAGCTATGCAGTTAGCGGGAAAGAAGTATACGAAAGAAGATATCCTGAGGCTGGTGGAGGAGGAAGATGTGGAGTTTATCCGTTTGCAGTTTACGGATATGTTCGGCTGTCTGAAAAATATGGCCATTACCTCCAGCCAGCTGGAAAAGGCGCTGGATAACCGGTGTATGTTTGACGGTTCGGCGATAGATGGTTTTGTGAAAATAGAGGAATCGGATTTATTTCTGCATCCGGATTTGGATACGTTTGAGATTTTTCCGTGGAGGCCGCAGCAGGGGAAGGTGGCGCGGCTGATTTGTGATGTGTACCGGCCGGGAGATAAGCCTTTTGAGGGGGATCCCAGATATATTCTGAAGACGGCGCTGAAGGAAGCGGAGGAAATGGGATATACGTTTTATGTGGGTCCGGAGTGTGAATTTTTTCTGTTCCATATGGATGAAAATGCCATGCCTACGACGATTACCCATGAACAGGCGGGGTATTTTGATCTGGGACCGGTGGATCGGGGGGAAAATGCGAGAAGGGATATGGTGCTGACGCTTGAGGATATGGGGTTTGTTGTGGAAACCTCCCATCATGAGGCGGCCCCGGCACAGCATGAAATTGATTTTGAATATGATGAAGCGCTGGCGACTGCCGATAATATTATGACCTTTAAGCTTACGGTGAAAACCATTGCAAAAAGGCATGGGCTGCATGCTACCTTTATGCCGAAGCCGAAAGCGGAGGTGAACGGTTCCGGTATGCATATCAATATGTCTCTGTCCAGGGATGGAAGGAATATTTTTCAGGACGCCGGGGATGAAAACGGGCTGAGCAGGGAAGCCTATTATTTTATCGGAGGAATCCTGAAGCATATCAGGGCAATTACGGCGATTACGAATCCGCTTGTGAATTCTTATAAAAGGCTGGTTCCGGGATTTGAGGCGCCGGTTTACATCGCGTGGAGCACGGCTAACAGAAGCCCTCTGCTGCGGATTCCGGCGGCGGGAAGCGAGAAAACCAGGATTGAACTGAGAAGTCCTGATCCGGCGGCCAATCCCTATCTGGCGCTGGCAGTATGTCTGCGGGCCGGGTTGGAAGGTATCCGGGAAAAAACGGAGCCGCCAAAGAGCGTGAACTGCAATATTTTTGCCATGACAGAGGATGAGAAAAAACTGATGGGGATAGAGCGTCTTCCGGGTACCTTGATAGAGGCGGTTGAAGAACTGGAGAAGGACGAATTTATCAGGGAAACATTGGGCGAGCATGTGGCGAACAAATATATTGAGGCCAAAAAGGAAGAGTGGAACAGGTACCGTGCGCAGGTAACGGACTGGGAGATTAATGAGTATTTGAACCGATTCTGAGCGAAGCTGCTTCATGGCCATACGGGCCATGTGCCGTAACGGGCGCTGCTTCATGGCCGTACGGGCCATGTGCTGTAACGGGCGCTGCTTTATGGCCGTACGGGCCGTGTGCCGTATCGGGAGCTGCTTACAGATGGAGGTACTCATGTGACAAATATCATTGTGGTTTTACCGAAAATAGAGGATGCCAAAAGCATAAAGAATGTTCTTGTGCGCAGCGGCTTTTCAGTGATGGCGGCCTGCAGCACCGGCGCCCAGGCGCTGGGGGCTGCGGATGCTTTATCCGGCGGTATTGTTATCTGCAGCTATAAGCTGATAGATATGGCGTATTCGGAGCTATATGATTATCTTCCCCCGGGAATGGATATGCTCCTCCTGGCCTCCCCGGGATATTTAAGCGAGGTCAGCGTGAAGGATATTGTGTGTCTTTCCATGCCCTTGAAGGTGCAGGAGCTGGTCAGCACGGTGGATATGATGTGTCAGTCCAGGGAAAGGCGGAGGAGAAGGCAGCGGCTTGCGCCCAGGGAACGGAGCAAGGAGGAGGCGGCGATTATCAAAGAGGCCAAGGCTTTGCTGATGGAGCGGAACCGGATGACGGAAGAGGAAGCGCACAGGTACATACAAAAGTGCAGTATGGACAGCGGCACCAACATGGTGGAGATGGCGAAAATGGTGCTGGTAACAAGGAATTGACAGGAGTGGCCGCAAAGGGACAGGGCGGTTATTTTTCAGGAAAGAAGGAAAAGATACATGAAGATAAATTTTACAAAAATGCAGGGCTGCGGAAATGATTATGTGTATATTAATGGTTTTACGGAAAAAATCCCGTTGGAAAAGAAGCCTGATTTTGTCAGGCGGATGAGCGACCGGCATTTCGGGATCGGAGGAGACGGCGTGATTTTTGTGAATCCGTCCAGTCTGGCGGATTTTGAAATGGAGATGTACAATGCGGACGGGACGCGGGCGGAGATGTGCGGGAACGGCATCCGGTGCGTGGCGAAGTTTGTGTATGACAAAGGGTTGACGGATAAGACAGAAATTACTGTTGAGAGCTTCGGACAGGTGAAGTATCTGCGGCTTTTTACGGAAAATGGCAGGGTGAAGCAGGTGCGTGTGGATATGGGGGAGCCTGTGCTCAGGGCGGAGGAGATCCCTGTTGTATGCGACGGTGAGCAGGCGGTGGCTGAAGCGATTGAGGTGGAGGGCAGGAGCTATGAAATGACCTGTGTTTCCATGGGAAATCCTCATGCGGTGGTGTACATGGAGGATGTGGCAGGTCTGGAAATTGAAAAGACAGGGCCTTTTTTTGAAAATCATCCCAGGTTCCCCAGAAGGGTGAATACGGAATTCGTGAAGGTTTTGGACAGGAATACGGTGGAAATGCGTGTCTGGGAGCGCGGCTCCGGGGAGACGCTGGCCTGCGGGACGGGCTGTTGCGCTGTGGCTGTGGCCTGCGTGTTAAATGGGCTGACGGAGAGACAGGTGACGGTCAAGGTCCTGGGAGGGGAACTGGAAATCGAGTGGGATGAAAAGAACAACCGGGTTTATATGACAGGGCCTGCGGAGACGGTGTTTGAGGGCTGTGTGGAGGATTGAGAGGAGAAATTTTGATATGTACAGGATAAATGAAAATTATCTGAAGCTTCCGGGAAGTTATCTTTTTTCAACAATTGGGAAAAAGGTGAGTGCGTTTTCCGCGGCAAATCCGGATAAGAGGATCATCCGCTTAGGGATCGGGGATGTGACGCAGCCGCTGCCGGGCGCAGTGGTGGAGGCTTTGCACAGGGCTGTGGATGAGATGGCGGATGCGGATACGTTTCATGGGTATGCCCCGGATTTGGGGTATGAGTTTCTGCGGAAGGCCATTGCGGAAAATGATTTTCAGGCAAGGGGCTGCGCGGTTGAACCGGATGAGATTTTTGTTTCTGACGGGGCGAAGTCGGATTCTGCCAATATTCAGGAAATTTTTGCGGCGGACAGTAAAATTGCGGTGTGTGATCCGGTGTATCCTGTGTATGTGGATTCTAATGTGATGGCGGGCAGGACAGGGAGCTATGATAAGGAGTCGGAGGTCTGGAGCGATGTGATTTATATGCCGTGTACGGCGGAGAACGGGTTTGTCCCTGAGCTGCCGGAAAAGACGCCGGATTTGATTTATTTGTGTTTCCCGAATAATCCTACGGGCTGTACGGTGACGAAGGATCAGCTGCAGGTATGGGTGGATTATGCGAACCGGGTGGGGGCGGTGATTATTTTTGACGCCGCTTATGAGGCGTATATTTCCCAGGAGGATGTGCCTCACAGTATTTATGAGTGTGAGGGGGCGAGGGGCTGCGCCATTGAGCTGCGTTCTTTTTCCAAGAATGCGGGCTTTACCGGCCTGCGCCTGGCTTATACGGTAGTGCCTAAGGATATGGTGTGCGGCGGGGTGTCTTTGCATTCGCTCTGGGCCAGGAGGCATGGGACGAAGTACAACGGCGCGCCTTATATCGTGCAGAGGGCCGGGGAGGCTGTTTATTCGGAGGAAGGGAAGGCGCAGATCCGTAGCATGGTGGACAGGTATATGAAAAATGCGCGTTATATTCTGGAGGGGCTGAAGAGCGCCGGGTATGAGGTGTACGGCGGGGTGAATTCTCCTTATGTGTGGATGAAGACGCCGGGGCAGATGGGGAGCTGGGAGTTTTTTGATTATTTACTGGAACGGGCGAATGTGGTCGGGACGCCGGGAGCGGGGTTCGGGCCGAGCGGGGAAGGGTATTTCAGGCTGACGGCGTTTGGGTCGTATGAGAATACGGTGGAGGCTGTGGAGAGGATTAAAGAGATATAAAGAGGGATTAAGGAAAGTATTGATTTTGGGGATGGGTTGTGGTATGATGTGAAACAATTTATAGTAATGGCATTGAACGGGACTCTTGTCAGGGGAAGCGACAGGAATGCGGCGTCACCGACTGAGAGCGCTGCTTGTGTAAGCTGACAAAGGGAACACCCGGGAGCCGGTTATTTGAAATTTCGTGAGAAACGTAGGGTAATCCGTGTAACACGCGTTAAGTGTAAGAGTGGGTAAGGCGGTAAAACACTTTGTTGGAAGTGGCGTCTTATCAATGCGGGTGGTACCGCGGATCCGTTTGGAGTCCGTCCCGGAATGCAGATTGTATGCATTCCGGGATTTTTTTATTCCCGCGAGCAACGAGCCAAGTAGCCATGCTTGCATGGATATTTAGCGACTGCCGCGAGGGTCAAATACCCCATTGCTTGCAGCGGGGTATTTGATTTCCCGGGAACGAGCCTGGCAGCCTTGCCTTATATCTGGCGGCTGCCAGGAGGGAGTTGAAGGCAGAGAGACTCAGGAAATAAAAGGTTACGGGTTTCTTTAAAATGGTTCCGCCCCGCAGTGGAACTTGCAGACCAGCCACAGAAAAAGGAGACCAAAGTTATGGAATTTTTGACAGGAGTGAAGCAGAAAGAGGTATTGGAAATCGGAGCTCTTCTCTTACCGGAGATGGTGGGAAGGGAAGTAAAGGTGAATGGGGCTGTCCATGCCATACGTGATATGGGGACGATAGCCTTTGTCGTCCTTCGGAAAAGGGAAGGGCTGGTGCAGTGTGTGTATGAACCGGGTAAGGCGGATTTTTCCTTAAAGGAGCTGAGAGAGGGCGGCGCGGTGGAGGTTTCAGGCGTCCTGGCGGCTTCGGAAAAGGCTCCGGGCGGTGTGGAAATCAGGATGAGGGCGGTGGTTATTCTTTCAGAGCCTGTGCAGGCAATGCCGATTCCCATTTCCAAATGGAAAATGAATATTTCCCTGGAAACCAGCCTGGATCTGCGTCCTGTCTCTTTGCGGAATATCCGGGAACGGGCGAAGTTCCGTATTCAGGATGGGATTGTGAGGGGCTTTCGTGATTTCCTTGTCACACAGGGATTTACGGAAATCCACACTCCTAAAATCGGAGCCAGGGGCGCTGAGGGAGGAGCAAATATTTTCCGCCTGGATTATTTCCACAGGCCGGCGGTGCTCGCCCAGAGCCCTCAGTTTTATAAACAGATGATGGTGGGCGTATTTGACAGGGTTTTTGAGACAGCTCCGGTGTTCCGGGCAGAGAAGCATAACACAAAGCGTCATTTGAATGAATACACCTCCCTGGATTTTGAAATGGGCTACATTGACGGTTTTGAAGATATTATGGCAATGGAAACCGGGGTCCTGCAGAACATTATGGGGCTTTTGAAAAAGGAATACAGCAGGGAGCTGGCCATTTTGGATATCGAACTCCCGGACACTGAGAAAATCCCCTGCGTCCGGTTTGACGAAGCAAAAAGGCTTGCGAGTGAAAAATACGGCAGGCCCATCCGCAACCCGTACGATCTGGAGCCGGAGGAGGAATCGCTTATCGGCAGGTATTTTAAAGAGGAGTATGGAAGCGATTTCGTATTTGTCACCCATTATCCCAGCAAAAAGCGACCCTTTTACGCGATGGATGATCCCGGGGATCCTGCTTTTACGCTGAGCTTTGACTGCCTGTTTAAAGGGATGGAGATTACCACCGGAGGGCAGCGGATCCATGATTACCATATGCTGCTTGAAAAAATGGCGAAGCGGGGCATGACGGAGGAGGGAATGGAGCACTATCTGATGGCCTTCAAATATGGAATGCCGCCCCACGGCGGCCTGGGCATCGGCCTGGAAAGGCTCACCATGAAGCTCGTGGGAGAAGACAACGTCCGCGAAACCACACTGTTTCCCCGTGATTTGAGCCGTTTGGAACCTTAAGAAACTGTCCGGCAGGCCTGCACATTTACTGCGCAGGCCGTACAAAAAAAGGAGGAGAACAACATGGCAAACGTAATAACAGATGCCACCATCGACTACGTAGGCATTCTGGCAAAGCTGGAGCTTACAGGAGAAGAGAAGGAACAGGCCAAGGCCGACATGGGCCGGATGCTGGATTATATAGATAAACTGAATGAACTGGACACGGAAGGCGTGGAGCCCATGAGCCATATATCTGCCGCCGCCAATGTATTCCGGGAGGATGTGGTAACAAACGGCGACGACAGGGAACAGATACTGAAAAATGCGCCGGGATGCAAAGACGGGATGTTTAAGGTCCCCCGTACAGTGGATTAGTTCATAAACGAAACCATGCGTCATGCAGGAAGCCCTGAGTCAGGCGGAAAGAGGTAACCGTTTGGCCGAAGGCTGAACTGTTTCGGAAAGAGAGGCAATTATGAGTCTTATGGAATTTTCGGCCGTACAGCTGGCCGGTAAAATAAAGAAAAAAGAATGTACCTGCCGGGAAGCCGTGAAAGAAGCATTCCGGCAGATAGAGGAAAAGGAGGCAAAGTTTCATTGTTATATCAGCCTGGATAAGGAACGTGCCCTGAAGCGGGCGGAACAGGTGCAGGCAGCAATTGATGCCGGGGAGCTGGCCGGGCCGCTGGCAGGCGTGCCGATAGCAGTCAAGGATAACATCTGCACAAAGGATGTTAAAACAACCTGTGCATCCCGCATCCTTTCCAATTTTGTCCCTTCCTACAGCGCAGAAGCTGTGGTGAGGCTGGAGCGGGCAGGGGCTATTATCCTGGGAAAAACCAACATGGATGAATTCGCCATGGGATCCACAACGGAAACCTCCGCCTTCGGAGTGACCGGGAATCCGTGGAACCCGGGGCATGTGCCGGGAGGCTCCTCAGGCGGTTCTGCGGTAGCGGCGGGAGAATGCTTTGCCGCCCTGGGCAGCGACACCGGAGGCTCCATCCGCCAGCCGGCCGGTTTCTGCGGCGTGGTGGGAATGAAGCCCACCTACGGAGCTGTTTCCCGTTACGGACTGGTTGCCTATGGCTCTTCGCTTGATCAGATAGGGCCGCTGTGCAGGGATGTGGCGGACTGCGCGGCAATACTGGAGGTGATCGCAGGACATGACAGCAAGGATTCCACCTCCGTGGATTTTGCTGCCGCAGGGGAAAAAACGGATTTTACCTCCGCGCTGAAGGACGACGTGAGTGGAATGCGAATCGGCATTCCCCGGGATTATTTCGGAGAAGGGCTGCATCCGGAGGTACGGAAGGCCGTCCTGGAGGCAGCGGAGCTTTTAAAGGATAAAGGGGCCGAAGTGGAGGAATTTGATCTTCCTTTGGTGGAATACGCAATTCCCGCTTATTATACCATCGCTTCCGCGGAGGCCAGCTCTAACCTGGAACGTTTTGACGGTATTAAATACGGATACCGCGCCAGTGAATACGAAGGACTGCATCAGATGTATAAAAGAACCCGCTCTGAAGGCTTCGGCCCGGAGGTGAAGCGCCGTATCATGCTTGGATCCTTTGTATTAAGCTCCGGCTATTATGATGCTTATTATCTGAAAGCCCTCCGTGTCAAAGCGCTGATAAAAAAAGCCTTTGACGAAGCCTTTGCCCGTTATGACTGCCTGCTGGGGCCGGTGGCTCCCACAACAGCGCCGGGGTTGGGAGAGAGCCTGACGGATCCGATACGGATGTATCTGGGAGATATCTATACGATTTCCGCCAATCTGGCGGGACTTCCCGGAATCTGCCTGCCCTGCGGCCTGGACAGCCGGGGGCTTCCCATCGGCCTGCAGCTGGTTGGTGACTGCTTCCAGGAGAAAAAACTGATTCAGGCGGCCTTTTCCTATGAGCAGGCCAGAGGCCGTTTCCCGGACTGTCCGTGCCGGGCAGAAGAGACGGCAGTACCAGAACCAGCAGTGCCAGAACCAGCAGCTGCTGGCAGCAAAGCCGGCGGAACGGATTCTGATGAAAGGAGGCGCGGATAAATGGCAAAGCAATACGAAACAGTAATCGGCCTTGAGGTTCATGTAGAACTGGCAACCCGGACCAAAATCTTCTGCGGCTGCTCCACTGCTTTCGGCGGAGCGCCCAATACCCATACCTGTCCCGTCTGTACCGGAATGCCGGGCTCCCTTCCCGTACTGAATAAGCAGGTGGTGGAATATGCCATGGCTGTTGGCCTTGCTACCGGCTGTTCCATTACCAGGTTCTGCAGATTTGACCGGAAGAACTATTTTTACCCCGACAATCCGCAGAACTATCAGATTTCCCAGCTCTACCTCCCCATCTGCCAAAACGGCTGCGTGGAAATCGAAACGCCTGCCGGGAGGAAGAAAATAGGAATTCATGAAATCCACATGGAGGAGGATGCGGGAAAGCTGATACATGATGAATGGGAGGATATTTCCCTGGTGGATTATAACAGATCCGGCGTCCCACTGATTGAAATCGTATCTGAGCCGGATATGCGAAGCGCCGATGAGGTGATTGCTTATCTGGAAAAGCTGAGGCTCATTATTCAGTACCTTGGCGCCTCAGACTGCAAGCTGCAGGAGGGCAGTATGCGCGCCGATGTCAACCTTTCCGTGAGGGAAGCGGGCGTACGGCAGCTGGGGATCCGGACGGAGATGAAGAACCTGAACTCCTTCAAAGCCATTTCCCGCGCAATAGAAGGGGAACGGCAGCGCCAGATCGAACGGCTGGAGGAGGGAAAAAAGGTAATCCAGGAAACAAGACGGTGGGATGACAACAAGGAAGCTTCCCATGCCATGCGTTCCAAAGAGGATGCCCGGGATTACCGCTATTTTCCGGATCCGGATCTTCCGCCCATATATATCGGGGAGTATGGGCTGGAGGCTGCCCGCCGGAAGCTGCCAGAATTCCGGACGGAAAAAATGACCCGCTACAGGCAGGAATATGAGCTGCCTGATTATGATATCGAAATTATCACAGGATCCAAACCGCTGGCGGATCTTTTTGAAGAAACCACGAAGCTGTGCGGACAGCCCAAAAAGGTGAGCAACTGGATTATGGGGGAAACACTGCGGCTGCTTAAGGAAAAAGGTGAGGAGCCGGAGAATATCCGTTTTTCCCCGGCCAACCTGGCGAAGCTGATAGAGCTGACGGAAAGGAAGGAAATCAACGGCAGCGTGGCGAAGAAGATTTTTTCCGTGATGTTTGAAGAGGACGTGGAGCCGGAAGCTTATGCCCTGCGTCACGGATTAAAAACGGTGAATGACGAAGGCCTGCTGCGCAGCACAATTGAAAGCGTCATTGCAGACAACCCGCAGTCGGCTGCGGACTTCCGAAACGGCAGGGAAAAGGCGGCCGGCTTCCTGGTAGGGCAGACGATGAAAGCCATGAAGGGCAAAGCTGACCCGGCTTTGGTAAATGAAATGGTAAGGGAAATTCTGCAGGGTTAAAAACCGTTTTTTCAGAATGAACTAATATTTTATCAGATAAAAATATGACCGGATGGAACCTGAGTTCTATCCGGTCATACAGATCTTTCCCCGTATTTTGAAGGGAAAGCCAGGCGGTCCGGAAGTTTTAAACGTTACAAACAGAGAAAAAATGTTTTAAAAAGCGTGCAAGCGTTATATTGTTTTTGCCATTTAGACACAAAAATTGCCGTTCGCGCACCAAAACTTGATTTATTGCAACTACTGTGATATTTTTAAATTAACCAGTTTTTGATGGCCGGGATATGTCTTTTCGGCATGAAGGAGGAACCTTATGGGTATTGGCCTGATGGAAAAGGAAATACTGGAGCTTCAGGAAGAAAACTCCCGGCTGAAAATGTTGAGTGAGGCCGACGGCCTGACCGGACTGTACAATCGAACAACTGCTGAAAATATCATTATTGAACGGCTGAAAAAAAATGAGGGCGGCAATTTGATGGTGGTGGATGTAGACGGTTTTAAAAGGATCAATGACAGGTACGGTCATCTGTTCGGAGACGAAGTATTGAAGGGCCTGACGGCTTTGATGAAGGAGATATTTCCGCCGGAGAATGTGGTGGGAAGGTTCGGCGGAGACGAGTTCATTATTTTTACGACAAGGGAATGCACGCTGCAGGAGGCAATGCAAAAGGGCAAAGAATTAATCCGGCGAATGCAGCTGATGGGTGATAAAATGGGAGTGGAGGGGCGGCTTTCCGCCACCATTGGCGTTGTCGGCTGCAGGCAGAAGGATAACTACACCTCTGCTTTTGACCATGCAGATTATGCCTTGTTCCAGGGAAAGAAGAAGGGTAAGGCAGCGGTATGCAGTTATGATGAGGAGCATGGAAAACCGGAAATCATTTCCGCAGCGGTAAAGAACCATACGGAGGATACCGGAATTGATCTTGATATGGAGTTGATCTGGATGGAACTGAGAGAAAAGACGTCGCCGCAGGGCGCGTATTGCCAGGATTTTGCAACCTTTAAGCAGCTGTACCGTTTTGTGGAAAGAGGTTTGATGCGTCTGCCCATCAGTGCCTATACAGTTCTGCTGACGCTGGTGGATGACAGGAAGCAGTTCGTTACACTGCAGGATCGGGAATACCTGATGGAAAAGCTGGGGGGGACAATCTGCGCCTCACTGCGCAGCGGAGATGTCTACACCCGGTACAGCAGCTGCCAGTACCTGCTCATGGTAATAGGGGCCAGCCTGGAAAACGCCTGGAAGGTGGTGGAGCGCATCAGGAGTAACTATGACTGCATTACAGAAAAGTACTCCGTGTATATTGGAGCCAATGTCAGGCCCCTGCTGTGTGCGGGCAGAGGAATTACGGAAATGCAGCGGAAAAGAAATGAAAAGCAAACAGGAGAATGAATGGGGTAAAACAGAGAAATGAACAGAAAATCGGTTGATAAGACAATTTTACAGGTAAATATGCTGGGCGGCTTCTCTCTGGTTTACGGGAAAAAGCCGTTGCCTAATAATTATTCCGGAACATCCAAAATGATGCAGCTGTTTCAGATTCTTTTGTATGCTGGCAGAGAAGGAATTCCCCGGGCGGAGCTGATTGAAAGGCTGTACGGCAGGGAGGAGCTGGAGGATGCCGGAGCTACGCTGCGTGTGAATATTTACCGTCTGCGTAAATATATCCAGAAGCTGAACTGCTTTGAGAATACGGATTGTATCTGGTTCCAGGAAGGGTTATACCGCTGGAATTACTGCGCGGTTCCGCTGGAACGGGATACGGACAGGTTCCGCCTTACAGCTGAAGAAGCGCTTCAGGAGACGGATCCTGACAAGAAAGCGGAGCTGCTTAAGGAAGCCTGCAGAATGTACCGGGGGGAATTCCTTCCGGAGCTGGCCGGCGAGGAGTGGGTTGCCATCGAAAGCTGCAAGTACCAGAAGCTGTACGTGGACTGCATCAATGAGGCTTCCGCTCTGCTGCGGGAAAGACAGGAGTACGAAGAACTTCTGGAACTTAGCGCTCAGGCCTGCGGAATTTACTTTTTCGAGGAATATTATCTGATGCAGATAGACTGTCTGATGGCTCTGGGAAGATATAAGGAGGCCATGGAAATCTATGAGACGGCGGCGGCCTTCTACTTTGAGGAGCTGGGGCTGGAGCCTTCGGAGGAAATGCTGGAAAGATTCCGGCAGATGCGGGAGAAGATTCATTACAATGCTTCGGTAATTACCGATATCAAGCAGGGACTTCAGGAAAGTGAAGAGAAAAACGGCGCTTACTTCTGCAGCTATCCTGGTTTTGTGGACTGCTACCATATTGTCTGCCGTATGGCGGAAAGAAGCGGGCAGCCGGCTTTCCTGATGCTCTGTACCCTGGTGGACGGGGAAGGCATGCCGCTGACAGAGGATGCCAGGCTGGACAGATATATGGATAAGCTGAAAAGCGCGATCCGCTCTGCACTGCGCAGGGGAGATTCCTTTACCCGTTACGGAAACAACCAGTTTCTCGTTCTTCTTGTGGGAATCAGGCAGGAGAACTGCGAGATTACCCAGAGCCGTGTTTCCAACTGCTTTTTAAGCTATGGGTTCAGAGGAAAAATATCCATCCGCTATGAGGTGTACCCGGCGGCAGAGGAGAATGAAACGGCCGGAGAGCTGCTGTTTGGCCAGTCTCCGGACTGGCAGCAATGATTCCTGCCGGGGCGGATAAGGGCCGCAGCGGCCGTTTCAGGTAGACTGTGCGTTTTCGGCGGGCAGAGGCAGGATGACGGATACACGGAAGCTCTGATCTGTTTGATCGAATTCCACCAGCCCGTCATACTGGCTGACAACATTCCGCACGGACTGTGTTCCAAGACCGTATTTTCCGTTTTTTGAAGAAATAAATTTTCCTTTTTTAATCAGAGGAGGGCTGGTGCAGCTGTTTTCCAGTTGCACATACAGCTTTCCTTTTTTATATTTTCCACGTACAGTGATGTACTGATTTGTTTTTTCCCGGCAGCAGGCCTCCCAGGCATTTTCCAGCAGATTGCCGAAGAGGATGGAAAGCTCGGTGTCCGAAACCGGCAGGTCCGGAGGAAGCTCCATCTTGGTCTCAAAAGCGATTCCCTGGCGGTCGCAAAGGTTTTTATAGTACTGCAGAATAGCGTCAATGACCAGGTTGGAGCAGAGGATGGCGCGTTCCTGTCCCATGGTGGTAAGGATATAAGTCTCCAGATAGTCCATGGCTTTCCGGGTTTCGCCCGCACTTAAAAAAGAATACAGCGTGCGGAGATGGTGACGCTGATCATGACGCTGCTTGGCGGATTCCTCGATTTTTTCAGTCAGCTCCAGATAGTGCGCCTTCTGTATGGCAACCTGTTTTGTGAGCTGGCGCTTTTCTTCCGCAAAGGTGAGGCGGAACTGATAGGAGAGCGTGAAATCCTTCCACAGCGTATAGCCTATGGCGCCTACCAGAATCAGGCCTCCGTATTCGGGAAACCATTTTCCCAGGATTGGTTCATAATAGGGCATCAGCAGGTCAGAGAGCAGGGAGGCGGCGAAAATGGTGGTACAGGTCAGAAGCAGCCAGGAATCTGTTTCTCCGTAATATACTGTGGAGGCCGCATGCCACAGCAGATACAGCGCGGTCAGGATTTTGACGGCAAAGGACACCCGGGAAAAAATTATATGAAGTATTTCCTGATGGGGCGGAAACAGGCAGTAAAGAATGACCGCAGCGCAGAACAGGGAAAGCAGTAGCAGCATGGCGGAGTAAAGGCGGGGCTTTTTCCCCGGCAGATATCGCTGCAGGATGATAATCAGCAGATACATGCCGTAGATGCACAGAAGCTCCAGCATATACCAGGGCTGGAGGCTTATGGTGAAATAGGTATAAAGCAGGGGATAGCTGGTATACCCGGCCAGACACAGGCACAGAAGCGCGAAAATAATCGTGATGGACTGCTTTGCCATCAGGCTGAAGTACAGGGAAAGCAGCCCGCACAAAACCGTGCAGATCAGGGCGGACAGAGCGATGAGCAGCCGGATATTCAACAGCCGGCTCACCGCATAGGGCTCGCCCAGCAACGGAGGATAGGTCAGTCCGCTGTAAAAATGGGAATAGTTGGTAACCTGCAGCAGCAGCTCCGTAACTCCTGATGCAGTGAAGGAAACAGTACGGTTTCCGATACGGGCAAGATAATTATCCGGATCCGGATCCCCAAGCTGGAGTATTTTTTCTCCCCCAATATAAAGGGAATAAGAAGAAAAAATTTCAGGAAGCGCCAGTGTATAGGAACGGGGCGTACCGGGCAGCGACAGGAGCAGGCGGTAGGTAGCGCTGCCTCTGGTGCTGCGTGCAGGGTTATCCATGCTGAAGTTATTATATTCGCCGATGGTTATATAGCGCATATAAATATCCGGCGTTTTTCCTTTAAAATCCTCGGGGGTCAGCAGCACATCAGGATAAAACTGCCACTGCCTGGTAAGAAAATATAGCTGTCTTCCGGCCAGATCCTCTTCGGAAAGACAGAGCATCCCGCTGACAGGCTGCAGCCCTTTGGCCGTATATTTATTATCATACCAGTAAAGGAAGTGAAGGCAGACAAAAAAGCAGGCCAGTGTAATCATAATCAGAGAAGCTATTTTCAGAAGTTTTCCGGAATTACTCATATCTGCCGCCCCCCTTTTTACGCACTATAAAAGTGACCGCGGCTAACAGGAACAGGACTGCGGCAGCGATGAAAAGAAGTCGGATAAATACAGCCCGGCGTGACGGTTCCTCTGATTCTTCCCGGACAGGAACGTCTTCTTTTTCAAGTCTGTAATCACCTGTTTTGGTGACAGTGAAGGAGAGAAATCCGTCCTTTGCGGCAAGCCCTTCGCTGACGCAGCCGGTTTCATGCATAAGCCTGTAGGAAGAAACCGTGTCTTCTATCGGCAGCATGATATGGGAAGCGGGAAGATCTGTCAGCTCTTTCCCGTCCACGGACAGAACAATACGGAAGGTTTCCTCCGAAGGCCGGAGTAAAGTTACCGAAAACAGGGAATCATCTTCAGGGATTTGTTCTTCCAGCCAGCTGGAAGGGAGCCGCAGAAGTATGCCGTTATGTTCAAAGGGAATGAAGTCGGGATAGGATCCGGACAGGATTTTCAGCCTGGCTGCGGAGAGGACAGTGGTATCCCTGGTAACGGTTTCCCGGATTTCCTGGCGGGAGTTATTTTCCGATGGAGACTCCGTTTCCTGTTGGAAGGCGGAATCATGAGGGGAGACGGAGGGTTCATTTTTATCTGAAGACGGTTGTCCGGAGGAAATAGAAGCATTCGCTGGCTGTCCCTCAGGGCTTTCCGTCTCTACAGGCAGTTCTGTGGCAGGCTCCTGTATATCCTGAGGGGCCATGAAGAAAGGCTCTGTATCAGGAACAGCGACGGAACCGGAGGCGGTATCCTGAGCGGGCGGAGTGTCCGGTATATCGGGAGCCGGCTGGGTAATAGGCGGCTTTGTCTGCTGTTCGCTGTCTCCGCCGTCACGGTTCCCGTCCACATAGGTGACAGTAGGAGATTCGCCGTCATCAAGGATATGCAGGATATTGGATTCCCGGCCTTTGTAGTATATCTTAAAGTAATAATGAGTGTATGGATCCAAAGCATCCCGGTACACACAGAAATGAGAGGGGAAAAAGTCAAACAGGCTGTTGTCCGTACAGGGAATAAAGTGGGAATTTTCCAGCTCCGTATCCGTCAGCTCTTTTTCACTTGTCAGATAATAGGGGATGATGGAGGCCTCTTCCAGCGGCTCAAGCCAGTCTCCGGCAAAGCGGATATCAATGTATTGGACATACAGGCACAAAGTCCCCGGGGCCCTTACATAAATGGTTTTGCTGCAGGTCTCCAGGGAGGGATCCAGGCTGTACTCCTGTTGATATGTTTCCGGAAGGGTGAGCTGGACATGCGCCGTATAGGTTCCGGGCCGGCTGATATCTACCGCGCTGTAGTCCCAATGGGTATCCAGCATGACAGCAGAAGAATAATCTTCGGTAAATGTCAGCGCATATTCCGGAAGGCTTTCCAGGTCATACGAATAATAAGAGGAATTCACTTCATAAAGGGCGGGCTGCAGATAATAGGAAAAATCAGCATCGTTAAGCCTAGTGAGCAGCTTCTTTTCCCCATTTTCCAGGATAGATATGGGAATGACGGGGACAGGCGGAATAAAGCCGTCTTTCCATTGGCAGCCCTTTGGGAGGATTAAAGTTCCCTTTACCTGATAAGTACCCGGTACGGTGCTGTCAAGGCTTTCCGGTGAAAGCGGCATTCCGCCATCGCCATCCTGTGCTGTGCCGGTATATACGGTCCACTCTGCATAGAGGGAAAACGATTTATACACATTAAACGGCTCGGTCCAGCCGATATAGAACGTAAAATTCTTAATGGTATCAATCAGTTCGGAGGTATCTTCCCCATAGTTCAGGGTGTAGGCGGCAAAGGAATCATAATTTCCGCCGGAATCATAGGAGCATAAAATTTTCCCGTCCAGGCCATCCAGTCCATCCAGGCCGCAGGCAGTTTCGGTTTCCGGCGGTTGTGTATCGGGTTCCTGGAAAATTGCCATATTTTTTGGAGGCGGAACTGTTTCGGCAGTTTCCGGCTCAGATTCGGACTCATCCTCCTGCATTACTGAATTTTCGGAAATCTGTTTGCTGTATCCGTCAGCAGGAGCAGACGGTTCCGAAGCATGGATATGCAGTGAAAAAAGAAGAATGAAAATAAATACCGCCATAGCAGGCATGAAATATTTTTTCATAAATAAAGTCTCCCTGATTTGAGCAGTTCCGCCCTCGCGCTGGCCTGTTACAATTCCTGAAAGGAAAATTCAAGATATCTTCTGCGGGCCTGTGTATATTCTCTGCGGCTGATGGGAACCTTTTCGTCATTGTCCATAAGGAAACCATCCTCCAGCAGCCTGTCAACATGCTCCATATTTACGATCAGCCCGCGGCTGCAGCTTAAAAAACGCCTGTCCGAAAGGAGAGGCTCCATTGTCTGGGAAAAGGAAACATGGGAGGAAAGCGTCAGTGTTGTACCTGTCAGATGAAGTATGGTATTTCGGCCCGACGTCATGGCATATATAATCTGGGAAAAAGGAAGCTCAAGATCATTCCTGTCAATACGGACACAAAGACGTTTGTGGGATTGCTCCGCCTTTTGCACACATTCGGGAAGGACTGAAAACAGGGTCGCCCTGTTCAGCGGCTTCAGCAGGTACTGATAAGCATGTACTTCATAGCCTTTTATAGCAAAGTCAGGGCTGGTAGTGAGAAAAATCACCATACGGTCAGGGGCTGTCCGGTACAGTATCCGGGCGGCATCCATTCCGTTCATGCCTTCCATAAAAATATCCAGAAACACCAGATCATAGGCATCCGGCTTCAATGTCTTCAAAAAGTCCCCGGCACAGCAGAATTCGTCATATTCAGTCTTAAAATCATACCTGTCGAAAAACTGCCGGAGCAGGTCAAGAAGTAAATTCCGATCCTCTTTCAAATCGTCCACAACCGCAATTTTCATCAATGCCTCCTGATTGAAATATTGTCGATGATAACAGACCGTCCCCCGATAAATTTCCCGGAATTCAGATAGTGTATCCGAACGCGGGATTCCTTCAGCAACGACGGGGAGGATTGTTATGGTAATATTATAACATGCCGGAATAAGGGGAGGGAATACCGATTGCGCACATTATTAACCGTTTATGCACCAATAATTGTTTTTTACAGGGGTATATGTTACCCTTGTTTCATAAAATGTGTTACTGCTCAGCTATACAGAAATCGAGGTTCGGGACGGCCGGCAACGGAAATGGAATGTCATGGGCTGCGCCGGACACAGCTGTTTTTATCGGAATCCGGGATAAGGAGGTGTACGAATTGCGAATTGTGCTGTGTGTGCCTTTAACGGAAAAGGAAGAGCTGGAAGCAGCTCTCAGGGATGCCTATGGGACGGGGGATGAGCAGGGAGTTCTGGTAGTTTTTACGGACAGGGATGCATTTATCAGGGATATCAGGGAACATGCCTGCGATACGGTAATCGTTTCATGGAATGGAGCGGAAGGGATGGAAATGATAAGAAGCATACGGGAATATAACGATGAGGTTCCGTTGGTATGGATGTCGGAGGATAAGGATTTTGCCTGCACAGGCTACCGGTTCCATATTGCGTCATTTGTGAAGAAGCCCGCTTCGGCAGAGGAGATCCGGGCCATTCCCCAATGGTGCCTGGAATGGAGAAGGCAAAATGGAAGTGGTAATATTTTATGATAAGGAAGCTGAGTGGTATAAGCAATGCATGAGTGAGCCGGAAATGGACTGCCGGCTTTATTTCCGTCCGTGGGAAAAGGTATATGAAAATGAATGGCTGGAGGAAGGCGGTCCGTCCCTTGCCGCGGTGGTGGTAAACGGCGCTGCCGGAATGAACTGCTGCCATGAAATACGAAAAAGAAGCAGAGAGCTTCCGGTATTATGGGTCAGCGATCAGGAAGGGTTCCTTGCGGAAAGCAGAAGGATCCCCGTGCAGGAATTCTGGACACAGCCGGTTTCCTGCCGCCTGCTGAAACGGATTATACAATGTATGCTTGCGGAATATAGAAAAAGCAGGCCTCCCGGGTGATGATCGGACAGCCTGCCTTTTTTCATTTTATTCCATATCCAGATATTCCAGGAATTTCACCGCATTATCAACATGCTCCGAATTGACAACGATTCCGAACAGCGCGTCATTGGTAACGGCATATGCCTGTGTCCTGACAACTCCCGGCGCATCGGCAAGCTGGATGCCGATGGGGATTTCCCCCTGCTCATCATCGGGCACATCATAATAGAAGAAACGGTCCTGGTATTTATCAACCAGCTCCTTGGGAAGAACCTCATTCAGATTGGAGAAATATCCCGGATCCGCATAATTGGTAAAGGTCTTGGTATCCGCCATAATGACATCAATTTCCTTGGCGGCGACAAGCGCCATAAGCTTCTGTACATTGGCCATGGTATACTGATCCATAGCCTCCTCCTGGATGGTGAAATTCATCTCCAGGGAAGTGGTGTATTCCTTGGTGTCAATTCCCGCATATTCATTAAAGCCGTTCATAAAGGCCTCGGTATCCATCTCCGAATATCCGTTGATGAACAGAGCGGATAATACGCTGTCTTTAGCTGTTGCAATGGTGTAAATCAGGTTCCCGGCAAAAGCGATGACAAGTATAGTCACCAGTGCGGGTATCCTGTAATATTCCCAGAAATAGAGAAGCTTTTCTTTCGGTGTTTTTCCCGCAAGCTTTTTGCGCTGGGCTTTGATTTCATCTGAAACGGAATTTCCTTCTGCCATAATCATCCTCACTTCCGCTGCCGCGGCAGCTCTTTTGTCGTACAGCTCAGCCAGGCGAACTGTTATAGGCATCCGGCTGTAAAAAATACTGCGTGATGGGCCGGACGCCAGCTGCCACCGCGTATTCGCACAGACAGCGCAGTTAATGCGCAGGCCTGTCGGAACTGTTGCTTTTTGTTTCCTTATATATGATAGTCGGTTGTTCAAATGATGTCAATGAAGCGTTTTGCCTAACCTCTAAAATTTTTCTAAAATCCCTGTGAATTTTTAGCGAAACCAGGCGGAAAAAGGGATTCTTGCTTGCATGTTACAGCATTTTGTAATATCATATTACCTGAAGATAAAAATGCCGGAAGGGCATTGCAGAATAATAAAGGGTGGTATGTGTAATGGAGACTTACGTAGAATGCATGGTGAAGAAAAAGGCGAACGGATTAATGTCGGCATTGAAGGTTCTGCTGATCGGGATCACCGTAATCACAGGGCTTCTTGGCTTTATGGGACTGATTGTTTTCCTTATTATAGCGGTAGTGGCCGGAGTGGGGGCTTATTTTGTCAGCCTGAATGCGAATCTTGAATATGAGTATCTGTACGTGGACAAGCAGCTCACCGTGGACAAGATCATGGCGAGAACCAGAAGGAAAAAAGTGGAGACCTTTGACCTGGAAAGAATGGAAATTCTGGCGCCCATCAAGTCCTGGCATCTGGATGATTACAAGAACAGGCAGCTGAAGGTAGTGGATTACAGCAGCGGCGTGGAGCAGCAGCCCGACATCCGCTACAGTATGATATATAATGGAGAAAAGAGGGTAATTTTCGAGCCCAACGCCGAAATGGTAGCGGCTATTAAATCAATTGCACCGAGAAAAGTTTTTACCGATTGACAATCGTCCGCAAGTTTGGTACACTTTTCAAAACACAAAACTGTCAGTAATTTACTGGCAGTTTTATATTCACAATTTTTAAGGTTTTATCCGTTCCGCAGTTCCCATTGCGCTTCGGGTAAGGCGGTTCTGCGTCCCTTTTTTCAGGCAGCCCCCTGCGGCCAGGCAGTGCTTTCTGAAAAAGGGGATGCAGAACCGCCTTACCCGAAGCGCAATGGGAACTGCGGAACGGATAAAACCGTCAAATCCAATTCAAATGAAAAAACAGGAGGAGAAGAAATGGGTCAGATTATAGGTGACGGCATTACCTTTGACGATGTGCTGCTTGTCCCGGCATATTCCCAGGTAATTCCGAATCAGGTTGATTTGACAACCTGGCTGACAAAGAAGATCAAACTGAACATTCCGATGATGAGTGCAGGAATGGATACCGTTACTGAACACAGAATGGCAATTGCCATGGCAAGGCAGGGCGGCATTGGTATTATCCACAAAAACATGTCTATTGAAGCGCAGGCAGAGGAAGTTGATAAAGTAAAACGTTCAGAAAATGGAGTCATCACCGACCCGTTCTCGCTTTCCCCGGAGCATACACTGGAGGATGCGGACAACCTGATGGCAAAATTCCGCATTTCCGGCGTGCCTATCACCGAGGGACGCAGGCTCGTTGGTATCATTACCAACCGTGATCTTAAATTCGAAACCGATTTTTCAAAGAAAATCAAAGAATCCATGACCTCCGAAGGCCTGATTACAGCCAAAGAAGGAATCACCCTGGATGAGGCTAAGAAAATTCTTGCCAAAGCCAGAAAAGAAAAACTCCCTATTGTAGATGACAATTTTAACCTGGTGGGTCTTATTACCATTAAGGATATTGAGAAAACCATCAAGTATCCCCTTTCAGCAAAGGATGCCCAGGGCCGCCTTCTCTGCGGCGCAGGCGTAGGCATTACGGCCAATGTTCTGGACCGTGTGGGCGCTCTTGTGGATGCAAAGGTGGATGTGGTTGTTCTTGATTCCGCCCATGGACATTCCGAAAACGTGCTCAGATGTCTGCGCATGATTAAGGAAAAATATCCGGACCTGCAGGTTATCGCAGGCAACGTGGCAACAGGCGAGGGCACCAGGGATCTGATTGAAGCCGGCGCAGATGCGGTTAAGGTAGGTATCGGGCCCGGTTCTATCTGTACCACCCGTGTAGTTGCAGGTATCGGCGTACCTCAGGTAACGGCAATCATGGACTGCTATGCGGTTGCCAAGGAATATGGGATTCCGATTATTGCGGACGGCGGCATCAAGTATTCCGGAGATATGACAAAGGCCATTGCAGCAGGCGGCAATGTCTGCATGATGGGAAGTATCTTCGCAGGCTGCGACGAAAGCCCGGGAACCTTTGAACTGTATCAGGGACGTAAATATAAAGTATACCGCGGCATGGGATCCATCGCCGCCATGGAAAACGGAAGCAAGGACCGTTATTTCCAGAATGATGCCAAGAAGCTCGTACCCGAAGGCGTGGAAGGCCGCGTAGCTTATAAAGGCACTGTGGAAGACACCGTATTCCAGCTGATGGGAGGCCTCCGTTCCGGTATGGGCTACTGCGGAACCCAGACTATCGAGGAACTGAAGGAAAACGGCAGATTCATCAAGATTTCCGCCGCATCCCTGAAGGAAAGCCACCCTCACGACATCCATATCACCAAGGAAGCTCCTAACTACAGCGTGGATGAATAAAGAAGTAAACGGAGCTTCCTTTGGAGGCTCCTAACTACAGCGTGGATGAATAAAGAAGTAAACGGAGCTTCCTTTGGAGGCTCCTAACTACAGCGTGGATGAATAAAAAAGTGAATGGAGCTTCCTTTGGAGGCTCCTAACTACAGTGTGGATGAATAAAGAAGTGAATGGAGCTTCCTTTGGAGGCTCCTAACTATATGCAGGTGGAATATTTCTGACCCGCCGAATCAGGGAAAGCTGTCCCGAAAACTGCAGAAATGCGGTACGGGGCAGCTTTTTTATACCGCAGGCAGGCATCCGGCCATTAATAAGCGCTGCGCAACAGGCCGGTACGGTTGCCTGCTTCTGCTGTGTATTCGTACACTCCGTGCAGTAAATGCGCAGACCTGTCCGAACGGTTACAATTTACAAATATATATGTTGACAAACCGCCGCGTTCATCGCAATATGATATTACGTAATTGTGCTGTCTGAGTTTTGGGAGGGAGCCGGCAGAAAGAGAATATGTGGCAGAGCCTGCTATGCTGAAAAAAGGCCCGGAGGCTGAAAAGCCCGTTCCGTCCACTGCACATCGCCGGACGGCGGTGCAGGAACATATACCCAACCAGCAGGAAAAATAAACAGAAAGGGCATAATCGTCTGCCGGATTATGCGGATAAACATAAAAGCTATGGATTTAAAAGAAGTTAAAGAACGTATGCGAAGCGGAAGGCTTTACTATCCCACAGGGGAGGACTTATTGCAGGAACAGGCAAAATACATGGAAATACTGTATGATTTCAACCAGACACGCCCTTGCGAGGGAGAAAAAAGAGCGCAGCTTCTGGAAAAGCTGCTGGGCGGCGTGGGGAAAAACTGCTACGTGGAGCCGCCTCTCCATGCCAACTGGGGCTGCAATACCTACATGGGAGATGAGGTATACGCCAACTTCAATCTGACCCTGGTGGATGATGCAAGAATCAATATAGGAAGCCATGTAATGTTCGGCCCGAATGTGACGGTTGCCACAGCGGGCCACCCGGTGGAGCCTCTCCTGCGTTCCCGCCAGGCCCAGTATAATCTTGAGGTCAACATCGGTGATAACGTATGGATTGGAGCCGGTGCAGTCATCCTTCCCGGAGTCACCATCGGTGAAAATACAGTAATCGGCGCGGGAAGTATTGTGACAAAGGATATTCCCGCCAATGTTGTGACTTATGGAAATCCCTGCAAAGTGGTAAGGAAAATCGGGGAAAAAGACAGAAAATATTATTACAGAGACAGGGAAATCGACCTGGACTGAAAAAAACGGCAGCCAGGAAAATATTTAAAAAGAGGCGGGACTGAAATAATAAAAATTCAGTCCCGCCAAATTTTTGCGTCTTAAATGACTCCAGTCCCGCTCATCCGGCCTGCATCAGCCCGTTTTCATTTAAACAGCGCTGCCCTGAATCCGCTTCCGGAGGTTCCAGTCGGTATCCCCTTTGCCCTTTTGCAGGAATATGGTATCATAAAAGCAGATAATATAACATCAGGTATGCACGCTTGCTGCGCATAAACAGCAGCAGATACAGCTTGAAAAGGAGGCGGCGATATGGGAAACGATCACAGGACCAGAGTAACTAAAATACTTATCCGTAAGGCTTTTACGGATTTGCTGAAAAAAAAGCCCATCCAGAGCATCTCCATTAAGGAGCTGTGCGAAGCGGCCCAGATTAACAGAGGAACCTTCTACGCCCACTATGCAGACATTTATGATCTGCTGGAAAAAATGGAAGAGGAAATGATGGAGGATTTTCAGAAAGCGCTGGAGCCTCTTTTGTCCATGGAGCCGGAAGGGCTTACGCCTGTAAAAATAACCACCGGGATCTTCCAGTGCCTGAAGGAAAATGCGGATATCTGTACGGTGACTCTGGGAGATTTCGGCGATAAGGAGTTTGCGCTGCGCCTCATTAACCTGGGACGGGAAAAATGTGTGGAGACCTATTCCCGTTACTTTGAAACGGCCACGCCGAAGCAGATTGAATTTTTCTACGCCTTTGTCAGCGCTGGCTGTATCGGCCTTCTCCAGAAATGGCTGGCGGAGGGCATGGTAACAAGCGCCGAGGAAATCGCGGAAATGGCTGAAAATATCATGATGTTTGGTATGGGGGCGTTGAAATCCGGGAATATACAAAAAAACTTTAAAGAATTTTAAGAACTCTTTCCGGTGATAAAATAAAAAAATATGCTATACTCGTAACTATCCGGTGTTTTACAGGCGCAGCTTGCCCTGCACCGGGAAATTCCTGCGGATGGTTCCGGAAAGATGAAGGAGTTTTTGTTCATGAAATTTATTAAGAAGCTTATTTTGTCATTATTTTTTCTTCTGCTGTTGGCGGCCTGCGCCGTAGGCGGGCATTTTGTGTGGCAGGGCTACCAGATATATCAGCAGGTAATTCAGGAGACGCCGCTTGACGATAAGGTAGAGGAAATTCGTTCCAAGCCTCACTACACAACCATTTCCCAGCTACCTGATATCTACAAAAATGCGGTGGTGGCAGTGGAGGACAAACGTTTTTTCAGACATGGGGGAATCGATCTCCTCTCTACGGGAAGGGCGGTTGTCACGAATATCAGGGAAAAAAAGCTGGCGGAGGGCGGAAGCTCCATCACCCAGCAGCTTGCCAAGAATCTTTATTTTTCCCAGGAAAAGAAATTCCTGCGGAAGGTGGCGGAGCTGTTCGTTGCCTTCGACCTGGAGAAAAACTACAGTAAGGACGAGATATTGGAGCTGTACCTGAACACTATTTATTTCGAGAGCGGATATTACTGCGTCTACGATGCTGCCGAAGGTTATTTCGGAAAAGAACCGGGACAGATGAATGATTTCGAAAGCACGCTTCTGGCGGGAATTCCCAATGCGCCCTCCGTTTATGCGCTTACTAACAAACCTGAGCTGGCGGCTCAGAGACAGCGCACCGTCCTGGAGTGCATGGTGGACCAGAAATATCTGACAAGTGACGATGCAAAAGAAATCCTCAAATGGGGAGAACAGGCGAAGCAGGCTATGGCCGGTGAGACGGAAATCCAATAAACCGGTACAGGAAGGCATGATGGGATCGGCTATGAAGAAAATATTAATCGTGGAAGATGATACGCTGTTAAATACCACGCTTGTCTATAATCTGCAGGAGGAAAAGCTCTCTGCAGCATCCGCATTCAGTTGTGCACAGGCCAGAAAGCTGCTGGAGACGGAGCGGTATGATATGACAATTCTGGATGTGAACCTGCCGGATGGTGACGGTTTTTCCCTCTGCCGGGAATTTAAAAAAAACTTCCCTGCAATGGCAGTGCTTTTCCTTACGGCCAATGATCTGGAACGGGATATGCTGAAGGGCTTTGAACTGGGTGCCGCAGATTATGTATCCAAGCCCTTTCCTGTAAAGGTCCTGGTAAAAAAAGTAAAGACCCTCCTGCAGCTGTGCTCAACCAGGCAGGAGCAGGCGGATGGCATTTATGAGGACGGAGAGCTGCGGATCGATTTACGGAGCCTGCGCACGGTTTATCATGGAAAGGAAATCCAGTTCACGCCGCTGGAATACAGGCTGCTGGAGATTTTTACCAGTAATCCCGGCATTGTGCTCACCAGGCAGAAGCTGCTGGAGAAGCTCTGGGATGAGCAGGAAAATTATGTGGATGAGCACACTCTGACTACGGTAATCAGCCGGGTAAGGGGCAAGCTGGAGGGAGAGTACCCCTATATTAAGACCGTATACGGCATGGGCTATCTGTGGAACGGCCGGCAGGAACGGCGTCTGTAAAAGCAGGGACAGCCCCGGCGTCTGTAACGGGACGGCCCCGGCGGCGTGTCAGGGATGCCTGCTAAAAGGCAGCAGATGAAGGAATGCCCGGACTGCCGCAGGGAAAAGCCGGAGAGACAGAAAGTAAGAGAGACAGAAAGACAACAGAAAGACAACAGAAAGATAACAGAAATACAACAGAAAGACAGGTAGAAAAAAGCAGGAAAGACAGGGAGAAAATGCATATGTCGGAAGAAAAATACAGGGATGGCGCAGAATGGCGGCTTTATACAGGAGCTGTCAGCGCCGCGGCATTTTTAATGGTAACGGCTCTGACAGGGGCCTTTTTTATATACACCCATTCTTTAGTAGTATTGTATATGGGCCTGGCGGCAATTTCCATTGCAGTTGGCTGGGGCTGCCTGATTCTCACCGGCCTGCGCAGACACCTGGATCAATTTATGACCGCAACAGGGGAACTGATGGATGCGGTGATGGCATCCGGGAATACTCTGTATGAAGACACAGCCGGCCCTGCATCGCAGCAAATGGGACACCTCCTGCGTAATATTACAGATTTGGAGGAGGACACACTGTTATCCAGGCTTGGGAACAGGATCCTGCGCCTTTATGAGGTGGTGCAGAACAGCCGCAGCCGTGTGGAAGAAGAAAAACAGCGTCTCCAAGAACTGGTTTCCGATATCTCCCACCAGGTAAAAACCCCGGCGGCCAATCTGAAAATGCTGGGGAACACCCTCCTGACCCATACCATGCCGCCCCAAAAGCAAAAAGAATTCCTGGAGGCCATGAACGGCCAGGTGGAGAAGCTGGACTTCCTCATGCAGGCGCTAGTCAGGACCTCCCGGCTGGAATCAGGAATCCTCGCCATACGCAAGCAACAGGAATCCCTCTACGAAACGCTGGCCTCTGCCCTGGGCGGCATCCTGTTTACGGCGGAAGCAAAGGACATACATGTAGAAGTGGAATGCCCGGAACACCTTATTGTGCCCCACGACCACCAATGGACAGCGGAAGCAATCTTTAACCTGCTTGACAACGCGGTAAAATACACGCCTTCAGGCGGAAAAATCCATATAAAAGCAGAAAAACAGGAAATGTACACACGCCTGGAAATTACCGACACAGGCAAAGGCATCCCGGAAACAAATCACGCCGCTATATTCCAAAGATTCTACAGAGAAGAAAACACCGCCGATACGCAGGGCCTTGGCTTGGGCCTGTACCTGACCCGGGAAATCATAACCCGCCAGGGAGGCTATGTAAAAGTAACGTCCGCCCCCAACCAGGGATCCACATTTTCCATCTACCTCCCCAACCGCTGACCTCATCCCGCGTATCCAATAGTCCTTACTTAGGAAATCTTTTCGGTTTCTGTGACTTTTACGCAACATTTCCCTTCTATAATCTGTATATAGAAAATGACGCAGGGAAGCAATGCGGAAGGGAGCAATTATGACGATTTTACAGACAGAGGATTTAAAAAAATATTATGGACAGGAACCCAATATTACGAAAGCGCTGGACGGAGTGAACCTGTCCGTGGAGCAGGGGGAATTTCTGGCGGTGGTAGGCACCAGCGGCAGCGGAAAGTCCACGCTGCTGCATATGATGGGAGGGCTGGATACGCCTACCTCAGGCAGCGTGAAAGTACGGGGAAAGGAGCTGGCGGAAATGAATGACGAGCAGCTCACAATTTTCCGGAGGAGGAACATCGGTTTCATTTTCCAGAACTATAATCTGGTTCCGATTCTGAATGTATATGAAAACATTGTACTGCCTGTGGAGCTGGACGGAGAATCGGTGGATATGCCTTTGTTTGACAGGATTGTGGATATGCTTTCCCTGAGGGAAAAGCTGAACAGCATGCCGAATAATCTTTCCGGAGGGCAGCAGCAGAGAGTGGCGATTGCCAGGGCGCTGATAACCAAGCCGGCCATCGTGCTTGCAGACGAGCCTACCGGGAACCTGGACAGCCGTACCAGCGCCGATGTGCTCGGACTTTTAAAAATGACGAGCGAACAGTTCAATCAGACGGTGGTCATGATTACCCATAACAACGAGATTGCCCAGCTTTCCCATCGGATAGTGCGGATTGAAGACGGCAGAATCGTTGAAAAGCAGCAGGGGGTGGTGTGATGTTCCGGAATCTGAATACTGGCATTATCAAAAGGCTGGCGGTAAACAGCCTGAAGTCGGATAAGAAAAGAAACCTGTTTTTAATTCTCACCATCGCTTTCAGTGCCTGCCTTATGCTGACGCTGTCCTTAAAAATACTGGGCCAGAACACGAAGTTGAACCGTTACCTGAAGGGAAGATATCAGACCGTGTTCACGGATTTATCTGCAGAAAAGGTAGAGGAACTGAAGAACCGTCCCGAAGTGGAGCGCTCCGGCGTCAAAGTCAGCCTGGGCACGCCCCGGATCAGGGATTATGTGCTGACGATTGAATATGTGGATGCTGAGACGGCAAGCCTCCTGACCTATGGGGAGCTGGAAGGCAGCTGGCCTGAGACGGAGAATGAAATTATTGTGGAAAGCGGATGCCTGGAGCATCTGGGGCTTCCGATACAGACCGGACAGACGCTGAATATCGATATGGGCGACGGTGTGAAACGGGATTATACGGTGAGCGGCGTGATGTATACGGAGAATGAAGCCAGGATTTACCGGGTCATTGTGTCCGAGGCATATCTGAATGCCGTTACTGATGGAAATCCCCGATATACGCTGAATATTCGGCTCCGCGGCACAGAGGGCGACGATATGGAAACCCTGAAGGGAAAGGTGCTGGCACTGGCAGAGGCCTGCGGGCTGAAGGAACAGCAGGTTTTCTACAGTTCCACATATTTTACCATGGGAGAGGATCTGCCTATTGAAAAGGTGATGGCAATAGCCTTTTGCTGCCTTCTGATTGTAGTCGCCACATCGCTGGTGATATACAGCCTGTTTTATATTTCCGTGGTGGCCAAAACGCAGGAATACGGCAGGCTCCGGGTCATTGGGACAACAAGAAGACAGATAAAAAAGCTGGTGCGCAGGGAAGGCCTGTTTGTTTCAGGTATTGCCATTCCGGTGGGAATTCTGTTGGGAAGCCTTCTGGGATTCCTGCTGGAACCGGAGGGATGGAAATGGAGTATTTCCATTCCCTGCATGGCAGTGATTGCCGTACTGACAGAGACCGCTGTAATGATTTCTATCCGTACCCCGTTAAAAATCGCTTCTTCGGTATCTCCGGTGGAAGCCGTCAGAATCAATGAGGTATCTACAGGCGGGGCGGTCCGGAATAAGGAAAGAAAACAAAGAAGGATCACGCCTGTCAGCCTGGCGTTTCTCAATTTTGGCAGAAACAGAAGAAAGGCGGCGCTCACGCTCTGCTCTCTGGGATTTACCGGGATTCTGCTGATGTGCGCGGCCTCCTACCTGAATTCCGTGGATGCGGATGCCATGGCAAGAGCAGGCTTTGGTGTGGGCTGCGTCCACATAGAACTGGAACAGGGGGACAATGGGGCACAGGAGATTGATGCGGATAGCGCTACGGAATATTATACAAAAATGGAACAGGACAATCCGCTGGATGATGAAATGTTTAGGGAACTGTCACAAATTGACGGAGTAACGGATGTGGCTGTTTTCCGCGGCTGTAAATCGGATTTTATTTTTCCCAGGATGAACGATTACGCCAGGGAGAATCCGGATACACTTTCCTTCCGGAATATCGGCCTGAGCAGGGTGCAGATGGAGAAGTATTCCGACATGCTTCTGGAAGGGACGATAGATTATGATATCCTGGTGAAGGAGCATGGGGTTCTGGCAGGTGATTCGGAGAAGCTGATGTACCGTTTTTACGGCTATCAGCCTCAGCTGGGGGATGTGATACAGGTGAAAACGGATCAGGGAACGACGGTGGAATTAAAGGTTATGGGGCTGGTTGAATCACCCCATGTGGGAATAGACGTCCCTTTCTTTTATGTGCCGGATGCCCTGCTTCCTTTGCTGAAGGAATCGGTGGATAATTTCAATACGCATTATATGGTGGAAGGCGAACCGGATAAGGAAGTGCAGATCGAAGAAGCGGTTATTGATATGATGGAGGATTGGGACCATGTGGAAATAAATTTCCTGAGTGATATCAGGCATCAGATGGTAAAAAGCATGGAACAGATCAAACTTCCGCTGTATGGGCTGGTTGTATTCATTGCACTGTTCGGTATCCTGAATCTGGTGAATACACTGCTTACCAATGTGGTGACGCGCAGGCAGGAGTTTGGTATCCTGCAGTCCGTGGGAATGAGCGGCGGGCAGCTTTCCGCCATGCTGAAGGCGGAGTGCTTTTTCTATGTGGCGGGAACGCTCCTGATTACCCTGACACTGGGAACGGCGGCCGGCTGGACGCTGTGCAGGATCTTTGACCAGCTGGGCACCTTCGGGAAGCTGGTATTCCATTTCCCTTTTGTGCCGGTGTTTGTGTTTGCGGCGCTGCTGCTGGTAATTCAGATGGTGTTTTCTGTGTGGGCGGTCAGATACTGCGGGAAGGAGCCATTGATTCAGCGTATTAAATCAGAGTAGGGGGAAATAAATCCTCCCTCTGTGAAACCTGCCCCTTCTGCCACTAAAGCCCGCGCTGCACATCCTTCCGGCCTTCGGCGGCCGTGGCTGTTCCGGACGGTCAGCCTGCGAGGTAGTGAGGGACTACGACGCGCAGGACGGAGTAGAGGAGGGCGGCTGCGGTAAAGAAGATGATGCAGGCGGTGAGGATGGCAGGGAGTTTTTCGGCAAGGGTGCGCAGCTTAAGCCTGTCTGCCAGCTCCTGGAGGAGGAAGGCAAGCTTGCGGATGCCCAGGGTTACGAAAAACATGAAGGCGGGAAGCATGGGCATGAGGTATCTTCCCTGGGGCTGGAAATCCCAGGTGTAGGAGTAGTAAATGCAGAGGAATATGGGGATAATGCAGGCGAGGAGCATACAGCCGTTGAAGAACCAGCGGCGTTTCTGTTCCTGCCAGGTAAGGTAAAACGAGTGGCCGATGGGAAGCATACATGAGATCAGGCCCAGGATGAAAATGCGGTAGTAGGTTTCATAAATGTAGTAGTGAGTAGGCAGGTTCATGGGACCGAACATGGCCACAAAGCTTCTGACCAACAGGGTAAAATAGTCGGTTCCGAATATCATGGTGAAGACGCCGATGCCCTGATTTTGGTAAGTCTGGCGCAGCGCCGGGTGGAATTCAGGAGTGCAGGTGGCCGCCACGCAGAGATTTCTGGCCTCCATGCCGAGAAAATCGCCATGATAGAGAATTGCATTGCGGATAAACCACCAGCCGGCTCCCACGAGGAAAACAGCGGTGATAAACAGGCCCGCCTGCAGTAAAGGCCTCCATTCCAGGTGGTAGCTGTCTACGGGAGATGCGGTTCCGTCGGAGGTGATGGTCCGGGCGGATACCTTGCTGATAAAGCAGCTGATAAATAAAACCACGGTAACAAGAACGGCGCCGTAGGCGTTGTAGTAGGAAAGCGCGCACAGTATGACTCCTACGGCAGTCTGGATGCAGGTGGAACGTGTAAAGCCGTTTTTCATTCCCTCCAGCACAGCGGCGAACATAAGGATAACGGAGAACAGGGCGCAGGAATCCGTGTTGATATAGGTATGCAGAAAAATGCTCTGGGGGAGAAAAACCACCAGGCAGGAAAACAGCCACTGCGTCATTTTTTCAGGAAAGAGCAGCCTGGACAGGCGGCGGGTAAAAAAGGCCGCGGCCATGCCGAAAGCTACGTTTATCAAACGGGCTGTAACAAGCAGCACGTCAAAGCGTTCCGTAAATACACGGACAGCGCGCAGCAGGTATCCATCCAATATGTAGGTAAGCATTGGCTGAAAGGCATATGAACCGCCGTAGCCCGGAATGAGCACCGCCGGATCATCGCCTTTGGGGAGCCTGCCGTTCTCATAGATGAAACGGACAACCCGGAAGCGGTTGATTTCATCCGGCCCTTCCCCGAAGGGCTGGATAAAGGCAAAGATCAGCATACAGATCAGCGCAAGTGAAAAAAAGAGAAATTCATGAAAAAGTTCATTGGTATAGAAACGGCGCATTTTTGTCATAGAGTGCTCCTGTAATCTTCTTATAATCGATGTATGGTTATTGCCGGAACTGTCCGGTTAAAATCATTATAATCGAAATCGGCCTTAATTTCCACAAAAATACTTGTCACGGGAAAAAGGATGGGATATACTGTCGATATAGGGCGTTATCGCCCGATTAAATTTAAGGTAGTACGTACGACTGGCGGATTGGTGGAGCACCACAGGGAGTATGTATGAAGAAAGCCGGCCGCCTGGGTACCCTTATAGGAGTAACCAGGCGGTTTTTTATTTCCGTGTGAGGCTATGGAAATAAAAACCGTCCGACAGGCCTGGGCCGGCGGAAAGAATTCTGTAAAAAGCAGCCGTAAAGCGGCGGAATGGAGGAAGCGATGAATTTATTGTCTCTGGAAGAAGAACTGAGGAGCAACGCCTATCCCGGAAGAGGTATTGTTCTGGGAAGGACGCCTGACGGCAGAAAAGCGGTAGCGGCTTATTTTATTATGGGCAGAAGCTCCAACAGCAGAAACCGTATTTTTGCAGAGGACGGAGAGGGGATACGTACTCAGGCATTTGACCCTTCCAAGCTGGAGGATCCCAGCCTGATCATTTATGCGCCTGTCCGCGTGCTGGGGAATAAGACGATTGTGACCAACGGGGATCAGACAGATACGATTTATGAAGGCATGGATAAGCAGATGACCTTTGAGCAGTCCTTAAGAAGCAGGGAATTCGAACCGGACGGCCCCAATTATACCCCCCGTATTTCAGGCATTATGCATATCGGAGAAGGCAATTATAATTTTGCCATGTCCATTTTAAAGAGTGATGACGGATGTGCTGACAGCTGCAACCGTTTCACCTATGCTTACGAGAATCCTGCGCCGGGGAAGGGACGTTTCATCCATACCTATATGCATGACGGCAATCCGCTTCCCAGCTTCGAAGGCGAGCCCAAGCTTGTGGAAATCAAAGGGGATATCGATGAATTTACGGATATGCTCTGGAACAGCCTGAATGAAGAAAACAAGGTTTCCCTTTTTGTCCGCTATATTGATATCGAAAACGGAAGCTATGAAACAAGAATCGTGAATAAGAATAAATAACAGGAGAATGATGAAATGAACGAAATTCAGTTAAAATATGGCTGCAACCCGAACCAGAAGCCTTCCCGCATTTATATGGAGGATGGAAGCGAGCTTCCGGTCACTGTCCTTAATGGAAAACCCGGTTATATTAATTTCCTGGATGCCCTGAACGGCTGGCAGCTGGTAAAGGAATTAAAGGAGGCCACCGGGCTTCCCGCTGCAACCTCTTTCAAGCATGTGTCTCCGGCAGGCGCGGCAGTAGGCCTTCCTCTTTCCGAGACTCTGGCCAGGATTTACTGGGTTGATGATCTGGGCGAGCTTTCTCCGCTGGCCTGTGCTTATGCCAGGGCAAGAGGAGCGGACAGGATGTCTTCCTTCGGTGATTTTATTTCCCTTTCCGATGTATGTGATGCGGATACGGCGAAGCTTATCAAAAGAGAGGTTTCCGACGGCGTTATCGCTCCCGGTTATACGGATGAGGCGCTTGAAATCCTGAAGCAGAAGAAAAAAGGAAATTATAATGTGATTTCGATCGATCCTTCCTACCAGCCGGCTGCATTGGAAAGAAAGCAGGTATATGGGATTACCTTTGAACAGGGAAGAAACGAACTGAATATCAATGAGGAGCTGCTTTCCCATATTGTGACCGAAAACAAAGAAATTCCTGCGGAAGCGCTGATCGATATGAAGATTGCGCTCATTACTCTGAAATATACCCAGTCCAATTCCGTATGCTACGTAAAAGACGGACAGGCTATCGGCATCGGCGCAGGCCAGCAGTCCAGAATCCACTGCACCCGCCTGGCAGGGAACAAGGCTGATAACTGGTTCCTCCGTCAGTCTCCCCAGGTGCTTTCCCTGCAGTTTGCAGACGGCCTGGGACGCGCGGACAGGGATAATGCCATTGACGTTTATATGAGCGATGATTATATGGATGTACTGGCAGACGGCATCTGGGAAAAGACCTTTAAGGTAAAGCCTTCCGTATTTACCAGGGAAGAAAGAAAGGAATGGCTGGAGAAGCTGGAAAATGTAACACTGGGCTCCGATGCCTTCTTCCCCTTCTTTGATAACATCGACCGCGCGCGCAGAAGCGGCGTAAAATATATCGTTCAGCCCGGCGGTTCCGTTCGTGACGATGCGGTAATCGATGCCTGCAACAGATATGGCATGGCTATGGTATTTACAGGAATCAGGCTGTTCCATCATTAATAAAATAAAGCCGTACAGGAGGCTGTGCGGTTGTATGGCTGTGCGGCTATAGTTAGAGGTAATAGTTGGTTTTCTGAACTGTTATGGTAAAAGAGGTGTTCTCCCGGCGGGCAGCCGGAAGAACACCTCTTTTTGCCATTTTTTACAGCAGGAATTATGCGTCCAGAATTCTGCGCACCTGTTCAGGAGAGATGTCGCAGAGTTCGGAAATTTCCGATTCGCTGCGGCCCTCCGCGGAAAGCTTCAGGACTTTTTTTGTAAGCTGAATTCCTTTTTCAAGGCCTTCCTCCAGTACCTGCAATTTTTCTTCCCATGCCTGCATATACTTCACTCCCATCTCTTCGCTGGATTTGAGCATGCGGATGTGTTCATGAATTCTGAGGATTTTCTCACTGTTCGAATTCAGAGCGGAAATGTCGTCCGTTTTCTCCGCATATTCCAGGAACTGTGCCAGCTCCTCGCCGGCTTCCTCCCTGTTAGTTCCTTTGGTGTTAAGGAAAATCCGCGTTGCGCCGTCAGGAAGAATACAGGAAGTATTCTCGTCGCATCTGGCGCGGAAGGTATAGCGGTATTTTCCCAGTCCGAAAACATCGTAGGGCGTTATGATGATAATGAAGGAATCATTCAGCAAATTGAAATGTACGGAACCGGGTTCCAGCAGCGAGGAATCCAGCAGACCCTGGTAGTAACGGCTTCTTTTGGGCAAGTCAGGCCTGGGCTGCTTCTGAGCTTCCGTATTGTAGATGAATCCTTCTTCGTCCATGGAAAAGACATCCATGCGGATGGAACGCAGAAGCGGGCTTGTACGCAGTTCCTTTTCCGTTTCGGCCCTGGTCAGGAGGGCGATATCCTTTCCTAATATAATTTCAAGAATGAGCTGGTGTATCTGTTCATTTTCCATAACTTCATCGAAAAGAAACCGATCCAGCAGCGTCAGTTCGCTGAGCGGAACCATTTTGCTTTTTTTGTCTGTCATTTGTTATCTCCTTTATTTTATCACAGGTATGGGAAACATAGCAATATATAAACGAAAATCAGATAAATCAGTACAAAGGCATCCCTCCCTTTCCAATAAAATAAATGAGTGAGAACTGTCGGCAGAACTGCCGGAATAAAAATAGAATTATAGACGAAAAAATAATAACACAGGCAGCGTAAAAAAACAAGAGACAGTAAAGTGAAAATTTCATAAATAAAGTTACAAAAATAAAGTTACATAAAAAAGGCCTTCGGAACACAGCAGTTCAGTTTATCTGAACTGGTGGTTTCCGGGGCCTTTATATTGGTTGCTTTTAATTTTATTTCGTTTCAGTTACTAAGGGAGGTTCCTCCTGAGGGATGAGTTCAGCGGGAATATAGGAAATAGCCAGCTGTTCCTCTTCAGACAGGCTGTAGTAGTTATCCAGCCATTTGAGGGTGTCCGGTGACAGTTCCTCCTCGCTGAAATATTGTCCCTGATATTCTGTCCATCCCGGCGTCAGGAAAAGAATGTAGATTCCATCGATTTCCACAGCCATTGCATGTTCGGCTGCGGAAACGTAGTCCGCGCCGACGCTGCCGAAATTGGCCTGTCCGTTTTCGGAGGGCTCCTGGTTTGGCGCTGTGACGGAAGTGATATTGCCGTCTGCAGTACCGCAGGTTAATATGGCTTTTCTGCCGGTGGAGACAAAAAGCTTATCCCGGGCATACAGCATGTTGGGCAGCGGCTGGTCTGTTTCGGATTCCACAGGGCTTTCCCAAGAGAAGGAGGCCTCCGTTGATTCAGCAGCAGAAACGGCAGGCTCCGTCTGTTCTAAAGGCCTTCCGGAACAGGCGGCAAAAAGCATACCAATGCACAGGGCGATCATTGCGTGATATAATTTATGTTTCAAACTTGCCTCCTTTCAGTAAAAAGTAGTGAATTGTGGATTATTTAAGTAATCCGGAACCGGATTGTGGAAAAAAACTAATAAAGAAAAGGAATCCCCATGACGGCGGATTCCTTTTAAGCAGCTGTTTATCAGACAGGCTGATTTGTATCAGTACCGGCTTCCGCATTATAATCCTGCGGAGTACTGTTTTGCTGGTAATTAGGATCAAAACCCTGCGGGTTACCATTCTGCTGGTAATTGGGGTCAAAGCCCTGCGGATTGGCATTCTGCTGATAGTTAGGATTAAAACCCTGCGGGTTGGCATTCTGCTGGTAATTAGGATCATATCCCTGCTGATAAGGATTGCCGAAGCCCTGCTGGCCATATCCCTGCTGGTAGCCGCCCTGACCCTGCTGATAACCGTTTTGCTGGAATCCGCCCTGCTGGTAAGCTCCATAATTGGGGCCATAGCCGTTTTGCTGATAGCTTCCGCCGTATTTCAGGCTGTTGTAGAAGCCCGCATTGGTAATTCCAACATAAGGAGTGACGTAGATTCCGGCGATTCCACAGGTAACGCCTGCCAGAAGATACCAGAGGATAAAGGACAGATCCAATACGAATTTATCCATTTTATGTCCGTACATCATGGCCTTGCTTTCGTTGATGCAGTCCATGATTCCCTTTTCCGGATTTTCCGCAAGTATGTAAAAGGCCTGGGAATAGCGGTAATAGGCGATGATGCCGGGGAACCAGAAGAGCAGGGACCAGAGCATTACAAAAATGCCCATTACGATGGTCAGTCCCCAGATTTTCAGGCAGTAGCGGGCATAGGCAAATAAATCATTAATGCCTGCGGGCTGCCGGTTCACCACGCGAAGCGTATAGGCGGTGTAGCCCATCTGTATAAAGCCGATAACCAGGGTCGCGGCCAGAGACAGCAGCAGGGAAGGAACGAGCATTCCCAGGGAAATAGCGGCTGCGGCATCCGGGTCCGTTACCAGGACCGTAAACAGCGAGGAAAAGCCGGACATCATGGAAACCACAAAGTTGACTGCTGTAAGGATTACCAGATATACCAGAGTTACAAGGACAGGATGAGGATTGGCCTGCTGCATGGCAGCTTTGGCATCCATTTTGAGTTGTACACGATCCATTTTTAGTTCCTCCTCAAAAGATATGTATTTTGATTTTCAAAATATGAAATCATTATAGCACTGTGCCGGAGGATGCGCTACAAAGGATATGAAAATTTTACAATAATTAAGTTATTAACTGCGAAACGGAAAAGAAAATACGTTGAACAATACTATGGTAATATTTCCGGAAACCCGCTCTCTGGCCTGGACGCTGAAGTGTTACGGGAAACCTGATAAAAACGGGGCTTTCCCGTATTTTTTCTTTGCGTATTCCGAATACTTGTGATAAGATAATTTTTAACAGCTATTCAGCAGGTCTGCGCATCGGCTGCGCAGATCATGAAAAAGTGCAGCGCCGGAAGGTAAAAATCCGCCTCTGTAGGCGATGGGACATGGATTTTTACATTTTTACCCGCCGCTGAGATAATGCAGTTACAGATTATAATAAAGTATGGTTCAAGGAGGGAGTACCCGCCGGAAAGACAGGCAGCGCAGGCTTACAGGAGCTGTGAAGGCCGTATGGGCGGGAAAAAGAGCATGAGCAGTGAGATAAGCAAGAATTTTATTGAGCAGATGATTGACAAGGACCTGGCAGAGGGTGTCTATGATACGGTGCATACCCGTTTCCCGCCGGAGCCCAATGGCTACCTGCATATCGGACATGCCAAGAGCATCCTTTTAAACTCCGGTCTGGCAAAGGAATACGGCGGGAAATTCAATCTCCGTTTTGATGATACGAATCCCACCAAGGAAAAGCAGGAATTCGTGGAATCTATTAAGGAAGATGTGAAGTGGCTGGGCGCAGACTGGGAGGACAGGCTTTTCTTTGCCTCCAATTATTTTGACCAGATGTATGAGGCTGCTGTTAAGCTGATCAAAAAGGGAAAGGCTTATGTATCCGATCTTTCCGCAGAGCAGATCAGGGAGTACAGAGGTACGCTGACAGAGCCCGGCAAGGAGGATCCTGCCAGCGCAAGAAGCGTGGAAGAAAATCTTACGCTGTTTGAAGATATGAAAAACGGCAGGTATGCCGATGGGGAAAAGGTGCTGCGCGCCAGAATCGACATGACCTCCCCGAATATGAACATGCGTGATCCGGTAATTTACCGTGTGGCGCATATGAGCCACCATAATACGGGAGATAAATGGTGCATTTATCCCATGTATGATTTTGCCCATCCCATTGAGGACGCGATTGAAGGGATTACGCATTCCATTTGTACGCTGGAATTTGAGGATCACAGGCCGTTGTATGACTGGGTTGTGAGGGAACTGGAATATCCGCAGCCCCCCAGGCAGATCGAATTTGCAAAAATGTACCTTACCAATGTGGTAACGGGAAAACGTTATATCAAGAGGCTGGTAGAGGAAGGCATCGTGGACGGCTGGGATGATCCCAGGCTTGTTTCCGTGGCTGCCCTGAGAAGAAGAGGCTTCACGCCGGAGTCCATCCAGATGTTTGTGGATCTTTGCGGTGTGTCCAAGAGCAACTCCTCCGTGGATTACGCTATGCTGGAGTACTGCATCAGGGAGGATTTGAAGCTGAAGAAGCCCAGAGTCATGGCGGTTCTGGATCCTGTTAAGCTGGTGATTGACAATTATCCGGAAGGACAGATTGAGATGCTGGAGGCTCCCAACAACCTGGAAAATGAGGAACTGGGAAGCCGTGAGATTCCTTTCGGGAGAGAGCTGTATATCGAAAGAGACGATTTTATGGAAGAACCGCCAAAGAAGTATTTCCGTCTGTTCCCCGGCAATGAGGTGCGCCTGATGAACGCATATTTTGTGACCTGCACAGGCTTTGAAAAGGACGAAGACGGCAATGTGACGGTGGTGCACTGTACCTATGATCCGGAAACCAAATCCGGCAGCGGCTTCAATGCCCGCAAGGTGAAGGGAACCATTCACTGGGTGTGCGCAGATAAGGCCTTCAAGGCTGAGGTGAGGCTGTATGAGAATATCATTGATGAGGAGAAGGGCGTTTATAATGAAGACGGCAGCCTGAATCTGAATCCCAATTCTCTGATCGTGAAGGAATGCTATCTGGAGCCTTCCCTGAAGGAGGCGGCTCCTTATGAGAGCTTCCAGTTTGTAAGGCAGGGCTTTTTCTGTGCGGACTATAAGGATTCCAAACCGGGCGTGCCGGTGTTCAACCGTATCGTATCCCTGAAGAGCTCTTTCAAGCTGCCCAAACAGGGCTAAGCCGGGAAGGCGCTTTCCAATTACTGGGTGATGCAGTATCACAGGAGGACCTGTGATATGCAGCAGGTAAAAATATGAATGATTTGGCAATACAGCTGACGGAGGACGGCAGCAGACATCTGTATGAACAGATTTACGAATACATCAGAGATGAAATTAAGGAGGGGAAGCTTCTTGCAGGAGAGAAGCTTCCCTCCACGCGTTCCCTGGCGGAATATCTGCAGGTGGCGCGCAGCACGGTGGAGCTTGCCTATGGGCAGCTGCTATCGGAGGGGTATATAGAAGCCTCCGCTTACCGGGGCTATTATGTGTGCCGGGTGGAGGAGCTTTACCAGATGATGTCGGAGCTTTCCCGGGAGAAGGGGGATGGCGCTGACAAACCCGACCTGCAGCAAAAGCAGCAGAAGGCTTTTGATTACGATTTTTCTCCCAACGCCATTGACATGAGCGCCTTTCCCTTCGGAACATGGAGGAAAATAACAAAAGAGATTCTAAGCGGTGACAGGAAGGAACTGTTTGCGCTGGGAGAACCGAGGGGGGACAAGGATTTCCGCCTGACTATCTGCCGTTATCTTCATTCCTCAAGAGGGGTGAATGCATCCCCGGAGCAGATTATCGTGGGTGCGGGAAACGATTATCTTCTGCTTCTTCTGCAATACATTCTGGGCAGGGATATCTGTGTGGCCTTTGAAAATCCCTCCTACCGGAGAGCCTATCGTATTTTCTCGTCCTTTGCATCCGGGGTGGTGACTGTCCCTGTGGATGAAAACGGGATTTCCGTGAAGCAGCTGGCGCTTTCCGGAGCAAATGTAGCCTACTGTATGCCCTCCCATCAATATCCCACCGGCGTGGTGATGCCTATCGGCAGGCGGATGGAGCTTTTGAAATGGGCTGCGGGGGCGTCGGACAGGTATCTGATTGAGGATGATTACGACAGTGAATTCCGTTACCGGGGCAAGCCGGTGCCGTCCCTGCAGGCTTCGGATACGGCGGGAAAGGTGATTTATATCGGTACATTTTCCAAGTCCATAGCGCCGGCGATCCGCGTAAGCTTTATGGTGCTGCCGCCTGCGCTGCTGAAGCGGTATGAAAAGGAGTGCGGCTTTTTTTCCTCCACGGTGTCCCGGATCGATCAGACCATACTGAACGAATTTATACGAAGCGGCGCGTTCGAACGTCATTTGAACAAAATGCGCAAGCTGTATAAGGAAAAGCATGATATCCTCCTGGAGGAGCTGAAGCCTTTGTTGAAAAAATACCGTCTGTCCGGGGAATATGCGGGCCTGCATGTGCTGCTCACCTCCAGGGAGCATGTGGAGGAGGAAGCACTTTTACGGCGGGCGGAGGAGAAAAGAGTCAGGCTTTACGGGCTGCATGAAGCGTCGCTGGGACCCGCCCTGGAGCAGGAGGCTACGTTATTAATCGGCTATGCCGGATTGGGGAAAGAAGAGATCAGGGAAGGGATTGGCAGGCTTAGGGAAGTGCTGTAGGAACGGGAAACACAGTTGACGGAACTGTTACGGGAGCCGGGCGCAGTTGCTGAAAGGAGCAAGGGTATGGAAATAGAAGAACTGGTGCAAAGACAAAGGGATTTTTTCCGGACAGGGCGTACGAAGGACGTGGCCTTCCGCATAGCAGCCCTGCAGAAGCTGGAGAATTCCATCGTGAAATACGAAAAGGAAATCAATGAGGCGCTGTATGCGGATCTGCACAAATCCGCCTTTGAGGGCTACATGACGGAAGTGGGGTTATCCCTGAGCGAGCTTCGTTTTCTCATAAAGAACACGGCCGCGTGGAGTAAAACCAGACGGGTGCGCACGCCGTTGGCGCAGTTTCATGCCAAAAGCTATGTGGTGCAGGAGCCTTACGGCGCGGCGCTTGTCATGTCTCCCTGGAATTATCCCTTTATGCTGTCCCTGGAGCCTGTGGCGGGAGCCATTGCGGCAGGTAACTGCTGTATTATTAAGCCCTCGGCCTATGCGCCGGCAACCTCTTCCATTCTCAAAAGGATTATCAGCGAGACCTTCCAGGAGGATTATGTGGCGGTGGTGGAGGGCGGCAGGCAGGAAAACGCCCGGCTCCTGGAACAGAAGTTTGACTATATTTTCTTTACCGGAAGCGTGGCGGTGGGACGCCTGGTGATGGAAAAGGCCGCAGCCCACCTGACTCCTGTCACGCTGGAGCTGGGAGGAAAAAGCCCCTGTATTGTGGATCGGGATGCAAAGCTTTCCCTGGCGGCAAAAAGGATTGTGTTCGGCAAGTTTTTAAACAGCGGACAGACCTGCGTAGCCCCGGATTACTGTTTTGTCCATGAATCGGTGAAGGAGGAGTTCATCGGTTATCTGGTGAAATGGATTGATAAAATGATCGGGAAACAGCCCTTCAGCAACCCTGATTATCCCAAAATGATCAATGAAAAGCATTATGATCGGGTATTGGGTCTTGTGCAGGGCGAGAAGATTGTCACCGGCGGCTGCGGAAAACGGGAAACTTTACAGATCGCGCCTACGGTTTTAAAGGATGTAAGCCCGGATGCGCCGGTGATGCAGGAGGAAATTTTTGGGCCTGTGCTGCCGGTAATGACGTTCCGGGATATCAGCGAGGTGGAGCGGTTCGTGACGGACAGGCCCAAACCGCTTGCGCTGTACCTGTTTACAAACAGCAGGGAGACGGCAGATCGGATTACGGGCAGTCTTTCCTTCGGCGGCGGCTGCATCAACGATACCATCATCCATCTTGCCACTTCCCGTATGGGCTTCGGCGGCGTGGGGGCGAGCGGCATGGGCTCCTATCATGGAAAAAAGAGCTTCGAAACCTTCAGCCATGAAAAGTCCGTTGTGAATAAATCCACCTGGATGGATTTGCCTGTCCGCTATATGCCATATACGAAAACGAAGGATAAGCTGATGCGGAAATTTTTAAAATAATCTGACAGGGCGGCAGCTGTGAAGCACAAAACATTACAGTTCTGCCCGCTGCAGTGAAGGAAGCGCGTGCCCGGCACGCAGATGGGAGCGAATATGGAGAAAATGGTTCTGCTGTATCATTTTGAAGGAATCCGGCTGGCACAGGCGCATAAAGCCCTGGAAAAGCTGCCGTTTCGGATTCGTGAAGTAAAAAAGGAAGAATACGGATATCCGTTGGGCTATCTTGCCGGACTACCGGGAATCCTTCCGCTGGGAAAAGTATATGAAGGCCCCCAGCTGGAGCAGGAAATGGTGGTTTTTGCGGGATTCATCGGAGACGATATCGATAAGGCGCTGGACGCCTTCCGTCAGAACGGACTGGCTGGGGTAGGCCTGAAGGCTGTCCTTACGGAAACCAATCAGGTCTGGAGTTCCCTGCAGCTGTTTGAGGAGCTGAAAAAGGAACATGCCCAGATGCATGGGAAGCGCTGAGCATTTGAATGAGATCGGAGTTTCCCCCAATATATGGAAGCCTTTATATAACAGCAGCCTGCCGGGCTGCTGTTATATTGTGCGCCGACAGAGCAATATGAGCGGCTGGACCTGCAAAAATACAGATAAATTTTATGTAAATAAGGAATGTCAACCGCTTGTCATAAGAACATGCCGGAGAAAAATCGGACAAATTCGGCGCTGATTCCAGAAAGAAACATGACAAAGTGCGGAAAACGGCACAAGTGGTGAAAAAAAGAGGGTTAAAAAATTAACAAAAACTGAATCTGAAAAAGGAAACACTTGTGGAAAACAACGATTCTTATGACAACCGATTGACATAGAAAAAAAACCATGTTATTATCTAAGCACAGTAAGACATACCCCAATAAAAACACCGCTGTCTCCCCAGAACAGCTCCATAGAACACTTTTTCCCCCTCCCTTTTCTTTGTGTTTGGACAGTTGTTTGACGGCGGTGAACCCCCCCCTTTTTATAAATAAATTGTCTTGCTGTAAACAGCCCCCTCCCGATATCTTTCAACCCGGAAGATATCGTTACCATAGAAATAAGGGGCGCTCCAAAGGATTCCCCCCGGAGGAACGTCCCTAACCCCCCCCTTCTTTTTCATAATCCGGATGGGCCAGCGATGACCCATACGGTTTTTTTTGTTATAGAAAACTATGTGAGGAAAAAGTGTGGTTTTTGGGAGATGCAGCCTGGGATTTGCGTTGCGGCAGCCTTTTATGGCAACAGTCTGCATTTGGAACAGAAGATTGCGCCTTTCCTTCATTATGATATAATAATGCTGTAGACGACATTATAACTGTAAGAAAGTGCTTCAGGAGCGCTGAAATCCATCGCCAAAGGTGATTTAGAATGGATTTTAGCAGTAACTGTGAGGGATACTGAACAATTACGTATAATAAATAAAAATTCAGGTAAAGGATTGAAAAAGCGGCATTTGAAAGCGGCTGACCGGAGGAGAGTATGGCAACACTGAAGGATGTGGCGAAGGAAACCGGGCTGACTGTAAGCACGGTTTCCAGAGTATTGAATAATCGCGGCTATATCAGCGCGGATGCGAGGGAAAGGGTTTATGAAGCGATGAAGAGGCTGAATTATCAGCCCAATGAGCTTGCAAGATCCCTTTCCAAACAGACGACAAATACAATCGGTGTGATTGTGCCTCACATTGATCATCCTTATTTTGCCAGACTTCTGAGCAGTCTGGAAACGGCGGCTTACAAAAGCGGTTATAAGCTTCTTCTTTTTAATTCCGGTGAGCGGGACGAAAAAGAGGACAGATACCTGGAAATGTGTAAGGGCAGCCGTGTGGCAGGAATTATTCTGTGCAGCGGCAGGGTGGAAACGCAGTGTTTTGAAGGACTGGGCGTGCCGCTGGTTACGGTGGAACGGTTTCTTGAGAGCGGGACGGCTGCGGTGGAATGTGATAACCGCCAGGGTGGCCGTCTGGCGGCTAAACACCTTTTGGAGCGCGGCTGCAGGAAAGTGGTATATCTGGGCGGAGAAAATGAGGAAAATATGCCCGCTGATGACAGAGCGCTGGGCTTCATGGAGGTTTGTCTGCGCGAGGGCCTGGAGTTTCTGGATCCGGGACGGGAAAAGGATGCCGGGTTATATGCTTCCCTGGATTATCACAGCTATATAGAAAAGATACTGGAGGCTCATCCGGAGATTGACGGTATTTTTGCAAGCAGCGACGTTATTGCCGCTCAGGTCATACAGATCTGCGGCAAAAAGGGGATCCGTATTCCGGAGCAGGTGAAGGTGGTGGGCTTTGATGACTGCGGCCTCGCTTCCATGACCACACCGAGCATTACCACGATCCGGCAGCCGGTGGACGAAATGGCACAGCTTGCGGTGGAGATGCTTATCCGGGCAAACCGCAATGAACTGGTGCCAAGCCGTACAACCCTTCCGGTTACTCTGATACGCAGGGAGACTACCTGATACATTGCCGGACTGATATACGGCAAAGACGTATGGCAAAAATTCATGATGTAATCTGTTGCGGACTGTTATATGATAATATGATATAGCCGGTTATACTTTCGGGCCTGTTTTTACAGGAAGCAGTATAAGCCGGCGTATTTTTTATCGGGTAAAAATCTGTCACATCTGTGTCTGTTTCACTTGTATGTAAAGTTCACTTTTTTTCCACAATTGATTTCAAAAGTAAAAAATTACTGCCGGATACTTATTTTATCCGGCAGATGACGAGCCTGACGAAGAGGGAATACGGCTGCCGGGGAAGGAAGAAACGGTGATTCTACAGGCTTAATGCTTCCGTTGCAGACGTATAAAATATCAACAATAAGTGAATCGATTCATAAAATGGTGCAAAAATGTAAAATAACAATTTATGAATCGTTTTATATTTTCAAAGTGCACAATTATAGATGCACTTTATGAGGCTAAATTTATAAAAATATCATTT
>OBYP01000256.1_pt1 | contig 58264 bp, 60 predicted proteins | sample 1501461 | NCBI WGS metagenome assembly OBYP01 (sample SAMEA2580201, study PRJEB22360) | human gut metagenome | biome: human gut; feature: human-associated habitat; material: faeces | place: Denmark | collected 2008/2010 | reverse complement strand
ACCCGCGGCCAACAGCTTCGGAGGCTGCCACTCTATCCACTGAGTTACTGGTACATAAGCTATATTATCTTACAATAACTATTCTTTTTTTTCAAGTATTTTTTCAAAAAAACTTGAAAAAATTATTAAAATAAGGTATTCTAATACGGTCGATAATTTTGAGGCGATTATAAAATTAATATTTGTCTTTTGAGAGGCTATAGATTTTATTGTTTCTGAGTATTAAACAATGGGATTTATGGTCTCTATTATTATTTTAGAGCATATTTAGAAATTGCTTGAAAATTTAAAAAATGATATTTGGAGGAAAAAAGTATGGATCAAACGTATATGAAAGAGAAACCGATTTTACCACTTTTATTATCACTGGCACTGCCAATGGTAATTTCAATGTTTGTAAACTCTCTATATAATATTGTAGACAGTATTTTTGTGGCAAAAATCAGTGAGGATGCAATGACCGCACTTTCTCTTGTGTATCCGATACAAAATTTAATTAGTGCGATTGCCGTTGGATTCGGTGTCGGAGTCAATGCTGTAATTGCGATGCAGCTTGGGGCAGGAAAATACAAGGAAGCAGATAAAGCAGCTACACAGGGACTGGCACTTAATATTTTACATGGCATTATTTTAATGATTGTGGGTATTTCTATTATGCCGTCTTTTCTGAGTATGTTTACTTCTGATCAGACCGTCATTCATATGGGAATTCAATATTCTTCGATTGCTTTGACTTTTTCTGCGATCATTACTGCCGGGATTACATTTGAAAAAATATTTCAGGCGGTGGGAAATATGATTATCACGATGATCAGTCTGATGACCGGATGTATTCTGAATATTATCCTGGATGCCATATTGATTTTTGGGCTTGGTCCATTTCCAAAGATGGGAATTCAAGGAGCAGCATTGGCAACGGGAATTGGACAGACCAGTACTTTGGTGATTTATCTTATCGTATATTTTTTGCGGCCAATTCATGTGAAAGTTCGAAAAGAATATTGGAAACCGGAAAAACAATGTGCTGTCCGTCTGTACGCAATAGGAATTCCCGCAACTTTGAATATGGCATTGCCGTCTCTTCTGGTATCTGCATTAAATGGAATTTTGGCTTCTTTTGCCCAAACTTATGTAGTTGTTTTAGGCGTTTATTATAAGCTTCAGACATTCCTTTACTTGACTGCCAATGGAATGATTCAGGGAATGCGTCCGTTGATGAGTTATAATTATGGAGCTCAGGAATTTGGAAGAGTGAAAAAAATTTATGGAACCAGTTTTCGAATTGTGCTTCTTATAATGGTAATTGGAACGGGAATCTGTCTGGCATGGCCGCAAACTTTAATGAAGTTGTTTACTGAAAATCCGGAAACTTTAAGAGAAGGAGTAAAAGCCCTGAGAATTATTTGCATTGGTTTCGCCGCATCTGCTGTATCTGTTGTTTCAGCAGGCGCTTTTGAAGCTTTGGGAAAGGGAATTCATTCCTTTTTGATTTCTCTGCTTCGTTATGTAATGGTAATTATTCCGGCAGCATATCTTTTAAGTTCCATGCTGGGCGTCAGCGGAGTCTGGCATGCATTCTGGGTTGCCGAGTGTGTCACGGCTGTTTTCTCATGGATTCTTTATCGGAAAATAATTGGACAGGGGAAGGCTGAAAAGGAAGTTTTGACAGAGAAAAAGGAATAGCTTATAATGAAATGAAAAAAGAGGAGATAGTTATGGAACATATTTCAACGATCGAAGTCCGATATGCAGAGACAGACCAGATGGGTATTGCTCATCACAGTAGTTATCCGATCTGGTTTGAAGTTGCCCGGACAGAATTTATTAAAAAAGCAGGAATTTCCTATACTGACGTGGAAAAACAGGGGGTTATTACTCCTTTGACCGGATTAGAATGTAAATATAAAAAAGCCGCATTTTATGAGGATCAATTACAAATTCATGTAACCCTGACAAGACTGACCCCTGTTCGACTGGAGTTTTCTTATAAAGTGACAAGAGAAGACGAACTGATTGCTACAGGAAAAACTTCTCATGGAATGGTCGGCAAAGATATGAAGCCGGTCAATATAAAAAAAGAACACCCGGAAATTTACCGGATGTTTGAAGCTGTACTCTAGAGGATATCCATCACAGATGCGATAACAGGCTGATTTGCTCAACTAAAATTAATCGCATTAGCTGATGAGGAAAAGTCATATGACTGAAACTGAGTTTTAATTTCCCACGGGAAATAACATTTTTAGACAGTCCGAGAGAACCGCCGATGATGAAAGTTACGCAGGAAATGTTCTCTCTGTTCCACTGGCACCATTTCTTTTGAAATTGTTCAGTGGAATAGGGTTTTCCTTCGATACAGAGCGGAATAATAAGGCTGTCAGAAGGAATTTTGGACAGAATTCTCTGTCCTTCCAATTCTTTGATTTTTTCTTCTTCTTTTGCACTGGCATTGTCCGGTGTTTTTTCATCTGGTACTTCAACGATTTCAAAAGGATATTTTTTTTGTATAATATTCAATCAATTCTTTTAAATAAGTTTCTTTTAATTTCCCAACACAAATAAGCTGTATTTTCATAAATTTTCTCCGTTAATTGATTTGAAAAATTCCTTTCTGGAATTTTCCGGTTTGTGTATAGCCATCAATGGTCAATGAACCTTCTCCATTCCAAATTCCGTCTTCCCACTGTCCTTTATAGGAATAAGATGTTTTTTTTGAGAAAGGTGCCTCTGCCATCCGGAATACCGTCGATTACGCTGCCTTTATATGTACCGGTATTTATGGAATTTTGGAATTTAAGTTTCATCATTGATGTATGCAGTGTTCCTTTTCCTTTGCATGAACCTTTTTGGAACTTACCGGTATAAATAAAAAACTGATCACCGTCTTTATAAGAAAATACCCCGTTTCCCTCAGCCTTTCCATTTTTTAAAGTACCGGTAAATGTTCCGGTAAAAATCTGTTTTTGATAGAGAAATCTCATTTCTTTTTTTGAGACTTTTTCTGTTTTTGATTTTGCAGAGTGGCATCCGTTAAGAAAAAAACAGAGAAATATAAGAAAAAGGCCTGCGATTTGTCGTGTTTTAAAATTCATACTATAAATTCTCCTATGCATCTGAAACTCTATTGTACAATCATGCTTCGAATTCAAAGGATCTCATATCCTGCATCTTCTAACACTTTGATTGCCTTGTAAAAATTCTCTTTTTTTGTCAAAATATAATCTGTGTCATACGTTGAAATTGCAAAAATTCCAATTTTATTTTCTGCTAATACAGTTGAAATGTGCGATAAAATTCCAATCAGAGAAAAATCTAAACTTCCCTGGATACGAAAGGCTCTCCATCCGTCTTCACGATCCGTCACATTTCCCGGAACGTGATCTGTTATACAAACCAAAGATTTTTCTTCCGCTGTCTTTCCAACAAAGCAATACTCATCTTCTAAGTTTACCTCGGAGTAATCTGCTACCTTACAAACCGAAAATTGATCATCTAACTTCTGAATTCTCATCTTCTTCTCCAAATCTGCACTCAATCGATGAAAGAATGGCTTATTTTATTCTTTTTTCTGAAATTCATTATCTTCCAATGCTAAAAAGCTTCCGTCACCAATTCCCAGAGCCGTCTTCGCCAGCATATCTGCCATGTCATTGTATCGGTCACTGGAATGTCCTTTTACTTTGACAAACTTAATTTTCAAAGATTTTTTTGCCATCTCATAAAACCTCCGGTAAGCTTTGGTTCCTTCTTTTTTTGCTGCCCATTCACCGGTACACCATTTTTCAATTCCTTCGTAGTCATAGTGAATCGCAATCTTACGAAAACCATGCTCCATTGCATAGGTCATTGCCGCTTCTGAACCTTTGATTTCACCGGCAACATTTCTCATAGATGCCAAATCAGGATCTTGGTATTCTTTTGCAAAATACTTTTTCGCCCCACGGTTCATTAAAACCATTCCGTAAGAAAACTTTTTCTGACTGTGGTCATAACTTCCATCCACATATGCAATCAGCGTTTCCTCATCCACTTCCATCTGCTCATTCTCATCCGGACATAAAAAAGCCTCTGCTTCCGCCTTTGTCTGGAAACCTTTGTATCGTGCATTTGGAAATCCTGATACCTGTGCCTTACACGCATCCCAAGTCCGATAAATTCCAGGGGTTCTTCCCCTTTTTACTGCATAAAATTTACCTGCCATAACATCTCCTCTCATATTGCAGAATCTAGTGTAATCACGACATATTCAGAATGTCCGCCGGTTCGGATCGGATATCCCCATCCGCCAATTCCGGAGCTAACAACTACCTGATACTCTCCATCTCTCTGATATCCATAATTAAGTTCGGTAATACCAAGCAGGGCTCCCATCTGCCCGGTCGGCCAGATCTGTCCCGCATGAGTATGTCCGGAAAGCTGAAGGTCAACACCGGCTTTCTTATTTTCTTTCAAATCTTCCGGCTGATGATCCAGAAGAAGTAAAAAAGAATCTTTTGGAGTATCGCCAACAACATCTCGAATTCCTTTACGTTTTACCTGAGCATCTTTTCGTCCTGCCACACAAATCTCCGAATTCACCTGATATACCTGATCTTCCAGCACATGAATATTTTGAGCTTTCAATTCTTTTTTCAATTCTTCAGGTGTATAATGCGGCGTTTCAACATACGAATTATAATCATGATTTCCGAACACATAAAAAATTCCATAAGTCGTTTTTATCTTTCCCAAAATCTCTGCAACACTTTCCATTTGCTCTCTTGTTGTATTTTCATCGAAAATATCCCCTGTCAACGCTATCAGATCGGGATTTTCTCTTTGAATCCGGGCACAGTGTTCTTTTAACTGTTCCATACTCATCGTAGTTCCTGTATGAAGATCTGAAATCTGAACTATTTTTAAAGGTTTTGAGAGCTCTTTCTCTGTTTTCAGCTCATACCTTGCAGCCTGCACCTTCTGTATATTCAGATATCCATAACTGCAAACAAAAATTACAACTAAAAAACCCGGCAGACAACTTCGATATAAAAACAACAAAACCTTTTTTATTCTATTCTCTTTCAAATACTTCTTTGAAACCGCCCAGATCGCTTCCATCACTGCACAGGCAACAATAAAGTGCATTGTGAGCATTGCCCACAGACCATAAACTCGCCATCCCTTAAATACAATAAATACTGTAAACACTAGCGGAATCACCTTAAACAATCTGCTGTTTTCCCTAATTGGAAGCAGCGTCAAAAATCTTCGGATCAGGTGAAAAAGATAAATTCCCAGCGGAATCCATACCAAAATCGGAAGCACATACCATAAAACCATTTCATCACTCCTTTATCTGTGATCATCTCATTTCATCATCAGATAAAAGAATTGTACGATCACACATATCAAAAATCAAGTCCAAATCATGCGAAACTTACACAAAAATGCCCGGCATAAACCGGACATTTTCATCACTTATAAATTTATTATTCTGCTAATCTCTGTCTCTTCCACCGAACAATAAAATCAGACGAAGTAAACTTAAAATTGCTGCTGCTGCACTGGCAACATAAGTAAGTGCCGCAGCGGACAAAACCTTACGGGTTTGATCTACCTCTTCTCCATACATAATTCCGGTATTTCCGAGAATCTTTAACGCACGGGAAGAAGCATTAAATTCCACCGGCAAAGTCACCAGTTGAAACACAACTGCCAGCGAAAATAAAATAATTCCGACATTAATAAGACTCTGATTCATCCCCAGGAAAATTCCCCCAATAATAAAGACCCATGATAATCCAGAACCTAAGTTCACTACCGGAACCAACGCTCCCCGAATCGTCAGCGGCACATAACTTTGTTGGTGCTGAATCGCATGTCCGCACTCATGAGCTGCCACTCCGATTGCTGCAATCGAGTCTGATCCGTAGGTAGAATCGGAAAGACGCAGTACCTTATTCTTTGGATCATAATGGTCGGTGAGATCTCCTCCGACCCTCTCAACAGTTACATCAAAAATTCCTGCCTGTCTTAAAATTCTCTCTGCCGCCTGAGACCCTGTCAAACCACAATGACATCTTACTCTCTGATATCTGCGAAACGTGGAATTCATCTTAGAAGATGCAATCATAGTAATAATCACGCCGATTATGATTAGAATATAGGTGCTGTCAAAATAAAAACCGCCATATGGATAATACATAACAATTCCCTTCTTTCTCTTTACTTGTGAAAATTATATCGTTAGTATCAGACGAAATCAAGATCTCTATAAGGTTCTTTATGAAATATTCATATCTTTTAGATTTATTTCATGGTTAAACAGCATTCTTTGATCGGCTGTCATTTACTTTTTAAAATTTTATAAAAGATGTGCCCGAAGTTCCTCTCCTGATTTTACACTTAAGTATGCCGGAGCAATATCAAATACTGTTTTACATCCGCTCTGACCTTCTTTGGATAATTTATATGCCGCTCTGGCATAGGCAACAATGACACTGGATGTAAATTCCGGATTTGAATCCAATTTCAGACTGTACTCAATCAGATGTTTATTTTCTTTTTCCCATCCGGTACATCCGCTTCTTAAAACAAATCCTCCATGAGGAATTTTATTATGATCACGATCCAACTCTTCCTGACTGATAAAATGTACTGTCGTATCATAGTCCGCAAAGTAGTTCGGCATTGTCTTGATTTCTTCTTCTACTTTTGCAGCGTCTGCGCCTTCTTCTAATACAACAAAACATTCTCTTGTATGTTTCTGTCTTGTTGTTAATTCCGGATTCTCACCGCTTCTTACTGCCTCCAGCGCCGCATCAACAGGTATTGTATACTGTTTTCCATCTTTTACACCTTCTACTCGACGAATCGCGTCTGAATGTCCCTGGCTGACTCCTCTTCCCCAGAATGTATAATCTTTTCCTTCCGGAAGAATTGCATTCGCATACATACGATTCAAAGAGAACATTCCCGGATCCCATCCTACAGAAATAATTCCAATCTTTCCGCTTTCTTTTGCTGCTGCATCCACATTTGCAAAATGTTCCGGAATTCTTGCATGCGTATCGAAGCTGTCTACAACATTAAAGATCTTTGCAAATTCCGGAGTCTGTTTTGGAAGATCTGTTGCACTTCCGCCACACAAAATCATAACATCAATCTGATCTTTCCAATCTGCTGCATCCTCTACCTTACATACTTTTGCAGTTTCTGTAAGAATTGATACAGATTCAGGAGCTCTTCTCGTAAATACCGCAACAAGCTCCATATCCGGATTCTGACGAATGGCACACTCAACACCACGTCCTAAATTTCCATATCCCATAATTCCGATTTTGATACTCATATTATTCTCCTCTTTATCTGAAGTTTTTATTCTGTACTGAAACAATAGAAATTGTAACCAAAAAAAGTATATCACCAAAATAATAGGATTTCAACAGCTATTGTCGCCAACACTTTTTCCTGCTGACGTTCATTCTTTTTCCTGTTATAATATAACCAGATTTTCAAACAATTATAAGGAGTTTTCATCATGTCGTTTACAGGTATTTTTAAAGCAAAAGATGGTATTGTCGCCGTTGTTGATTCCAAGGCATCAATCAAAGAAAATGGACGTTTTATCGAAGACGTCGGAAGAAATCCCGAAAAATTATTTCCTTTTTCCAACGGTATCGCTGTGACTTTTGGTGCAAACCAGATTCTTGTTCAAAATCCCAATGAATTATTTTCCAAAACTGTTGCAATCGAAGATATTGTTTTCGAATACCTAAATGAGAAACATACACTGGATGCACTTTTCTTTCAAACGCTTCTGGTAAAAATGACTTCGAATCCGGCAAATCAGGAGCCTGTGAATTTTCTAATCGGACGCAAAATCCGCAGCGGAGAATATCTTCTGGAGCATCATCAGGTCCGCTCAAGCTACTATGCACAGCGCCTGGGAACCGGCACCGACCACTATTTCACCGGTGGTTCTGAACTCTACAAACAAGCATTTGATCAAATGGACTATCTTTCACAAATTACTTCTGCCGATATTCTTCAGAAATTTATTGCCTCCCGGCTTGACACACTAATCCGATTTTATAATAAAACCCTCTCTTACAATCCTGTGGGAACCCCCGTCAAGTCTTACATTCTTCGATAATTTTTATAAATAAATTGGTATATCCTCCTATATTGGACTATACCAATTTATATTGCAAAAAATTATATTCTCCCGATATTCGTTATGCCATAACTCCGATCTCGTCCGGCACAATAACATCTGCCTCTGTGCATGCCAGAATATCATCTACCGTATATCCCTCTGCCAGTTCCCGAAGTACCAGTCCTTCTTCTGTTACCTCAAAATAGCATCTCTCTGTTACAATATCTGTAACACATCTGGCACCGGTCAGCGGAAGGGTGCATTTCTTTAAGATCTTTGACTTCCCACTCTTCTCACAGTGATCTGTTGCAACAATAATCTTTTTCACACCTGCACATAAATCCATTGCTCCGCCCATACCAGGAACTAATTTCCCCGGTATCGTCCAGTTGGCAATATTACCATCCTGATCCACCTGCAATGTTCCTAAAACCGCCGCATCGATATGTCCGCCACGGATAAAGGCAAAGGACATATCGTGATCATAAACACTTCCACCTTTAATCACGGAAGCCGGCTGTCCTCCTGCATCAATTACATCAATATCTGCCTCATCCCAACTCGGGGAAGGTCCGCTTCCAACTGTACCAATCTCTGCTTCCAGCCAAAGATCTACTCCTTCCGGCAGATAGTTCACGCACATCAGCGGAAGTCCAATACCAAGATTTACAAAATCGCCATCCTTAAAAAACTTTGCGCACCGGGATGCAATCAGCGCACGTCCTGTCAATCCTGCCATCTCTATTTCCCTCCTTCCGCTTTTGCTTTCGCACGTTTCCACATCGGGCACATCGGTCGTTTTTCTCCGGTTCTCTCATAGACCATATCAATTACAGGTGCCGGAACATCAATTTCTTCCGGCCCAAGCTCTCCGAATTCTACGATCTCTTCCACCTCTACAATAACAATATCTGCCGCCAATGCCATCGTGCTGTTCGTGGCTCTGGAATTCATACGAAAAGCAATATTTCCTGCCGTATCCGCTTTCGTAGCTTTAATTAATGCTACATCTGCATGAAGAGGGAGTTCCAGCAAATATTCTTTTCCGTTAATTGTAAGTTTCTGTTTTCCTTCTTCTACTTCGGTTCCGACACCAGTCGGTGTCAGACATCCACCAAGTCCTGCTCCTCCACATCGAATCCGCTCTGCAAAGGTTCCCTGAGGACTGAATTCGATCTCCAGCTCTCCTGCAAACATCTGATCCCTGGCAACAGGGTTTAATCCGATGTGCGTTGTAATTAAGCTTTTAACTCTGTGATCATTAATCAGTTTTCCAAGCCCCTGATCCGGCATTCCGGCAGAAACAGCAATCGCGTCAATATCTTTTATACCTTTTTCCAACATTTCGTCAATAATTTCATCTGCCGCAAACTCTCCGTGCCAATCTCCAAACATAATCGTCTGCCCATCATGAAATTTAGCCAAAGCTTCTTCCCTTGTTACTACTTTTGATTTCAAACGCTTACCTCCTTCCATTTTAAGTTGTGAAACCATCGTCTCACAACCCTGATTTGCCGTGTTAATTGAGATCGTTTTTTACTGACCTTTAAATTCTGCTTTTCTCTTCTCCATAAAGGCTTTAACTCCTTCTATAAAATCATCGGAAGCAGCACATTCTCGCTGAGTAGGGATCTCACATTCATCTAAGTATTTCTTGTAATCTGCAAGACTTGCCTGATAAATCTGTCTTTTAATATTCTTGTAGGAAAGCAGCGGACCTGCAGCAAACTTTCTGGCAAGCTTCATAACAACGTCATCCAGTTCCTCTGCCGGGACAACATCATATACCATACCTGCTTCTTTCGCCTCTGCGGCTTTCATCGGACGTCCTGTAACACAAAGCTCCATGGCCCGCTGTACACCAAGACTCTTCGCAAACAGATAAGTTCCTCCGGTGTCCGGAACCAGTCCAAGATTTACAAATGCCATAATAAATTTCGCATTGTCTGCACAGACAACAAAGTCTGCCGAAAATGCAAGACTGACTCCTGCGCCTGCCGCCGCACCACTGACACTGGAAATCACCAGTTTACTCATACGCTTGAGTCCATCTGTTACATTGCCGACCTTTCCAATGAGAGAATCCATATTTACCTCTCCGCCCTGTTGAATCAGATTATAAAAATATCCAATATCACCACCGGCAGAAAAGGCTTTTGGCATTCCTTTTAGAACAACAACCTTTACATTGGGATCATTTTCACAAGCATCTACTACATACATCAACTCGTCTGCCATCTGATCATCAATCGCATTGAGATTTTTCATGTAATTCATCGTAATAATTGCAATCCCATCTTCCACCACATACTGCAGTTTCTTAAGTTCCATTGGCTCTCCCTCCTTTAAAAATTTAACGTTTGTCTATATTCTAATTTTAACATTTTTAACAAACCATTTCAATCCACAAACTCTATTTATCGGTATGTTTGCACAAAATCTTTAAGAATTATTTCATTTTTTTATTCATTTCTAACAATTTCAAGAAAACAAATTGCCAAAGCAGAAAAAGTTTTATAAAAGGAAATAGAAGCGGTAAAAAGGCTCTCTATAAACTTAATTTTTGTTTATAGAAAGCTTTTTTCATTTATTGTTTTGGCTTATCATTCAATATTTTCTTTCATTTGAATCATAATTTTTGTAATATAATCGTTTGGATTTGAAATTGCAAATTCATTTAACCCGATTTCATAAGCATATCCTTCTAATTCTATTCTATTTTTCATCGCATACTCTAGCATTTTTTCATACATCATCGGCAATTTATCCCACATTCCTTTTTGATAACCACACAAATATTTTCCTTCTGGCTTTATAAGACAATTTGAAGCTGAACTGTCATTTAAAGCAACAGTGTATATCCCATCATATCTTGCAAAATCCTTGTTATATACTTTATTAAGGGAAATAAATCCTCCAATCCCCATACGTATCTGGTCGATACTCCATACATCTTTTAAACAGGCAAAAATCTGTGATATATCATCGTCGACAAAGTCATAAGGTAAGACTAAAATCTTTTCAGCTTTACACTCCTCAATTCTGATTTCCTGTTCCTGCAAGGTCTCACAAAAGATTATTTGCTCTTTTTTTGTCTGCAATATTTTTTTCATTCGATTTAGTTTCTGAATTTCTATGTCGATCTGCTCTTCTTTTTCATTCGCTATTTTTAAGAACTGATCGGAAGACGGATTCTCTCGATATTCCCTGATTTCTTCAATACTCATATTCAGTTCTTTCAACATACGGATGTATTCAAATTCCATGCTCTGTGAGATGTTGTAATATCGGTAACCATTGTCGTTTTTTGTATCCGGGCAAAAAAGACCGATATTATCATAATAATGCAAGGTTCTTTTATTCACTCCATGCAATTTGGCAAATTGGGCAGTCGTCAGTTTTCTAATTTTTTTCTCCATTTTTCTAATTCCTATTGACTCTACAGTTACTGCATACTTTATCATACGCAATATCAAGACAAAAAACAAGGAGATATCAATGGAAGTACAATTAAGAAAATATCGAAAGCAAGATTTTAAAGCATTAGAAAATATTATCAGAGAAACATGGCACTATGATGAATTTAGCAGTCCGAAAACCGCTGCCAAATTAGCACGAGTATTTTTAAGCAGTTGTCTGACAAATTATACTTTTTCAAGGGTAGCTATATTTGACGGACGTATTGTAGGTATTATTCTGGTAAAAGATATTAAAAATCATAAATGCCCGTTTTCAAATAGATTACTGCAAATAAAATCTATATTATCTTTATATCTTTCCAAGGAAGGAAGAAATGTATCAAAAATTTTTAAAAATGTTAATGGCATTGACCGACAGTTATTAAACGAAAGCAACAAATCTTATTCCGCAGAGCTTGCACTATTCGCAGTAGATTCTTCATGCCGGGGACACGGAATAGGGAAAACATTATTTCAATCCGCTCTAAATTATATCAAAAATCAAAATCTAAAAGAATTTTATCTATTTACAGATACAAGTTGTAACTATGGATTTTATGAGCATCAGGGATTAATTCGCCGTTGCGAGAAAAAACAGACCTTCAATATCAAAAACCAACAGACCATAATGAGATTCTTTATCTACGATTACCAATTCGGTACAACAAAAGCCTCCTTGTTATAAATACTATAACAAGGAGGCTTCCTTTTCTCGGTTTTTTTCGCTTCGCTTCAACTGCTCACGCAGTTCACGGTACACCGTGAAAAAAACCGTTCATGGTTCCTCGTAATTTTGCCTGCAAATATCACAACCCTCGTCCCTCGCCGCACTTCGTGCTTTTGGGACATCGTAAAAATGCCCTTTCTCCGATTCTCGGTTTTTTTCGCTTCGCTCCAACTGCTCACGCAGTTCACGGTACACCGTGAAAAAAACCGTTCATGGTTCCTCGTAATTTTGCCTGCAAATAGAACATTACATGTTCTGCTTGCGCAAAATTACTCGTCCCAGTTGTGATATACTTCCTGGACGTCGTCGTCTTCGTCTAATAAGTCTAATGTTTTCTGAAGACTTTTGATGTCGTCTTCGCTGGTTAATTCTACCATGGTTCCCGGAATCATGGTTACGTTGGCATCTGCCATGGAGATTCCTTCTTTTTCTAATGTTTCTCTTACCTGACTGAAATCTTCCGGTGCGGTTAGAACTTCGAAACTGTCTTCTTCCTCTACGAAGTCTTCTGCACCTGCGTCTAAAGCAATCATCATCAGATCATCTGATTCCATTTCGCAGTCTTCTTTGGAAATAATGATCTGACCTTTTTTCTCGAACATATAAGAAACACATCCCGGTGTTCCGACGTTTCCGTTTCCTTTGGTAAATGCGCTTCGTACATTGGATGCTGTACGATTTTTATTGTCTGTCAGAGTGTCTACAATAATAGCAACTCCGCTAGGGCCGTATCCTTCATATGTAATCTGCTCATAGTTTACGGAATCAGCGTCTCCGGCTGCTTTTTTAATACCTCTGTCGATGGTGTCGTTTGGCATATTATTCGCTTTTGCCTTGGCAATAACATCACGAAGTCTGCTGTTATTATCCGGATCCGGTCCGCCTTCTTTTACTGCTACGGCAATTTCTCTTCCGATAACGGTAAAGATCTTTCCTTTTTTAGCATCATTTTTTTCTTTTTTGTGCTTAATGTTTGCAAATTTACTGTGTCCTGACATCTTTTTCTTCCTTCCTTTTCCTTTTTTCCACTTTCACCTGTCGAATCATTTTATCATGAATATCAACTGATTTAAATGAATATCCTTCATATATAATTTCTATTTCCTCATTGTCTTCCGGTAAATGACCCAGATGATCAATCAAAAATCCATTTAAAGTTTCAATATCCTCCACATCAAATTCGATTCCGAGAATATCTTCTAACTCTTCTAATCGTGTACTTCCCCGAACTAAATATATATCTGCCCATCCGAGTTTTGTAACATTGCGATCTTCTATATCATATTCATCCCAAATGTTTCCTACAATTACCTCCAGCATATCTTCCATCGAAACAAGACCTTCGGTTTGGCTATATTCATCAATCACAATCGCCATATGAATCTTCTTTGTCTGCATCTCCTGAAACAGGACAGACAAATTCATCGTCTGATGAACAAAAAACGGCTCTCTTGCGACTTCGGAAAGCTTGGCATCTTTTTTATTCAAGTAGGCATCGATTACGTCTTTTAAGTATAATACTCCGATAATGTTATCAATATCATCTTCATAAAGAGGATATCTGGAATAAGGTTTATCCAACATATAATTGAGTGCTTTCTCAATGGATGTTGTCACCTCAATGGCGTCTATTTTCTTTCGAGAGGTCATAACATCTGTTACATCCTTATCTCCGAACTCGAAAATATTCGTAATCATCTTGGCTTCGCCTTCCATGATGGCACCTTGTTCGTGTCCTTCATTGACAATATTCATGATCTCTTCTTCATATTCATTATCTTCTTCTTTTTCATTTTCCTGTTCTGAACTATGAAGTTTTCTTTTTGCTTCTCGCAGCTTTTCTCTCTGTTTCCAGAAAAAATATCCGGCTGCAAATCCGATTACCACAGCCAATACTATTATAAGAAACATCGAGACATTGTTTTCTATCATTTTTTTCTCCTTTTTTGCGAAAACTAGATTTAATGTATCATTTCTAAAAGAAAAGGTCAAACTCTACTGCGTCCAGCTATGTATCAAGACTTAAACTGATCCGCAGTGCATGATCTACCTGATCTAAAAAATCACAATTTAAATGACATACCTTTTCCCTAAGTCTGCTTTTGTCGATTGTACGAATCTGTTCCAGCAAAATTACGGAATCCTTTTCCAACTGACATTTCCGACAGTCCAAAGGAACATGTGTCGGAAGCTTTGCCTTATTCATCTTACTTGTAATTGCTGCACAGATTACGGTAGGGCTGTACCGGTTTCCCGCATCATTTTGCAGGACAATTACGGGACGAATCCCTCCCTGTTCCGATCCAACCACCGGCCTTAAATCTGCATAAAATATATCGCCTCGCTTTATTACCATAATCATAAACACTCTCCATTTCTCTCTTTTTTAGTTTATGAAGAGTATTGTCATTTCTTTCAAAAGTATTCAAAGAAACCCTGATTTTTCAAAATATTCCGCCGCTTGTATAAACCCGCGGAACTCTTTTCCCGATTCCACAGATAAATTCGTAGTTGATCGTTCCTGCAAGTTCTGCGACTTCTTCCACTGTAATTTCACAGTTTCCGTCTTTTCCAACCAAAGTAACCTCATCCATCACTGACACTCCTTCGATTTCTGTCACATCAACCATAAACTGGTCCATACAGATTCTTCCTATGATCGGTGCATACTGGCCCCGAATCAACACCCGGCCTCTGGAAGAAAGCAGTCTTGGATATCCATCTGCATATCCCACAGGAATCGTGGCAATTTTAGTCTTTTTGTCTGTTACATAGGTATGATTATAACTAATTCCTTCTCCTGCTTCAACCTCCTTCACATGGACAATATGTGTTTTCAGAGTCATTGCCGGTTTTAAATCCAATACCTTTCTCGATACTTCTTTCGACGGATATAAACCATAAGTAATAATTCCTGACCGTACCATATCCAGCTGGTAAGTCTGAAGATCAATAATTGCCGCACTGTTTGATACGTGCTTGACCGGAATCTCAATTCCTCTGTCAGAAAGTTTCTTTACAAATCCGTCAAATTTATTTTTCTGCTTTGCGGCAGAAGTTTTGTCTGCTTCGTCTGCACAGGCAAAATGTGTAAAAATCCCCTGAATTTTAATATTTGGAAGATTTGCTATTTTCTCTATAATCTCTGCGGATTCCTCTGTTGGCTGAAATCCAATACGGTTCATTCCGGTATCAACCTTAATATGAACTTTTGCATCTTTCCCCAATGCCTGAGCAATCTTTGACAGAGATTCTGCCATCTCATAACAAAAGACTGTCGGCTCGATTTCATATTGAATCAGTGAACTGTATTGATATTCCGATGTATAACCGAGAATCAAGATCGGCTGCCGAATCCCATTGTTACGCAATGTAATTCCCTCTTCGATAATCGCAACCGCGAAGGCATCGACTCCAATCTCATTTAACGCTTTCGCCACGGGAACTGACCCGTGTCCATACCCATCTGCTTTTATAACCGGCATTACCTTTACATCCGGTCCCACAACGCGCTTTACTTCTTTTATATTATGACAGATTGCATCCAGATCAATCACTGCATGCACTCTATAATACTGATTCATGACTTCCTCCTGTAACGTCTTGTATATGCTCTAAAATATCTGATGCTATCATGCTGTAAGATCCTTTCACGTCTCTGGCCGCATCTCCTGCCAATCCGTGAAGATAGACACCATGCACAGCTGCCTGATTCGGTGTAAACCCTGCCCCGAGCAGTCCTGTAATCATTCCTGCCAGAACATCTCCACTGCCTCCAGTTGCCATACCATGATTGCCGCTCTGATTAATATACAACAGATTATCCTTCTGTGCAACGATGGTTGCTGCATCTTTTAAAACAGCGGTTGCATGAAACGTCTCCGAAAGAGCCTTTGCTGCCCCGCAGAGATCCTCCTGAATCGCTTTCACTCCACATTCGAGTAAACGGGCTGCTTCCATTACATGCGGTGTCAGTATCAGCCCATGAGAATATGAAATTTTCATCTGATAATGACGGATAAGATTCAATCCATCGGCATCCAGTACCAACGGCTTCGTTCCATATTCCAAAAGATATTTGAGCATATCTTTTGCATGATCAGATATTCCGATCCCCGGGCCAAATAAGATAGCATCACACCAGGATAATGCATTTTTCATTTCTTCATATTCTCCGAAAAGACATTCCGGAAGTCTGGTCTGAAGAATTTTTCGATTTTCCCGATGCGACAGAACCTTCACCAGCCCCGCTCCCATTCGCAGCGCCGCTTCTCCTGCAAAACAGGCAGCACCGGACATCTTTTCGTTACCTGCAATCACTAATATCTTCCCATAAGTTCCTTTATTCGAATATGCATATCTCATCGGCATAGAATTTTTCGCACTTTCCAATGTAAATGCAGTTCCATGCTTTTGAATCGTCTGATCATGAAAACCAATGGATACTAATCTGGTATCACCACAATATTCTCTTCCCGGATAAAGCAGATGTCCTCTTTTATATCCGCCAAAAGTCACCGTAATGTCCGCATGTACAGCACATCCCAGAACTTTTCCGCTGTCTCCGCTGATTCCGGAAGGAATATCAATAGAAATAATCTTCTTTCCGGATGCGTTGATCCGCTCTATTATATCTTTATAAACACCTCCGACCTCTCTGGTCAGACCTACTCCGAAAATTCCTTCCAAAATCAGGTCATACGCAGAAAAATCTGTCTCGTCTAAGGGTTCATATCCGAGATTTCCAAGAATGTTAAGTTGAGTTTTAAGATCCCCGGAAGCTTTCTTTAAATCTCCGGCCACCATAAAATCTACCGGCTGTGCCTGCTCTAAAAGAATTCTTGCTGCTGCCAGGGCATCTCCCCCATTATTTCCAATTCCGGCAATTACTAAAATTTTTGAATTTTTATCCACACAAGAGAGAACACAATCTGCCACAGCTTTTGAAGCTCTCTCCATTAAAACCAGCCCCGGTATCCCAATTTCATGAATTGTTTCCCGATCCACTTCCTGCATTTCCTGATTTTTTAACACATATTTCATCGCCGTTCTCCTATCGCAAAAGCCTGCGCATACTCCGCCGTATTTGTAATCGAAACATGAATTTGATCAATTCCAAGTTTCAATGCCAGAATCTCTGCCTGACCTGAAAGATTGATAAAAGGTGCCCCTCTCTCATCTCTCATCACCTCAATTTCATATGGTTCCACACCGAAAAAGCCGGTCCCAAATACTTTGGAAACGGCTTCTTTTACAGCAAAATTGCCAGCTAAAGTCGCAGCATTATCATTTGCAAAAACTAATTCTTTGGTTGTAAAAATTCTCTCAAGACTTCTCTGCCTCGAAAGTAAATCTTTGATTCGTCTAATCTCCACGAGGTCTGTTCCAATTCCGATGATCATCTCTCTTAAATCTCACTCTCTTCCCGATTGTGAATATTGTAAGTCAGCGTCATCAAACTCTCTGCAAGATGAACGTTTTCCACGGTAACGTTCTCCGGAAGATGCAGATCAATCGGTGCAAAATTCCAAAATCCCTTAATTCCCCAATCTGCCATCTTTCGTGCAATTCCCGGTGCCTGATCTTTCGGAATAGTCAGCGCCGCGATCTTAATATCATGGGTCTTAATAAAATTCTCAAGCTCATCTGTGTCCAAAACCTTGACTCCCCGAACAGAGATGCCGATTAACTTCGGATTGACATCAAATAATGCCATCACCTTGTATCCATAATCCTCATTAAACGATTGATAATTGGCTAAAGCCTGTCCAAGATTTCCTGCTCCGACAATAATCATATCGTTACGCTTATCAAGACCTAAAATCTTTCCGATTTCCGTGTATAAATTATTGACATTATATCCGTAGCCCTGCTGTCCAAATCCTCCAAAATTATTCAGATCCTGCCGAATCTGAGATGCCGTTACCATCATCTGCTCGCTTAATTCTTTTGAGGAAATTCTGGTGATATTTTTTGCTTTCAGCGCACCAAGATAACGAAAATATCTAGGCAGGCGTTTTATAACTGCTGATGAAATATTCTTGTCTGCGTTTCCCATCTGATTCCTCCAAACATTTATTCTGCTTTTATTATATAAGATTGTCTAATATCTGTCAATCTTTCCATAATCAATATGTACAAAATTTCATAGCCGTTTCTACAGATTTTCAGCCTGTTCTGACATTTTCAGGCTAAAATGTCTTTTATTTTCACATAAAATATGATATTCTGAAGGATAGTGTCAAATATACTTTTGAAAGGAGTTTTCTATGATTTTATCATGCCAGAATATCTGCAAAACATTTGTCGAAAAGCCAGTTCTTAAGAATGTATCTTTTCATTTGAATGACAATGACCGGTTGGCAATTATCGGATACAATGGTGCCGGAAAATCCACTCTCTTAAAAATTTTAATCGGAGAACTTCATGCTGATGAAGGCGATATTTCTATAAAAAAAGATGCATCTATCGGCTATCTTGCCCAACACCAGGATCATGAATTTCATCACACTATTTTTGATGAACTTCTCTCTGTCAAAAAAGATGTGATCTTGCTGGATGAAAAAATGCGTACATATGAGCAGGAAATGAAACATTTAACCGGAGATGCCTTAGAACAAAAAATGAACCAATATACCCAGGCCACCCATCAATTTGAACAGATGAATGGATTTGCCTACAAAAGTGAGATTACAGGCATTTTAAAAGGACTGGGATTTGCAGAAGAAGATTTCGAAAAACAGATCAATACTTTATCCGGTGGACAAAGAACCCGCGTCGCACTGGGAAAATTACTTCTTAAAAACCCGGACGTTCTTCTGTTAGATGAGCCTACCAACCATTTGGATGTAGAATCCATACGCTGGCTGGAAACCTATCTCTCCCATTATAAAGGAGCTGTAATTATTGTATCGCATGACCGTTACTTCCTTGATCGGATTGTTAATAAGGTCATGGAAATTGAATTTGGAAAATCTATGCTTTTCGACGGAAACTATACGCAGTTTATTGAAAAGCGAGATCAAATCAAAGCAATCCGGTTGAAAGAATATAAAAATCAGCAGCAGGAAATTAAACATCAACAGGAAGTCATCCAAAAATTAAAACAATTTAACCGGGAAAAATCAATCCGAAGAGCCGAAAGCCGGGAAAAAGCTTTAGAAAAAATCGAAATTTTAGAAAAACCAATGGAATATAATGCCGATATGTGGCTTTCGATCGAACCTGAAGTTGTCAGCGGAAATGATGTTCTGATGTTAAAAGATGTTGCAAAATCTTTTGGCTCAAAACCTTTATTTCAACATATCAGCGCCGATATCTTTCGAGAAGAACGGGTTGCCTTAATCGGTCCCAACGGAACCGGAAAAACAACATTGTTAAAAATGATTTGTAAAAAAATCAGCAAAAACGAAGGGGTAATCCAACTGGGGGCCGGAGTATCCATCGGATACTATGATCAGGCACAGGATAACCTTGATACTTCCAAAACTATTTTTGATGAAATTTCAGATGCTTATCCGGATCTTACAAATACAAAAATCAGAAACACTCTGGCAGCTTTCTTATTTTACGGCGAGGATGTCTTTCGACCGATTTCCTCTCTGAGCGGAGGCGAAAAAGGACGTGTTTCCCTGGCTAAGCTGATGCTTTCCCATGCAAATTTTCTGATTCTTGATGAGCCGACGAACCATTTGGATATTCATTCAAAAGAAATTTTAGAGTCCGCGATGAACGCCTATACGGGAACAATCTTGTATGTATCCCATGACCGCTATTTCATTAATAAAACCGCAACCAGAATTTTAGAAATTTCTTCCAACGGTTTAACTTCTTATCCGGGCAATTACCAGGACTATCTGGCTCAAAAAGAAAAAGAGAAAATTGCAAAACAGCAGACCACAGAAAAAACAGAAAATGTAACAACATCGAAGTTAAGCTGGCAGCAGCAAAAGGAAGAACAGGCAAAACAGCGAAAAAAAGAGAACTGTTTAAAGAAAGTAGAGGAACAGATCACAGAATTGGAAGAACGTCAGGAAGAATTAAGCTCTCAGATGGCTCTTCCGGAAAATTCCACAGATCCTGCAAAATTACTGGAACTTAGCAATGAACAGTCTAAGATCGCATCTTCTCTGGAAAAACTCTATGAAGAATGGGAAACTCTTTGCTAATTTTTTAAAAAATGATTATAATAATAGATAATTAGGAGGTTTTTATGAAACTAATATCTTTTGTTGTACCTTGCTACAACTCTCAGGAATACATGCGCCACTGCATCGATACACTATTAGTTGGTGGCGATCAAATCGAAATCTTAATCGTTAACGATGGATCTTCTGACAATACTGCTGCGATTGCAGATGAGTACGAAAAAAAATATCCAGACATTTGTCGTGCCATCCATCAGGAAAACAAAGGACACGGCGGTGCCGTTAACACAGGAATCGCTAATGCCAAAGGTATTTACTTAAAAGTTGTTGACAGTGATGACTGGGTAAACGAATATGCCTACGGTGAAATTCTTGATAAGCTGTTATATTTTTACAATCAGGGAACTGTTCTTGATATGCTGTTATCCAATTATGTTTACGAAAAACAGGGGGTAAAGAAAAAGACAGTCATCCACTACCGCCATGCAATTCCAAAAGATAAAGTCTTTTGCTGGGATGAAGTTGGTCGTTTTCCGGTAAGCCAGTATATTTTAATGCACTCTGTCATCTATCGTACAGCTCTTCTCCATGAGTGCCAGTTAAAACTTCCGGAACATACCTTTTACGTAGATAATATCTATGTATTCAAACCACTTCCGTATGTGAAAACGATGTACTATCTTGATGTTAATTTCTATCGGTATTTTATCGGACGCGATGATCAGTCTGTTAATGAAACAAATATGATCAAACGTATTGATCAGCAGTTTAAGGTGACACATATTATGATTGATTATCTTTCTGAATTTGATATTGTCAGTAAGCCTCTGGCTCGCTATATGAGACATTATCTTTCCATCATCATGTGTATTTCTTCTGTAATCGCAGTCAAATCCGGTACCAAAGAACATTTAAAGATGAAAAAAGAACTCTGGAAATATCTCTATACGAAAAACAAACGGCTGCATCGCAAGATTCGCCACAGTATTACAGGATATGCCGTAAATCTTCCGGGATATGGCGGAAGAAAGGCAACCATCGGAATATACAAGGCCGCAAGAAAATTTATTGGATTTAATTAAACAATCTGCAAAAACCGTCAGATCATCATAACAATCGATGATTTGACGGTTTTCTTTCTATTTTGATCAGGAAATAAAGCCCCTTATCTTTAGATATTCTAAAATCACTTTCACACACCCTTGTGTTCCGAGTATGCTCTCATCCAGACATAGTTCATACCCGTTGGACATTCCCCAGGTTTCTTTCGTATAATATTTATGGAATTCGAACCGCTTTGCATCCTCTTCTTCTATTTCCTTGTCTGCCTGTCTTTTGGATAGTCCCATCGTTTCCATAAGGTTGTTTCTCCGAACTTCCTTTTTTCCATGAAGAAAGATTCTTACAACATTGGATCTGTCGCGAAACAGATAATTTCCGCAGCTGTCCATAACGATTCCGCCACGGTCCTCCATAACATTTCTTATAATCCGGAACGGAACCTCATTTGTACGTGTAACGCTCTCACTCATTGCAATGGCATAGAGAAGGCTATTTACTTTTCGATCATGATAGAATGCATTTAACTCATCATAGTCATCCGTTCCTTCTACCGCGCAAAGCAGACTTTCTTTATCATATAACGGTAGCTGAAGAATTTCCTGCAATGCTTCTGCAATCTTTTTTCCTAATGTACCATGCTCTCTTCCGATGGTAATAATCAACTCTTTTGATTCCATAATACATTCCCTCCCATTTCTTCTATTATTATATAAGCGGTGCAAAAAAAGATATGATAACAACCGTTAACAATCCGGATACCGCAACCGCCAGACTGCTCATTGCTCCTTCTACCGGCCCCATCTCCATCGCTCTTGCAGTTCCGATCGCATGGGAGGCAGTTCCTAAAGCCAGTCCCTTTGCCAGTGGATTTTTAATCCGAAACAGGCGAAATATTCCGTCTGCAATTACATTTCCGAGAATTCCTGTAATAATAATCACTGCAACAGTAATTGTGACAATTCCATTTAACTCTTCAGAAATTCCGATTCCAATTGCCGTTGTTATAGATTTTGGCAGCAATGTCACATAAAGCCGATGATCCAGTGAAAACAATCTGGATAACACAAAAATACCTGCCAGGCTTGAAAGGGTTCCGGATACAATTCCACATGCAACTGCCAGAAGATTTTTCTTAAGCAGCGTCAGCTGTTCATAAAGCGGCACTGCCAGACAGACGGTAGCCGGTGTTAAAAGATAAGAAAGATATTTTGCACTTTCATTATAAGCAGAATAATCCACATGGAAAACTTTGAGAAGTACGATTACAATCACAATGGAAATCAACAGCGGATTCAAAATCGCCAGTGCAAATTTTCTCCTTAATAACAATCCGATCTCATAGGCAATAAGACTTATCACCGCTCCGAAAAACAGTGAATCTTGAATCATTTCATTCATTTTCGATCCCCCTTTTTTCAACTACCTTCTGAGATACTCTTCCTGTAACTGCCATCACCAAAACCGTAATTACGACGGTAATCACCGATACCGGAAACAGTACCGGTTTTAATGCACCCCATGAATCTATCAGCCCCACTGCCGCAGGTATAAACATTACAGGCATAATTTCAATCAGAAAAAAAGCCGCATCTTTCACTCGATTTAAAGGCACCAGCCCCGTTACCAGACATACCAACATCAGAACCAGTCCATATACACTGGCCGGAATCGGGAATGGTAAAAAGATTTTGCAAATTTCCCCGAAAAAAGATATTAGAATAATCAACATAAATTGTCTTAAAAATTTCATAAACTCCTCCAGTCTCTTCTCTTGTAGTTTTTCTGTCCCATTTTTTTAATTTTCACGTATTCTATCATAAGAATAATAAGGAGAACATCATGTATTCATCTGTTTCAAAACAAATCCATGCAGATCTTGCCCACCAACACGGATTTCTTGGCGAAGGAATCGGTATTGCCTATCTGGACACCGGTCTTGCTCCACATAAAGATTTTGCACCCATGGACCAACGGGTCACAGCGTTTATAGATCTTGTCAAAGGTCGTTCCCATCCTTATGACGACAATGGACACGGAACTCATATTACCGGAATTGCAGCCTCCTGCGCTTCATATGCATCGGATTATCTTGGTATTGCTCCAAAATCTCACATTATATCAATCAAAGTATTAGATGCTATGGGCAACGGTGTCCAATCTGCCTTTATCCGGGGGTTGGATTGGATCCATCGCAATTACCGTTCCTATGATATTCGTGTTGTAAATATTTCCATCGGCACTGCCAATCGTCACAACGAGAACGCTTCCAAAGAGCTTCTCTTCCATGTAAATCAGCTGTGGGATGACGGACTGGTTGTCTGCATCGCCGGCGGAAATCAGGGACCTAAGCCTCAAAGCATCTCGATTCCCGGAAACAGCCCAAAGATCATCACAGTCGGTTCCAGTGATGATTCCATTAAAATTATCGGAAAATACCAATTTTCCAGTCACTATTCCGGCAGAGGACCAACCACGTCCTGTATTATGAAGCCGGATGTCGTTGCCCCCGGAACCAACATCCTTTCCTGTGGTTTTTCAAACCGCTATACGTTAAAGAGCGGAACTTCCATGGCAACTCCGGTAGTTTCCGGCGCCCTGGCACTGCTTCTTGAAAAATATCCTTTTTTCACAAACAAAGAAGTCAAAATGAAACTCCGCTCAAGTTGCGACAAACTAAAAACCCCCAGACGCCATCAAGGCTGGGGGCTCATTAACCTCCAAAAGTTAATGGATTTATAAAGTTTCATCTGAAAGCAGAAATTCGCAGAGAACCTGATTACTGATCAAAATTCCGTCTTTGGTCAAACGGAGAAACTCCTCTGTCTCCTCCATATAACCGCTTTTTACCGATTGATTTATGACATCTTTATAAACTGATGCCATAGTACAGGAAAACTGCTGCCCAAATGCTTTCTTCGATACTCCCTGAGTTTTTCGAAGCCCGAGAAACATAAACTCTTCCATCTGTTCTTTTACCGACAGAACAGGAGCTGTCTCTAACACCTTGCAAAAATCTTCTGTCAGCAAATATTCCTTCATATCAGATGGATGATCGAAACGTTTCCCTTCCAGATAAGACGAGGCATTCAGTCCGACTCCGAGATAGGGAACCGCCGACCAGTATCCAAGGTTATGGTGACTTTCATATCCTTTCTTTGCGTAATTGGAGACTTCATACTGCCGATAGCCATATTCCGAAAGAATCTCCCCTGTCATCTGGTACATTCTGACCTCTTCATCTTCCGATGGAAGGTCAGTTTCCGGAGATTCATCTTCATAAAACGGAGTTCCCTCCTCAATAATCAGACTATAGGCAGAAATATGCTCTGGTCCGAGTCCTGCTGTTTTTCTTAGCGACTCCTCATAAGATCGAATCGTCTGCTTTGGAATTGCGCTCATCAAATCTACGTTAATATTTTCAAATCCAGCTTCTCTTGCCCATTGGAATCCCTGATAAAATTCCTCATAGGTATGAATTCTGCCAAGATATGAAAGTTCTTCCGGTATCGTTGTCTGAAGTCCAAAACTTATCCGGTTAATTCCCGACTTCCGATAAGATAAAAGCTTGTCCGGATTTACTGTGCCGGGATTGGCTTCTATTGTAATCTCTGCATCATCCGACACCAAAAATTCTTCAAAAATCACATGGCAGAGTCTCTCAATATGTTCTTTTTTTACAGAAGAAGGAGTTCCTCCGCCCACAAACACCGTAGATACGCCCGGATGTCCAAGCTTCACGGCCCACTGGCGAAGTTCCTCCGTTAATTTCTCCATATAGCGGCAAATTAATTCTTCTGATGCCTGAAAGGAACAAAAATCACAATATTTACATTTGCTGATACAAAAAGGAATATGAACATATAATTCCAATGCTTTAGTCTTCATCCAGTTTCAGAACACTCATAAATGCTTCCTGTGGAATCTCAACATTTCCTACCTGACGCATTCGTTTCTTTCCTTTCTTCTGTTTTTCCAACAGTTTTCTCTTTCGGGAAATATCTCCTCCGTAGCATTTTGCAAGAACATCCTTGCGCATTGCTTTTACTGTCTCTCTTGCGATGATCTTACTTCCGATTGCTGCCTGTATCGGAATTTCAAAGAGGTGTCTTGGAATCTCTTCCTTTAATTTTGAACACATCTTACGTCCGCGGTCATAGGCAGTATCCTCGTGAACAATAAAGGATAATGCATCCACTTCTTCTTTATTAATTAAAACGTCCAATTTCACAAGACGTGCTGTTTCATAGCCTTTCATCTCATAATCTAATGACGCATACCCTCTGGAACGGGATTTCAGTGCATCGAAGAAATCATAGATAATCTCGTTAAGCGGCAGTTCATAGCGAAGAAGTGCCCTTGTTTCTTCCATATATTCCATTCCCAGATAGACACCACGGCGTTCCTGACAAAGTCCCATGATTGCTCCTACAAATTCTGAAGTCACCATAATCTCAGCGGTCACAATCGGTTCTTCCATATGATCAATCTCCGATGGGTCCGGAAGGTTCGAAGGATTGGTAAGTTCAATCATCGTTCCGTCTGTTTTATAGACTCTGTAAATAACCCCCGGCGCTGTGGTCACCAGATCCAGATTATATTCTCTTTCTAAGCGCTCCTGGATGATTTCCAGATGCAAAAGTCCAAGAAATCCGCATCGAAAACCAAATCCCAGCGCAATCGATGTCTCCGGCTCAAATTGAAGCGCTGCGTCATTTAATTGCAGTTTCTCCAGTGCATCCCGAAGATCCGGATATTTTGCACCGTCTGTCGGATACAATCCGCAGTAAACCATCGGATTTACCTTCTTATATCCCGGAAGGGGTTCCGCACACGGATGATTGAAGTCTGTGATTGTATCGCCGACTCTTGTTCCCTGTACATTTTTAAGACTTGCCGTTACATAACCAACCATACCGGCAGACAATTCCTCACATGGAATAAACTGTCCCGCACCAAAGGTTCCGACTTCTACTACATCGGCACTCTCTCCGGTTGCCATCATCTTCATGCGGGTTCCCGCCTTAATGGTTCCCTCTTTAATTCTTGTAAAGATAATAACACCTTTATAAGCATCGTAAATACTGTCAAAAATAAGTCCCTGAAGCGCTCCGTTGGGATCTCCTGACGGTGCAGGAATTTTCTCCACAATCTGTTTCAAAACCTGTTCTACATTGAGCCCGCTCTTTGCCGATACTAACGGTGCTTCCTCTGCCTCAATTCCAATGACATCTTCAATCTCTGCCTTAACTCTCTCGGGATCTGCACTTGGAAGGTCGATTTTATTAATTACCGGCATAACTTCCAGGTCATGATCAATCGCAAGATAGACATTGGCAAGCGTCTGTGCCTCAATTCCCTGTGCTGCATCTACTACAAGGATCGCTCCCTCACATGCCGCAAGACTTCTTGATACCTCATAGTTAAAATCCACATGCCCCGGTGTATCAATTAAATTAAAAATATATTCTTCTCCGTCTTCTGCCTTATAAATAATACGCACAGCCTGAGATTTGATCGTAATTCCTCTCTCCCGCTCCAAATCCATATTAGCAAGAACCTGCTCTTGCATCTCCCTGTCCGTTAAAGTTCCGGTCATCTGAATAATACGGTCTGCCAGCGTAGATTTCCCATGATCAATATGTGCAATAATGCAAAAATTTCGTATTTTACTCTGATCCATAAGTTCCTCCTAAATGTTTTCTGTCAAAAAGACAGCCTGATTTAGTATAACACACTATTTAATAATTCAGCAAGTAAACTCATAGATGCTTTTGCCTGACGCACCGTATTATTTTGTGCTCCCACTTCCACTAACAGACTCCGACCTCTGTAATGAAGGTTATACCGATATCCCTTCATATAGATCTTTCTGGTAAATCCCGGATATTTTTTCATTGCCTGAGCCTGAAGCTGGAGACTGAATGCCAGATTTATCTTCTTGTTCGGATTTTTTAAATAAGCAAGATTCCCGTTTGATGCCGTACGGCTTAAACCGTTAAAAAACATAATCTGTGCCATCTTTTCTCCATTTTGCGTCGTCTCAAGTTTTACATTTTCTCCTACACCGTCTCTGTGCAGGTCAATCACCACCTGAATTCCCGGATACTTTGCAAGATGACTTTCAATAGCATCCGCTGCGTAATTATAAGCTTTTGAACGCTCCTCCTTTCCATTTTTAATATCGTAAATATTCCGGTCATGAAGAACAGAAATCCCCTTTGCCTGTAATTTTCTGGTTAATTCATCGCCTACACCAATTACAGTATCGGATTTTTTCCCTGCTCTGCTGTCTTTGTAAGTCTCACTTCCATGAGTATGATAAATCAGAATCTGAGGAGATGTTGTCTTTTTCAGACTCAAATCCATATTCATCAAAACTTTTCCGTTAATCTCACTGTTGGTCACCATCGTTGTACTGTCAACCTGATAAATATACTTTCTCAAATAACCGGGATTCTCCCAGCTTTTTGCATGAAATTTTTTTCCTTCTTTTGCAACCTCTTCTACATTTTTATCCGTAGTCTCATCATCCTCAAAATGATAATATTCCTCTGAGACCAGATCTGATTCGGATGTCTTTTTATAATCTTCACTATACTTTAAAATCGGAAGGAAATCCGTACGATAAGCAGAAATCATCCCTGACAGGACTGTCCCATAAATGGGTTGTTGTTTGCTCTGATAAGAAGGGAAAAAACCTTCCATAAGCCGATCATAATATTCATAAATTGTTTCTTCTGTAAATTCCCGGTGATACATCGTCTGCACCGCAAAAAACAAAAAAAACAGAAAAATGCAAAGGTTTGCAATTTGTTTCTTCTTTTTATCCATATTTTCATTTTATTCATCGTTTTATGAAATATGCAGCAAATGATTAATTCCCTCTGAAATTGTAAAACTGATTCGTTTCATTGATTCATCAATATTTTTTGGTGTTACGTGCATAGAAATAAATTCAGAATCTAACTTCTGTATTGCTTTTTCCTGTTCTTCCTCGTCCAATAAATCATTCATAATCGCCGGAACAGAAATTACCGTTGGCACTCCAACTGCCAAAACGGGAATCCCGACGGTATGTTCCGTAATCTCATTTCGGTGATTTCCCACACCGGAACCCGGGGCGATTCCTGTATCACTGATCTGAATCGTTCGGTTCAGTCTGCTTGAACTTCTGGCTGCCAGTGCATCAATCGCAATCAATATGTCGGGTTTTATCGCTTTTACCAATGCTCCGATAATTTCACTGGTTTCAATTCCGGTCTGTGCCATAACTCCGGGAGCAATCGCGCTTAATTCAACCGGGGAATGTAACACTCCTGCTTTTTTCAAATGCCTCGTAATATATAAATTGTTCACGACTCTGGGACCCAGAGAATCTGCCGTAACATCTGCATTTCCAAGACCTGCAACCAGGATTTTCCCATCCTTCGGAATCATTTCTTTCAGATTTAAGAATAAGGCTTCACTCATTTCTTTATGAAATCCCCCATCATTTTGGGCAAGATTTTTTGTCTCAATCGTAATATATTGTCCCTTTGGTTTTCCCAGAGCCTTCTCACCCTGTTTATTTTTGATGAAAATTTTTGTTTCTTTTATGTGATTGGCAGTGTCAATTCTCGTCTTAACCGCGACCCCGGATAATGGGGATTCTTCTTCTTTCTCTTCTTTTAACTCCAGTGCCAAATCCGTACGGTTCTGCATTCTACTCCTCCTTTTGATCTGTCAAAGGTATCAGCGGGGATATTTTTCATCCCCAACATCCTTAGTATTGGATTTTTTTAAAAAAATATGTACTTTTTTCTATATGAATATTGACAAACCTAACACAATTTTATAGAATATAACAGTATGTTTTGTCTATAGCTCCCGTGTCTCGCTGTAGGCAGAAACCAGAATTATAAATTAAGAGAATTAAAGTTATCATATTGGAGGTGCCCACTTTGGCAAATATTAAATCAGCAAAAAAAAGAATCAAAGTTATCGAAACAAAAACAGCAAGAAATAAAACAATCAAAACAAAAGTAAAAACATACATCAAAAAAGTTGAAGCAGCCGTAGCAGCAGGAGATAAGGCAGTTGCCAATGAAGCTTTAACAGCTTGCATTTCTGAAATTGACAAAGCAACTTCTAAAGGAATCTACCACAAGAACACAGCTGCAAGAAAGATTTCTCGTTTAACAAAACTCGTTAACGCTGTAGCTTAATAAAAAAACAAAGATTATAAATATTAACCCACAAAAAGAGGAGTCACCGTCAGACTCCTCTTTTTTGTTGTAACAACTTGTAACAGCGATGAGTCAAAGTCCGGGCTTGTCTAGCGGCTGAACTCAACTAACAAAAGTTCTACACCAACTCTGTCTCCGATTCGCCCGCTTTTAATCTGCTCATCGGTTCTTGCGCATGCCTCTACCATCTCATAGAGAGCTGTCATTGAAAACAGCTTTGACTGATCCAAAAGTTTTCCCACTACAAAAGGCGGTACTTTCATGGCTTTTGCAATGGCTCCATTGTTCTTTCCAAGACCGTTTAGATCCTTGACCTGAATCAGCTGATTACACTGTCGAATTAAAAGTGCCAGAATGCCAAACGGAGATTCTTTAAGTTCGATCAGATCATAATATAACGTCAGTACTTTCTCCCTCTGCTTCTTTGCAATCGCTTCCAGCATTACAAAAATCTGATTCGTTGTCTGGGCAGTCGTTAAAACATTCAAGTCTGCCGCTGTGATTTCACTTCGGTCACCGGTATAAGAAATCAGCTTTTCCAGTTCATTTTTCAGTGTAAACATATCCGATCCACACCGATACAGAAAATCACGAAGCACCGGCAAAGACATTTTCTTCCCATTGCCCTTTAAAAGAGATGCAATCCAACGGGATAATTCCTGGTCTTTTACTGGCTCAAAATCTACGACATGCCCTTCTTTTTTCAAAAACTTGTAAATCTTAGATCGCTTATCTACATCGTCTTCAATAAAAATCATGACGGTCGTATCTGCACACTCTTTTAATTGATCCAGAAATTCCTCATCTGTTTTTTTTCCAAGCCCCGTCTGATCCAGCAGAATCAAACGATGATCATTAAAAAAAGGCATTGTTTTTGCAAGTTCTGCAATCTCTGCTGTATCTGCTTTTTTCCCTTCAAAATAGGAATAATTCATTGTATCCTCCGGAGACACCAATGCTTTCTTCAACTGATCTCTCATCTGAAATACCATGTATTTCTCACTGCCGTAAAACAGATAGAATCTTGGATACTCCTTAGTTTTTATATGCTCTAATACTGTCTTCATATCCTTCACATCTTTCCTTTATACTCTCGTAAGTATAACCTTTTTTTAGAATTTTTTCAACGAACGTCCTTCCTTTTCCTCAAATATGACAGCCCCTTCTAAATCTGTCCTTCGAATTTGACTCTGAATAAAACGAAGCCGGGTTAACGTCTCCCTGTGCGGATGCCCATAACGATTCCCTTTCCCGCAAGATATAACCGATATTTTGGGGTTTGTCAAATTTAAAAAAGCCTCCGCAGTCGAATTTTTTGAACCGTGATGAGCAACTTTTAATATCTCCGCCTCTTTCGGTTTCTCCTGTAAAAGTTCCTGCTCCCCTTCTTTTTCTACATCTCCGGTCAGCAATACCTGATATCCCAGGAGCTGCCCTTGCAGCACCAGCGATGCCGCATTTTTTTCAAGCTCGGTATTCTTTTTCGGATGCAAAACTTCCAGGGATATACCCTCTCCTTTCATCATCTGTCCCGCAGATAACGTAAATATGACAGTCCCCCTCTTGCCGGCAATTTTACGAATTTTCATATCATTTTCATCTCCGGAGTTCTCCGGAAGTCCGAGATACTCGATCTTTCCCATTTTCAAAAGTTCCAAAATACCGGAATAATGATCCAAATCCAGATGGCTGATCACCGCAATTTTTATTTTGCTGTATCCACAATATTTCATATAGGGCAAAATGCGATATTTCCCTACCTGATCTTCACTGCTGCTTCCTCCGTCCGACATGACCAATCCTGCATCCGTCCGGGCAATCATACAATCTCCCTGTCCAACATCCAAAAATGCAATGGTATTTTTCCGAAACATCGGTATTGCAATAACAGAAAAAATACCTGTGTAAATCAGACATATTCTTATGCCGAGAGAGATTCTCACATTTTTTACCGTTAAAAGAACCAGAACTCCGTAAAAGAGAAACACCCATATAACCGACACTTCTCCTACAGTCCAAACTCCATAGGACTGCCTTGAAATCCAGAGAACTCCCTCAAACATTTTTTGAATGATCCAGTGAATCGGCACACCGGGTATCAAAAGCGTTACAACCGCTGCAAAAAATGCCCAGGATGCCACAGGTACTGCAGCCAGATTTGCCAAAAATGACAGAATCGGCGTCTCATATTGAAAATAGATGATCACAGGAAACATTCCCAACTGAATTATCACGCAAAACAAAAACGCATAAAAAAGTTTTGCATTTTTTCTTTTCCCATCTGGTTTTATGATTTGATACCAACCGATGACTATGACCGCCGTAAAAGATAGGACGAATCCTGTATCGCAAATCGAAAACGGTCTGACCGAAAGAATCAAAACTCCCGCAAAACTTGTGGAAGAAAGCATATCATAACATTCTCCGGTTATTTGTGCCAGACAATAAATTCCAAACATCCAGACCGCCCTAATTGATGAAATCGAGGCGCCTGTCAAAAGGCAGTAAAAGCATGATAAAAATATTCCTGCCAGAGAACTGAGCAAAAAACCTCCTCCGATTTTGCGTATCAGTCGGTAAAGATTCCTCCCTACCAGAGAAATATGAAGTCCTGAAACTGCCAGCAGATGAATGAGTCCACTTTCCCGAAAGTCATCTTTCACATCCACTGACAACTCTGTTTTATCCCCCAGAACCATACTCTGGACAAGCTGTCTGACATCTCCCTGATACTGCTTTTGAATCTGCGCCGCACAAAATTCCCTGACCCGATACAACATCTGATCGATCATTGCTTTCCGATGCCGCAGAACTTCAATCTTATCCGAATAACTGTGATAATAAATCCCCTTTGCAAAATAATAGTCTCTCGAAGAAAACTGTCCGGGATTCGATGGCTTCTCCCAAACCTCCGGTCTTCCTTCAAAGCGAATCTCATCTCCGATCCTAAGACTTACCTCTCCGGAATCATATAATAGAATTTTCCCTTCCAGATCATCATTTTTTAGGGTTATCGCTCTTTTCCCGCTTTTTGTTTTCGACAAATTCAGTATTTCTCCGTAAAACGTATCTGATCCGATCTGTTTCATTCTGTAAAGATCTCTCTTTAAAGATTCTTGTTGAACCAGAAAAAAAATACTTCCTGCCGCTGCTCCGACAAAGATCCAACAATATCTGCGGTCTTTGCGAACCAGAAATAATAAAAACAACAGGAAAAGAATATATAAAAAGACCGCCGGGCTGGACATGCCACACCATACAGCGGCCATTCCGGATACATATCCGGTAAATATAAGGACCATTGGTCGTTTTTTCATAAGCTATTTCATTGGCAGTTCCCCGAACACAAAACTATCCTGCCCCAAAGCTCCCAGTGCAGTTCCATCCGTATCCAACATAGGTTTGCCTGAAATCGAGAATGATACATAATTAATGCCCTTAATCTGGGTTAACGTATACACAATTCCCGCCCTGCAAATCAAATCCTCATTTTCCTCAATTCTCTTATACCCTGAGGAAAAATCTACGGATACAATATTACTGCTCACACTTACGTGGCTGATTACGACTCTTCCGGGAATGGCAGACTTATATTTCTTTTTGTCTGTTTCCACTTTCCGCATCTGAGCCAAAAGTGTCTTAACCTGTTTTTCCTGTTCTCCAGCAAGCTTTAGCTCTTTTCTTTTCTCAACCAGACGGGTACAGTCCTTATTTGTGTAATAAACTGCCGTTCCTTTTTTCTTGCCCTGGTCAATGGTTTTCTTTTCTGACCGGCATCCGGCTGCCAAAGCCATAAGGCACAGACAGAACAAGAAAATCACATAGATTCTGCTTCTCTTCATGATAACCTCCTAGCCTTTGTATTTCAGCGGAATTCTAAGGGTAAATGTTGTACCTTCGCCTACTTTGCTGTAAAGTTTAATCTCACCGTTATGCAGAGAAATTACATTCTTGGTAATTGCAAGTCCCAGTCCGGTTCCCCCGGTATCTCTGGATCTCGCCTTATCAACACGATAGAAGCGATCAAAAACCTTATCCTGACAGTCTTCCGGAATTCCCACACCGGAATCTGCAACTTTTACATAAAAATATTTGTGGTCTGCATTCAGAGTCACACGAATCCATCCGGCATCCTTATTATACTTTACGCCGTTTTCAATCAGATTGGTCAATCCCAGTGTCAGTTTTACCTCATCAATCTCTGCAGTTACCGGGCGGAAACTCTCAAAAACCAATTCGATATTTCTCTGGAGCGCCAATGGCTTCACACGCTTCATAATAATTTCTAAAAGCTCATTAATGTTTACATTCGTAATATGAAGCTGTGCCGCCTTCTTATCCAGTTTAACGAGCGATAACAGATCTGAAATAATCACATTCTCACGATCAATCTCATCTACCATATCCTGCATAAATTCCCGATACAATTCGGCGGGAACCTGATCTCCCTGACTAAGCAGTGAATCTGCAAGGACTTTCATGGAAGTCATCGGTGTCTTTAACTCATGAGAGACATTGGAAACGAATTCCTGTCTAGAATCTTCCAGGGTCTGCATTCTTCCAAGAATCTCATTAAAGCGATGTATGATATTGCGCACCTCAAGAAATCCTGCTTCCTCTACAGATTGATCCTCGTGTCCGGACGCAATGAAATCCACATCTTTCTGAATCTTTTTCAAATCTCTTGTTAAAACATAGCTGATAGCAAAAGCTGCGGAAAGACTACAGATCACAAATGCCACCAGGAGCATATTCCTTCGATGTTCCATCTCCGATACTGCACTCATAACATCTTCCTTCGGAACAGTCGCAATGATGACACCTCTGATATCCTGTTTTGAACCGACTTTAGAAATGACCGGAACCATAACTTCAATGTATGATCCCTGTTCAGAAACAATTCGTTTCTTTTTCCCTTTCATAACTGATAAAATATCATTATTCAAAACAAAACGTGCCTGAAAATCTGTATGAGTATCTTTTATAATTCTATAATTACTTTTGATAATGATGATTCGCCCACTCATATTTGCTGCAAGCTCATCTGTCTGAGTAGAAAGAGAGTTGGAGCTGTCATCCATCATAAAATCAACTCCAACTACCTGATTACCAAGCCAGTTGCACTGACTTGCGATACTGTCGACTTTCTGCTCCAGGACTTTTTCACTGTATCCATCGTTCAGAAGTTTACTGAACAAAAAGATAATTAATACAGATACAGCAAACACAGACATAAAGATAAAAAACTGCATGCTGTGTAAGAAGGCAAATCTCTTTGCCTTATGCTTGAAAATAGTAACCTACCCCCCATTTTGTATGTACATAATCCGGCACTCCCGGATTCACCTCGATCTTCTCTCTTAATCTACGGATATGTACATCCACAGTTCTTGCATCTCCCGGATAATCATACCCCCAAACAGTATTCAGCAAATCTTCTCTGCTGTAGACCTTGTTCGGATGAAAGACAAGAAGCTCCAAAAGGTCAAATTCCTTAGCCGTTAAATTGACTTCCTGATCATGGATATGAACTCTTCGGCTCTCGCAGTCAATCTTTAACCCACGACATTCTACAACCTTCTCTCTCTCTTCTTCTTTTACATCATGGTGTACACTGCGGCGCATAATTGCCTTAATTCTTGCTTTGACTTCCAAAATATTAAAAGGTTTTGTAATATAGTCATCTGCCCCGTACTCTAATCCGAGAATCTTATCCATGTCCTCTCCTTTTGCTGTCAGCATAATAATCGGAACATTAGAGAATTCACGAATTGCCTGGCACACTTCAAATCCGGAAAGTCCCGGAAGCATAACATCCAGCAGAATAATATCATAAGTATTCTCTTGTGCCTTCTTTAACGCTTCTTCGCCATCGTAGGCACAATCCACCTGCATCTCATCCTGCTCAAGGCTAAACTTGATACCTTTCACAATCAGTTTTTCATCATCAACAACTAAGACCTTTCTCATTTTTTCACCTCTACCAAATCATATTGTTATCTTGTCTTTGATCTTATTATAAACACCCTCTTTGATTCCCTGAATCTTCATAATATCTTCAGGATTAGAAAAAGGACCATGTTCCTGTCTGTAAGCTATAATATCAGAAGCCTTTGCCTCCCCGATTCCGGATAAAGTCATCAATTCTTCCTGACTGGCAGAATTGATATTTACTTTTCCCGATGAGGATTTTAAAGCTTCATCTTTTGATTTTGTTTCCCCGGATACCTCTTTTTTCGATGGCACGTAAATCTGCTGACCATCTTTGATCTCTTCCGCCTGATTAATACTCTCCGCTGCCGCCCGGGAAGTGAATCCTCCCGCTGCCTTAATCGCCGCAACGACCCGATCTCCCTGCGAAAATTCATAGACACCCGGATGTTTCACCTGCCCACAAACATCCACGTAAAGCTTCTTGGTCGAAGACGTTCTGGCCGCTGTTGTCTTCTCCGTGGAAATCTTTACTTCATCTTTGCCCGAACAGCCTGACACAGTCAGCATCACTGCCAATATAATACTCAAAATTCTGACTCTTTTTAACAATCTTACCCTCCGGTCACTGCAAAGAGTCTGGAACATGTAAATCTCTTCTTCATTATATCGAAAAAGATATTACATCACAAGAGGAATATTTACGATTTCCATTTAAATATTACGAGTCCTGTTACAAATAATGCCACTCCAAGCAGTTTCACCCATTGAAAGTCTGTCTTTTGTGTCCCAAACAATCCGAATAATTCAATCAGATACGATATAATTGTCTGGGCTGCAACGATAAGCATGGCAGATTGCGCCGGCCCCAGCGCACTGATACTTCGAATTACAGTAAATGTAATTCCAGCCCCCATAACTCCGCCCAGCAAAAGATACTTCGGTGTCACTTTCGTCAGCATCAAAAAACTCTGATCTCTTTCCGCAAAAAACCAGATCAGAAGACAGGCTAAAAAACCGGTCAGTTGGACAAAGGCACTCGTCGTCCATGTACTGCTCTGCTTTGTTACTGCCGTGTTAAAAACACCCTGAACACTCATTAATGCTCCGGAAATCAACGCAATGATAAATCCAAACATATAAAGAACCTCCATTTCAAAATCCATGTTGTAACACATAGTTTTGCCCTGAAGGTTCTTTTCTATTCAAACAAACACATCCTAAATGCTTGCTTCTAAAATCTCAATCATTTCATCGACATGCTCATTTTCTATTACAAGCGGCGGCACAAAGCGAATCACATTATTTCCGGCAGAAATTAAAATTAATCCGTGTTCAAGAGCACGATTTACAATCTCTCCAACCGGTTTTTCAGGTGCAAACTCTACTCCCTGCATTAAACCAATTCCACGATGACCGGTCACAAAATCATGTTTTTCCTTAAATGCTTCTAACTGCTCCCATAAATAATTTCCGACCTCTCTGGCATGATCCGGCAGATTCAGCTGCTCAAATTGGTCAAATACCGCATTAATTGCCGCACAGGCAAAAGGATTTCCCCCGTAGGTTGTTCCGTGATCTCCCGGAACCAGTGCCCCGTCAGCCTTCTCACCAACTACAAAAGCTCCTACAGGAACTCCGCATCCCAGTGCCTTGGCAAGAGTCAGAACATCTGGCTTCACTCCATAAAGATCGTGGGCAAACATGGTACCACAGCGGCCCATACCACACTGGATTTCGTCAAAGATCAGCAGAATATCTTTTTCATCACAAACCTTTCGCAGTCCTTCTAAAAATTCCTGGTCCGCAGGATAAATTCCGCCTTCTCCCTGAACAACCTCACAGATGATTCCACAAGTTTTATCTGTAATTTTTGAAATAACATCTTCCAGATTATTAAATTCTGCAAACACTGCACGAAATTCTTTCGGAATAAATCCATCTTGATAGTGACTGTTCCCCGTAACAGCTAATGCTCCCTGACTTCTTCCATGGAAAGAATGATTCATTGCAATAAACTCATAATCCTTAGAATCGTCCTTATTATATGCATACTTCCTTGCAACTTTTAAAGCCCCTTCAATGGCCTCTGTTCCACTGTTTGTAAAAAAGACTTTCTTTAAGCCGGCAGCTTCCACAATTTTTTTTGCGGCTTCTACTGCTGGAACATTATAATAAAGATTGGAAGTATGAATCAACTGATCGATCTGTGCTTTTAACGCGTCATTATATGCCTGATTTTTGTATCCCAGAGCAAACACCGCGATTCCTGCGCCAAAATCCAGATATTTTTTCTGATCTGCATCATATAAGTAAACACCCTCTCCCCTTTCCAAAACTACCGGAAAGCGGTTATAGGTCTTTAAAATATATTGTTCTCCCTGATCTATATAATCTTTTTGTGTCATAAACTTTTATGCCTCCTCTTTAAATAGCGGTTTGTCAAACAAAGGCTCTTTTAAAATTGCTGTTCCAATTCCCTTTTCGGTAAAGAATTCCAGCAACAAACAATTTGTCACACGACCATCCAGAATATGAACTCTGGCAACACCGCTCTCAATCGCCTCAATACAGTTTTTAAGTTTTGGCAGCATTCCTCCGCCAACTACACCTTTTTCTATAAATTCCTTTGCCTGTGCCAGATCCATCTCGGAAATCAGCGTAGATTTATCTTCAGGATCGACAAAAACTCCTTCGATATCTGTCAAAAATACCAGTTTTTCTGCATTCAAAGCTTCCGCAACCGCACATGCAGTATCATCTGCATTGATATTATAAGGTTCGTAATTGTCCCCAAGACCAATCGGTGAAATAACCGGCACAAAATCATCTTCGATCAGTGCTTCTAAAAGAGTCGTATCGACGCTCTTTACTTCTCCTACATATCCAAGATCCTTCCCTGGCATTTCTTTTTTCTTTACTCTGATCATCTCTGCATCTTTTCCGGAGAGTCCTACAGCTTTTACTCCGACTTCTGCCATCATTGCAACCAGCTCCTGGTTCACTTTAAAAAGAACCATCTCTGCAACTTCCATTGTTTCCTTATCTGTCACACGAAGTCCATGATAAAATTCCGGTTCCTTTCCGGACATGCGAACCCATTTGCTGATTTCTTTTCCGCCACCGTGGACAATAATCGGTTTCATTCCCACTAGTTTTAACAATGCTACATCACGAATCACGCTTTTTTGCAGATTTTTATCTTTCATGGCACTTCCGCCATATTTCACGACCACATAACAATTATTAAAACGACGAATATATGGCAGTGCTTCTGTCAGCACCTTTGCTTTTTCTTTGGACTGTTCTATAATTTCTATTTGATTCATCTGATCCATTGGTTTTCCTTTCCCTTTTATCTAATATTTCCACTGTTCTTATGAACGGTAATCCGCATTAATGCTTACATAATCATGTGTCAAATCACATCCCCAGGCCGTTGCTTCGCTCTCACCGTTATGTACATCAATATCTGCTGTAATTTCATCTTCTGACAAGATTTTTGTCGCTTCATCCTCGGAATAGTCTGTGGCAACGCCATCTTTTACAATATCAATGACACCGGCATTACTCTTTAACCGAATATCAACTTTTTCCGGATCGAAATTCACTCCGCAGTAACCGAGTGCACACAAAATTCTTCCCCAGTTCGCATCTTTTCCGTAAATTGCCGCCTTTGTAAGACTTGATGTCACAACAGATTTACTTAAAGTCTTTGCATGTTCTTTTGTATCGGCACCTGCAACATGAACCTCAAATAATTTTGTACATCCCTCTCCATCTGCCGCAATCTGTTTTGCCAGTGCTTCGTTGACATAAGCAAGACCCTGACGGAACGCATCATACGCCTGATCTTTTTTTGTGATCTTTTCATTCCCTGCCATTGCGTTTGCCAGAACAAATACCGTATCATTCGTAGAGGTATCTCCGTCAACTGAAATCATATTAAAAGTATCCTCAATGATCTCCTTTTGCATTTCCTGAAGAAGATTTTTCTCAATGTCGGCGTCCGTTGTAATAAAGCCAAGCATCGTTCCCATGTTCGGATGAATCATTCCTGATCCTTTGCACATACCTGCAATGGTCACAATTTTTCCGTCAATCTCTACTTCTACCGCTGCCTCTTTTGGCTTTGTGTCTGTAGTTAAGATAGCCCAGGACGCATCTTTACTGCTGTCTCTGTCTGCCTTTAACTGTAGAACCAACATTTGAATTCCTTCTTTGATCACATCCATCGGAAGCTGCTGTCCGATAACTCCGGTAGACCCTACCAAAACTTCTTCTCTGCTGATTTTCAATGCTTTTGAAACTTCTTCTGCCTCTGTCAGCACATTTTCATATCCCTGTTTTCCTGTGCAGGCATTGGCAATACCTGTATTAATCACTACTGCACGGACAGTTTCCTGTTCTTCTACAATCTTCTTTCCCCACAAAACAGGGGCAGCCTTTACGATATTTCTCGTAAAGGTACCTGCTGCCACCGCCGGCTGTTCACTGACAATCATTGCCATATCTTTATTTGTTTTTCCTTGTTTTATACCGGCCCTTAAACCAGCTGCCAGAAAGCCTTTAGGTGCCGTTACTCCACCGTCAATTATCTTCATTATTATATCCTTTCTATCGATCTGCTTCTGTTACGGGAACATTGGCACAAGCTCTAACCCCTCGGTCTCTTTTAACCCAAACATAAGATTCATATTCTGGACTGCCTGACCTGCGGCTCCTTTTACCAGATTATCCATAGCTCCCATCATAATAATACGGTTGGTTCTCTGATCAATTTTAAAATTCACATCTACATAATTGCTTCCCTCAACCCATCGTGTTTCCGGACATACATCTTTATCAAGAACTCTGACAAAATATTCATCCTTATAATAAGAATCATAGATTGCTTTTACTTCCTCATAACTTACATCTTTCTTTAAGGACGCATAAGCTGTCACTAAAATTCCACGATTCATCGGTACCAGATGAGGTGTGAAATTCAACAGAACCTTTTCCCCTGATGCATAACTCAACTGATCTTCGATTTCCGGTGTATGTCTGTGGGTTGCCACTCCATATGCCTTGATATTCTCATTGACTTCGCAATACAGATTATTTACTTTGGCGCCTCTTCCTGCCCCTGAGGTTCCGGATTTAGCATCAATGATAATCGTATTGGTATCAATAATTCCTTCCTTGGCCATTGGATATATAGATAATGTAGAGCATGTCGGATAACATCCCGGATTCGCAATCAGACGGGCCTTTTTTACATCTTCTCTGTTAATTTCACACAATCCGTACACTGCTTCTTCTATAAATTCCGGACTCTGATGTTTGATTCCATACCACTCTTCATAGCGGTTTACATCTTTGATTCGGAAATCTGCGCTAAGATCAATAATCTTTACTTTAGAAAGAATCTCCTCCGATACCAGGGAACTGCACAATCCCTGAGGTGTTGCAGTAAAAATTACATCAACTCTGGATGCAAGTTCTTCCATATTATCGTCCAGACATTTATCATCTACAATTTCAAACATATTTCTGAATACTTCATAATATTTCTGATCAATATAACTTCTGGAACCGTACCATACAATTTCTGCTTCTTTATGCTGAGTCAGAATTCTTACAATCTCCTGACCTGCGTATCCTGTAGATCCAATGATTCCTGCCTTTATCATTTCTCCTCAGGGATTTCCTTCTGTAACGGCCAATCTCCGTCTGCCGCCGATATCTCGCAGCATCTAGCCGGTCATCTTACCTGATGCGGTTAAATCATTGTTCATTAGTATACATCTGAATCTTAAAATATGCAATAGTTTTGCATAAATATACATCTATTTTTTATTTTATTCATTTTTTCTCAAGAATTATTCATTAAAAGGCAAAAAACCCCTTGCAAAAACTTACAGGATAACGTATATTAATAGGAAAGTAAGACTACATAAGAAAATTTAGGAGGAATTATTTATAATGAAAGAAAAAGTCGTATTAGCATATTCCGGAGGACTTGATACAACTGCAATTATCCCTTGGTTAAAAGAACATTATGATTATGAAGTTATCTGCTGCTGTGTAGACTGCGGACAGGAAGAAGAGTTAGACGGTCTTGAAGAAAGAGCAAAGTATTCCGGAGCATCAAAATTATATATTGAAGATATCACAGACGAATTTTGCGATGATTACATCATGCCTTGTGTACAGGCCGGTGCTGTTTACGAGAACAAATACCTTCTCGGAACATCTATGGCACGTCCTGGAATCGCAAAAGCATTAGTTGACGTTGCCCGCAAAGAAGGTGCAACTGCCATCTGCCACGGTGCAACAGGAAAAGGAAATGACCAGATCCGTTTTGAACTTGGTATCAAAGCTCTGGCTCCTGATCTTAAAATTATCGCTGCATGGCGTGATGATAAATGGGATATGGATTCCCGTGAATCTGAGATTGAATACTGTAAAGCTCATGGAATTGATCTTCCATTCTCTGCTGATCAGAGTTACAGCCGTGACCGTAACCTCTGGCACATCAGCCACGAGGGATTGGAACTTGAAGATCCTGCCAATGAGCCAAACTATGACCACCTGTTAGTTTTAGGAGTATCTCCGGAAAAAGCTCCGGAAGAAGGTGAATATGTATCTATGACTTTCGAAAAAGGTATTCCTACTTCCATCAACGGCGAAGAAATGAAAGTTTCTGACATTATCCGCAAATTAAACGAATTAGGTGGAAAACATGGAGTAGGTATCGTTGATATCGTAGAAAACCGTGTTGTTGGAATGAAGTCCCGCGGTGTCTATGAGACTCCGGGTGGAACAATCTTAATGGAGGCACATGATCAGTTAGAAGAACTGGTATTAGACCGTGCTACCATGGAAGTTAAAAAAGAAATGGGGAACAAACTGGCTCAGGTTGTCTATGAAGGAAAATGGTTTACTCCACTGCGCGAGGCAATTCAGGCATTTGTCACATCCACACAGGAATATGTAACCGGTGAAGTAAAATTCAAACTTTATAAAGGAAATATCATTAAAGCCGGAACAACTTCTCCATATTCTTTATACAGTGAATCTCTTGCTTCCTTCACAACCGGAGATTTATATGATCATCATGACGCAGAAGGATTCATCACATTATTTGGACTTCCGCTGAAGGTTCGTGCAATGAAAATGAAAGAATTAGAAGATCAGAAATAGAAGAATATAAAAACCGCTCCACGTAGGATGTGACCAGATGCAGACTGCTTTCGCAGTCTGCATCTGGCGCGCAAAGCGGAGTAAGTCCCTCAAAGATTGAGGGATAGAGGGAGTTTGATGCGGACTTGTCCGCTTTGTTCACATTTTTTATATTTTATACACCCAGTTTTCTTTTCTCTCCGGAGTCTTTGGATACTCTCCATCTACATAGCCAAGTACACAATGTCCAATTCCCTCATAGTCACCTTCAATTCCAAGGGATTTTAATAATTCTTTTCCTTCTTCGGATTCAAATTCCTCTTTTGCTCTATGAATCCAACAGCTTCCGATTCCCAGAGCATGAGCCTCCAGCATCAGGTTCGCCATAACCAACGATCCGTCATAAATCGCTGTGGGTCTTGCTTTATCAGCCAGCACAACCAATACAACCGGTGCTCCGTAAAACGGATCACTATCCGTCCCCATAATATCGGCATTCCATCGGGATAATTTATCTCTGACTTCCGGATTGGTTACCGCAAGAATAATCGGTGATTGTTTCCCTCTCCCGGTAGCCGCATAAGTTCCCGCCTCTATAATCTTATCAAGAAGCTCTTCCGGTATCATCTCTGATTTAAACTTTCGAACACTTCTTCTTGTCTTTATTACATCCAACATTTCTGCCATAACTGCCATCCTCCTAAACTTATCATCTATTTCTCTTTTTTGCTAAGCTGCCAGAATACTACCGCACTTGCCGCCGCTACATTTAACGAATCCACGCCGTTGGACATAGGAATTTTCACTGTATAATCGCAGTCGGCAATGGTTTCCTCCATCAGACCATATCCTTCCGTTCCCAACACAATCGCAAGTTTTTCTTCCTCTGTAAGTCTCTGATCTGCAACAGATATTGACTCTTCATCTAATGCCATTGCAGCCATCCGAAATCCTTCTTTTTGAAGCAACGAAATCCAAGATTGATCCTTTCTTTGCTTTTTATCCAAGAAAGTCCAGGGAATTTTAAACACTGTACCCATACTGACGCGAATGGATCTTCGATAAAGAGGATCGCTGCATCCGCCTGTCAGCAAAATTCCGTCCATTCCCAGTGCTGCTGCCGAGCGGAAAATTGCTCCTACATTGGTCGGATTCATTACATTCTCTAATACTACCAGTCTTTTTGCCTGATGACAAACCTGATCCACAGTCAGCAGATCCGGACGGTACATGGCACAGAGCATACCTCTGGTCATTTTAAATCCTGTCAGCTTTGTCAGCACATCCAACTCCACAACATAAACCGGTACATCTTTACATCTCTCTATCAATACTCTTGCCGCACTATTTAGCTGTGTTTTCTCCACAAGAAAAGATACCGGAATACAGCCGGCATCTAATGCTGCCTCAATAACCATAGGGCTTTCTGCGATAAACAGACCCTTTTGGGGTTCATTATAGTGTAAAAGCTGACTCTCCGTACACCTTGCATAAACATCAAGTTCTGAAGCATTAAAATCTGTAATCTCCATTCTGTTTCCTCCCATCGCTCTTCCTATCCATTACCATAACAGATCCTGAAATAGTTGTCGATAGAAATCCGCTTAAAGGATTTTATAATGGGGTTTTTCCTCCTGAAACAGTTTATATCTCAAGTAATCATCCATTACAATCGCCACACTTGACACGAGAAACCATAAAAAAGAATAAAACAGACAGATCTGCCCCATAAAATTATAGGGCAAATTAGAATAATCCCAAATATCCATTTTTAACCAGACATTTACAATTAAACCTGTTGTAAATTCAAGAGCCGTAATAATCAACGAGGATAAAACCATTTGGCTTACAAAACTCATTTTTATCTTTACATTTTCATTGAGCAGACCACAGCAGAGAAAACAAGCACCACCACAGAGGAACATCGTGTAATGAGAATAACCTCGCACCAGCACTTCCAGAAAAAAATAAGCCATCCCTCCAATGGCAAATAAAATAACATGTTTTTCAATTCGATATATTTTTTCCATATCATATCCACCTGTTTTTCATACTTATTATATTGTGGATGTTTTCAAACATTCCTATTCATATCACCAACTTTTCCTAAAAAATTAAAAATTTATGGAAAAATCTCATGCTTTCGTGTAGAATATAAAAAGGAAAAATATATACAGAAAAGAGGAAATTTTTTATGGCACAATTATGGGGCGGCCGTTTCACCAAAGAAACGGATCAATTAGTCTACAATTTTAACGCATCCATTTCATTTGATCAGAAGTTTTATCGACAGGATATCCGTGGAAGTATTGCCCATGTTACGATGCTTAGCAGTGTCGGAGTTTTAACTGCCGAAGAGCGAGATACAATTATCGACGGATTGAACAGTATCTTACATGATATCGAAACCGGTACTATAGAAATCACCAGCGAATATGAAGATATTCACAGTTTCGTAGAAGCAAATTTAATCGACCGCATCGGAGATGTCGGCAAAAAACTGCACACCGGACGCAGCCGCAATGACCAGGTTGCTCTGGATATGAAACTTTATACAAGAGATGAAATTCTTGAAATTAAACAACTGGTAAAAGATTTAATGGAAACTTTGCACCAGATTATGAAAGATCATATCGACACCTTTATGCCGGGATTCACTCACCTTCAGAAAGCACAGCCGGTAACTCTCGCTCATCATGTGGGAGCTTATATGGAGATGTTCAAGAGAGATTATGACAGACTTTGCGATATCTATGACCGCATGAATTACTGCCCTCTCGGCTCCGGAGCACTGGCAGGAACAACTTACCCTCTGGATCGTGAACAAACAGCATCCCTTTTGGATTTTTACGGCGCTACTCTAAACAGTATGGACTCTGTTTCTGATCGCGACTATGTTATTGAACTGCTCTCCGCATTATCTACCGTTATGATGCATTTAAGCCGTTTCAGTGAAGAAATTATTATCTGGAACTCCAATGAATATCAGTTTATTTCCATTGATGACGGATTCAGCACCGGAAGCAGTATTATGCCGCAGAAGAAAAATCCGGATATTGCAGAACTTGTCCGTGGTAAAACGGGACGTGTATATGGAGCTCTGACTTCAATTCTTACAACGATGAAAGGAATTCCTCTGGCTTATAATAAAGATATGCAGGAAGACAAAGAATTGACTTTTGATGCGATTGACACCGTAAAGGGCTGCATCTCTCTCTTTAACGGAATGATGAAAACTATGACCTTCCATAAGCCTAACATGGAAGCAAGTGCCAAAAACGGATTTACCAACGCAACCGATGCCGCAGACTATCTTGTAAATCACGGAGTTCCATTCCGCGATGCTCACGGTATCGTTGGTCAGCTGGTTCTTCTGTGCATTGAGAAAAATATTTCTCTGGATGATTTATCACTTGCAGAGTATCAGGAAATTTGTCCGGTATTCCATGAAGATATTTATGAAGCGATCAGCATGGAAACCTGTGTGGAGAAACGAAATACGATCGGAGCTCCCGGACATGCCGCTATGGAAAAGGTTTTAAAAATAAATGAAGACTATCTGGCTTCATTGAAATAACAAGGAGTTTTTATGAAGAAAAAAGTCCTGCTTTCCGTTCTGCTCCTCTCCCTGACATTCTTATGGGGATGCGGAGTAGAACTTACCGGGAAAGTATCCTTAAATAAAGATTTTTCAGGTACAAGAACCATGGCTTGTACCTTTTCTTCCAGTGATTTTCTCCATCATTTTGACGGAACGAAGGAAGATCTGGATCAGTTAATTGAAGATTCCTGTCCGAAAGTCCTGACATATAAAAAAGCTTCCAGGGACGGAATGTATTCCTACACTTTTTCTCTGAAATTTTCATCTCTAAAAGATTATCAGGAAAAAACCGAAGAACTTCTCCACTTTGCTCCAAAAATCACATATCAGTACGGAGATTCCCCTTTTGTATCCGGATTGATCTATAAAGAAAACTTTTCTTCCAGAGATTTGATGGCATGGCTTTATACAGCTCTTTATGAGAAAAAATATATTGATGATAACTCTGTCAGTGATCTCTGGGATCTCAAAAAAACGACCATATCATTTCTTGGTAAAACTTATGAAACCAAAGATAAGATTTCTATTGATGAGATGAAGTATGCCGAACTTTCTTCCATTCGTATTCATACCGAACCAAAAGAAGACGGCAGTCTTTTCCGCACAATCAAGTTTTACATTCCTCAAAAGACACTGGATCAAAATTCAGGTAAAATCCGCAGTTATTTTGAAGGATATGAGACCTCCTGGCAAAGCCAGACCGACGGTAAGATTTTAACCGCTTCTTTTTCCGCAGACACTTTTTCAAATCTGACAGAAAAAACCAGAGAAATTCTTCATTCGAACAGTTCCTTTGGAACTTATAAGGTGACTTCTAAACAGGGAAAACCTTTTCAATTTCAGACGGACTATGAAGAATTTCTTGACCTTACGAACTTTATACAAGAAAACGGTACAGTTCCTGTAATTTATACGTTTGAGGATCAGACTCTGCTCGATGAAAAGATAAAAGAAAAAGATATAAAATTTTCTTCCGATCATACTCAAAAACTTTCCAGCTACGATATCATTACCGTTTGGAATAGCAAAGATGACCTCCGAAGAAAAATGAGTCTTATCTTTGATTCTTCTTGTAACGAAGTTCAGCTGGCTAAGTTAAAAGCAGCATTCCGTGGAACAACAATCTCTAAGGTCACCTTAGAGGGAAAACAAAAAAAGACTCTCTCTTTTGAACAGCACGGTTCTGTGGAAGAATGTAACAAGGATCTGTCCTCTGTTTTTCAGGGATGTTCTCTGAAACTAAAAGAATCCTCATCTCTTTTTCGCGGTACTACAGTAACTTTGGAAGATCAGATTTCTCTCTCTACTGAGAGCGATCCGATTCCTGGAACTTACACCTTCGTGTCAATTCAGCCAAACCAAAGCGTTACGGTTGATGCCACACCGGACAAACAGGTTCAAAGCTCACATTCCCAAAATACTGTCAGCCGCTCGGCTGCCGCTTTGCTAAAATCCGATGAGACTGTTACAAATCTTTGCACCTATCAACTTAAGAGCGATCAAATGAAAGTGATTTTTCAAGGAAAAACGGCTTCTACATTCTGGTCCTCTGCCTTGAAATGGATTCTTCCACTGGCTCTCATTATTTTCTTCCTGATTTTCATTGCTTGGAAACAGGCATTTATCGTAGAGAAATTAAATCAGGGAAAAGAGTACCTGGAACAGTGGATTAAAAAACATAAAATGTGAAAAATAGTCCGCATACGTTGGAGTAGTAACGTATGCGGACTATTTGATTTCTCATATTGTATCAGCTTAATTATTCGACATCCACTACTTCCGTACTTCCTGCATCATTTTTGATGCACACATCGAGTTTCTGATACGGAATCTCAATTCTATGTTCGTCAAAACGAAGCTTAATTTCTTCATTTAATTTCCATTTCGTTGCCACATAATCTTCTGTGGATACCCAACAGCGGATTCCCATAATGACAGCACTGTCAGCCAGACTGCTGACAAAAATATTGACGCCCTCCTGATCCAGAATACGTTTCTCTTCTTTCGCAATATCAGACAGAATTTGTTTTACTTCTTTGATATCTTCGTCATAAGAGATCCCGATTGTAATATCAATTAATCTGCGATCCTGTTTTGTATTATTCACTAAATTTGAATTACTCAACGTTCCATTTGGAATTACGATCACTCGATTATCGACCGTTTTTAATTTTGTATAGAAGATATCCATTGCCGCTACTTCTCCCTCGCAGTCTGTCCCTGAAAGCACAATATAGTCTCCTACCTGAAATGGTTTTAGTATCAGCAAAAGAACTCCTCCTGCCACATTCGAAAGGCTCCCCTGCAATGCCAGACCTACGGCTACACCGGCAGATCCCAGAAGCGCGATAAAAGAACTAACCTCGACTCCCACATGCGCAATTGCCATAAAAACAACAACACATCTCAAAGCAATTTTTATAAAAGAACAGGAAAAAGAAACAACTCCATAATCAATCTCTGCCTTCTCTAATGCCGCTTTTATAATATTGATCAATACTTTAATCAGTTTAAAACCAATAAAAATAATCAAGAAGGAAACGATCAGCTTCCCGATCAGGCTAAAAGCAAAATCCAGATACTTTTCTAACAATTGGCTCCAATTAATATTAACTTTTGATAACATCTTATGCTCCTCTTTTGTTTCTGATACCACCAGGTACTTCAAATATGCTTCGATGAAAGAAAGAAACACGTAAACTATATACGTGTTTCTTTATCATACCTGTTTAGGTGTCCTGATGCAAGATCTATTTTTTGGTAATATATCCTTTTGCTTTTAAAGTCTCTGCACAGAGTACAGCCCCTCCGGCAGCACCTCTGACAGTATTATGAGAAAGTCCTACAAATTTGTAATCATAAACTGTATCTTCTCTCAAACGTCCAATAGAAACTCCCATACCATTTTCATAATCAACATCAACTTTTACCTGAGGGCGATTATCTTCTTCTAAATACTGGATCATCTGTTTTGGTGCACTCGGAAGCTCCAGCTCCTGTGGAAGTCCACTGAAATTCACTAATTTTTCAATTAACTGCTCTTTTGTCGGATTCTGTTTGAATTTTACAAAAACAGCAGCAGTATGTCCATTTAATACAGGAACACGAATACACTGTGTAGTGATAACCGGTGTCTCTGCTTTTACAATAACTCCGTCTTCAATATGTCCCCAGAGACGAAGAGGCTCCTGTTCACTCTTCTCTTCTTCTCCTCCAATGTAAGGAATGATATTTTCTACCATTTCCGGCCAATCTTTGAAAGTTTTTCCGGCACCGGAAATTGCCTGATAAGTTGTTGCAACTACCTCATATGGTTCAAATTCTCTCCAGGCAGTTAATACCGGTGCATAACTCTGGATAGAACAGTTCGGTTTTACCGCAACAAATCCTCTTGTAGTACCAAGACGTTTTTTCTGACTCTCAATTACCTCAAAATGCTCCGGGTTAATCTCCGGCACAACCATTGGTACATCCGGAGTCCAACGATGTGCGCTGTTGTTAGATACAACCGGAGTCTCTGTCTTTGCGTAATCTTCTTCAATCTTCTTGATTTCATCTTTGGACATGTCTACTGCACTAAAGACAAAATCAACTGTTTTTGCAACATCTTCTACTTCATTTACATTTTTTACAATCATTCCTTTGACTGCTTCCGGCATCGGAGTATCCATTTTCCAACGTCCGCCCACAGCTTCTTCATAAGTCTTTCCTGCAGAACGTGGACTTGCAGCCAATGTTGTTACTTCAAACCAAGGATGGTTTTCCAACAGAGCAATAAATCTCTGTCCAACCATACCTGTTGCACCTAAAATTCCTACTTTTAATTTTTCACTCATTTTATAAATCCTCCTTACAGTACTCTTAACCGTACAACTCCTTCAACTTCTTTCATCTTGCTGATTATTTCTTTTGAAGGTTTCTTTTCTACATCGAAGATAGAATATGCCCAATCTCCTTTGGATTTGTTCAGCATATTTACAATATTATGATCTTCACCTGCTAAAATAGCTGTCAGCTGACCAATCATATTTGGAAGATTCTTATGATGTACTGTAATACGAGCTTCTGAATCGATCTCTCCCAGATCACAATTCGGATAGTTTACAGAATTTACAATATTACCATTTGCCAGGTAATTCATCATCTGCTCAACTGCCATTTCTGCACAGTTTTCTTCTGATTCTTCTGTAGATGCCCCAAGATGAGGAATTGTAATAATTCCATCAACTCCTGCTACTTCTGCATTTGGGAAATCTGTTACATAGTGTTTTACTTTTCCTGATGCTAATCCGTCAATGACAGCTTTGTTTTCTACCAGCTCTCCTCTGGCAAAATTCAGAATAGTAACGCCTTCCTTCATCTTTGCAATTGCTTCCTTATTGATCATCTCTTTCGTAGAATCCATATAAGGAACATGCACGGTAATATAATCACATTTTGTATATAACTCATCCAAAGAACTGCTGTGATTTACCATTCTGGACAGGCTCCATGCAGAACGAACAGATACATAAGGATCATAACCATATACTTTCATTCCCAGACGATTACAGATATTTGCCACTAAAACACCAATCGCTCCAAGACCGATGACACCAATACTTTTTCCTTTTAACTCATTTCCGGCATATAATTTTTTCTGTTTTTCTACAACTTTTGCCAGTTCCGGAGTATCTGCATTTTCTTTTACCCAGTTATATCCTCCGATAATATCACGAGATGCAAGTAAAAGTCCTGCTACTACCAGCTCTTTTACACCATTGGCATTTGCTCCAGGTGTATTAAAAACTGTAATACCTTTCTGTGCATATTCTTCCAGAGGAATATTATTAACTCCGGCTCCGGCTCTTGCTACTGCAAGAAGACTCTCCGGAATTTCAAGATCGTGCATTCCTGCACTTCGAACTAAAACTGCATCCGCAGCATTTAAATCATCGATCACCTCGAACTCATTGGTAAATAAATCTAATCCCTGCTGTGAAATTGGATTTAAACATTTTACTGTATACATGACTACTCCTTATTTATTCTCTTCTTCAAATTTTTTCATAAATGCGACTAACTTTTCAACACCTTCTTTTGGCATTGCATTGTAAATACTTGCACGCATTCCTCCGACAGTGCGGTGTCCCTTCAGATTTTCAAATCCGGCTTCTTTTGCTTCTGCTACAAATTTAGCATCCAGATCTTTATCTCCTGTAACAAATGGAACATTCATCAAAGAACGGTCTTCTTTTACAACTGTTCCCTTAAACATTGCACTCTGATCCAGGAAATCATATAAAATCTTAGCTTTTTCTTCATTATGCTTTTTCATAGCTTCCAGTCCACCCTGTTTTTTAATCCACTGGAAGACCTTTCCACAAATGTAAATTCCATAACATGGAGGTGTATTATACAAAGAATCAGCATCTGCCTGTGTCTTCCATTTTAACATGGTTGGTGTTCCCGGAAGTACATCTTCTGTAATGAGATCTTCACGAACGATGCATACAACAACTCCTGCCGGTCCTACATTCTTCTGAACTCCAAAATAGATAACTCCGAAATCTTCTACATTTACCGGCTCAGATAAAATGCAGGAAGACATGTCAGCAACTAAAAGTTTTCCTTTTGTATTCGGAATCTGCTGATATTTTGTTCCGTAAATTGTGTTGTTATAACAAACATATACATAATCTGCATCTTCAGATACCGGAAGATCTGAGCAATCCGGAATATAAGAATAAGTTTTGTCTTCAGAAGAAGCTAAAACATTTGCTGTTCCATATCGGGAAGCCTCCTGATATGCTTTCTTTGCCCACTGTCCTGTAATAATAAAGTCTGCAACTTTGTTTTTCATTAAGTTCATAGGAATTGCAGAAAACTGCTGTGAAGCTCCTCCCTGCAGGAATAATACTTTATAATTATCCGGAATGTTCATTAATTCTCTTAAGTCTGCCTCAGCTGTTTTGATGATATCATCAAACATCTTAGATCTGTGACTCATTTCCATTACAGACATTCCACATCCCTTATAATCTAACATCTCCTCTGCTGCTTCTTTTAACACATCCTCTGGCAGAACTGCCGGTCCGGCTGAAAAGTTATATACTCTTGCCATCTTTCTTCTCCTTTATCTTTAAATAATATTATTTTTCAAACGCATCTTCAATCGACGCTCCCGGATTCACCATTGGCCATACTTTATCATCTAAGTTAATGTGGCAATCCAGAACTACCGGTTCTCCGGCAGTCAAAGCTTCTTTAAACGCCTCTTTGAATTCCTGAATATCTGTAATTTTCTTGGCACGTACACCGAGCCCTTCTGCAACTTTAACAAAGTCTGCTTTATCATTCAGCGTTGTATACGAATACCGTTCTTCATAGAACAGATCCTGCCACTGCCTTACCATACCAAGAACTCCATTGTTAATGATAACTTCAATTACCGGAATGTTATATCTTGATGCAGTTGCAAGTTCGTTCATGTTCATTCGAAAACATCCATCTCCCGCAATATTTACAACAACCCGATCCGGATTTCCGATTTTGGCTCCGAGACTGGCTCCAAGTCCATATCCCATCGTCCCAAGACCACCTGAAGTCAAAAACTTCCTTGGGCGATCGTATTTATAAAACTGTGCAGCCCACATCTGATGCTGTCCTACTTCGGTAGTAATAATTGCTTCTCCATTGGTGATCTCATAGATCTGCTCTATAATCTCCGGACAAGTCAGTCTGCCGCTTTCATAAGTCAACGGATATTTTTCTTTGTTTTCCATGACCTGTTTTACCCATGAATCATGGTTCTGCTGTTTCAGGCGTCGGTTCATTACGGTCAGCACAGCCTTAACATCCCCGATAATATAAGCCGGTGTCCGAATATTTTTATTGACCTCAACAGGATCAATATCAATTTGAAGAATTGCAGCATTCTTTGCAAAAGTATCCGGATTTCCCAAAACTCTGTCACTGAAACGTGTTCCAATAGCTATCAGAAGATCACAGTCGGATACTCCAAGATTGGATGCCTTTGTTCCATGCATTCCGATCATTCCCGTATATAAATCATTAGAGCCATCAAACGCTCCTTTTCCCATGAGAGTATCACAAACCGGACAATGTACTTTGCCTACAAATTCTCTCAATTCATCTTCTGCATCCGAGATTACTGCTCCGCCGCCAACTAACACGTATGGCTTATTCGCCTCTTCAATCATACGAATGGCTGTTTGAATGTCCATTTCCCGAATGTATTCGCTGGACCGGATAATCTTTTCCGGTACTTCTTTTTGATATGTTGTCTTTGCAGCAGTAACATCTTTCGGAATATCGACCAATACAGGACCAGGTCTTCCGGTTTTGGCAATCTTGAACGCTCTTCTTATGGTATCTGCAAGATCTTCGATATCTTTTACAATAAAGTTATGCTTTGTAATCGGAAGCGTGATTCCTGAAATATCAACCTCCTGAAAACTGTCTTTTCCAAGCAGGCTGACTCCTACATTACATGTAATCGCAACAAGCGGTACCGAATCCATATGAGCCGTAGCAATTCCCGTAACAATATTGGTTGCTCCAGGACCGGATGTTGCAAAAATCACCCCTACCTTTCCTGTCGACCTCGCATATCCATCCGCTGCATGGGATGCTCCCTGCTCATGAGAAGTCAGAATATGGGTAAATGTATCTTTTTGTTTATACAGTTCATCATAAATATTCAAAATTGCTCCGCCCGGATACCCGAATACCGTATCCACGTCCTGCTCTTTTAAACATTCTAAAACAATCTGAGCACCTGTCAATTGTTTCATCTTTTGACCTCTTTCCTATTTTTATTTCTGATTGATCTCTAAAACTGCTCCGCGGTTTCCGGATGTAACAAGCGAAGCATATCTGGCAAGATATCCTGTCGTAACTTTTGGTGTCCTTGGTTTCCAGTTCTCTCTTCTCTTCGCTAATTCTTCATCAGATACCTGTAAATTTAAAGAGTTTGCATTGATATCGATTGAGATAATATCTCCTTCTTCTACCAAAGCAATTGGTCCTCCAACGGCAGCTTCCGGTGAAACATGTCCGATACAGGCTCCTCTGGATGCTCCTGAGAATCTTCCATCTGTAATTAATGCTACGCTGGAACCAAGTCCCATTCCCATAATAGCTGATGTAGGATTGAGCATTTCACGCATACCCGGTCCGCCTTTCGGTCCTTCATAACGAATCACAACGACATCACCTGGTTTGATTTCCCCGCCTTTGATTGCCTTGATTGCATCTTCTTCACAATCATATACTCTTGCAGGACCTTCCATCTTAAGCATCTCAGGTGCAACTGCGGAACGTTTTACTACACCGGAATCCGGAGCAAGATTTCCTTTTAATACTGCAATACCTCCGGTCTGGCTGTACGGCTGATCAATCGGACGAATAACTTCCTGATCTGTATTTACACATCCTTCAATATTCTCTTTTACGGTCTTTCCTGTTACAGTGATAAGATCCGTATGAAGCAGATTCTTCTTATTTAATTCATTCATAACGGCATAGACTCCGCCTGCTTCATTCAATTCTTCAATATAAGTGCGTCCTGCCGGTGCAAGATGACATAAATTCGGTGTTCTTGCACTGATCTCATTGGCTTTCTCAAGATCTAAGTCCACACCTGCTTCGTGTGCAATCGCAGGAAGATGAAGCATACTGTTTGTACTGCATCCCAGTGCCATATCAACGGTCAAAGCATTCTCAAATGCTTTTTCTGTCATAATATCTCTTGGTCTGATATTCCTCTCAAACAATTCCATAACTTTCATACCTGCATGCTTTGCAAGACGAATTCTCTCGGAATATACAGCCGGGATTGTACCATTCCCCTGAAGTCCCATTCCCAGCACTTCGGTTAAGCAGTTCATAGAGTTCGCTGTATACATTCCGGAACAGGAACCACAAGTCGGACAAGTCTTATTTTCAAATTCATCCAATTCATCCTTTGTGATTTTTCCTGCCGCATAGGAACCAACTGCTTCAAACATGCTGGATAAGCTTGTTTTACATCCCTTTACGCGTCCTGCGAGCATTGGTCCGCCACTGACGAACACCGTAGGTACATTGACACGTGCCGCAGCCATCAAAAGCCCCGGTACATTCTTATCACAGTTCGGAACCATTACAAGTGCATCAAACTGATGAGCAAGTGCCATACACTCTGTTGAATCTGCAATCAGATCACGTGTTACTAAAGAATACTTCATTCCCACGTGTCCCATGGCGATTCCGTCACAGACTGCAATTGCCGGAAAAACTACTGGTGTTCCGCCGGCCATTGCCACACCCATTTTAACAGCTTCTACGATTTTGTCAAGATTCATATGTCCCGGTACAATCTCATTATAAGAACTTACAATCCCGACCAGAGGCTTTCTCATCTCTTCCTTTGTATAACCTAACGCATTAAACAACGATCTCTGAGGGGCAAATGCCTCTCCTTCTGTATATGTATTACCCATAATAACCTCCTGTCTATAACTAACATTTATTTAATTTTCTTAATAATCTGCTGACCCATTTCCTTACATCCGACTTTCTTCATTCCATCGGACATAATATCAACGGTACGATAACCTTCTGCAAGAACTTCCTTCACAGCCTTTTCGATTGCATCTGCTTCGGCATCCAGATCGAAAGAATATCTTAACATCATTGCCGCAGATAAGATTGTTGCAATCGGATTCGCAATATCCTGACCTGCAATATCCGGAGCTGATCCATGACTTGGTTCATAAAGACCAAATTTGCCCTCTGCCAGACTTGCAGAAGATAACATTCCGATAGAACCTGTTATCATACTTGCCTCATCGGATAAAATGTCTCCAAACATATTCTCTGTCAAAATCACATCAAACTGACGAGGGTTATTCACAAGCTGCATTGCACAGTTGTCTACCAGCATATGCTCATATGTAACATCCTCATAATCTTTTGCAACTTCTTCGATGACAGCTCTCCAGAGTCTGGATGAATCCAGTACATTGGCTTTATCGACGCTAATTACATGTTTTTTACGTTTTCTGGCAATATCAAAGGCTTTTACAGCAATTCTTCGAATTTCTTCTTCATTATAAGTAAGAGTATCAAAGGCTGTCCTTATTCCGTCAATTTCCTCTGTATGTCGCTCTCCAAAATAGAGTCCCCCGGTTAACTCTCTCATAATTACCATATCAAAACCATCCCCGATAATTTCGTCTCTTAACGGACAGGCTTTTTTCAATTCATCATATAAATATGCCGGTCGAATATTTGCAAATAATCCGAGAGATTTCCTCAATTTTAAAAGTCCGGCTTCCGGTCTTAACTCTGCTGGAAGTTGATACCACGGTGAAGTGCTTGTATTTCCACCGATAGATCCCATCAGTACAGCATCACTGTTTCTGGCAATTCCCAGAGCCTCCTCTGTCAATGGTTTCCCATGAACGTCAATGGATGCTCCTCCCATCAAAATCTGTTGATAAGAAAATGTATGCCCAAATGTTTCTCCGACTGCATCTAAAACACGAATCGCCTCTGTAACAATCTCCGGACCAATTCCATCTCCTTTTATCACCGCTAAATTACAATTCATATCTTCCTCCTTTTCTACTCTTTCTATTTCATATAATATTACAGGAACATAATCAGCCTCTCAGCATCAAAACTAAAAATGCTCCAAGACAGCTGGCACATGCCACTGTTACAATATTTTTTTCATTATATGCAAAAATTACAGCAATAGCTGACGCAAACATATCTCCGGTCGCATAAAAAACCGCCGGCATAATCATCGCTGTCAAAACCGCATACGGAACATAGAATAAAAACGATCGAAAAAAACGATTCTCAATCTTTTTCTGTATCGCAACTAATGGTATAACCCTAATTAAATAAGTAGAAACTGCCGTGGCCGCAATATATAATAAAAGTCTGTTAAGATTCATCTGCTTCCTCCTCTACCGGAAATAAAACGGCTCCGATTGATGCTGCAATCAGAGTACAGATAATAATTACGAAGCCACTGGAAACTCCTGATAACAACGGAAGATATTGAAACATAAGACTGATCACCGAAGAAATCACTATCACTGCGACAATGTGCCGATTCGTCTTTGCCGGAGGAATAATAATTCCAATCAACATTCCGTAAATCGCAACCCCTAATGCATTTCTCACGATTAACGGCAGAATCCCACTGGCTGTTGCACCCAAAAAAGTTCCAAGTGTCCAACTGATCCACGGAATTGTCATCAATGCATAAAAATATCTCGGAGTAATATCGCCCGGTCTTCCGCAAGAAACAGCAAAAATCTCATCTGTCACAGCAAACGCCATGGAACATCGGTTCCAATTCGTTGCCTTCTCCACCAGCTTCTGTCCAATTGCAATCGACATAATAGAATATCTTAAATTGATAATTACCTGCGATAAAATCAACTCGACCAAAGTTCCCCCTGCCGTCATGGAAATAATTGCCGCAAACTGCCCCGCAGAGGTCAGACAGGTTGCAGAAATCAGGGTCAATGCCCATACCGGAATCCCCTTGGCCGCACCTGCAATGCCAAAAGCAAAAGACACCGCAATATATGCAAGTCCGATTGGAATTCCATCAATTAATCCCTGTCGAAAATCATCATGTGCTTTCATTTTTTACTCCTAGAGTTCAAAATAATTCGATCCTTGAAATAATCATACAATTATCTCCAAAAATCGAACTTATATAATAGAATAACACATTTATCGGCAGAATGGAAATAAAATTTCATGAAACTACTGGTAAATCTATCTTTTCGTTGAAAAGCCA